>Ga0126381_100007839_pt1 | contig 11907 bp, 10 predicted proteins | sample PanSoiMetPlot_28_FD_96465 | JGI IMG/M metagenome (GOLD analysis project Ga0126381, IMG submission 96465) | Tropical forest soil microbial communities from Panama - MetaG Plot_28 | ecosystem: Environmental > Terrestrial > Soil > Tropical forest > Bulk soil | place: Panama | collected 2016-02-17
AAGCGCGGCCGAAGCGAGTCCATGGGAGGACGCCGCCTCGGCGAAGGATCCGGTTCTGAGTTCGCCAGTTGATTTTGGCTTGTGGTCGCCCAAGCGAATCGCTGCGTATGAGGAGAGTCTCGCCAGGAAGACTGACACCCCTCTAGCTATTCTGCGTATTCCCAAGGTCCATCTCGAAGTGCCGGTCTTCAACGATATAGATGACCTCACGCTGAATCGGGGCGCGGGACGGATTCTCGGAACCGTTCGCGTTGGCGAGTCAGGCAATCTGGGAATCGCAGGGCACCGCGATGGTTTTTCCGGTGGTTTGCATAGTATATCCCCAGGTGACGTCATTGAGCTGGCTCGGCACGGGCATTCCGATCAAACTGTTGTGAGTGAGATTTGCATTGTTTCGGCTGATGACGTTTCGCTCTTGCGACCGACAGCAAGGCCTACGTTAACGCTAGTGACATGCTTTCCTTTTTATTTTGTCGGCCACGCCCCTAAGCGATACATCGTAAAAGCACGACTCGTAAACGATTCAGATCTTGGTGCCGGTACGGCACCCAGTTCACGGACAAGAACGCCACAAACGAGGAGACCCACCCTTGCGACACGCGCAGGAGAATGCAAAGGACCCAGATCTTTTGGTAACGACATCCTTAAACATCAAGCTGGAAGGCAGTCAGTCGCGGGTGTTCAGCGACCTCGCGTGTGAACTGCCGCCGCAGAGGGTTGATCCGCGAGGCCGAGAGAATGGGCTCTCGGTGGTGTCGAGTGTTGGGTTGGCGGTACGCCTCGCGGATCTCGCGACTCAAACCGCCATTGAGTCTTTTGCTTGCGTGTTTCTTGGAATCGTAAACACACCTTCGAGACCGTCACCTGTCACTTTTGACAGGTGCGGCATGTTTTCTGGGAACTAGACTAAGGTCCTTTCTTGGAGACGGTCACCACTCGGCCGGCTGTACGGGACAGTCGGCCGACCCCCGGTTCGACCGTCTCCATTTTTTTGTCCCCTACCCGATCTTGAGCGGCAAGCAAATTGACCCCTGTTAGTTTTGACAGTTCAAGAAATCAACAGGGAGAACCAGGATTGCCCGCGTAGGTGGAGGAGGCGGTCAGCCCCCGTGCCTGGGACATTCTCCGAGTACTGGCCGCCTTCTTCCATTCATTCAGTGGATATGTTTTTCCGCCCTCTGTTTTCTAACCTATAGAGCCCGTTCAGCCTAACCTTCCTTGGCTCCCGTTGGCACAGGTAGCTCCCCTACCTCAGACGACGCATGAGCCCCACCGAAACCATCGGACGTGTTAGCAAGTTGCTTCAGCGCAACGACGACTCACACGACGCCGTGTACGGTGTCCGCGATATCTGAACGGCAACCGCCGATGCTTACGCGGGCTCGCTAAGGCTAGCGGCCCGCTCGAGCGTTGAGGGGAGGCGCACATTACCACCGACAACGCAGCCGCTATCTTCACCGCTGTTGTGGTCGTCACCGCTTTCGCCATTACCTGGTGGTCCGATCGCGAAAACAAACGCCTACTTTACCAACGGCAGGAAGGAGGCACGACTAAGTCTGAGAAACTCAAAAGAGAATGACCCCTTTAGAAAGCACTCCGGCCCTCTTCGTGCGAACCAAACCGAGGACACACGCGCACGCCGAGGGCCGTCGCTTCTTGCCTGAACCCTCGAAACGTCTCACCCCCCTGTTTCCGGGAACCTAGCAAAGAGACTCGTAGTTCTGACAGTGGAGAGTATCCATCCGTCCGCGATACTGCCAGAAGAATGAGTCGTAAGCGCATAAGGTAAGCGAGTCGCTGACTGAATAACGAAGGAATAATGTCATGAGACCCAAGGTGGTCGTCCCGATTCTCATGGTTGGGCTGTTGGCGGCGATCGCGGCAAATGCGGGGGATGACAATGAAAAGAAAAGGGAGAAATCCCGTAAGATGGCAGCACAGACCCTGGAGGAATTAAACAAGCTACAACCAACATCGAAGCAGGCCATCCAAAAGGCGGCCGGATACGCCGTCTTCAATAACATGGGCACGAACTTACTTCTGTTGAGCACCGCGCGCGGTGCCGGGATCGCCATGAACAACCAGAGCAAGCAAGAGACCTTCATGAAGATGATTTCCGCGGGCGCCGGTTTGGGAATCGGAGTAAAGGACTATCGTGTGGTTTTCGTATTTGAAAAAGCTGATGCGCTAAATCGTTTCCTCGACTCCGGCTGGTCGGGTTCGGCGCAGACCGATGCGGCGGCCAAGATGGGTAAGTCGGGCGCCGCGTATTCGGGAGCGGTCGAGGTGAACCCAGGGGTGTGGGTTTACCAAATCACTAAAAATGGTCTCGCCCTTCAGCTCACCTTGCAGGGTACGAAATACTACAAAGACGGCGATCTGAACAAGCAGGGCGACGAAAAAAGAGGTGACGACGCAAACTCGAAGTAGGAGAGGAGACGCCTGTGAGTTTGCTGACCGCCGTGGCGCCGCCAATTTCACTTACTCAAACTCGCGCATCGACGGAATGAAAGGAGACATTCGATGGTGAAGCATCTAGTAACAATTATGACGTTGTGCCTTGCGACACCGCTTCTTGTCCAATCTACGCGAGCGAGCGATTCAACATCAGCGCCTTCAGCACCGACACAACAGCCGGGCGCTACCTCGTCTGCTGCGGGGAGCATTGGCATGTTTGCCTACCCTAAGGACAAACAGACGGCCGACCAACAGTTTAAGGATGAAAACCAGTGCTTCGCTTCAGCAAAGCAACAAACAGGTATCGACCCCCAGGCCCCGCCGCCGGCGACGAAGACCGAGGAACAAAAGAAAGCGGAGCAACAAGCAGCTGCGGATAACGCCAAGCAGGCGAGAGGAGGCCGTGTAAGGGGCGCTGCCCGAGGTGCAGCAGGCGGCGCGGCGGTAGGAGCGATTGCAGACGACGAAGCAGGTAAAGGAGCGGCCGCGGGAGCCACTGCAGGGACCATGGTCGGCGGAGCAAGGCAACGGCAAGCCAACAAGGCAGCCAAGCAGCAAGCCGCGCAGGCCACTGCACAGCAACAGCAGCAGGAGGAGGCACAAGCAAAAGCCCAGCATCAACAGGGCATTGACACCTTCAAACGGGCGTTCTCTGCTTGCCTAGAGTCCCGAGGATACTCCATTAAGTGAAGACTCTTGACGTAGGTCCCTGCCGCTGTCCGTACTCGAGGTTGAGTTGCTCGTCACTCCTTGCCTTGAGTTTTTGGAGGGCTACGCGCTGATCGTATAACCGCTGGCACGAGCAACGCTGACTGCTTCGCTGCGCGTCTCCGCATCCAACTGCCTCAGAATTCGATGGACGTGATTCCTCACCGTAAATTCCGACAGATGCAGGCGGAAGGCGATTTCCTTGTTGGTCAGGCCCTTGGCCACCAGAGCGACCAACTGCTGCTGACGCAACGTAAGGTGAGACCTGGAAAGATGCCTTGTGTGAGCGCCTCTTTGGGTATTTGAGCAACAATTTGCTTGAAGCATCTCCCGGATCGTCAAATCCCTCTCTCCGCTTTGGCCAACAACAGTAAAGTCCGGACGCTTGCGGAAAAGGCGAACCAGCGCCTCGCGAAGTAGGCGATTCTCGATTAGAAAAAATACCCGCACTGGATCGCACGGGACAGATGCGCCCATAGGCCGCTCATCCCATCTATATGTGTCACAAACCTTTAGAGGTAACCTTGGGTCCAAGGCACCTGTCAAAAATGACAGGTCTCCCCGAGACAGTGCCACCGCCCAGCAAATGCCGAGGATTCTACAGCAGCCCTCCTTAGAGTTACTAAAGTGAACTGCGCGAAAGCGAGTGACTATAGCAACCGTAAGAGGCTACCTCCGTCCGCGCCTTAGCACCGGACTAGGTAAGTGAGTAGAACCATACGGAACAACGCTTCGGGCACTGTCACTTTTGACAGTTCCAACAGATATGCTCGAAGAACTAGCCTTGCGACCCTTAAATTACAAGCACCGGGAGTTGGCCGTGCCACCAATCCTCCGAAAAAGTGGTGGTTACGCCCCGCATTCCCCGGGTGGCCCTGAGGTGGTGCATGGACCTCTTGCTAAGAAGACCTTCGTTCTCCAGGAGACGGACATCGCGCGTCGACACGGTGGAAAGCGTTTCAGTCTATTGGCGCTGTAATGGCCGAGAAGACGTTTCGCGTGTTAGAGACCTTGGTTTCGGAGGTCTTTTTATTGAGACGCCCAATCAACGGCCTGTCGGAGCGGAGGCCACGGTGGGCTTTCTTGTGGCGGAGGGCCAAATCACGGCCAACGCCGTTGTGCGTCATGCGATACCATCCAGCGGATTGGGCCTGAAATTCACGGCAATTCCGGGGCAAGACCGTATCCGCCTGGGAATGTTAATAGCAAGGCTCCGTCACTCCACTCGAACCGCAGGTGCAAGTTGGGGACTTGGCCCATATTGAGGTGAGGAAGTTCCCGCAAAGCGGTACCGCGTGTTCCTGGGGGTTCCAGTTACCCCACAACAATCCGGCTTTTCACGGCAAATTGTATGAGATCCGCATTCGTCTTAAAGCCGAGGTCCTGCATGATGCGGTATTTGTGAAAAGCGACGGTGCGCGGCGCTACCTTCAGAACATCTGCGGCCTCCTTCATCGATCTCCCTTCCGCCAAAAGCTGGACGACCTCTCGTTGACGTGCAGTGAGTGACCTGGGCTGGCTCCTGCCCTGCGGGTTGCGAATGAAGGACTCCTCCATTCCGCGGGCAATCTGGGACGTAACGTAAGACTTTCCCCGGAGCGCCGCCTGCATCGCCTGAAGCAATTCAGAAGCCGCCGACTTTTTTAATACGTATCCAGAACCACCCGACTTCATGGCCTCAACCGCAAGTTCTGGATCTTCGTTCATCGTCAAAAAGACAATTCTGATACTGGGAATCTTTCCTTTAATTTGCCGGCAGGCCTCCAGCCCATTCAACAGAGGCATTGAAATATCAACTACAATCACATCGGGCTTTAGGGTCAAAGCCGAGGCCAGGAGAGCATGTCCATCGGCTACCGTCGCCACAACGTCGAAGTGTGGTGCAATCAGCCCATGCAACGCTTCCGCCACGAGAGTGTGATCATCAGCGAGGATCGCGCGAGGTAGTTTCATGAGCATGTCCTCTCGTCAGCCTTAGCGCCGGGTCGGGAACTGGGGAAGCCGACCTTATGCAGGGCGATACGATACCACAATGCCATAAGCCCGTAAATACTATGCTTTACTGTATTTCTCATCAGCCCAAATGCTTCGCTTGGTGCTCCTGAGGGGGACGTTTCCTGGCGATTCGATTCGCGATTCCCCTCGACATAGAATAGGGGGCCGCAACCAGCACCGGACCCAGTAGCAAGGCAGCCCCAGGATGAACATTCTCAAAAATAAGCAATTGCGAAACGACATCCAGGATTATGGCGATGGCTACCAGATCCCGAATCGAGCCAAATGCGCTTCGCAATAGGCCCAGTCTACAGCTTCCATGCAATGCCAGGTCTGACAGGAAAGGAGGACGCCCTCCGTGTGCGTCTCTTTTGCCATCACGTATGCCCACAAGTGACGCTACCACTGGCTGCAAGATAAATCGCAAACGCCCGGGCCCCGAAAGCCGTGCGACCATATCCTCAAAGAAACGCCGCGTGAATAGGTACAGGTCGCCCGTCTGCACGATTCTTTGAATTGCGCCTGGGAGCGCGGCCAAAAGAACCGTCGCCGCAAGCACGACTAAGATCGAGCCGCGCGATACCGACACTTTCATTTGTTCGTGCCGATTAGAAGTCGACCAGGCACACCCGCCACCTATGACGGTAGCCCGCCGCCAAGAAGCGAAGCATCTGTCAAAACTTACAGTGACTCGGAGTAGTGGGCTTTGGACAATCTTGTATGAAATGCGCTTAGCGAGCTCGGCAGGGTCCCTGGGCAACCACTTCTCGCCAACCTCGGGCGTTCATTCCGGGGCCCAAATGCGGTTGAGTCAGCGTGGCCCACATTTGAGGCGCGAGTCACGCACGCTTGATCGCCTACTCCAAACAAGAAAATGACGGATGAGCGCATCGAATCGGTTGCTTTTATAGGGGCTCGACTGAGAAGTGAACGCCTCCGGATTTGGATTGTTCTGGTAGCCATCGGAGCAGTGTTCTTGCTTCGAGTCCTGCGAGCAGTCATTGTTCGGGGCCACGAAAATCTAATGTCCTTGTACATGACGGCTGGACTGCTGGCACTCTTGGCGGCTTATGAGTACGCGATTCTGAGCAGAATAGATCGGGCTATACAGGCAGGCCGGGATTTTGCAAATTGGGTATGGCTCGCCAATACCATCTTGGAAACCACTCTGCCCGCCTTCGCCGTGGCGTTTATTTCCAGTGCGTCCATCGATCCAGTTTATCGACCGCTTGCAAATCCCGCAGGACTTGGTTTCTTTTTATTCATCAGCTTATCGACTTTGCGTTTGAATCCGAGGCTTTGCTGGCTTTCGGGTTTGACCGCTGCGGTTAGCTATCTTGCCGCTGCGGTCCATCTAGGTTGGCGCCCTTCGATGGGTGGAGAAGTATCTTTGGTGGCTCCTGAAAAGGCCGTGTTTGGCTACGCCATCGCCTTTATAGTCGGCGGATTTGTGTCCGGCATGATTGCTGGCGAGATCCGAAAGCAGGTAGAAGCAGCTCTCCGGGAAGCAGAAACACAGCGCCAAGTAGACAGGTTGGAAAACGATCTCTCCGTTGCAAGATTGATACAGCAATCCCTGCTTCCGAGCATGACGCCGGAAATCGAAGGCTTCGAGATTGCGGGGTGGAATCGGCCTGCGGATCAGACCGGTGGAGACTACTACGACTGGCAGGTTCTGCCGAATGGAACAGTGCTTGCGGAACTGGCCGATGTAACCGGTCACGGGATTGGGCCCGCTTTACTGGCGGCGATTTGCCGTGCATATGCACGAGCGGCTTTTAACCAGGGCAATGGCCTGCTTGAAGCTATGGAGCAACTTAATGCCGAACTCACTCGCGATATTGGAGAGGGGCGCTTTGTAACGTTTGTGGCGGTTGTCTGCGTGCCTGGGTGCTCGCGAGTGCAGTTGCTTTCAGCAGGGCATGGCCCTTTATTCGTCTATTTCTTGAGTGAAGATCGCTTTGAAGAGATCGGTGCACAGGGGCGTCCGCTCGGTATCTCACCGGAATTGGTATCTGATTCGCCCGAGGTACTGGATCTAAATGCTGGCGACTTGCTGATCCTGGCTACGGATGGCTTCTTCGAATCGACCAACCGAGAAGGTGAACCGTTCGGAGTTAAGAGGTTAGAAGAAACCATTCGTGAATCGAAGGAAAAAAGACCGAGTGAACTCATCGCGAATCTTTATAAAGCGCTCGTTACGTTTTCTGCTGGAACGAAACAACAGGATGATTTGACCGCGGTGATTATCAAACGAACTTAGATGTGACTCCTTATTCCTTTTTTTTCATTCAGGTCACCTCATCAAGACCCGAAACGCTTCGACTCAAATACTGCTTGCCGGCAAGAACTGACTGGAGACCCGGCAATAGTTCGGTTGAAGCATCCTCCTTATGAACGTAACCCGAGCCGCCTGCCTCCAGAGCCCCTCGCACGATTTCGGGTCCAGAATGCCCACTCAGGAAAATGATCTTACAGTTTGGGTTGAGTTTTCGAATCCTTCTGGCGGTTTCGATGCCGCTCAGCCGGGGGAGGCCGATGTCCAAGAGAACCAAATCCGGTTGTAGCTCTCCGACCTTCCGGAGAGCTTCCAATCCGTCCGATGCGAAACCTGCAATGTGCACTTCGGGATGCCCTTCGAAATGGGCTTGGACACAATCTCGCCAAAGTCGGAAATCATCGACGACGAGAAGACGAGTTATGGCCATTCGTGTTTTCCTTTGCATGTGTTGAGCATGGGGTTTCTCTGACCGCGTTTCAAACAAATGACCCCACGTCAGGGTCACACACGTGGCGATGTGTGGTCGTTGCTCCAGAACACCTTTGAATTTGCTAAACCGCAGTGAATGAAGCGTAGGAAAGCTCAGCAAGAGCGGAGGCAAACAATAGTTTGTTGTTAGATGGTATGAAGAAGGAGACGTTCCGGAGACCGGAGCAGAACCTTGCCGCGCTGCTTTAGGACTGCGCCGGTGTTTTGCCACTCGCTTAGCAGGCGGCTTGCTGTGAACGGTGTGACATTGGCAGCACCAGCTAATTCTTCGTTTGTAGCGTCAAACTCAAATCCGCCCTGGACTTTTTCGCCAATGGTTTGGGCCAGATAGACCAGCACGCCAGCTAGCCTCTGACGTGCGGAATGGCTAATCAAAGCCACATGATCTGCGACGTACCATAAAAAATAGTCATAGGCGATAAGCATCGCATTTTCCAGTAGCCGCGGGTATCTGCCGGCCAGACTTCGTAGAGCGGCGCGGTCCCACTCCAACATCACGCTATCTTTCAGCGTTTCCGTGCTGGCTAGATACAAGGAAGGGGCTGACAGAATGGCGGCGCCGCCGAAGATTTCTCCAGGCGTTAACCAAAGAAGAATGATTTTTCTACCGTCCTGCGTGTTAATGAAGAATCTCGCTCGCCCTCTGATTAGCAGAAACAAATGATCTGCCGAGTTTCCCTGATTTACGACGACGGAATTGGAGGCAAAGTGCCGCTCCTTGGCTGCCCCCAGAATGACGTTGAGGTCAAATGGCGAAAGGCCGTCAAGAAATCGGGATTTGGGACTTGCAGTTACGGTAGCAGGTCTAGAGACGGGCATAAGTAAGGTGGATTCAAGAGTCTCTGCTTGCTCGATCCGAATAACATTATTAGATCCAACGAGGAACTGATACTTCTAACAGTCCAACCCCATGCTTGAGCTTGGTCGTGAAGTACCAACTGTTGAGAAATAAAGATGTTAGGTTCGAAGAACGCGACGAATGGCGGGAACTAGCTCACTTGTAATTCTGGATTTCACGACATACCCGAGCGCTCCCGTCGAAAAGCACCTACTTATGAAATCGGTATCGCTGTGAACGCTCAAGAAAACGATACGAGATGTACAGCCTAACTCCTTTAAACGATCCACAGCCCCGATTCCGTCAAGAATGGGCATGGAAATGTCCGTGATGATGATATCCGGTTTCAATCGGATGGCTTCTTCCACTAACGCTTGTCCATTGGCGACTTTGCCGACAACTTCGAACTCTGGTTCCAGGAGACGTGCTTCCATCTCCGGGAAGCGTGGATGATCGTCCGCCAATAATATTCGTGCTTTCATCAATTGGCCCGCTCGATGAATGCGCAGCCAAATGGAGGTCATGGCGTTCATGGAGCGCACCGTCATCTGCCGCGTCGAAGGAAGTCATCTGCGTCGCGCGGCAGCCCGACTTCTAGAACTCACGTTATCCACAAGGCGAATATTCGCCTACTGTCAACAGTGGCAGCGGATGTCGGGTGATTTCGAAGCCAAACGCTTTCCTAATTCAACCATTCCCGAATGAAGTATCGTAATCACTCTTCGAGAACGTTCAGATAAACACCCGAGAATCGCAATATGTTAGAATCTCCATATTCCTGAGGTATGGGGTAGGAATGCTGGCTCGATTGGGGCAATATGCCTTGTAAGGTTTGCAATTCCGAAAACTTGCAGAGGCTGGATGGGGAACTTACGGCCAGTCTCCCCAGTCTGAAGGCCTTGAAGGTTCCCCCTATCTATGTTTGCCAAAGTGTTGTGGTCTGTTTGGACTGTGGTTTCTCAGAACTCGTCATTCCTACGACTGAACTGCGGGATCTCAAGAAAGCGAAAGCGGCATCTGGCTCTTAGGGTGGGTCGGTAGATCACCGCTTTAAGAGTTGTCCTTACCTCGCCTTCTGCAGTAATTCTCTGGTTCAAATAGAGATTTATCTGTCACTTCTGACAGTGTGAGACGGAAATGACACGGACATACTGTCTTCTGAGGGCACCCAACTCAACCCAAATTCAAGAAGAGGGTCTACGGCTTTGACCCAACCAGGGGCGTACCATCGCATCATAGAAAGAGCTGGCGATTGGAAGGTTATTAATCGGCTTGGCGTCTCCTTCATCTCGATTTTACTCTTCGTCATTCTTTTCACGTCTCTTGTGAGTGAGACTCGCGCACAGGCAGCCCATTCCAATCCTTCGAACGGCGATAGGCATCTTCTGCAGAACGAAACTCCTGCAGCCCCTCCTAGTCACTCAGGGGATCAGGCAATTCCTTTGCCGAAGATCGCCGACCGCGCAGAGGAGTTGGATCACCTGTTGCGCGAAATTGTTGGTCAGCTCAGTCCCAAATCTGACCTTTTGACGTCAGAAAGAAAAGCAGCGGGACAGGCCGATGAGATTCGTCGACGAGCTCAACAAACGAGAGAACTCTTGGCGGGCACTCCAACGCCGTTGGAACTGGAGGACGAGCATCGGTACTGGCGCTCTCGAAGTTCCGAATATGGGGAAGAACGCACGCTCCTGACGCTTCGAGCAGCGAAACTGGAAGAGCAGATCCATACGCTCGAACTTCAGCAACCGGAGTGGGTGGCAACCTGGACCCACATACGCGAATCACCTGGCATCGAATCAGTCGTCGCGCGTACCAAACAGCTTCTCGACAGAATTCAGGAAGCAAAATCACAGGCGCAGGATCAACTCAATGCTGTGCTCACGCTGCAGAATGAGGTCTCTCAACAGGACCAGCAAATCTCGGATATCTTGCTCCGTGTCCGAGAGGCTCGTGACGGGGAACGCGGTCGGCTCCTCGAAGCAGATAATCCTCCGCTTTGGGAAACTCGTCGTCTTGGCCGACTGGATCAAGGCGTGGGACCTACGTTTCACCGTTCCTTCGATCGATCATCCGCAACGGTAAGGGAGTTTTCTCGTGCGCACAGATTCGCCATGGTTACACTTGGGGGTTCTTATCTTTTGTCTCTTCTCATTGTTTTCAAACTCAGGCGCTATGTAGATAGGGCGCAACCCGAAGTTCCGTCCGAAGCCGTGCAGGTGTTGAAGCGTCCGTTCTCTGTAGCGCTCTTGTTGACACTGATCGGGACTGGAAAATTTGTAGCTTCCGCCCCCATCGGAATCGCGTTCCTGTTTTATCTGCTGTATTTGATTCCGGTCTTGCGAATACTGGCCCCGTTGATCGAACCCAGGTTGCGGACCTTTCTGTATGTTCTGGCTGCGCTTTATGGTCTCGAAGGTGTGTATTTACTAGTTCAAATCCCATTTCTTTTCAGGCGTGAACTCTACGTTTTGTTTGTTTTCACCGCGCTGGTGAGTTTCGGATGGCTCGCTCGGCCATCCAAAATGCTCCAAGTGATGACTCAAGCCCGAGGCCAGCGAGTGCTTAGGATCGGAATCCGAGGGGGTCTTCTACTACTTGCCGCATCTCTCGCCTGCAACATTGTCGGATTCGTTTCTCTGTCTCAGGTGCTAGGGGTCATCGCATTGGTCGGTCCTTTCGTGGCGTCCGCCCTCTATTGTGGTGCACGAGTCCTTTCTTTGATTTTGAGTATTGTCTTGCGAACTAACTCGGCTCGGGCCCTGCTGGACCTGCAAGTTGAAACTATAGAACGGTGGGGTAGCCGTCTGATTGCATTTGGCGCCATCTTGCTTTGGCTTAAGTCCATGTTGCAATTAGTCACCTTCTACGACAGCGTTGTGGAAGCTGGACTGAAACTGTTCCGATATCCCATCGGCTTTGAAAAGATTCATTTCACTCTTGGCGATGCGCTTGGTGTCGCATCCATGCTGCTCGGCGGCTACTTTGTTGCCAATGGGTTCACCCTTCTTTTGAAGAAGGTGGTTCTTCCAAAATTACCGCTGCAGCGCGGCTTGCCTTATGCGATTTCCACTGTGACTTACTATGTTCTTCTCTTGTTGGTTGCCCTAGCAGCTCTGTCTGGGGCGGGCATAGAGCTGAA
>Ga0126381_100007841_pt1 | contig 11906 bp, 8 predicted proteins | sample PanSoiMetPlot_28_FD_96465 | JGI IMG/M metagenome (GOLD analysis project Ga0126381, IMG submission 96465) | Tropical forest soil microbial communities from Panama - MetaG Plot_28 | ecosystem: Environmental > Terrestrial > Soil > Tropical forest > Bulk soil | place: Panama | collected 2016-02-17
GCGCGGCCGGACTGGCTTACGACAACCGCAAAGTCTTTCCGTATTCCAGCTACGAAGAATTCAAGTTTGACGTTCCCACGCGCACCGACTCCGACTGCTACGGTCGCTACATGGTTCGCGTGGCGGAAATCCGCGAAAGCCTAAAAATTGTCGAACAGGCCATGGCCAAGATCGCCGATCAAGGTCCAATTCGCGCGGAAGCTCCCGGCATCATTCCTCCCGAGCGCGAAAAGATGAAGACGGAGATGGAAGCGCTCATCTACCACTTCAAGATTTTCACCGAGGGCTTTTCGCCGCCTCCGGGCGACGCGTACGTAGCCGTCGAATCGCCACGCGGTGAGCTGGGGTGCTACGTCGTGAGCGACGGTTCACCCAAGCCGTTGCGCTGCCATTTTCGTTCGCCGTCTTTCATCAATTTGCAGGCTTTACCGCTGATCATCGAAGGGCAATTGCTGGCGAACGTGATCGCCTGTATCGGAACCATTGATATTGTGTTGGGAGACGTGGATCGGTAGCCGGAACCAACAAAGGCCAGGACCAAGAAATAGAATAGCGATGCAAATTTCTCCACAACTCGCTGCAAGGTTTGAAAAGCTGCAGAACGCATATCCCGTCAAGCGCAGCGCTCTGGTTCCCATGCTGATGTACGCGCAGGATGAATTTGGTTTCATCAGCGATGAAATAATTGCGGAGATCGCCAGCCGTCTCGAATTACGAACAGTGCAGGTCGAAGAAACGCTCGCTTACTACTCGATGTTGCATCGCAAACCGGTGGGCAAGCATCACGTGCAGGTCTGCACTAACATTGCCTGCATGTTGCGCGGCGGCTACGACGTACTCGAGCAAGCCAAAAAGCGTCTGGAAATCGGCCACAAGGAAGTCACCAAGGACGGCGTCTTTTCGCTGGAAGAAGTAGAATGCATCGGCGCCTGCACCGGCGCACCTGCCATTCAGGTCAATTACGACTTCTACGAAAATCTCACGCCACTCTCGTTCGACAAGATTATCGAAGAGCTGGACAAGGGCAGAAAACCCGCTCCGGTGCCGGTCATTTCCGGCGCGCTGCATCCCCGCGATCCTCAAGAAACGCCGTTGATCAGCAAAATGTGGGGTATCCAGGATTCCCGCAAGATCGATGTCTATCTGCAACACGGCGGCTATCAGGCGCTGGAAAAAGCGCTGAAAGAGATGTCGCCGGCCTCCATCATCGAGGAAGTCAAGAAATCCAACTTGCGCGGACGCGGCGGTGCAGGGTTCCCGACCGGCATGAAGTGGTCTTTTGTCCCGAAAGACAATCCCAAACCGAAATACGTCATCTGCAATGCCGACGAATCCGAACCCGGCACCTGCAAAGACCGTCCGCTGATGGAAATGGACCCGCACCAGTTGATTGAAGGCATGATCATCGCCGGACGAGCCATCGGCGCCAATCGCGGTTTCATCTACATTCGCGGCGAATATCGCTACGTCCTTGACCTAGTCGAGGAAGCCATCGAAGAAGCCTACCAGCGGGGCTATCTCGGCAAGAATATCCTCGGCACCGGCTTCGACTACGATTTGTTAATTCACACTGGCGCGGGCGCTTACGAATGCGGAGAGGAATCCGCACTTATGGAATCCCTCGAAGGCAAGCGTGGCTACCCGCGCATCAAACCTCCCTTTCCGGCGGTCGTCGGTCTCTATGGCTGCCCGACGATCATCAACAACGTTGAAACGCTGAGCGCGGTTCCGGCCATCATTCGCGACGGCGGCGAAGCCTACGCCAATCGCGGCACCCCGAAAAATGGCGGCACTCGCCTGCTCTGCGTCGCCGGCCACATCAATAAGCCCGGCATTTATGAAATTCCGCTCGGCATGAACATGAAAAAGTTCATTTACGAAATGGCTGGCGGGATTCCCAATGGCAGGAAACTCAAAGCGGTCATTCCCGGCGGCAGTTCCTGCCCTCTACTCACCGCTGACGAAATCGATGTGCCCATGGACTACGACTCTGTCGCCAAGATCGGTAGCATGATGGGCTCCGGCGGCATGGTGGTGATGGACGAAGATACCTGCATGGTGGACATGGCGCGCCGCATCATGCATTTCTACGCCCACGAGTCCTGCGGCTGGTGCATCCCTTGCCGCGAAGGAACCACCTGGCTGCGCAAAATGCTGGAGCGCTTCCACGCCGGACTGGGACGCAGCGAAGACATCGACCTGATCGACGAACTCTCGAAAAATATGCTGGGCCGCACGTTCTGCCCGCTTGGCGATGCCGCGGCTATGCCGACGATCAGCATCGTCGAGAAATTCCGCAGCGAATTTGAAGATCACTTGAACGGCCGCTGCGCCTACAAGAATATGGATGCACTTTTGAGTGCCCGCTAGAAAAATCATGAGCGAACAGAAATTAGTCACGTTCAAAATTAACGACCGCGAACTGCAAGTTCCCGCGGGGACGCTGGTCATTGAGGCTGCCAAGCAAATCGCAACTGAAATTCCGTCGTTCTGCTATTACCCCGGGCTTTCGCTGCAGGCGGCCTGCCGCATGTGCCTGGTCGAAGTGGAAAAAATGCCTAAGATGCAAACCGCTTGCACTCTGGTCGCCACCGAAGGCATGGTGGTCCGCACCGAAACCCCGCAAGTCAGGCAGGCCCGCAAAGGCGTTCTGGAATTTCTGCTGACCAACCACCCTCTCGATTGTCCGGTTTGCGACAAGGGCGGCGAGTGCGAATTGCAGGATATGGTTTTCCGCTACGGCGCCGACACCAGCCGCTTCGTTGAAGAAAAAATTCACCGCCCTGAAGAAAAATGGTCGGAGATCGTTTATTACGACGCTCCGCGTTGCATTCTCTGCTTCCGCTGCGTGCGCGTTTGCGATGAAGGTATGGACGTCAAGGCCCTCGGCGTGGGCATGCGCGGTGCCAACAGCGTCATCATCCCCAACCGCGAAGACCACCTCGAATGCGAAGAATGCGGAATGTGCATCGACATCTGCCCGGTCGGCGCGCTCACCAGCGGCACCTATCGCTACAAAACGCGTCCGTGGGAAATGGAATACGTTTCCACTGTTTGCGCACACTGTTCAAATGGCTGCAAGACCACGCTCAGCGTTCGCAACCACGAAATCCTACGCGCCAACAATCGCGACATGAGCGGCATCAACGGCGATTTCCTGTGCATCAAGGGTCGCTTCGGCTTCGATTTCACCCGCCATCCCGACCGCATCAAGCAGCCCATGGTGCGCAAGGGCGACAAGCTCTTCCCGGTTTCCTGGGAAGAAGCCGCGCAAACCGCCGCCTCCAAATTGAAAGCGATTCACGCACGCGACGGTGCAGGTGCGATTGGCTTTATCGGGTCGAACCGCACTTCGAACGAAGAAAATTACGTACTGCAAAAGCTGGCGCGTGAAACCTTCGGCACCGCGAACATCGATCACCACCGCACTGTCGATTACACCAGCCTGATCACCGCGCTCGGCGAAAACGCAAGAGATTCACTGCTAACTATGGAGCAGCTCTACAAATCGTCAGCCGTACTGCTCATCGGCAATGACCCAACAAACCAGAACCCGCTGGCCGCCTGGCAGATTCGCGCCGGCGTGCGCCACCACGGACTGAAGCTCTACGCCATTAATTCCAACCAGATCAAGCTCGAACGCAAGGCGGCGCAGTTCGTGCAAATCGCCAAGGGCCAGGAAGCCGCTGTAGTCCGCTGGTTGCATAACGAAAGCCCTCTCGGCCCGTCGCTAGTCGAACAACTCACCCAGTTGAAAGCCGAACTCGACGCCGCGCCCGACGTTGCTATCGTTTTCGGATCGGAACTTTCCGGTTCGGCCATCGCCGACCTGGTCGGATTCGGTTCCAGGCTGCACGGCAAAGTCCGCTACATGGCGCTCGGCGATTACACCAACTCGCGCGGCGCTGCCGACATGGGCGTGTTGCCCGACCATGGTCCGGGCTACGCCAAGACTTCCAAGTCCGGCATGACCGCTCCGCAGATGGTCGAGGCCGCGCAAAGCGGCAAGCTCAAAGCTCTTTACGTTGTCGGCGCAAATCCCCTGGCCCACTTCGGCACTCTTGGCTATGGTCGCGGCAAGGCAGAACTGGTCATCGTCCACGAACTTTTCATGACCGAAACCGCTAAACAGGCCGACATTGTCTTCCCCGCAGCCTCCGCCTACGAAAAAGACGGCACGGTCACCAACACTTCCGGGGAAGTGCAACTCCTCCATAAAGCCGCCGAAGTCATGGGGCCGCGCACCGATTTCGATCTGTTACGCATCCTCTCGCACCAACTCGAAAAGCAGGGCCTCGGTAAGGCCTTTCATTACAAGAGCAGCGCCGCCGTTTTCGAAGAAGTTCGCAAAACCGTTCCCGGTTACGATCTCGAACTGGCCGGCTTGCTCACCGGCGGCGCCGAATCCGCGCAAGTCCACGTCAAGCGCAATGGAGCGGCCTACGACGTCCCGGTTGAATTGATTCGCTCCGCGCACGACACACTCTTCACCAGCGGCACCATGAGCCGTTTCCTGACCACCATTGAATCCGTGCCGGAGGCGCAGGCAAAATCGTGAATGCGGTGATCTCATTCCTGACCGAGCCCTACGGCTTCTGGGTCTTGACCGTGATCAAGATCGTGCTGCTGCTGGTCATCGTGCTTACGGTAAACGCCTACCTCACCTGGTTCGAACGTAAAGTCGTGGCGTTAATGCAGTCGCGCGTCGGACCGCACCGCGTCGGACCGCACGGATTGCTACAGCCCGCCGCCGATGGCCTAAAGTTTCTATTCAAAGAAGACGCCATGCCTGACGGTGTGGACAAATTCGTCTATCTTTTGGCTCCGTTTCTCGCTTTGACGTTGGCTCTCGCGTCGCTCGCTGTAATTCCGTTTGGCCCCCAGCCCTTGCCCTTCAAATTCTTTGGCCATCAGATTGATCTCTGGATCACCAATCCCGATATCGGCCTGCTGGTTCTTTTTTCCATTACCGCGCTCGGCGTCTACGGCGTCGCGCTCGCAGGATGGGCCTCCAACAGCAAATACCCGCTTCTCGGCGGTCTGCGCAGCTCTGCGCAGATGGTCAGCTACGAACTCTCCATGACCATGTCCGTCGTCGGCGTTCTCCTGATGGCCAACAGCTTCAGCCTTACCGACATCATCAGCAAACAGGACAGTGCCAAGTGGGGAGCACTCTCCTGGAACATTTTCACGTTCCACGGCGGATTCCCGCAGATCGTTGGCTTCCTGTGCTTCTTTATTTCCGCCATCGCGGAAACCAATCGCGTGCCGTTCGATTTGCCCGAAGCGGAGCAGGAACTGGTCGCCGGATTCCACACCGAATATTCCAGCTTCAAATTCGCCATGTTCTTTATCGCTGAGTACACCAGCATGATTACCGTCTCGAGCCTGTGCGCCATTTTGTTCTTCGGCGGATGGAATTCGCCCTTCCCTTCCGCGCCCATTTGGAATTTCACCCACTACCTCCCGAGCGTCATCCTCCTCCCCTTTGGCTTGTGGGTCATTTTCGACGGTCTCAAATACGAAACCCTCTTCGGCAAAGTGGTCCTCCCGGGTGTCGGTACGGCCATCGCCGCGCTCGGCGCCGTGCTCATCGCTTTTCCTGCAGTAAATAACTACATTCAAGGCCCGTTCTGGCTGCTCAGCAAAATTTTCTTCTTTCTCTTTTTCTACGTCTGGGCGCGCGGTACATTGCCTCGCTTCCGCTACGACCAGCTCATGAACATTGGCTGGAAGCTCCTGGTGCCCGTCTCGATCGCCAACGTCATCTTTACCGCGGGCTTCGTTCTCTACCGGAGCCCTTCATGAGTCCCGCGCTGCTGGTCTTTTTCGTTCTCGCCGCGCTGGCCATCATCGGCGCACTGAGCCTTATCCTGCAAAAGCATCCTATTCACAGCGCTCTCTCGCTGATTGTGGTAATGGTGTCACTGGCGGGACTTTACTTGCTGCTGGGCGCGGAGTTCGTTGCAGCAGTGCAGATCATCGTTTACGGCGGCGCCATCATGGTGCTGTTCGTCTTCGTGATCATGCTCTTGAACGCCGGCGAAGAAGAGCATACGGATTTTTCCAAACTTGCAAAATTCGGAGGACTACCGCTCGCACTCGCGCTCACCGGACTGCTCGCCGCCGCTATGGTTCATCACGCCGGCTCCGTTCCAAATCCTACGAACCCTGACGCTCTGGCCAGGACTTCTAGCATCTCCATAATGCTCTTCTCGACTTTCGTTTACCCCTTCGAGCTGACTTCCTTCCTCATCCTGGTTGCCATCATGGGCGCTCTCGTCCTTGCCCAGCGGGAGAAAAGCTGACATGGTTCCCACGCAGTATTACCTCATCCTCAGCGCTATTCTCTTCGGCCTCGGCGCTGTAGCTTTTGTCGTTAAACGCAACGTCATCACCATTTTCATGTCCATCGAACTGATGCTCAACGCCGTCAATCTCGCATTCGTTGCGTTCAGTCAGGCGCGCGGAAAACTGGACGGCCAGGTGTTCGTTCTTTTCGTAATCGTGGTAGCCGCCGCCGAAGCCGCCGTCGGCCTGGGCATCATTATTCTCACGGCGCGCAATCGCCGTTCGCTCAACGTCGAGCGTGTGGACTTGCTCAAACTCTAGAATTTATGATCACAAATTCTATCAACGCAAAGAGCAAACACCGTTATTCCGGGAGAAGCGAGGAATCTCTCTGCACATGCTGATCCTCGATCATTTGTGGATCATCCCACTGCTGCCGTTGCTCGGCGCGGCCATCAACGGCTTATTGGGCCTTAAATGGCCGAACAAGATCGTCAATACCGTCGCGCTTTCCTCCACGGGAATCTCCTTTTTCTGTGCGCTCGAAGCCGCGCGCGAATTTTTGATCTATTACGCTGACAAGCAGGAAGCTTTTCACAAACAATTTTTCGACTGGATCGTCGCCGGCAACTTCCGCGCCGGTTTCGACCTCCAGATGGACCAGCTCACTGTGGTCATGGTCCTGGTGGTTACCGGCGTCGGTTTCCTCATCCACATCTATTCGACCGGATACATGTCCCACGAAGGCGGCTACTACCGCTTCTTCAGCTATCTCAATCTGTTCATGTTCTTCATGCTGATTCTGGTCCTGGCCGCCAACTACGTCTTGCTCTTCGTCGGCTGGGAAGGCGTTGGCCTCGCAAGTTACTTGCTGATAGGTTTCTCCTTCCTGAAGAAATCCGCGTCAGACGCAGGCAAGAAGGCCTTCATCGTCAATCGCATTGGCGATTTCGGCTTCATGCTTGGCATGTTCCTGTTGTTCCGCACGTTTCACACGCTGGATTTCGTCGAGCTCTTCAAGGCCGCAAGCAATCCTGCCTGGTCCCGCGAAGGCTGGGGTATTTTTGGCACTTTCACCGTTGCTTCCCTGCTGCTCTTCATGGGTGCCTGCGGCAAATCCGCGCAGCTTCCTCTCTACGTCTGGCTTCCCGACGCCATGGAAGGCCCCACGCCTGTCAGCGCGCTCATCCACGCTGCCACCATGGTCACCGCCGGGGTTTACGTCGTGGCCCGCTCGCATCTTTTGTTTGAACACTCGGAAACCGCGCTGGTCGTCGTTGCCGTGGTCGGCTGCGCCACGGCCTTCTTCGCTGCCACCATCGGCTTGGTGCAAACCGACATCAAGCGGGTACTCGCCTATTCCACCGTCAGCCAGCTCGGCTACATGTTTCTCGCCTGCGGTGTCGGTGCATTCGGCGCAGGTATTTTTCATCTGATGACCCACGCCTTCTTCAAAGCGCTGCTCTTCCTCGCCGCCGGCTCAGTGATCCATTCCATGGGCGGCGAACAGGACATGCGCCACATGGGCGGCTTGCGTAAGAAAATCAAATACACCTTTGCCACCATGTTCATCGCCACGCTGGCTATTTCCGGAATTCCTCCGCTAGCCGGATTCTTCAGCAAGGATTCCATCCTGCTCAGCGCCTTCCATATTCCGGGCGGCCACCCGCTTTACATTGTCGGCCTACTCACCGCGCTCTTCACCGCGTTTTACATGTTCCGCCTGGTGTTTCTCACCTTTTGGGGCCAACCGCGCTACGACGAACATCACGTCCATGTCCACGAATCGCCGTGGAGCATGCTCGGCCCGCTGGTCATTCTCGCCGTGCTTAGCGTGATTGGTGGATGGTTCGCAGCCCCCGCGCTTTGGGGCGGTAAAGACTACTTTGCCGGATTCCTCACCCCCATCTTTGGTTCGGGCGAAGACGCCAACCCGATCGACAAAGTCGCCGCGCACAACCTAGAACTCACTCTCGCCGTAGTCGCGGTAATCACCGCTCTTCTCGGCATCGCCGTCGCCTACTGGCTCTACGTCCGCCAGCCGCGCAAACCCGAGGATCTCGCGAAGTCCATGCAACCGGTGTACCAGACGCTGCTCAACAAATATTACGTGGACGAACTTTATGCCGCCGCCATCGTTGGCCCGCTGGTTTGGCTGTCAGAAAACGTCCTCTGGAAGATCGTGGACGTCGAAGCCATCGACGGCACGGTAAACGGCATCGCTCACGGCGCCACCGCCGTCGGCGACACGGTCCGCCACACGCAGTCCGGCAACACTCGCAGCTATGCCGTCTGGGTAGTCGTCGGAGCCCTCGCAGTCATCCTCATTCTCTTCTGGCCTCTGCTCCATCCCCTGTTCGCGGCGGTGACCAAATGATCGCCCCCGGCAATCACTTGCTTACGGTGCTGACCTTCTTCCCCGCCCTCGGGGCTCTGGCTCTGATGATCCTCCGCGCGGACGACCACGCCTGGATCCGCCGCATGGCGCTGGTCGTCGGCACTTTCGAATTCCTTCTCTCGTTGTTGCTGATCCCGGCCGTGCCTTTCGGTTCCACGGGCTACAAACCGGAACTCGACATCCCCTGGATCGCTTCCCCAGCCATCCACTACCACATGGGTATTGATGGCCTCAGCGCCTTCTTAATCATCCTCACCACGTTCCTGACGCCCATCTCCATCCTCGCGTCCTGGAACAGCATCAACCACCGCGTCAAAGAATTCTTCGTCATGCTGCTGATGCTCGAAGTCGGTGTCGTTGGCGTCTTCCTCTCGCTCGACCTGTTCCTTTTCTTCCTGTTCTGGGAAATCATGCTCATCCCTATGGCCTTCCTCATCGGTATTTGGGGACACGAGCGCCGCATCTACGCTGCCGTCAAATTCGTTCTCTACACCATGGCCGGCTCCATCCTCATGCTGGTCGGCATCCTGTGGCTTTACAACGCCACCGGCACTTTCGATCTCGTAGAAATCCAGCGCGCCTTGCAAACGAATCCCAATATCCTGCACAACGTCGACGGACCGTCAACCACTGAGTATTTGCTCTTCCTGGCCTTCTTCGTAGCCTTCGCCATCAAGGTCCCTCTGTTCCCGCTGCACACCTGGCTGCCCGACGCCCACGTCGAAGCCCCCACCGCAGGCTCCGTCATTCTGGCCGGCATCCTTCTCAAGATGGGCACCTACGGCATGATGCGTTTCTGCTTGCCGTTGTTCCCGCTCGCTTCACGCAAAGCGGCGCCCTACGTCGCCAGCCTCGCCATCATCGGCATCATCTACGGCGCGCTGGTGGCGATGGTCCAGCCCAACCTCAAGAAACTTGTCGCCTATTCGAGCGTCAGCCACCTCGGCTTTGTCGTACTGGGCATCTTTTCTTTCAACACCATCGCTATGCAGGGCGCCATCTTCCAGATGCTTGCCCACGGCATCTCCACCGGCGCACTCTTCCTGCTTGTCGGCATGTTGTACGACCGCCGCCACACCTTCGAGATCAACCAATACGGCGGCCTTGCCACGCCCATGCCACGCCTCTCCGCGTTCTTCCTCTTCGTTGTGCTCTCGTCTCTCGGCCTGCCCATGCTCAACGGCTTCGTCGGCGAGTATTTGATCCTTCTCGGCACTTATGTCGTCCGCTGGCAGTGGGCCGCATGGGCCGCCACTGGGGTCATTCTGTCCGCCTGCTACCTGCTGTGGTCGTACCAGCGCGTGTTCTTCGGTGAAGTCACGGTGGAGAAAAACAAGACATTGCCGGACGCGTCCGGACGCGAGCGTTTTATCCTTGCCACCATGTCCGCCGTCATTCTCTGGATGGGCATCGGCTCCGCTTTTCTTACCCGCCGCACCGAGAGCGCCACAAAAACCATTCGCAACCAGATGGAACGTCAGCAATGGCCCGAAGAAGCGACCATGCCAGTCCACGGCGCTGGCACCCAAGGCGATGGCGATGGAAACACCATCACTTTCGAAAGGTTCGGCAACCGCTAGATGAATTTCGCCACACCCATCCCCGCAGACTTCTTCCGCGTGATGCCGGAACTCATTTGGTGCACTTTCGGCGTGCTGCTGATGCTGCTGCAGCCGCTCACCAGGAACAACACGGTCCTAAGCACCTTCGCGTTCCTGGGCGCCGCCGCTGGCACCGTTTCCAGCGTTCTCAGCCTGCGCTACTCCGGCGCCGGCTTTCTCGGCGTCATTCAATCGGACACTTTCAGCGTGTTCTTCCACCTTCTGGTCGGAGCCGTCGGAGCTCTGGTCATTCTCGCTTCCGATTCTTATCTCTCGCGCGCCAAACTCGAAGGCGCGGAATTTTACGCGCTGATCCTTTTCGCCACCGCTGGGATGGGCGTTCTTGCTTCCGCGCAGGAACTGCTCACCGCCTTCATCGGCCTAGAAATGAGCTCCATCGCCAGCTATGTTCTCGCCGGCTATCGCCGCGACACGCTAAAGTCCAGCGAGTCTTCGCTCAAGTATTTTCTACTCGGCTCCTTCGCCACGGCTTTTTTCCTCTATGGCATCGCTCTGGTTTACGGCGCCTCTGGAACAACAGTGTTGCCGAACATGGGTCAGGTGGACGATTCGCAACTCGCGCTCCTCAGGCTCGGCCTCGCGCTCATTTTCATCGGTCTCGGCTTCAAAGTCGCCGTTGCTCCCTTTCAGATTTGGACTCCCGACGTGTACGAAGGCGCGCCCACTCCGGTCACCGCGCTCTTCGCCGCTGGCCCCAAAGCCGCGGCCTTCGCCTTGCTCCTGCGCATCTTCGCCACGGTTCCCTATGCCACGCAATACTGGTTCTGGGCCTTCTGGATTCTCGCCGTCGCCACCATGTTCGTTGGCAATCTCGGCGCCATCGTCCAGACCAACGTTAAGCGCCTGCTTGCCTATAGTTCTATCGCGCATGCTGGCTACATCCTGGTCGCCTTCGCCGCAGTCACCACGATGAGTTCCGCTGACAACCCCATGGCTCTCGGCGGAGTCCCCGCCTACGTCGCGATCCTCTTTTATCTTTTGAGCTATGCGCTGGTAAAAGTCGGTGCCTTCACCATCGTTTCGCAGTTGGGCGGCAAGGACGAAAAATACGTGACCCTCGAAGATTACGCCGGCCTCTCGCAGCGACATCCCTGGGCCGCCGCCGCGCTCAGCCTGTTCCTGCTTTCGCTGCTCGGCTTGCCCGTCACCGCTGGTTTCTTCGGTAAGTTTTACGTCTTCAAGGCCGCCATCACTTCCAATCTCATCTGGCTGGCCGTCCTCATGGCCGTCAACAGCATCATCGGCGCCTACTACTATCTGAAAGTCATCGTGGCCATGTACATGCGCGAACCAGCGGAGGACTCCGCCGCCACCGCGCCCGTCTCTTTTCCTGTCACCGTGACCATCGTGCTCGCCGTCTCCGTTGTCGGCACCGTGTATTTTGGTCTCTTCCCCAACCAGGTCCTCCGCCTGCTCCTGGAAAAAACCCTAATCGGCGGCCTGAAATAATTTCGCCAAAAATCCAGAGGTCTCGATCGGCTTCTCGGCGCAAGCCCTGCTCCCTCTGGGTTATCTTTTCCTTCCTTTTTCTTCCCTCCATTCTAGCGGCCACGTTTCAAGTTGCCTTCCTCTTCATGGGTGCCGCGCCCTTGCTA
>Ga0126381_100007842_pt1 | contig 11906 bp, 8 predicted proteins | sample PanSoiMetPlot_28_FD_96465 | JGI IMG/M metagenome (GOLD analysis project Ga0126381, IMG submission 96465) | Tropical forest soil microbial communities from Panama - MetaG Plot_28 | ecosystem: Environmental > Terrestrial > Soil > Tropical forest > Bulk soil | place: Panama | collected 2016-02-17
ATCTGTGTAACGAGATGGTTTCAAAAACAAAACAACTTGGTTAATGGCTGCCCGGAGGATAGCTGCTTATGCTAACGTCACAAGGTCGAGTCCGCTTGCTCAGGCTATCCCTGAATCAGGATGTTTTTTCAACCTATCCGCATTTGTGTTCCGCACGGTGACTGGCCTAAGCCCTGTCCTGAAGCGGACCGCAATCCTGCCTGAATGGGAAAAATAGCTGTTGTTCCCTGGAACTCGATCGTTCCGCTCGCGTTATTCTCCGTTCTCCCGCCAACATGACTGTCAAACAAAAGGAAACCACATTGAACGTCCATAACTTCATTCACGACAAACGGCGCGCCCTGATTGGCGCCGCCTGCGTCGCGGTCTGTAGCATCTCTGCCGCATTCGCTCAGGCCCCGCCAGCCTTCGCGCTGGGCGATATCCTTGTTAGCCGCACGACTTACACTGGCACGGCCAGCACGGTCACATTTCCGGGTCTCTTACCCAACAACGCCGCATCCGTGGCAGACGGCAGCTTTCCGAATGTTTTCGATAACGAGACGCCAGACGGATCGTTCGGCGTAACCTCGCCGATCTTCATTGATCGGATGACGAGAACAGGCGGCCTGATCAGCACGATTCCGGTCACCAGCGTGGTGTTCCAACAGCGCCAGGCGAACGTTGCGACGAGTTTCCCGTCAAAGTCTGAACTCGGTCTGAGCCTTACTCCCGATGCCGGCGGAATCACATTCATGGCATATGGCTCGGCGGCGAATAAGCTCGACGTCTCTAACGCGAATACTCCCGGCCATGTCGACATCACCAATCCGGTGAATGGACAGGGTATCTTGATCAATCAACGCGACATCATTGAATTGAGCGCCTCAGGCGCGGCGCTGGTCACCACCACCAACGCCTATTCGGGTAATAACGGGCGCAATGTGGTGCTAGGCTCAAACGGCAACTACTTTACGGCTGGCAATGCAGGCAATAACGGCAAGAGCGTCACGTTCAAGTCGGGCGTTAGCCTCAGTTCAGGAAGCGCGGCTGTAGGCGTCCCAACGACCGCGAATCTTTTCGTTGGTACACCCTTCAGCGGCACGAACATTCCCGCGGGCGCTTACATCACGAGCATCACGGACGCGACGGACTTTATGATCAACGCGCCAGCGACCGGACCGGCATCCGGCAGTTACATTGCGAACGCGGGCGCCGTGGAACTCGCCGGCATCAGCTTTCTCAGCGGCGACAGCACCATCGCTGTTGCCGACACCTCGAAGCTAGTGCCCGGGATGCCGCTCGCCGGCACAGGGTTGACGGGCGCATACATCCTGTCGGTCAAGGACGCAACTCACTTTGTCGCAAGCGTCCCGGCGACTGCAAACTCTGACGCTAACGGCTATACGGCATCCGTCTCCAACTCCATGCTCAGCGACGACACCGGCGTGCAGACGATCCGGAAAGGCCTCAATGACACCACCGGGACAGGCACGGGTATTCTCGACGCGACAACCAACAGCACCGTAGTGGGCAAGGTTAATGGCGTTTATGGTTCGGCGACGGGCTATCAGCGCGGCTTCTCCGTGACCCAGATTGGCGACCCTGCCGACAAAACCGGCAAGGACGATAATTTCCGCGGAATTGTGAGCTACAAAGACACGCTCTATGTCACCAAGGGCAGCGGCGGAAACGGTCTCGATGCTGTCTATCAGGTCAACCCAACCGGCGGCGCATACATTCCTCCGGGCTCCAGCGCTGGACTCCCGACCAACTTAGATGCCGCCGCGGCCAGCATCAACCCGCTGCCGGGCTGGCCAATCACGAGCACAGGAGCGAATGAGGGTTGCGACACCGCCAAAAACCCCTGCAGCCCTGTGCCCACCGTCTATCACCCGTTCGGCGTCTGGTTCGCCAACGACACTACGCTCTACGTTGCCGATGAGGGCTTGCCGGGCGTCGATAACGCTGCGCCTGGTGGACTGGAAAAATGGATGTATAACGCCGGAACCAGCCAGTGGGAATTGAAATACACGCTTGCCGCGAGCAATATCCCCAGCTACGCCGTAAATGGGATTGGGACCCTCCAGGCAGCCGGCCTCCGGAACATTGCCGGTATCGATAATGGCGACGGTACCGTAACAATCCTCGGCATCACGTCGACCACCGGCCAGACGCTGAACGACGAAGGGGCGGACCCCAACCAGCTTGTATCCATCACCGACAATCTTGCCGCCACTTCGCTGCCGCCCTCGGAATCGTTCACGGTCGTCGAGACAGCGGCGTATGGCGACGCATTGCGCGGAGTCGCCTATGTTCCGGGCGGCAGCCTGAGCTCACTCGTGGGCGAGTTGCTCGCCGCGGGGATGATCGACAATGCAGGAGTAGCCAACGCCCTGACCAGTAAATCGGATGCGGCCGCTTCACAGACCGCGCAGGGAAACACGACAGCCGCAAAGAACCAGCTGAACGCGTTCATAAATCAACTGAATGCTCAGGTAGGACAGCACCTTACACAGCAGGCTTATGACCTGTTGGAAGCGGCGGCGCTCTTCTATATCAGCCGTCTGCCCTAAAGAAGTTCCCCGAATCGCGCCGCGTAGTTGAGGACTTCCGCGCTACGCGGCGCGCAGCGGGTTTTCGATCATTCCGAAACCGCTAGTTGGCGTCGCGCCCCTGCGGCTCCCAAAGCTCAATCGGATTGCCCTCGGGATCGCGCAAGTGAGCAAATCGTCCGTTTGGATAGAGCTTCTGATCAATATCTACGGCGATTCCAGCGGCGCGTAACTGCGTCGCCATCTTATCCATGTTCCGAACGCGAAAATTCACCATCCACTGCTTAGTATTGTCGCCAAAGTAGGTTGTCTTCTCCGGGAACGGCTGAAATGCGCAGGGCCCCGCTTCCTGCCGCCATGCCGAATCGTTGGCGCCGGAGGGGACCAGATTAATGCCCAGGTGATCGGAATACCATTTGGCGAGAGCTTTCGGGTCCTTTGCTCGAAAGAAAAGACCGCCAATGCCAGTTACCCTTTCCTTGTCCGATTCTTCCGATCTCGCCGCTGTCGCCACGCCAACCGCGCCCAGAAAAATACGCCTCGTAGTGTCGCTGGCCATCGAAACCTCCGGCCGATTCTACCAAAAAGGACAGGGCTGCAGATGTTAGCGCCCTGGTCAGTTTTCCGACGGCCTCTCGACATGATCGATCACGAGCGTCCGGACCATGCCACTCGTCCGCGTCAGTTTCAGTCCCAGTTGTTCGCGCATCGCTGTCAGGAACATCGTCCCCTGCAGATCGGCTGCTGAGTCCTGGCGCGAGGGCATGAGAGACCGATTGAGCTGATCGTTCGCGTCCGGCGTGTATTCCATGAGCAAATCGTACGTTCCCGCGAGGCCCGTTCGATCCACCACTGGCTTATTCGCTTCGCCCGCCAGGGCCGCGTATCCGCCAAGGGTCTCTGCGATGCGCTCCATCGTTCCGTTTCGGTATCCAATGCGGCGCAAGCCCTGGGCGTTCTGAGTGGACTGGTCCGTACCGCAGGTCGGCGGAAAAATGTCGAGCGGCGAACTGGATGTGGGCAGGACAAAATCTCCACAGGGCGGCCCTTCGGCATGAGGGCGCAGTTTCGGTCCGGTCTGTCCGGGTTTGACGGGCATCAGAGCGAGAACCGCGCCATCGCGAGCCTCGAAATGCGCCGTCAGTTTGAACCGCTGGGCGAGCAGTGATCGCATCATGAGCCGCATTTGATCTTTTGTGGGGTTGTCCGGCGCCCGCGCCTCGATTTCGAACAAATCCGACTTGGCCCATTTCGGCAACTGCGCGATCGTCGCCTCAGCCAGATACGGCGGAATCTTGTAGGCGAAGATGATGTACCCGAGAAGCGGGAACGCCGCCGAGAACCGGCCGCCAGCGGGCTTCGCGTCCCCGGTATTCAGTGGCAAATTCGGCAAGCGCAAAGTCCTGGCCGGTTTGACGGAAGCGACCTCGAACGTCTGGCTGCTGCCTGCCGCCGTTTCCCAGTCCAGCGCGACCGGCGACTGAGCCGGCAAGACGGCGATCACCGCGATTGCGGCCGCTATAAGACGGGCGTGCGCCTGTTCGATTCTCGTCCGTGACCGCACTGATCCGGTAGACACCGGAGTTCCGGTTTCTGTTCCGGCTACTCCGCCCGCAAAGCGCTCGTCGGTGAAATCGATGCCGCCCGCGTAGCCGGAATAACCGCGGCGACGAAAGCGCACGCTGAAAGCGCACACGCCGCGAGAGTCAGCGCCAGCGGATCCCAGCTGGTAACGCCATAGAGCTCTGCTGACAGCAACCGTCCCGCTATGATCGCAAGCGGCACGCCCGCGGCGATCCCGCTCAACACGCGATAGGAAGCCCCGCGGAGCACCATGCGGACGACCTTCGCGCGATCGGCGCCAAGCGCCATACGGATGCCGATTTCCGCCGTACGTCGCGCTACGCCATACGCGGTCACGCCGTACATCCCGACCGCCGCCAGCAGCAGTGCAACGGTTCCGAACAGGCTGGCCAGAGTGGCGACAGAGCGCTCCCGGTCGAAGCGCAGGTCCACTTGTTCCTGGTAGGTATGGAGATTCACAACCGTGAGGGCTGGATCGACCTCAGCCAGCGCCTTGGTGACCAGCGGCTCGAGCGCGCCCGGCGGCATATCTGTCTCCAGAGTGATGCCGCGGACGAAATGCGACCCGAGCTCGAGCCGCGCCATAAGCTGGTCCGCGCCGTAGTCGACGTTCTGGGCAAGTGGAACATAGAACATCGGGCGCGCCGGACGCATTAGCGCGAACCCGGCGAATTTGGCGTCTTTCACGATACCGACAATCCGGAACGTGCCCGCTAATCTCGGCTCGTCAAGCCCGAAGTGCTGGCCGAGCGGGTCCTCGTTCTTGCTGAAGAACCGCTTAACGAACGTTTCGTTCACGATGGCGACCGGCTCGCTGTTCTCGTTATCGGCCGTCGTGAAACCGCGGCCCCGCGCCATCTTCATGCCGAGAACGGGCAGGTAATCGGCGCTGACGCGGTCCCATGAGGAACCAGCGTTCGAGTCCATCCTCCCGGGCGGATGTCCGGCCACCATAATCAGTTCGCCCCAGTTATCCGTGAGGGGGTTGTAAAGCGCGAGCCCCGCGCCACGGACGCCCGGTATCTGTTTTAGGCGCGCTTCCATCTGGCGATACATCGATCGCAGCTTCGGCAGAGCGTATGTGCTGGGCGGAGTGTTTAACTGGACGGCGACGCGCCCGCGCAACTGATAGCCGAAGTCCTGATGTTCGAGGTTGTTCAGGCTTCGCGAAAGCATGGTGGCGCCGGCGATCAGAACGACGGATAAGGTCGCCTGCACGATCAGCAGGACCTTGCTTGCGGAAGACGATCGGTCAGTGCCGCCGCGGCCTTGTCCGCGCAGAGCTTCGGCGGGATCCGTGCGCGTCGCGAACCATGCGGGCGCGGCTCCGAAAATCAGGGCGGTCAGTAATGAGGCGGCGCAGGCGAACCCAAGCACCGGAAGCGACGGCAGCGCGGAGACCGGCAGGAACTTCGCGCCGCTGAACGCGAGCGAAAGCAGAAGGCGCGCGGCGGCCATCGCGATGATCAGTCCGGCGATGCCACCGCCGAGCGCGAGCAGAACACTTTCGGCCAGCGCCTGCAGCACGATCTGACGCCGGGTTGCGCCCACCGCGAGACGTAGCGCGGTTTGTCCGCGGCGGCCTACCGCCCGCACGAGGAGCAGATTAGCTACGTTCGCGCACGCGATCAGCAGCACCAGCCCGCAAACGGCAAGGAGAATGTTCAAACTGCGTCCATAGGATTCTTTCATCTCTTCGACGCCGCTACCCGCGGGGATAACGCTGATGACCTGTCTCGGAAGGCCCTTAATGACGTCGGGCATCCAGTTGGCCGGATATTGCGATTCGTACTGCATCCACTGCCGCAGGACTCCGGTAAGCCGCGGCGCCATTCCCGCGACGGTTGCGCCGGGGCGAAGGCGGCCAATCATGCGCAGCCACGCGGGGACAGTTTGCTTGACCAGAGAGCCATCGCCCGCAAGGAGCGGCTCCTGGTGAACAGGGATCCAGATGTCCGGCGGATCGCCGCGCAGCGTTTCGCCGAAGAATCTCGGCGGCGCGATGCCGACGATCGTGAACGGATGGCCGTCGAACACGAAAGTCGCCCCGACGATCGATGGATCGGCCCCGTAGCTGGTCTCCCAAAGATGATGGCTCAGAACCGCCACAGGCGGCGCGCCCGGGACGTCGTCGCTGGGCGTGAAGACCCGTCCGCCGAGAGCGCCCACTCCGAATACGGAAAAGTAGTGCCCGTCGACGTATTCCGAGCGGATCGATTTCGGAGGCTCATTCGATCCTGAGCGTCGGACGCTGACGCGCCCTGTGCCGGCCTGAAACGCCGTGACTTCCGCGAATTCGGGAGCGGCCGCCTTGAGGCGCCGAGAGAGCCCATAAGGATAAAAGCCCCATTTATCCTGCGGGCCGCCCTGCACACAGCAGTTGTCTCCCTCGCCGATTCGGTAGAGCGTGGACGGGTCTGTGACCGGAAGCGAGCGGAGCATCACGGCGTCGATCAGAGTGAAGATCGCGGTCGTGCCGCCGATGCCGAGAGCAAGCGTCAGGACTGCCGTTGCGGTGAAGCCCGGGGCCAGACGGAACTGGCGGAGAGCGTAGCGGACATGCGCGAGGTTGCCGGTCATCCTGAGGGTAATACTGTGGCAGCCGGAAATGGTTACGAGAAAAGATGAATGCGATCTTGCGCAAAGAAAATCGGACCCATCGGCGCTCCCCCAGACCGCCTGATTAAAAATTTCCTTATTTGCGGCTAACCGCCACAGAACTCCGCCGTTTCAATAATCAGACCGTCTATGGGAACGGAAAAAAGTCGAACCGATCTCCTGCCCGGAACGCTGGACATGCTGGTTCTAAAAATCCTGCTGCGCGGCCACCTTCACGGGTATGCCATCGCGCAGTTGATTCAGCAACTGTCTGACGATTTGCTCCGCGTCGAGGAAGGCTCTCTGTATCCCGCTCTTCAGCGCCTGGAACTGAACGGCTGGATCGAAGGCGAATGGGGCATGTCGGCCAACAACCGGCGGGCTCGCTTCTATAAGCTGACGCCCGACGGTCGTAAACATCTGGCGGAAGAGTCCGCCCGTTATCGCCAGGTCACCGGAGCCGTGGCTCGCATCATGGGGTTCGCATGATCGCCGGTTCGCGATGGAAGCGTTTTCGACGCCGCTTGCGGTACTGGCTGAACCACAGCCAAAGAAACCGCCTGCTGTGGGAGGAGATGGAATTCCACGTCGAGTCCATGGTTGACGATCTCACCGCGCAGGGCATATCCCAAGATGAAGCCCGCGCCGCGGCGCACCGAAAGTTTGGAAACATGACACAACAGTCCGAAGACGCTCGTTCTACCTGGATTGCCAGATGGTTCGCCGACCTCGCGCAGGATCTGCGCTACTCCTTTCGCGGCATGCGGCGCGATGCCGGATTTACGGCATTTACGATTCTCATCGCAGGCCTCGGAATCGGCGCCAGTTCCATCGTCTTCAGCGTGGTCAATGCCATGCTGCTGCGCCCGCTTCCTTTCCGCGATCCTGCAAGGCTGGTATGGATCACCAACGGCGACGACTTTACCAGCACGCAAACGGAACACTATTCGGACCTCCGGCAACTGAACCGGTCATTCTCCGATCTGGCCGCCTGGTCCGGGTTCTACCGGGCAGGCGACAAAGAAATGACGGGAAGCGGCGAACCGGAGCGCATCACGAGCGTTCCCGTGACGGGAAACCTTTTCGCGGTGCTCGGCGTGGAACCCTTGATCGGAAGATCGTTCACTGAGCAGGAGTGTCAGGGGCGATATGCAGCGCCGCCAGCAACGATTCTGAGCTACAGCTTCTGGCGGCGGCGGTTTGCTTCCGACCCCAAGATAGTAGGCCGGAATGTGATGTTGAACAACAATCCCGTGACGGTGGTCGGCGTGCTGCCTGAATCCTTCGATTTCGCGAGCATCTTTGCTCCTGGTGTCCCCGTCGATGTCTTCATTCCCTGGCCGCTGGCTGACCGACGAAAACCCAGCGGAAACACGCTGAAGATAGTCGGAAGACTGAAGCCTGACGCAACGGCGGATAGCGCGAAGGCTGAATTTGCGCTGCTGGGAAAGCAACTGGTGAGCCAGCACCCCGAGCGCAACAATATCGATCCCAGGCTGGCGCTCCTGTCCACGCACGTGAGCGGACAAATGCGGTCGGCTTTGTTCGTGCTGGCTTGCGCAGTGGGCGTCGTGATGTTGATTGTGTGCGCGAACCTTTCGAGTTTGCAGTTGGCAAGGTTAGGCCGGCGGCACAAGGAAATGACCATGCGGACCGCGCTCGGAGCGGGACGTTCGCGGCTTCTACGGCAGATGCTTACGGAGAGCGTCGCGCTCTCGTGCTGCGGCGCCGTGCTGGGAGTGATCATCGCCGTGGCTGGCGCGCGCGCACTGGCGCATTCCCACGCGTTCAATCTTCCCTTGCTCGAAAGCGTTCGGATCGATGGGAGCGCGCTCGTCTTCACGTTGATCGCCGCAGTCTGTTCCGGAGTCCTGTTTGGTCTCTTGCCTGCGTTCCGGGTCACAGCGCTGTCGCTTTTGGGCGGGCTGCAGGACTCCAGTCGCGGGTCGACCGGCGGCAAAGGGCATGGCTGGATCCGCGAGGGGCTCATCATCTCCGAACTCGCCTTCGCCTGCATACTGCTGGTCGGAGCCGGGCTCCTGATCCGAAGTTTTGTCCGCGTTCTCGACGTGAACCTCGGATTTCAACCCGAGCGTGCGGCCGCGCTGCGGATTGACCCGAGTTTCCGGATATCGAGTCAGGAGCAGCAGAACTCCTTTATCGATGATGCGCTGAACCGCGTCCGCTCGGTCCCGGGCATTTTGGCGGCCGGGATTACCGACGTTCTGCCGCTGCGCGACGATCGGTCGTGGGGTGTCTCCGGCGTTGGGCAGGTTTACCCCAGAGGCCACATGCCGGAGGCATACATTCGTGTTGTGAGCGACGGTTACTTCGCGGCGGCGGGAATTCCGTTGCGGATGGGCAGGACATTCACCGAGCGGGATCGGGCATCGAGCGAGCGCGTTGTGGTGGTCAATGAAACCCTGGCCCGAACTTTGTGGCCGGGGCAGAACCCGTTGAATCAAATGATCACCACTGATGGCGGCAGGCGGGTTATTGGTGTCGTCGCCGACGTGCGGCACACGGCTCTGGAAGCAGCAGGCGGGTCGGAGATGTATTTGCCGATGCGGCAGACCGGAGACTACGCGGCCATGCAACTGGTGGTGCGAACGGCGCTCCCGCCCGAGAGTCTGGCCGCAGGGATTCGAACAGCTCTCCGGCCGGTCGATCCGAATCTGCCGGTCCGGGATTTCGTGACGTTCCAGGATCTTGTGGATAAAGCGGTTTCACCTCGGCGGTTTCTGGTGCTGTTGCTGGCCGGATTCGCGGCCTTCGCCTTAATACTCGCTTCTCTGGGGATCTACGCCGTGATCTCTTTTTCGGTCGGTCAGCGAGTGCAGGAAATTGGAATTCGAATGGCGCTGGGAGCGTCCGCCGCTGACGTGCAACGGCGTATTGTGCTCCGCACGCTTGGTCTCGCGGCGTTAGGTCTTAGTTTGGGAATGGCAGGGGCGCGCGTGATGTCGAGCGCGCTCGGGAGCTTCGTATTCGGGATAACGACTGCCGATCCCGCAACCTTCGTCGCGATGGGAGCGCTGCTGACGGCGGTCGCTGCGATTGCCGGGTATATTCCCGCGTGGAGGGCCTCCCGGATCGATCCGATGGCCGCGTTGCGTTCGAACTGAGCGCAGTCAGGTTGAGTTGTGATGCCAGCGCAGCACCCGGAGGGCGCGCAGCGTGTTCCAGCGGCTCGCGCTGCCGACTTCGGTCTCCATTTCCAACGAAATTCGCTCTGCGTGAAGAAGGTTGAGCGGCCAGCGCCCGTTCTGATGACGTCGTTGAATGACGATTTCGATAGCTTCACTCATACGACTGTCCGGTTTGATTCCGGCATTTCGAAAGTAGTCAAGTCCCCGGAGGACGTCGTAATGCCAGAACGGCGGATATGAAAAGCGGAGCCAGCGTTTGTCGACGATTTCGCCCGTTCGAAGCGAGTGGAACATATGGCGCTCGAGTAGATAATTCTCCGCCTTCCTGCGCGCCCTGGTGACAGCCGCTGACTTGCCTCTCGCCCGTTCGTAGTCGAGCAATCCTTCGAGCACGCAGATGGTGGTGTGGAAAGAAGACCGGCGGCTCCCGGGCGCTTCGCAGTTCCATCCGCCGTCTTCGAGTTGCTCGCTCAGGAGTTGCTCGGCTAGCGCATCGTTCGGTTCTTTGAAGTAAGCCCCGAGCCCGAGGATCCTGCCGTTGATGCAGGGCTCCGTTTCGCCGTGAAAAAAAGGCCGGTTGTCGTGCCACTCGAAAGTGAGCTTCTCGACGCGGCCAGCCATCTTGCGAGCCTGCTTGCTCGCAGGGTCGAGACCAAGATCCTTCAGGACGACAAGGGAGTAAAACGTGATCAGCAGCCCGCGGTCTTCATTCCGCCCGCCCCACTTGCCGTTTGGAGATTGGCGAGCGAGAAGTTCGGCGCCCCAGCCTTCGGTGGCGACGCGAGACCGCTCGGCTGCAATCGCGTCAGGCGCTTCATCCGTGAGGTCCCTCATCACCTGCCAGCGGATCGCCGGGTCAGAATCGAGAAGCCATTTGAGGTGCGCGGGCCGGGGTGCGTAGTCGCCTGAGCGCATGGGCCAGTTATAGCAAGTCGCCTTTCCGCTGTTGATTCGTTCCCGTCCCTATCGGCCTATCCCTCTGACGGAATTTAACCGCGCCATTGCCATCCCATATAAGAAGCGGTATACGGGAGCATGCGCTTTCGCGTCGCTCTGGCCGCTCTTTTTGCAGGTAGCTGCATCGCTCAGGATGCCGTCCGTATGGATCAGCTGATGCAGTCGTACGCTACCGAGCACAAGTTCATGGGAACGGCGCTGGTGTCGCGTGGCGACCAGGTGCTCTTCAGCAAGGGATACGGCTTCGCAGATCTTGAATGGAATGTCCCGAACACGCCAACGACGAAATTCCGGCTGGGTTCGGTCACGAAGCAGTTCACCGCGGCATCCATCCTTCTGCTGGAAGAGCGCGGGAAATTAAGCACAGATGATCTCGTAAAGAAGTATCTGCCCGATGCTCCCGCCGCATGGGACAAGATCACAATTTTCCAGGTTCTGACTCACACGGCCGGGATTCCGAACTTTACGTCCTTCCCCGATTACAGGAAGCTGAAGCCAGTCGCCGTGACGCCGGAACAACTGGTCGCGCGGTTTCGGGACAAGCCGCTCGACTTGAGCCGAGCGCGAAGTGGAGTTACAGCAATTCCGGTTACGCCCTGCTTGGCTACCTCGTCGAGAAAATTAGCGGTGAGACGTACGAGACATTCGTTCGCGACAACATCTTTGCGCCGCTAAATTATGACGGACTCAGGTTACGATTCGAATTCTGCGATCATTTCGCGCCGCGCATCCGGATATTCGATCGGAAAGAACGGCTATGAGAATTCCAGTTTTATCGATATGAGCATTCCCTTTTCGGCGGGGGCGCTCTATTCGACCACGGAAGACCTGTTGAAGTGGGAGCAAGGTCTGTTCGGCGGTAAAGTGCTCACCCCGGCATCGCTGCAAAAAATGACCACGCCTTTCAAAGATGACTACGCTCTCGGTCTGCAAGTGAGCACGAGCAGTGGCCACAGGAGCATTTCTCACGGCGGCGGTATCGACGGGTTCGCGACAGACCTCGAATACTACCCGGACGAGAAGCTTACGGGAGTGGTCCTGCAGAACGTAGCGGGGCCGGCTTCGCCAGTGGAGATTGGAAACA
>Ga0126381_100007843_pt1 | contig 11905 bp, 10 predicted proteins | sample PanSoiMetPlot_28_FD_96465 | JGI IMG/M metagenome (GOLD analysis project Ga0126381, IMG submission 96465) | Tropical forest soil microbial communities from Panama - MetaG Plot_28 | ecosystem: Environmental > Terrestrial > Soil > Tropical forest > Bulk soil | place: Panama | collected 2016-02-17
GAACCAGCCGGGCACGTCCAGGCGGAACATCTCGCCTGGCGCCATGGTGGCCAGGCTGGCTTCCAGGTCGGCGAGCCTGGCGGCGCCAAGCTCGGCCGCCCAGCGGTCCCGGATCTGGCCGAAGATGAACGCCGACAGGGTCAGCGCCTCGATGCCGCGCGGGGTGAGCCGGACGAGCTTGCGCCGCCGGTCAGCGGTGTCGTCGAGGCGCTGCACGTAGCCAAGCTCCGCCAGCCGGTCGATGGTCTTGCCCGCGGCCTGCTTGGAGACACCGAGCCGCCGCCCTGCCTCGGTGGCGGTGGTCCCGCCGATCCCGATCGCCTGCATCGCGAAGCCGTGCGCCGGGCGCAGGTCCGGGTGCCCGCGGCGGGCCAGCTCGGCGTGCAGCTCGTCGATGATCGCGCGGAAACCGGCGAACAGCAGCAGCGGAAGCTCGAACCCGGCATGCCCGTCGTTTGACACAGTTAGACAACCTCGTTTACTATTTGGACAACCAAGTTGACTAATCATAGGGGAGCAGACAGTGAGCGTGTTCACCGATCACACCATCGAGTCCGCCCCGCCGGCCGTCAGGCGGACCATGACGGGGACAATGCGAGAGCTTGGCTTCGTCCCCGTGGCGATGGCGCGGATGGCCGGGTCACCGGAGCTTCTTGACGGGTTCTCCCGGCTCAACGGCATCTTCGAGGACTCATCGCTCGACCCGCTGGCCCGCGAGGTCGTGGTGATGACGGTCGCCACGAGGAATGGCTGCCACGTGTGCGTGGCGATGCACACCGCCCGGCTTACCGCGCTCGGCGCCGGCACCGCCGTGATCGCGGCGCTGCGCGCCGCCGCGCCGCTGGCCGACGAACGGCTTGAGGCGCTGCGGGTCTTCACGATCCGCGTGCTTGACACCGCGGGCGACGTCGGCGACGACGCCCTGGCGGAGTTCCTGCGTCACGGCTACACCACCCGCGCCGCGCTGGACGTGGTACTCGGCATCGGCACGTACACGATGTCCACCCTGGCCAACCGCCTGACCGGCGCCCCGGTCGACACCCAGCTAATCGCGTTCGCCTAGGTCGCCAGCAGGATCAGCTTGCTGCCAGTCGGCCGCCCAGGTTTCGAGGGGGGCCAGGCGGGTGAGCAGGTCATGGCCGCGCGGGGTGAGGGCGTAGCCGTCCGCGCCGCGCGCGATGATCCCCGCCTCGCTCAGTTCGCGCAGCCGGTCGGTCAGCACGCTGGAGGAGACGCCGCCGGCGCGCTGCGCAAGCTCGCGGAACGTCGGCGCCGTGTCGTCGCGCAGTTCCCAGATGATCCGCAGTGCCCAGCGCCGACCGAGCAGGTCGAGCAGCGCCATGATCGGGCGGCCGGTCCGCGAGCCGCGGACCGGCCGGCCAGGCAGGGGGGTGGGCGTGCTCGCCATGTCCGCCTCCGCTGTCCGCACGTGCTCAGCTTCTAACCCGTGCTTTGCTTTCCGAAGCACCGATGCTAGCATCCCAGCTATGCTTCGGAATTCAAAGCAGCCTCGGGTGACGCCCGTAGAACCGCCGTTCGACGACGAGACCGCCGCGGCGCTCGAACCGCTGGGGCCGCCGATCGCCCTGTTCCGGGTGTTCGCCCGGCGCCCGGAACGCGCTAAGGGCGTGTTCGGCTGGGGGAGCTACTATCTGTCCCGCCGCGCCGCGCTGACGCTGCGCCAGCGGGAGCTCGTCATCGACAGGACGGCCGCGCGGTGCGGCGCCGACTACGAGTGGTCGATCCACGCGACCATGTTCGCGGAGCGGGCGAGCCTGGACGCCGCCCAGCTTCGGTCGCTGGCCCACGGGGACGCCGCCGACGAGTGCTGGGACGAAGCCGACCGGGCCGTCATCGCGGCGGTCGACGCGCTGCACGACAGGAATGACCTAGACGACGGCGAATGGGACGCGCTCGTGCGAGCCGCCGGCGAGGACGGCGCGATCGACGTGCTGCTCGTGTGCGGCTGGTATCACGCGGTCTCGTTCGTCGCCCGCGGCCTGCGGCTGCCGCTCGAGCCGGGCACGCAGGCGGCCAGCCTGGAACTCAGCTGGCCGGCTGGTCTTCGCCTCCAGGGAAATCAAGCCGGGCGAACGCCGTAGGCGCCGGCCCCGCGAGCCGCGTTTCGACCAGCGCGGCCGCCGCCCCCGGCGTCATTGTCGACGTGTCGATTTCCAGGTCGTAGATTCCCGGCTGGTGGACGTGCCGCTGCCATCGCAGCACCGGCTCGGGCACCTCCCCGCCGGGGCCGCTGGTCAGGTAGCGGCCCTCCCGGCCAGGCTGGCCGGTGTCGCGCCTGGTCATGATCACCTCGACCGGGCAGCGGACGCCGACGAGCAGCGCCGGCAGCCCGCGCAGCCGCCGCGCCGCGTCGGCGAGCGTGCCGCGCGGGACCGAGTAGGCGTCGTGGTGCCCGACGTCCGCGACGACGTTCAGGCCCTGCCGGCTGTGCGCGGCCACCGAGTCGTAGAACGCCGCGTACAGGGCGGGGATCAGCGCCTCGATGTCCGGCCGCTCGCCGCCCGGGCGCAGCCCCATCCCGGGCCGGTAGCGCCGCGGTGTCACATGCTGGCTGAACACGTCGACGCCGAGGTTCATCCACGGGCCGTCGAACGTCTCCTGGATGGCCCTGGCGATGCTGGACTTCCCCGCGCGGGGCGCGCCGTTGAGCACCACGATCCATCCGGCCGGGGCCGCTGCGGTCCGTCCCATCGGATCAGTATGGCCGGGGGAGAAGGCACGCTTCGTTCCGGATAATGATTCGTAGATTTCCATGTACTCCGCGCCTGGCAGCGCCCATGAGTAATCGGCGCGCATGCAGTTGACGGCCAGCTCGCGGAACTGCGCGGGCCTGGCCGACCACAGCCGCAGCGCGCGGCTCAGCGCCGACTCGATGGCCTCGTTGTCGGTGTGGTGGAAGACGTACCCGTTGCGCTCGGCGCGCGGCCGCTGCGAGTGATCGCGGTCGAACACGGTGTCGACCATGCCTCCGGTCGCCCGCACCACGGGCACCGCCCCGTAGCGCATCCCGATCAGCGGAGCGAGCCCGCAGGGCTCGAACATGCTGGGGACGAGCAGCAGGTCAGCGCCCGCGTAGACGAGGTGAGCCAGTTCCTCCTCGTACGCGAGTTCAAGGTGGCAGTCGGGGTTGTCGTTCAGGTGGCCCTTCAGGTGCCAGAAGTGGTCTTTGATGCCGTCGTGGTAGTGGGAGTCGCCGACGAGCACGAACTGGCCGCCGCGGGCCAGCGTGTAGAACAGGGCATGGTGGACCAGGTGCATGCCCTTCTGCTCGTCCACCCTGCCCACGTAGGCGACGAGCGGACCGCGGCTGTCGCGCAGCAGCAACCGCTCGCGCAGGGCGGCCTTGACGTCCTTCTTGCGCTCGATCGTGCCGGCGCCGTAGTGCACTGGCAGCAGCGGGTCGGCTTCCGGGTTCCACGTGTCGTAGTCGACGCCGTTGAGAATTCCGCTGAACTTCGCCTGGTGCTCCTTCAGGATGCGGCCGAGCCCGAAGCCGCCGTCGCCGTAGAGCGCCTCCTCGGCGTGGTTGGGGGAGACCGTGTTGACGGCGTCCGAGTAGACGATCCCGCCCTTCATCGGGTTCAGGCCGCCGTACCTCCAGTCGTCGCCGAGCCGGTCGGCGTCCAGGTAGTGGTTGGGCCGCCCGAGCTGGGTCGCCCAGAGCACGAGGTCGTCGGCGGTGCCCTGGTGACGGAAGTTATGGATGGTGTAGCAGATCTTCCCGTCCTCGATGACCGCGCGGTACTGCTCGCGGAGCAGGACGGGGACGAGCCCGGTTTGCCAGTCGTGGCAGTGCACCACGTTGGGGCGCTTGCCCGCGTGCAGCATGAACTCGGCGGCGGCCTTGGCGAAGAACGCGAACCGTTCCGAGTCGTCCCAGTAGCCGTACATGCGCTCGCGGCCGAAGAAGTTCGCCGCCGAATGCGGCTCGATGAAGAAGCACTTGCGCCCGTTCGCGTAGCCGAACCACACGGTGCAGCGGACGGCGCCGCCGTACCAGGGCACCCACAGATCCTCGTAGCTGGGCGCCAGTCCCCAGATGTCCGAATACCGCATGCTGGCGTATTTGGGCAGGATTATCTCGACCGCGTTTCCCCTGATCTCCAGTTCCCGGCTGAGCCCGGCGACCACTTCGCCCAGCCCACCCGCCTTAGCCGCCGGTGCGCACTCCGCCGCCACCATCACGACGTACACGGTTACCTCCGCTTCCCCCGGTGTCAGCCCTTAGGCTTTCGCCCGCGCCGGCGCCGCGCATCGCCCAGGCTGGGCGATGCCGCTCGCGCGCCAGGGGCGGATCGAAGATCGACCAGAGGATCAGGCCGACCCCGGCACCGATGAGCAGGCCTTCTGCCGTATCGCTCAGCCAGTGGGCGGCGAGATAGGTGCGGCAAAAAATCATCAGCGCGGTCGCCGTCGCGACCGCTGCGAGCCAATAGCGCCGGCAGCCGCCGCGGCCGGGCCTGGTGAAGGCGACGGCCAGGGCCAGGCCGACGCCGCATGTCGTGATGACGTGGCCGGAGGGGAACGAGCCGAGATCCGCCGTCACCAGGGGGTGCGGCGGCCGGTGCCGCAGCACCGCGTGCTTGACCAGCTGCGAGCACGCCGACCCGGCCGCCTCGGCGAGCGCGAGGTACAGCGCGGTCCGCCACCTGCGCAACACCAGCAGCGCGACGCACACGACCGCGACGATGACCGTGCCGCCGATCGGGCCGCCGACCAGGCTTAGCTCCTTGAACGCCGTGGTGAGCGAAGGGCTTCGGGTCTTGCTGACGAAGTCCAGCCAGGCCTGGTCGACACGCGCCGTCGGCGGGTGCTGGCTGTCCGCGCGCATGACCGCGGCGAACGCGGCGGCCATCGCCAGCAGGACGCACCCGGCGGCCAGCATGGCGCGGGGATGGGTGACGGCGGGCTCGCGCATGTCCATCTGCCCCGCGTACCCCGGTGACCTGAACCCATTCGCGGCGATTTGACGCGCGTGATTTCCGGTTTGCGGGGTAATCGTTGGCACTGATGACTACTTGGAAGCGGAACCTGCTGCGGCTCGGCCGCGCGGCCGACCATGGCGTGCTCTGGATCGCGGTCGCTGTCGGCCTTGGCGCGACTCGCGGCAAGTGGCGCCGGCGTGCCGCGCTGCGCGGCCTGGCCGGGGTGACGATCTGCGGCGTGTGCGGGCTGCCGGGTGCGGATAAGTCCGTCGTGCCGTTTACGTCCGGCCCGTTCGGCTTACCGTCCGGGCATGCGGCGTCCGCCGCGGCGTTCGCCACCGGTGTCGCACTCGAGGTGCCCGCTCTCGCCGTGCCGATCGGTGTGCTCGCCGCGACCGTGGGGGTCTCCCGCGTGATCGCGGGCGAGCGCTCCCCGTCGCAGGTGGCCGCGGGTTTCGCGGTCGGCACGGCGGCCGGGCTCGCGACGCTGCGGTGGTGGCCGCGGCGCCCCGCCGTCCCCGCGAGCGCCGCCCGGCCGCGACGCGCAGCGCCGGCCTGTCCCGACGGCGCGGGCCTTGTCCTGGTGGTGAACCGCAGCGCGGGAGCGGCGTCGGATGACTTCGCCGCGTCGCTCGGCAAGAGCTTGCCCGCGGCGGAGATCGTGGTCGCCGCCGCCGGTGATGACCTGGGCGCGCTGCTGCGCGACGCGGCCGCCCGGGCGGTCATCCTCGGTGTGGCGGGCGGCGACGGCACCGTCCGGGTGGCCGCCGCGACCGCCAGTGACGCGGGCCTGCCGCTGCTGGTGATCCCGGCGGGGACCTTCAACCATTTCGCGGCCGACCTGGGCGTCCACTCCGCCGCCGACGCCCTGGCGGCGCTCCGGTCCGGGGACGCCGTGCTCGTCGACGTGGCCTGCGCGGACGGCAGCGCGTTTGTGAACACCGCGAGCACCGGCGTCTACGTCGACCTGGTCAGGGCGCGCGAGCAGTTGGAGCCGACGTTCGGCAAGTGGCCGGCGATGCTGATCGCCCTGGTCAAGGTGCTGCGCGGCGGCAGGCCCGTGGACCTGCTCGTCGATGGCCGGCCCCGCACGGTCTGGCTGCTGTTCGCGGGCAACTGCCGATACGAGCCGTCGGGCGCCGCGCCGGGATACCGGCCGGACCTGGCCGACGGAACCCTGGACGTGCGACTGGTCGACGGCGGCACGCCGCTCGCCAGGACGCGGCTGGTCGCCGCGGTGCTGCTCGGCACGCTCGGTCGCTGCCGGGTCTACCGGACCTGGCAGGCCAGCGCGCTGCGCGTCGCGTCCGCGGACGGCGGCCCGGTCCAGCTGTGCCTGGACGGCGAGGCGACACGGGCACGGCCGGCGATCAGCCTGGTCAAACGCCCGAAGCAGCTACTTGTGTACCGTCCGCTTACGTGAGGAGGGGCTAATGGCCACCCGAGCAGCGCGCCGCCGGCCGGCGCGCAGGAGCAGCGCCGCGCGGCACGTGCCAGACAGCAGCCTGATGGCCTGGCTCGCCCGGGCGGGCCTGACCGCCCGCGGCGTGATGTACGTGCTGATAGGCGTCATCGCCGTGCAGATAGCCGTGGAAGGCTCGCGCCAGCAGGCCGATCGCACCGGCGCTGTCCGCCTGGTGGCGCACTCGCCGTTCGGCTCGGTGATCCTGTGGCTCCTGGTCGTCGGGTTCGCCGGGATGACGCTGTGGCGGCTGTCGGAGGCCGCCTGGGGTCGCAGCGGACCGGGTGGGCGTGACGCGAGCAAACGGCTCGCCAGCCTGGCCCGCGCGGTGTTCTACGGGGCTGTCACCTTCGGCGTGCTCAAGTACGCGCTCGGTGTCGGGCAGCCGTCGTCCAGCGACCGGCAGTCCGTGGACCTCACAGCCGCGGCGCTTCGGCATCCCGATGGCCGGGTGATCGTCGCCGTCGCTGGCGTCGCGATCGTCGGCGCCGGGCTGTACGTCATGTACCGCGCCTACCAGCGGAAGTTCCTCAAGAAACTGCGCATGGGCAGCGCGTCGCCGCGGACGAGGCGGGTGGTCACCCGCCTCGGCCAGATCGGCGGCATCGCCAGGGGGCTCGTCTTCGGGACGGTCGGCGTGTTCCTGATCGTGGCCGCCAAGGACGCCAATCCGCGGCAGGCGAAGGGCATCGACTCCGCGCTGCGGGCCCTCGCCCACACACCGCTCGGTCCCTGGCTGCTTGTCGTGGTGGCGATCGGGCTGGTGATGTTCGGGGTCTACTCCTGGTGCGAAGCCAGGTGGCGCGCCGTGTAGCGCGGCGCGCGAGCACTGCGTGATAACAGCAAGAGGCGGGCCTGCGCCGGTCATTGTGAAGGATCGGGCAGCCTCCAGCCGGCCGGATCCTTCACAATGACCGGGCGGCGGACATCGGTCGGCGTTGTCACGCCCGCGCGGCCACGGCGGCAACACTCGAACCGGCCGGGCGTTCGGACGGCGAGGTAGATTCCCGCACGAAGATCTCCCCGGTGATAACAGCAAGTGGCGGTGATAACAGCAAGAGGCGGCACGGCGCCCGGCCGCCGTTTGCAGCATGCCATCCGGACTGAGTGCACGGCGCACCGCAGCGCAGTGGCTCGGGAGGATTGTCTACGAAGACGCGGCCGCGACACGCCGGGCCACGTTTCTTGCTGTTATCTTTCGCACGGATATTCTTATCACATGCCATCGGATGCGAGCAGATCGGCAATCGAAGCGATTGACGGGTTCACCCGCCACCTGGCCGAGCAGGGATACGCCACGAGCACGCGGCGGATCCGCAGGCACTTCCTCATGGAGTACCTGCGGCACGCCGAGCAGGCCACCGACGCGGTCGGCATCTCGCTGGGGGAGCTCATGGACCCCGCCCGGGCCGACGCGTGGCTGGCGGACGCGGCGGCCGGCAAGACCCGGACCCGGATCCCGCTGCGCGGCCGCGACGCCGCCGCCTACCCGAACTCGATGCGCGTGCGGATCGACTCGTACAACGGTTTCGCCGATTTCCTGGGGCGGCCGGAGCGCCTTGACACCAGGCCGCCCGCCCTCGGCTACCGGCTGACCCCGGCGGATACCATGCTGCTTCTGCGCGAGCTGACGGTGCGCAGGCCGGTTGACGCCAACGGAGGGACAGCCCTGCGCACCGCGGCGGTTGCCGCTTTGGTCGCCGACACCGGACGCACCGTCCCCGAACTCGCCCGGCTGACGGTCCGCGCCCTGCATCTGGACGGCGAGGCGTCGGTCGAGCTCGCCGACGGCTCCTGCCCGCTCAGCGAACCGACCGTGCAGATCCTCAGCCGCTGGCTAGTCATGCGTGCCGCGATCATCTCCGAGCTTGAGGGCAGCGATCCAGGCCATTTGTGGATCCCGGTCAAGCCGGGGCGGCCCAGGGGCGGTCGCGCCCCGGTCAAGCCCGGTATCACGCCCGCGGCCGTCCGCACCCTGCATTCGGCCCATCGCAGCCTGGTCAGCCGGGTGCTCGGCACCCCGCTTCGCCCGGGCGCCTTCCGCGAGGCGGGCCCGTCCCGTACGCAAGGCGGCTAGGGATCGTCAGCCGATCCCGTATCCGCGCAGCAGTTCGGCGACGTCGGCGCCTGGCGGCTTGCTGTTGTCTGGGGACAGGTCGATGCCGTCGGCAGCCGCGCCGGCCTCGATGAGCAGCCGCACCGTGGCGACCCAGTCGGGGTCCGTACAGGTTGCCGGTCGATAGCCGCTGCCGACGACCGCCCAGTCCAGCGGCGGACTTTCCCACTGCGCGTCCAGCGCCTCCAGGTCCGCCCCGCGGTCAAGCAGGAGCCGGACCACGGGGGCGCTTCCGGCGTAGGCCGCGGCGTGCAGCGCGGTGGCACCGTCGTCGTCACGGCGCGTGCCGACGGGAAACCCTAGGTCGAGCATGAGCGCGACCGCCGGCTCGTTCCCGTCCTCGGCGGCGTGCACGAGCGAGGCAAGCTCGGCCGGGTCAAGCCGTCCGGCCAGAAGAGGATCTTCGGTGGTCAGGCGCACGGCGGTCGCCCGGTCGCCGCTCATGCAAGCGCCGACGAGCCGTGCGGTGTCCGTCACGCCGCTGGCCGTGGCGCCAGCGCCCGCGCCACCCCCCGCGCCACCCCCCGCGTCGGCGCCGGCCAGCAGCCCGGTGAGGTCGGTCCGCCCCCTGATCGTGGCCAGCCACGCGGGCGTGCGCCCGTCGGGACCGGGCTGGCCTGGGTCGGCCCCGTGGCTGATCAGCAAGGCGATCAATTCGGCCGGGCAGCCGGCCCGCACCGCCGCGTACACGGCCGAACAAGGCTGCCCGTCGTCGTCGGCGTAGCGGCGCGGGTCCGCGCCGGCCTCGAGCAGCAGCCGCACCCCGGTCACGTCCTTGCCGCTGACCGGCGCGGCCAGCGCCTTCTGTGCCACCGCCGCGGCCGCCGGGTCGTGGCTGAGCAGCAGACGCAGGCAGCGGTAGTCGTCATGGCTGAATGCGGCCATGTACAGATCCTCATCGTCAGGCGCCGCGCCGCGCTCAAGCAGCAGCCGGATGATCGCCTCGTTGCCCACGGTGCCGCTCGCCGTCGCCGCCGCGCAGCCAAGCGGCGTGCGGCCGCGCGGACCCATCGGGGAGACCGCGTCCGCCCCCGCATCCAGCAGCAGCCGTGCCGTGGCGGCGAGCCCCGGCGCCCTGGCCGGATCGAGATCGTGCCAGCGGGACGCGCAGACGGCGTGCAGTGGCGTCCACCCGGTCAGCGGATCGGCACGGGTCGCCGCCCCGGGGTCACGCTCGATTTCGTCCCGGACCCGTGCCTCGTCGCCGAGGATCAAGGCGGTGGCGAAGCTGTGCCCCGCGATCTGCGGTGTCTGCGCGAGCATGCGGACGGCCTTTCCCGTCCAGTCCCGGATGCTCGCCACGCAGAATTCGGCGGCCTGCTGATCAAGGCTCGCCGTGCGCGCCTGGACCTCGGCCTTGAGCCTGGGCCAGCTGGAGAACCCGTATGAACGGGCCACGACCAGCTGAGCGGCGGACAGCGTCTGCCGCCCCGCGACCGCCGCGATCTGTTCGGCCGCGGCGGCGTCGCCGGACTTCGCGGCGCGCAGCAGATCCTTGGCCTGGTGCCTGAGCTGATCGAGGCTTGGATAAGCCGGAAGAGTCGCCATGACGTCTCCTTCGCCGGCCTGCGGTCCGCAAACAGGGCCGCGGGAGGAGATCGTCATCGGATGACTTTCCACGCGCTGGCGAGGCGGACTCAGTCCTTCCCGCGGACCCGGAGGCGCCCTCGTGCGCCTGATGCCGACTCTAGCGGACTCAATCGGCATACTGGGAGGGCAGACACAAACGGAGGGCGCATGGCGGCGGCCCCGCATTGCCGGCATTGCATAGGCGATTGCCCTGGTGACTGCCTGCTCGGTGATTCCGGCAGGTGTATCCACGGATGGCACGAGAAGCCCTCCGGACAGTTCATGTGGCGGATGCTGCTTACCCGCCGGTGGTGGCATTGGGTCTTCTGGGGGCCGGTAGCATTCAACCGATCATCTGCCGGACGTCGAATCGATGTTTTAGCAGGCCGTACTGGACCATGTCGTCCGCCACCCGCTGGATGTCGGTGCTGTCCACCGGGCCGACCGGGTACGAGTCGTAGGTCATGATCGCCGCGATCTGCGAGGTCACTCCGTCGGTGGCCTTGAAAGCCTCCATCGCCAGTTCGGCCGTGTGCCTGTCGGTGTCGGCGATCTCCTGGCCCTGCTGCAGGGCACGCTCAAACGCCGCCAGCGTCCTGGGGTACCGGTGCGCGAACTGCTTGGTCACCGTGTAGCCCCGCATCGGGAACGCCTGGGCCGCACCCGCGTCCAGGTTGCTCAGCTCGCTCACGCCCACGGCCTCTTCCGCGATGCTGACAAAAGGCTCCGCGAGGAACGCGACATCGATTTTATGTTCAAGCATCATCCGCGTCATATCCGGGAAGGGAAAATACTTGAAGCGGACCGACTGCGGCGATATGCCGTTCGCGCTGAGAAACTGCTCGACGAGGAGGAACGCGACGTTTCCCGGCGCGTTTATGCCGATCGTCTTGCCGCGCAGGTCGGCCGCTGTCCGGATCGGCGACCCCGGCAGCGTGAACAGGCCCACCGCGTCCTGCCGCATGACCGATGCCCTGGCGATGAAGTCCAGGTCGGCGGCGATCTGGCTGACCGACGGTTTCGCCACGTCGACGGGCCGCACCCCGTTGTCCCAATTCACCTGCGCGTTGATGTCGGTGACATAGCTGCCGTCGAGGACGTCGTACTGGCCGAGAGCCTGCTTGTTGACTGAGGCCTCGCCGCTTGAGACAGCCTTGTAGGTGATGTGCAGCCCCTGCTGGGCGAACAGGCCCTCGTACAGCGCGACGAAGAAGCCAGTTGAGTCGGTGGTGGGCACGACCGCCACGGTCAGGTCAGGTTTCTCCAGGTCGGCCGGGGGCCGGGCGTCGCCGCGCGCCGAGCACGCGGCGCTCGCGAGCATCGCCGTCACCACAGTGAGCACTACCAGAAAGCCGGAACGCTGGGACGTCATCATGATCCTCGCCTGCGTAGGTTGCAATGCAGTAGGCTGGCCATGCCCTCTATTCCGACAGTTTATATCGGGAATGTGTGTCCACGTCTGGTCTTCGGGTAATTTGTCGCTTGGTGTTTGACCTGTGTTGGCCTACGTTGGAAAAACCGCTTATCCCGAACGGTACCGGAGTGACTCCCTAACGCTTGCGTATCTCGATAGCGGTTGGGGGAGCGGGGGGTGATCATGGAGCGATGCGCATTCTGGTCACGGGCCATCGTGGTTACGTCGGCGCGCCGGTAGCGGCTCATCTGGAACGACTCGGCCACGATGTCTTGGGCTTCGACCGCGCTGACGGCGATGACCTGCTTGACGCCGCGGCGGTCAGGCGCGCGGCGGCGGGCTGCGAGGCCGTCGTGCACCTGGCGGCGCTGCCGCACGACACCGCCGGCAGCCCGGAA
>Ga0126381_100007845_pt1 | contig 11903 bp, 9 predicted proteins | sample PanSoiMetPlot_28_FD_96465 | JGI IMG/M metagenome (GOLD analysis project Ga0126381, IMG submission 96465) | Tropical forest soil microbial communities from Panama - MetaG Plot_28 | ecosystem: Environmental > Terrestrial > Soil > Tropical forest > Bulk soil | place: Panama | collected 2016-02-17
CTTCACGCTCAACGCCGTCGAGCCGCCCGCACACCGGCTCACCGTGTCGGTGGTCGAAGCCCAATCCCGCGAGCCCCTCGAGGATGTGCAGATCGGCTGCGGCCCCTACCGGGCCGCAACCGACGCGGCCGGCTTCGCCCATCTCGCGACCGCGGCCGGCCGTTACGAACTGGCGGTGTGGAAGCCGGAGTTCACGGCCGACCCGGTCACCATCGAGATCAGCGACGACATGCGCATCGAGGTCGCGCTGACAAAGCTGTTGCCCGAGCGCACCGCGTGGGATTAGCTCGGCTCCGCGCCGCCCGCCGAAGCATCCTTTCAGTCATGCCGGCTTGTTTATTTGGTCCAACGATCGTAGGGGCGGGCCTTGTGCCCGCCCAGGGAACCGCCGCTCGCAACCCGCCCGCCTCAGGGCGGCCACAAGGGCCGCCCCTACGCATCGGCGGCTGAACCAAAGCGCACGATTGCTACAATTCTATTCAATCTTACTCAGCATTCGAACTTCAATTGACTCGTGTTTGGCTAAAACCAACCTGCACGACTTAGCTCCAATGCAGAAGAGTATTGGGATACTCGCCCCCCATAAGAACAAGGCGGCGGGGCTCAAACATGATCCGGTATGTCGGCGGCGGCGCGATCATTCTCGCGCTCAGCGTCTGCGCGTTGCTCTCGGCGGCAAGCGGCAAGGGAACCGAGGCGCGCCTCTTCGCGCCCGTGGGCGAGAGCGCGGCGATCCCGATCGGCTGGGCCCAGTTCTGCGAAACCTATGAAGGGATCTGCGACACCACCCCGTCGAGCCCGCGCGACGTGGTGCTCGACGGCGCGGCCTGGAACGATCTCGCCGCCGTCAACGAGGCGGTCAATCACGCGATCCGCCCGATGACCGACATGGATCATTACGGCATGATCCAATGGTGGCGCTATCCCGACGACGGCATCGGCTCCTGCCACAGCTATGCGCTGCTCAAGCGCCGCCTCCTGATCGAGGCCGGCTGGCCGCGCGAGGCCCTGCTGATGACCATCGTGCGCACCGATTACGGCCGCGGCGAAGGCCACGCGGTGCTCACGGTCAAGACCGACCGGGGCGAGTTCATCCTCGACAACCTGACCGACGAGATCAGGCTGTGGTCGCGCACGCCGTATCTTTATTACAAGCGGCAGTCGCAGGCCGATCCGAACGCGTGGGTGCGGATCAGCGATACGCATGTAGCCAAGGCAATGTGAGGCTTGCAGTCAGAGTGATGTTCCGCGCCGACGGGGGCCGCAAGGCCACGGGGATGCTCCCGCTTGCTTTCTACTTGCCGGAAACGACCGCAAATGAAGGCAGCGTCTTCGGCAGGTCCTCTCTATGTGTGGCGGCCTGCACGGTTTGCATAACGAGCTCGAGCGTTTGCAATGAGCGCGCCTCGGCGGCCGAGCCGAACTCTGGTCGCGGTATGTAGTACGTCCACCCGTCGTGCTGGACCGCGACGGCAGCGCGCCCCATGGGGTCACCGCGCTCTACAACGAAAAGCGGGAGATCGATTTCTTCCAGGCCAGTCCCGACAGATCGTCCAAACAGGACCAAAGGCACGAATGGCTCATCGATGTAATTTTGCGCGGCAATGATCTCACCCAAATACCCGATCATTTCCAAGGCGGATCGCTCCCTCGCCATCAAGCATGCTTTGCCTTTTTGAGTGCAGATCGGTTGATGGACGACACGTATCTCCTCCAAGAAAATCCTGAATCGCTCGTAATGGCAGTAATTGGCGGGAGTGTTGTAATACATGTTCCTGTCATTGCGAAATTCACGAAGCCGTATGCCGATATCGACAAAATGCTCGCTGCAGCGCGACGCGAATTCATACGCATGTTGGCTTATCTTGCCGCACAGAGTGGCAGCATTGACCTGGCCCGCGCAGGTGGCCTTTCTGGCATAATCAATATGCCTGACGATATCCTCTGATGGACTGAAGTTCTGGTAGTAGATCAGATCTATGAGCTCACGCGGCCAACTCGTGCTGCGCCGGAATGACTGCGTTACCGCCGGCGGAATCGTTTTACGCAGCGCCTCCATGAAATTCTGGTTATTCAGATTGCCGAGTGCAAACTGGCTGTAACCTGCGCTGATGGCGGTGCTGGGATTGACATTGTAGGTTTGCAGGCCCTTGAATGCGTCGAAATTAAGCGTGCTCCCCAGGTTTGCCGACACCGGTGGGCCTGACACAATCTGACCTACCGAGGTGAATGAACGCGGATAATGCTGGCTTGCTCTCACGGCATTCAAAAGCAGCAGCTGATTGGCCGAGTCGGCGACCGCGTAATCGTAGGTCAGCACATTGTAATCCATCTGCACTTGAGCGCATCCGGCCAGCCAACAAAAGATTCCAATTGGCGCAAGCGATCTGATCCCGTGCCTCATTGCACGCACGACCGAAAAGCCCGTCATGATGTCCCCCCTTTAAACTCGCCGAGACCACCCCGCGGTCCCCGATACGCCACAGCACATTCAGTTTGCCCAACGTCTTCAGCGTTCGGGTGTGCCCCCAACCCGCCAGCTGCGCTCTCAATGTCCCCTTAGTGAGGATCTGAATAGATGTCGTCCCTGGCAGACCGCCGGGAGCGCCGATTCTTCGAGGCAAGCTCGAAATCAATGTTCAGCTTGGAAGCACCGCTCCTATTTTGGTTTTTCAACCTGCATGATGGCCTTCAATCGCTCAGCCTGCTCTGCAGCATCCATTCCGCAGTTGCTCCTGGGCCGCTTGACCAACTTGTTGCGCCAGCCGACGCCGCTCCAGACCGCGTCCGTATCGGCTGGGAAGGCGTCTGAGGTTCCGTTGTCAGCCGCGAAGCATATTGCGAGGACCGTCGCTGTTGGGCGCAGGAACACCGCCGCGCTGTTGGGGCAGTCGTGCGGCCGGCATTGCCAAGCGACAATGAGGCGTCCGAGCACTGGATCGTTCACACCGTCGATGGGCGTCGAGGTTTGGTAACTCAGCAGCGTCATCCAGCGCGCGCTTCCAAAATTCTTGATGAAGTCATTCTTGAGCTCTGGAATCTGATAGAGCGTGCGGTTGTTTACCTTGTCGTTGAATGGATACTTGCCAACATATGATTCGAGGTCTGCCGCGAACGCTTGCTCCAACAGGAAAAAAGCCGTCCCCAACAATACGACAACGACAGGCACACTTCGGCGGGCGAGATCGACCCACATAGTTATAGTTGCTCCTCTCTGCTCCCTTCGTATTACTGACCGACGAGATCAGGCACTGGTCGTGTACGCCCTGTCTCTATTACAAGCGCCAGGCGCAGGCGGATCCGAACGAGTAGGTGAATCTCCTCTCGCCAAAAAGCAATCTCGCATAATTGCACAATCATAATAACGCTACAAGAGGTTGAGTAAGAAACCGGACAGAAGGTCCTGGCCCCAGCTAAATCTGCAATTGGGTCAGGAAGTTACTGCGGCTAGTCCAGCGGGGCTTTATTGGACTTATCGGCGGGAAACCGCGCGTCGGCGTCGCTACTGGCCCGGCTATTAAAGAGCCGCGTTTCCTCAAACCCGATACAGCCGCGCCGCGTTCAGCTCGGCCACGTTCGCGGCGAGCTCCTTGGGAAGCTTCGCGATCAGCGCCCTCGCGGCCGCAAGCCTCACCTGATTGCCGCGGCTCAGCGTGATCAGCGGACTGTCCGGTGGCACCGAGGGCGACAGGATGAATGAATCCGAGCCGAGCACGAACCGGTCGGGATGCCGCTCGAGCAGCGCCAGCCATGCCTTGTCGATGCTGCCGCCGGGCATCATCGTGTTGTAGAGCCGCAGACCCACGTTTCCCGCGGTGGTCACTCCCGCCGGCACCGGCCGCAGGCTCATGTACAGGTTCGCATGCGCATCCATCAGACGGCCGATGAGCGCCGGCGTCATGTTGCCGGTGAAGTCCGAGCCGCCGTGAGCCCAGACGATGCGCGCATTGCGGTCATGGGCGAGCAGGCGCTCGAGCCCCGCCACGTTCGCCATCAGGGTCGCCGTGTTGGGGGGAACGTGCAGCCCGCCCGGGCCGCGCCCAGCCGAGACGATCGGATCCATGTGCAGGTCGATCACCAGTCCCCGCCGCCCGGCGATCTCGACCAGGGCGATGAGCAAGGGGTGCTCCGGAACAACTTCTTCGAACGGGTGATTGCGGGTGAGCGAGAGATGCAGGATCGCGATCTCGCCAAAGCCCGCCGCGCCCGCTTCCGCGATGCCTTCGGCAAGGGCGACAAAGTGCTCCTTGGCCTCGGGCGCGACGGCATCCGGCGCCGAGAGTTCCTGGATCATCGAGTTCAGCAGCCCGCCGCCGCCAAGAAAGCCGAACCGGCCCGGGTAGCGGCCAAGCTCGGACGCATAGCCAAGATAATCGAACATCAGGTGCGGCTCCGGCGGCGGGAACACGATCGCCTTGGCGATTCCCGCCGCATCCATCTGCTTCGCCGCCTGGTCCACGGCCTGGGCGAATTGCCGCCCGGCACCGCCGACCACATGCATATGGACGTCGATCCAGCTCCCCGCCGCCGCATGCCCGGCACGCGGGCTCAGCAAATGCACCGCCGCCACTCCGCCGAGGGTGATGAAATCGCGCCGCCGCATGGGGTTGCAGTTGGAGATCGGTGAAGAAGCAGAATACGGAACTTGAGTGACGGACGCCAGCTTTAGGACCAGGACGGCTCCCCATTCTCCTCCGTCGTCCCTGCGAACGCAGGGACCCATACTCCGTGCCCTATCGATAGCTCACGGCGTATGGGTCCCGGCGGTCGAAGTCGGGTCTACCCGACTTCGACACTTCTTCAAGTGACCAAGTCGGGCAGGCCCGACTTGGTGCTTCAAGTGACCAAGTCGGGCAGGCCCGACTTGGTGCGCCCGCTTCGCTGGCTCGCCCGGGACGACGGCCTCATGCGCCATCCCCGCTTGGTCCCGTCCCGCTTTTGCGCCAAGCTCGCCCCATGACCGACCTTGCCGATGTCTTGCCCCAAGGCTTGATCCATCAAGGGTTGGCGCACCATCGGGCCGGACGGCTCCCTCAGGCCGAGGCGTGCTATCGCAAAATTCTCTCGGCCGACCCTGCGAACGCTACGGCGCTGCATCTCCTCGGCCTCCTCGCCCACCAGACCGGCCATCCGCAATCCGCCGTCGCGCTCTTCACGCGCGCGATCGCCGTCGACGATCGAGCGCCGGAGCTGCACACCAATCTCGGCAACGCTCTGCACGAGCTTGGCCGGCTTGCCGACGCCGAGGCCTCGTTGAGGCGCGCGATCGCGCTCGCGCCCGACCACGTCGCCGCCCGCAACAATCTCGGCGTCATCCTGATGGAGCGGGGCCGGTTCGGCGAAGCCGAGGAAAGTTTCTGTGTCGCGGCGGCGCTCAGGCCCGACCATCCCGATGCGCACAGCAACCTCGGCAGCGTACTCTGCGCGGAAGGCAGGGCGGTCGCGGCCGAGGCGAGCTGCCGTCGCGCGCTGGCGCTGCGTGACGACCATGCCGACGCTCACAACAATCTCGGCAATGCGCTGAAAGACCAGGGCCGCACCGACGAGGCGCAAGCGAGCTATCGGCGCGCGATCGCTCTCGCGAGAGGTTTTGCCGAGCCGCACAATAATCTCGGGCTCACGCTCGAAGCGCAGGGCCAGGCAACCGAAGCCGAGTCCTGCTATCGCCGCGCGCTCGATCTCAAGCCCGATTATGCCGAGGCTCATGTCAATCTCGGCAATCTCCTGCTCGACCGCGGCGGGCTTGCGCCGGCCTTGCAGATCGCGCGGCAGGGGCTTGCCCTCCGCGAGACCCTGGAGCTGAAAGGCCTGTTCGCCCGCTGCCTGCGGCACGTGGGCGGCAACTCCCTGCCGGCAACCGACGCTCCATTTCGCCGCGACCTGCTGCGCGCCCTGTCGGAGCCGTGGGGCCGCCCCACCGACCTCGCCGTCTGCGCGACCGCCGTGTTGAAAGAGGACGCCGCGCTCGGCCCCGCCATCGCGTGCGCGGATGCCGCCTGGCCGCAGCCCCTCTCCGCCCCCGCTCTGCTGGGCCCTGCCGGCTGGGCCGCCCTGGCCGATGACCTGCTGGTCTGCTTGCTCGAATCCACGTCGGTCTGCGACCTCGCGCTCGAGCGCTTCCTGACCGCGGTGCGCCGGGTCCTGCTCGAAGCCGCAACCGCCGGCCCCGATGCAGATGCAAACGACCCGAGCCTGTTGAAGCCTGCCTGCGCAGTGGCGCGCCAATGCTTCATCAACGAATACGTCTTCGCGGTCGCCGAGCCCGAGGCCGCCGAGGTCGCGCGCCTGCGGGAGGCTCTGACCGCCCGCCTCACCGGCGGCGCGGCAATTCCCCCGCTCCAGCCCGCCGTTCTCGGCGCCTATCTGCCGCTCGGCTCGCTCCCGAACGCCGCCGCGCTCCTCGACCGCGCTTGGCCGCAGCCGCTCGCCGCCGTGCTGACCCAGCAGATCGGCGGCCCGCTCGCGGAGCAAGCCGAGCATGCAGCGATTCCTCGTCTCACGGCGATCATCGACCCCGTGTCGCGCCTGGTGCAGCAGCAATATGAGGAGAACCCCTACCCGCGCTGGGTCCGCACCGCCACCATGACCCGGCCCACCACGCCCGCCGCCTGGCTGCGCCGCCAGCTTCCGTGGGTGCCCTCTCTGGCAGCGCGCGATGGCGCCGACATCCTGATCGCCGGCTGCGGCACCGGCCAGCATTCGATCGAGACCGCTCAGAGATTTCCCGACGCCCGCATCCTGGCGATCGATCTGAGCCTTGCGAGCCTCGCCTATGCGCGACGCCAGTCGCGCGCGCTAGGGCTCAGCAATCTGGAATACGCGCAGGCCGACATCCTGCAATTGGGCGCGCTCGCCCAAACCTTCGACCTGATCGAAGCCTCGGGCGTGCTCCATCATCTCGCCGACCCGCTCGCCGGCTGGCGCGCCCTCACCGCGCTGCTGCGCGCGGGCGGCATCATGCGGCTCGGCCTCTACAGCGCGTCGGCGCGAACCGAGATCACGGCCGCCCAGCGCTTCATCGCCGGGCGCGGCTACGAGAGCACCGCAGACGGCATCCGCGGATCCCGCCAGGACCTCCTGCGCGAGCAGCCCCTGCTCGCGGAGAAGCTTGCCGCGCAATGCCGCGATTTCTTCAGCACCAGCGAATGCCGCGATCTCCTGTTCCACCGGGAGGAACACCGCTTCACCCTGCCGCAGATCAAGACCTTTCTGGTCGAGCAGAAGCTCGTACTCCTCGGCTTCGAGATCGAAGGCAGCACGCTGAAGCGGTTTCGCGCGCGATTTGCCGACCGCGACGCGCTCACGGACCTCGACCGCTGGCACGCGTTCGAGGCCGAGAACCCGGACGCGTTCATCGGCATGTATCAGTTTTACGTGCAGAAGCTGTGAGCCAGGCGCGAAGGCCTTCGATGGGACCGCGCCAATGACAGGGCTATTGCATGGCACTGCATTCACCTCTTCCGAAGGAATAGGTGAACGTGCGCGTGCCGATCAAGCGCGTGCTTCATCCTTCTCGGCCAGCCGCCAAAGCTGAAACCCCTCGCCGCCGATCGCCTGCTCGATCGACACGCGCGAAAACTTGTGGGGAGGATCGGCCTCGGGCCTCACCACCCCGACAGCGGTCCACGGGCCGTGCTGCTGGGGGAGCTTGCTCCCGGCCGGATCGCCCGCGAAGGCGCGAAGCCCCCTACGGCCCTCGGACTTGAAGATGTAGATGCGCATCGGTTTGATCCTTTCTGCGCCTGAGCATACACGATGCTCCCCGAATTTCACCGCCGCACGAATTGCCTGCGCACGGGCGGTCGTGGGGGGCCGGCGCGCTCGTCCTTGTGGCGAAAGATCAGCCGTCCCTTCTCCAGATCGTAGGGCGACATCTCGATCGTCACCCGGTCGCCCGCCAAAGTCTTGATCCGGTTCTTCTTCATCCGGCCGGCAGTGTACGCCACGATTTCATGGCCGGCCTCGAGCTTAACACGGAAGCGCGCGTCGGGCAGCGCTTCCATCACGACGCCTTCGAATTGCAGGAGCTCTTCTTTTGCCATGATCAGCCTCTCGCGTGGCCGTGGGGTTTGCGGCGAGCATCGCCATCGCGCCCCGGGCGGGCCGCCCGCTGCATGAATGCGACGGAGGCGATGTCGGCGGGCGCAGCCTGCGCCTGCCTCTGCGGATGCCCGTTGCGCGGCGCCGCCTGATCGGCGTGGCGATGTTGCTTGCCGGCACCGTTGTGAGGATGGCGGCTGCGTTTCGCGGCCGGATTTTTCCGCCCCGTGGGCGCAGGTCCCGATGCAGGCGGGCGGTGATGCTGCGCCGGCGCCGAGCGATGATCCGTCGCCGGAATGGCCGCCCGGATCAGCTTCTCGATATCGCGCAGCAGCGGCAGCTCGTCGGCGGCGCAGAGCGAGATCGCAGTGCCCGCCGCGCCGGCGCGGGCGGTGCGGCCGATGCGATGGACATAGGTTTCCGGCACGTTCGGCAGATCGAAGTTCACCACATGGCTGATACCGTCCACATCGATCCCGCGCGCCGCAATATCGGTGGCAACGAGCGTACGAACCTCGCCCCGGCGAAACGCCAGCAGCACGCGCTCGCGCTGGTTCTGCGACTTGTTGCCGTGGATGGCGCAGGCGGCGATCCCGGCCTTGGCAAGGCCGCGCACGACTTTGTCCGCGCCATGCTTGGTGCGCGTGAACACAAGCGCGCGGGAGACCTCGTCGCGCTTGAGGAGTTGCGCCAGCACCGCCGCCTTGGCGGCGCGATCGACCCGCATGACCTGCTGCTCCACCTGCTCGACCGTGGAGGCAACCGGCGTCACCGCTACCTTGACCGGTTCGCGCAGCATCTCCTCGGCAAGCTCGGCGATGGCGGGAGGCATGGTTGCGGAGAAGAACAGCGTCTGCCGCTGCGCGGGAAGCTTGGCGACGATTTTGCGGATGTCATGGATGAAGCCCATGTCGAGCATCCGGTCGGCCTCGTCCAGCACCAGGTGTTCGACCTCGCCGAGTCGCAGCGCGTTGCCGCCGACCAGGTCGAGCAGACGCCCCGGCGTTGCGACAAGCACATCGACGCCGTTGAGGAGCGAACGCACCTGCGCGCCCATCGAGACGCCGCCGATGGCCAGCGCCGCTCTGATCCCCACATGCCGGCCATAGGCCCGGAAGCTGTCAAGGATCTGGCCCGACAGCTCGCGGGTCGGGCTCAGCACCAGAACGCGGCAGCACTTGCGCTCCGCCCGCCGCCGATTGGTGAAAAGCTGATGCAGGATCGGCAGCGCGAACGCCGCGGTCTTGCCGGTCCCGGTCTGGGCGATGCCGATCACGTCGCGGCCGGAAAGCGCAATCGGGATCGTCTGGGTCTGGATTGGAGTCGGCGTGACGTATTTTTCTTCGGCCAGCGCGCGCGTGATAGGGTCGGCAAGGCCGAAATCATGGAAAGAGCTCAAGTATTGAACTTTCTATTGTGCGAATCGGCAACGCGCCGGCGCAAGGGCCTCGGCGCCATACCGCATTCGCGGGTGGTGCAAGACACCCCCGCGTGATTGGGCTGTCGGTGATATTTAAAAAGGGCAAGCCAGAAAGCCGTCTCGACGGAAATCCGTACACGCGGCTCGCCACGACCGAATCGGCCGGTCCCCCTCATATGGGACATGGATGTGTTCGTTTCAAGGCGGCATCGGCCCCCGGGACGGGAGCCCATGCCTCAAGGTATCTTTTTGGTTAGCGGCTGCCGCCCCAATTTTGAAACGCCCAACTAGTAGCGTGGGCCACGTGGCCGCACGGAAGAAAATGGTGCGCCCTCTTGATATCCCGCTGGCGCGAGGCGGTCACTACCCTTGCTTTGCTCAGGCAGCACGGTTCGAAGGCATGTCGCGATCGGATCGACGCCCAGATCGCGCCACATGGCGTGTTACCGGCTGGTCCGCTTCCGCCGACACATCCGCATCCGTATTCGGCGGCAGTTCGGCCGCCAGCATCGGTGACCTGTGGTGCTCAACCACCTGGATCGGCTCGAGCCCGCACCGGGCGATCTCGATTGAACCGAGTCCGAACTCCTCTTTGGGGACGGAGACCGACATCAAATCCCGCCACAGCAACAACAACGCGACGCACAGGAAGAAGCCGCTCCCGACCGCGCCTCTCAGCGCGGGCGTCGATGATCTGAATGAAAGATAGATTGCGCCGAACGACACCACAAAAAGCAGCAGCGCCGATGACCACAAGGCCAGCTGTCGCATGAATTCCCCCCGAATCACCCGATCAACATTTCGCCTTGAGACACGGGCAAAAGAAAGGCGATGCGGCCTCGCTCCAGTTTCAACCTGAGTGATGATCCGGAATCGCCGCTCTCTTCAGTCGGGGTAACACGTCAAATACCGGCAAGCGCATCGCACGTGGAGGTGCGGGAATGTTGTTGACCGCTCACCGTCGTCACGGCCGGGCTTGTCACCGCAAGTCGGGTTTACCCGACTTGCGGCTCGCTTGAACGCTGAAGTCGGGTTTACCCGACTTGCGGCTCGCTTGAACGCTGAAGTCGGATTTACCCGACTTGCGGCTCTCTTGAACGCTGAAGTCGCGGTATACCGGTTGCGGCTCTCTTGAACGCTGAAGTCGCGGTATACCGGTTGCCGCTCTCTTGAACGCTGAACTCGAGGCAAGCTCCAAGTTCAGTGGCATCCACGTATTGCTTGTTGTGGCATCCACGTATTCCTTGTTGACGTGCTCCAGGAAGGACGCGGATGCCCGCACATCAATTAAGGGCGTTTAACGACCGGCCATGCGCTCGCATGAAGACGGAGAGAACTGCTCGGCGAACGGTAACGAGATAATTGCTGCGACATGCTGACCAACAAAGGAGCGTTATCGCACCTCTCGGACTGTGGATGACCGAAGTCCTGACATATCGAGATCACATCGAAATCACATTTGGCAGAGAGGATGGCGCATCGACCAACCCATCGGAGGTTCGAGATCTGAATTGCCGGCATTGATCGACGAACCAAGGAGTGGGCGCATGCCAAATCGAATCGGCCCAACAATACTCACTGCGACACTTGCAGCCACTGTCCTTAATGCGACACTTGCGGCAACTGTTCTCGCAGGCGGTCCCGCCGCCGGCGACGACAAATGCCTGGCGGCGCCAAATGCCGCCCCGTCGCAGGGAACTCATTGGTACTATTATGTCGATCGCGCCCAGCGGCGGCACTGCTGGTACCTCGGTCCGGAGAACCGGCCAGTTCACCACGCGGAGTCCGATGCGCAGCCGCCAGCCAAATCGGCCGCCCCGACATCCGCGCCGATGGAAGCGCCCTTGCCACTGCAGCGCCCCGCGGCCGCACGCGGGTCAACCGCAGGGGCCGACGTTGAAACGTTCATCGAACGGCCGCGCGAGGAAGGCCCTGCCATGGTGCGATCGCCCGAGCCGGCCGCAGCCCTCGGCGCAGGCGAATGGCAGCCAGGAAACGTTGACCTGCGCGAAATGGCGACCTCACGCGCCAAGACGGCAGCGCCCGTCGCTGCCCGCGCGCTCGATCCCTTGGCAATCTTCTTCTTGATCCTGATCGCGGTCGCCGGGGCGGCCGCCGGCATCACTTATCGTGCGATCTTTAGTGCCAAGCCCGCCCGCTATCGGCCGCCTGCTCGCCTCAAGGGCGTTCGCGCCGGCCGCATCGCCAGCCTTGCGAGCGACAGGGCACCGCGAACTTTGACTGCGCCGCGCCCGGAAAGTCGCAGGCGCGCACAGATGCAGCCGACCGAACTGCCGAACATCGAGGAAGAAATTCGGGAGCTCGTGCTGGCGTCGCGCGCGGAAAACCGCAATCGGGCACAGGCGCAGCCGGGCGAACCGCCAACCTTCGAGGAAGAAATTCAGGAGCTCGTGCTGGCCATGGAATCGCGGGCGGCGTGACC
>Ga0126381_100007846_pt1 | contig 11903 bp, 8 predicted proteins | sample PanSoiMetPlot_28_FD_96465 | JGI IMG/M metagenome (GOLD analysis project Ga0126381, IMG submission 96465) | Tropical forest soil microbial communities from Panama - MetaG Plot_28 | ecosystem: Environmental > Terrestrial > Soil > Tropical forest > Bulk soil | place: Panama | collected 2016-02-17
GAAATCGATTCACGTCTGAGAGAATCGCAGGAGAAACGCCGCACGACACAGCCGGCCGCCAAAAGCGCAGGTTGCATTTTCAAAAATCCCGCCACCATCCCGGCCGGCAAACTGGTGGACGAATTAGAGCTGAAGAACTCGCGCGTCGTCACTCCGGTTCTCCCACGACTTCCACTTCAGTCTCCAATTCGATTCCGCGGTTTTTCCGCGCGACTCTCTTGATGTCATCAATCAACTCGAGCACCTGCGCTGCCGTTGCGTTGCCGTCGTTCACAATAAAGTTTCCGTGCACCCGCGACACACGCGCGTTTCCGACCCGCGAGTTTTTCAGGCCTAGTTCGTCCACCAATTTGCCGGCTGGGATAGTGGCGGGATTTTTGAAAATGCAGCCTGCGCTTTTAGCGGCAGGTTGTGTGGTGCGTCGTTTCTCCTGCGATTCGCGCAAACGGGAATCAATTTCTGTGCGCTCGGCCGGTTCCCCGCAGAAGGTAGCAGAGATTGCAAAGTTCTTTTCGAGCAAAGGGAACCGTCGGTAAAAAACCTCCAACTCATTGCGATTTTTCACGTGTGAATTTCCCGCAGCGTCCAGATAACGAATGCGCCTTACGTTTTCGAAAGTTTGCGCGCCCATCGCTCCAGCATTCATGCGCAATCCTCCCCCGACTGTTCCAGGAATTCCCTCCATCCATTCTAGTCCACCGAGATTGGCAGCCCGGGCGGCGTACGCTATCTGCCTCAATTTTACGCCGGCGCCTCCGGTGATTTCGCAGCCGTCGATTTCGATTTTCTCGAAATCGCCGCCGTGCGGATGAACGACCACGCCGCGGATGCCGCCATCGCGAACAAGAAGATTTGAACCTCGTCCGATAACGAACAGAGGCAGATGCTCATCCCGGCAAAACCTAATCAGTCCCGCGAATGCCTGTTCGCTGCGCGGTTCGACCCAAAACTGCGCGGGACCGCCGACGCGAAGCGTCGTATGGTTCGATAACGGTTCGTAAAGGCGGACCTCACCCGTTTCCCCGACAATCGCTTTTAATTTTTCCGCAATCACGAGATCGGCGGCGATGATTTCCAATTGTTCGTGAATGTTTCCGGCACCGAGACTTAAAATGAGATCCCCGGTCTCGAGCATGTTTCCCACGTCACAATGCACCGATGGCAGAGATGGTTGATAAGTGACCCCATGATGCCCGTGTCGTACGATTTCATCGACGATAGTCTGGCCTGTGATTCCGGGAATCGGGGGCTCGCTGGCAGGATACACATCGGTGATCATAACCCTGTCGGCATCATCGAAGGCGCTTCCAAATTCGCGGCACAGTGCTTTGGTTCGTGAGAAACGGTGCGGCTGAAACATTGTGACAAGACGCCGTCGTCCGATCGATTTCGCTGTGCGAAGCGTGGCACGAATTTCCGTCGGATGATGGGCATAATCGTCGACGAGCAGAAACCTGTCGCTCGCATATTTGATCTCGAACCGGCGACGCGCGTGTTCGAATTTCCGAAGCGACGCCGTGATTTTATCGAACGGAATTGAAACCTCGGAAGCCAGCGCGATTACTCCAAGCGCGTTATGGACGTTGTGTTCTCCAGGGACATTGAGGGTTGCTTGCCCGAGTTTCTTGCCGCGGCGACAAACCAAGAACGTTGAACCGAAATTCCGCAGCTTTACGTCGGTTCCGCGGTAATCCGCCTTCTCGGAAAATCCGTAGGAGATTGCGTGTTTGCGCTTTCCGCACAATCGCGCGGTGTTCGGATCGTCAACGTTGTAGAGAACGCTTCCGCTCGTCTGATCGATCAGTTGCTCAAAGACTTTTTCGATCGCGGCGAGATCGGGATAAAAATCCAGATGCTCTTCCTCGATGTTTAGAATGACTGCGTGCTCTGGATGAAAGCAGCGCAAAGTGCCGTCGCTTTCGTCGCCTTCGGCCACGAAATATTCGCCGCGCCGGTTCCAATACGCATTCGTTCCGAGAATCGGAATCTCAGCACCAACGTAGTGCGACGGGTGCAGTCCCCCTTCACGAAGCACATGTGCCGTCATTGCGGAAGTGGTCGTTTTGCCATGCATTCCGGCGATTACAATGCCGCGCTTGGCCTGCATGACTGCAGCGACTGCTTCCGCGCGGCGGCACAACGGTTTTCCGCAATTACGCGCGGTTAGGAGAATTGGATTGTCTTCCTTAATCGCCGAGGAAAAAACGACAAGGTCCGCAGCGTTCGCGTGCTCCGCGAGATGCTGTTCATGAAAACGCAGGCCGAGTCGTTGCAGTCGTTCAGTCTCGGTGGTTGCAACCTTGTCTGAGCCGCTCACGGCGTGTCCCAGCTCGATAAGAAGCCCGGCAAGACCGCTCATACCGCTTCCCGCAACACCGACGAGGTGAATCCGATGCTGTTCAGCGGTCAGAAATCGCGACAGGTCTGGCAACTCGTTACGACGCCCGAATTCTTTGCGCGGAGAATCAGCGTGCGCGGCGGTTGCTTCAGACGTGAGCTTCATGAGTCGTGTATTTTTCTATTGTGTTCGCTACGCGACCAGCTGCATCTTTCGGCGCAAGACGCGCACAATTCGCGGCCATTTGCTGCAGTCGTTGCGGGTTCTCCATCACTTCGCGGATATTGCGCGCGAGCAATTCACCAGAGAGATCCGATTGCTTCAAAAGAATTGCGGCATCAGCGTGAGCGTAGATTTCCGCATTGCGGGTTTGATGATCATCCGCGGCGTATGGAAATGGAATCAGGATCGCGGGCAGCGAAAAGGCAGCGAACTCGGCAAGGCTGGCGGCGCCCGCTCGCGCAACCACAAGATCTGCGGCGCTGTACACTTCCTCCATCTGATGGTGAAATGCACCGATGTAAGCGGAGACATTTTCCCGGCGATAATTGTCCGTAACAAGACGTTCATCCCGCGTGCCGGAGAGGTGGATCACCTGCAGCTGTACACCTTGCAAAAACGGCAGCGCTTTGATTAGCGCCTGATTAATTCCGCTGGCGCCCTGGCTGCCGCCCATCACCAGCAATGTGGGCAGGTCCTCTCGCAATCCGAGCTTCCGCAGCGAATCCGCCCGGTCCAGACGCACCAGTTCGGTGCGGACCGGTGTGCCGGTTATTTCGGTGCGCGTTTTTGGAAAAAATGGCGCGCATTCCTTGAAACCCAGCATCACGGCATTCACCAACCGCGCGGTCCAACGGTTCGCTTTTCCAGGAACCGCGTTCGATTCGTGAATAAACGTGGCTATGCCGCGGAATCGGCCCGCCAGCACTGGCGCTGTCGAAGTAAACCCGCCCATGCCCAGAACAGCGTGCGGATTGAATTTGCGATAGATAGACCGGCAAAGAGATAGGCTTTCAACAAATCGGCGAGTGAAACCAAAAAAGGCGGGCGAAAATGGCGAAGGCAAGCCTACCGTGGGTAATTTTTCGACTTGGAAATTCGTTCGGCCGGAAAGCGCCACCGCGTCAATGTCTTTCTCGGAAACCAACAGCATCACTTGGTGTCCGCGGTTTTGCAGCACTTCCGCCACAGCAATGCCCGGGAAAAGATGTCCACCGGTTCCTCCGCATGCGATTACAGCGTTCATGTTGGTTAAAACTGAGTTACGGGTTAATCAAATTCGCGGCGTCACTTTCGCATTCATTGTGGCGCGTTTCACCGGCGGCGGCTCGAGAATACCTTGGCGATAAATGTTCACCAACACGCCGATGCCAAACAGGCATGCGGCCAGGTTAGAACCCCCATAGCTGATAAACGGCAGCGGGAGTCCCTTGTTAGGCAGAAGCGAAGTCGTTACGCCGATATTAACCGCCGCTTGGAGAGCGAGGAGTGCAACAATCCCGCAGCCGAGCAGCAGTCCGAAACGATCGCGAGCGTGCAGCGCAATCATGATGCCGCAGACAATTATCACCACAAACAAAAACACCACCAGAAGACTGAACCGCAGACCAAGCTCTTCGCCAATGATTGGAAAAATAAAATCGGTGTGCGCATACGGCAGATACAGCATCTTTTGTCGGCCATTGCCCAGCCCAAGCCCGTCCATCCCACCACTGCCCCAGGCGATCAACGCCTGCATCTGCTGCAATCCGGCGTCGTCCTTGTAGTTTTGCGGGTGGAGAAATGCGGCGAGCCGCCCCATGCGCTCGGAGATTTGCGTCGCAACGAGGATTAGGCCACTCAGCGCCGCGACTGCAAGCCCGCCAAGCCATAGCGGATTGGTACCGGCAACAAACATCACAACAAATGTCGTCGCGGCGATTAAAGCAGTGGTCCCAAGATCGACTTCGCCCAGCACGAGCGCAGCGGGCACGCTGATAATCGCAAGCGGAATAATGAATCCGGTCAAAATGTTGCCGTCGGGTTTTTCACGTCGCGCAAACCAGGCGGCGAGGAAAAAGATGGCCGCGATTTTTGCAAGCTCCGAGGGCTGAAATGTTATCGGGCCGTAGCCAACCCAGCGGCGGGACCCGTTGATGCGCATTCCGACGTGCGGGATGTAGCAAAAGGCCAGAGCAGCCAGCGCCATTGCGAACCAAACCCACCATGTTTTTTGCCAGAACTGATAGTTCACGAGCGCCGCAAAAATGCACCCGACAAGTCCAATCCCAATCCAAATTGCCTGCCGTTTGATGAAAAAATAGACGTCTCCATGGCTGTCGCGTGCGTAGGCGCTCGTGCTGAAGAGCATCACGATGCCAATCACGAGCAGCCCCAGGACTGCTAGAAACAGTATGTAGGCGCTTTTACGACGCATGATTAGTGTTGGTTGAAGCGAAGCATCCCTGTTTATGTCGCCGGATCCGTTGCATTATTTTTTCTTCTTTTTTGTTTCAACCGTTTTCGGATTTGCCGTTGTTTTCGGAACTAAAAGCTTTTGACCGATCTGCAATTTGCGTGGGTCGTCAATGTGATTAAGCGCGATCAACTCGTTGTAGGAGACTTTCAATTTCTTTGCAATTCCGACTGGATTATCGCCCTTCTTTACAACGTAAGTCTTTCCTGAAGATGAAGGCGCCTTTGCCTGTTCGTCTTTCGCGGGCGAATGAGAAGATTTCGGATCACGCTGGCGATCGTTTTCCTTTTGCGCTGTTGCAACCCGAGGCTTGTCAGTACTCACCTGATTTGCTGTTTGCGCGGTCTCAGCCGGTTTGTTCTCCGTTTCAGTCGTTGTCGGTGGCACGAATGCACGCTCACGGGTCTTGATGGCGTTAAACGCAATGATTCCCGACACAGCAACGACGTGCAAAAGCAAAACAATCAGCAACGCCCGCGACAACTTCATGTTTGGCTCTGGGATGCCTTCAAAATCCATTCCCGACGCCGCCGATGCGCGGCGCGCCGTCGCTGCCAGCAATTTTTTCGGGCTGAAAAGGCGTGGGATTTTTATCCGTTTCATTGCGGAAATGTTTGCACCAGTTTGCGAAATTGATCGCCGCGGTCGGCGTAGCTCTTGAACATATCGAACGATGATGTGCCTGGAGAGAACAGGACAACGTCGCCCGCGCTGGAAAGACTGCGCGCGCGCTCGACCGCGTCAGCGAGTGAAGTTGCGATTTCCGATTTGACCACCCCGTCCCATGAGCGCCTGATACTCTCAGCCATTTCGCCAATCAGGACTGCTGATTTAACTTTGTCTTTCACCAGAAAACGCAACGGTTCGAACGTGAATCCCTTGTCTTTGCCGCCGGCAATCAGTACGACCGGTTTGATCTGCGCGACTAATGCTTTCTCGACCGCGTCCAGATTGGTTGCCTTGGAGTCGTTCACGTACTCGACGCCATCGAGTTCGCGCACTAATTCGCATCGATGCGGGCGCGGCTCATAATCGCGAATCGTCGGCACCATCTGCGCAAACGACAATCCGCGCGCAAAGCCGACGGCGAGCGTCGCCATCAGATTCTCGATGTTATGCAGACCGCGCAGCTTGGTGTCAGCCAGGCGCAAAACCGGCTGATTGCCATAAACGATGGCGCCGTCAGAAAACCCGAAATCAGCGCGATTGGAATAAGCGCTGAAAGTGATACGGCGAGGTCGAATTTTAGGAAGTACCTCTGCAGCATTGACGATCGCGACATCCTGCTCGGTTTGATTTTCGAAAATACGCAGCTTAGCCGCCCGATACTCAGCGACCGAACGATAACGATCCAAGTGGTCCGGAGCGAAGTTGAGCCATAAGCTTATAGCTGGGCGAAATGTGCGGATTGCTTCCAATTGAAACGAGCTTACTTCGACCGTTAGCACGTCCAACGGTTGCTTTTCCCGCGCAACCTCTGAAAGCGGTTTACCAATGTTGCCGCAAGCGATCGTTCGCTGACTACAGGCATTCAGCATTTGTGCCAGCAATTCTGTCGTCGTGGTTTTGCCGTTCGTGCCTGTCACCGCGATGACTGGTTTTTCGCAGGAGCGCCAACCCAGCTCGAGCTCACTGATCGTGTCAATTTCGCGCGAGGAAAAATTGCGCGCCAACGAAGAACGCGGATCGATGCCGGGACTCAGCACCATCCAGTCGTACCCAGCTGCGTCCCGATACGCCTCAGATCCACAAACGACACGCACTCCATGCGCCTGCAGATTGTCCAGCGTGGATTTCAGCAAATTATTTTCGTCGGCACTGTCGAGAATCGTCACTTGTGCGCCCTCGGATGCGAGCAGTAAGGCTGCGGCGCTACCGCTTAGCCCTGCTCCAAGCACGGCTACTTTTTGGTTTTTGTAGCGTCCGTTGTTCATCGCAGTTTGAGCGTGGCCAGCCCTAGCAAGGCAAAGATGATCGAAAGGATCCAGAAGCGAACGATTACGGTCGTTTCCTTCCAGCCCGTTAACTCGAAATGATGATGAAGCGGAGACATCACAAAAAACCGTTTGCCGGTGAGCTTGAAGCTCAGCACCTGCAAAATCACGGAGACGGCTTCGATGACGAAAACGCCGCCAACTACGACCAACAGCAGCTCCTGTTTACAACAAATTGCGACAACGCCGAGCATACCGCCGATGGCCAACGATCCGGTGTCGCCCATGAAAACCCTGGCCGGATAACAGTTGAACCAGAGGAAGCCCAAGCCCGCGCCGATAAGCGCCGCGCAGACAACCGTAAGTTCGCCAGCGAACGGATAGAACGGCACTTGCAAGTATTCGGCGACACGGAAATTGCCGGCCGCGTAACAGAGCAAGGCATATGCAAACGCCACCGTGATTGTGCATCCGCTAGCCAACCCATCAAGTCCATCAGTCAGATTCACCGCGTTGGACGTCCCGACGATGACCAGCACAAAAAATATGAAAGTAAACCAGCTCATGTTCGCGATCACTGGCGCTTTTATGAAAGGCACGTAGAGCGTACGCGCCTGCACTTCTATCAGCGGATCGGTGAGAAACAGACCAGTGATGATTGCCGCCAGAATAATTTGGAAAACGAGTTTGATCCGGCCGTGGATGCCTTCGGATTTCTTCTTTGTGACTTTCAGATAATCATCGGCAAAACCGAGTCCTCCCAGGTAAACCATGCTGAACAACGCGAGCCAAACGAACTTGTTATCGAGACGCGCCCACAGAATGCTCGACACGACGACGGCGCCGATCACCAGCACGCCGCCCATCGTCGGTGTGCCTTGCTTCATTCCTTGCAGTTCGGCGAGGCGATGAACTTCCGCTGCTCCTCGAATCGGTTGTTCTGCTTTCAGCGCTCGCAGCTTTTCGATAATGAAATTTCCAAAAATCAGTGTGGTCAAAAATGCAGTGACCGCCGCAGCAATGGCTCGGAAGGTGACGTAAAGAAAAACATTGAATCCGATGAACCGCCCACTCAGGTGATGGAGGTAGTACATCATGGCGAAGTCACGACTACCGAATTTTGACTACCGAATTGCTCGATTACTTCCTCAGTGCGGGCGGCGCGACTGCCTTTGATCAGAACGAGATCCCCGGGCTCGGCGATTTCGCCTAACAATTTGGCAGCTTCGTCGGTCGATCGTGCGGACGAAACTTTGTCCAGACCGGCCGTACGCGCGCCTTCCGCGATTAGTTTCGCCGCGTCGCCAATCGTGATCAGGTGATCCACGCCGAGCGTCGCCGCGGTTTCACCAACCTCCCGGTGTCCGCGCTCCGATTCGGCACCCAATTCTCGCATTTCGCCGAGCACTGCGATCCGTTTTCCTTCCGCGTCGAGCTCGACCAACGTGCGCAACGCCGCTTTCATGGAGTCGGGGTTGGCGTTGTAGCTGTCGTCCAGAAATTGAACGCCACCGATCTCCTTGATTTGCAAGCGCGCTTTCGTTAGCGGCGCCGAGGCAAGACCTGCGGCACATTCTTCGATGGATAATCCGAATGCTCGCCCGGCGGCGACGGCCAGCAATGCATTCTGCACCATGTGCGAACCCGCCACGGGAAGTTGCGCGCGGCAGCGATGTGCACCCTCAACGATCGTAAATTCTGAGCCTTCGGCACTCTGACGAATTTCGATCGCGCGCACGGTTCCACCCGTTGTTCCTGCGAACACAACTTTTGCGCGCGTACGCGCTGCAATTCCTTCACTGAAGGAATCGTCGGCATTCAGAATCACTGTTCCGTGCGGCTCGATTGCTTGGGCGAGTGCTCCCTTTTCCGTGGCGATTGCCTCGCGCGAGCCCATGAATTCTATGTGTGCCACGCCGATGTTCGTGATGATCGCTGCATCGGGCATGGCGATTTTCGAGAGCGCTGCGATTTCGCCGGGATGATTCATCCCGATCTCCCAGACGGCAATTTCATCCTTGGATGTCGCTTCTAAAATTGTGCGCGGCAGACCCACATGGTTATTGAAATTCCCTTCGGTCTTGGTAACCCGAAATCTTCGCGCCAGGACCGACGCAGCGAAATCTTTTGTGCTTGTCTTGCCGTTGCTTCCGGTGATCGCGATGACTTTCAGCGCGAGCAACCGCCGGTAATTGGCTGCCAGCATCTGGTAGGCCTGAAGCGTATCGGCCGTCCGCAGAAGTGCGAAGTCGTTTGGAACACTGCCCGTCCAGTTAAGATCAACGAGCGCGCCTGTAGCGCCGGCCTTTGCAATGGCTTCGACAAAATCGTGGCCTTCGAAATTTTCGCCGTGCAACGCTACGAACAATTCGCCCGTTTTAATCGTGCGGGAATCGGTGCTGATCTTACTGACCAGAACAGCCCCGTCACCGGATGAAAGCGACGCTCCGGCCAGTCGTGCGATTTGAGAAAGCGTCAGCGGATCCATAACTAAAGCTCAATGGGATGATCTTCGATCGCGCGGCGCGCGACCTGGATGTCATCGAAGGGGATGGTGTAATCTGCGAACTCCTGATAATTTTCGTGCCCTTTGCCTGCGATTAACACAATGTCCCGTGCACGGGCGAGCGCAACGGCGCGATTGATTGCCTCGGTCCTATCGGCAATTTTTTCGTAGCGATTCGATTGAAAGCCTTTCTCGGTTTCGGCGATAATCACGTTTGGGTCCTCCTTGCGCGGGTTATCAGAAGTGATGATGGAGTAATCGGCGAGCCGGTCCGCCATCTCGGCCATTAGCGGCCGCTTTTGCCGGTCGCGATCGCCGCCACAGCCAAAGACCGCAATCAATCTGTTCGGCTGAAGTTCGTGCAGAGTTTTCAGAACGTTGGCGAGCGCGTCAGGCGTGTGTGCGTAATCGACGAACACCTGAAATTGTCTCTTCGCAGGAACGAGTTCCAGGCGTCCCGGAACTTGCGGCGCTTTCCCAAGACTCAGGACCGCGCTTCGCAGATTGATTCCCAATGCCTCCGCGGCGGCAAGCGCTCCAATAGAGTTTGTGACGTTGAAGCGACCAATCAATGGAAGACGAACGAGGTAACTCTTACCGCGCGCGTCAAGTTGGTACGATGTTCCGGTGAATTCGGCGCGGTAGTTGGAAGCGCGGAAATCCGCGCGCAACCCCATTCCATAAGTAACAACGGGCACACTTTTACCCAGTTTGTCGAGCAACCGCTGGCCGTAACGGTCGTCGACGTTCACAATCGCCACGGGTTTGGTCTTTTGTTCCTGGCTAGCGAGTTCCGTGAAGAGTTTGGCCTTGGCTTCGAAGTAATTTTCCATCGTGCCGTGAAAATCGAGATGGTCCTGAGTCAAATTTGTAAAGACGGTGACGTTCCATTCGATACCGCGTACGCGTTCCTGCGCCAGCGCATGCGAAGAGACTTCCATCGCTGCCGCTTTGCAACCTGCATTGGCGATCTGGGCCAGTAGCTCTTGTAAATCGAGCGATTCGGGTGTGGTGCGAATGGCCGGCAAAATCCTCTCGCCGATTTCGTATCGGACAGTTCCGATTAATCCGCAGCGCAATCCGGCGTTTTCGCAGATGTGTTTGATGAGAAACGTCGTCGTGGTCTTACCATTTGTGCCTGTGACCGCGGCAAGTTTTAATTTGCGCGCCGGGTTCCCATAAAAAGTTGCTGAAAAATCAGCGAGCGCGGTACGAGTGTTTTCGACAACCAGACAAGTAACCCGCGGATCTTTTTGTTCGCGTTCCGCGACGATCACCGACGCCCCTTTGTCGATGGCGTGACCGATGAATTGGTGCCCATCGGTTTTTTCACCCCGCAACGCCACGAACATGGTGTGCCTTTGCACTCGCCGCGAGTCATACGCGATATTTTCCACCGGGCGATCAACTGACCCGAGGACTTGGCGAACTGGAGTCGCAGCGAGAAGGGTCTTGAGCTGCATGAGGCTTTAACATCTCCGAGAGGAGACGGATTTGCTACGGCGAACCGGGGCCAGGCACTCAACGTCGCGAACCATCAGTTAAGGCGATTCGTGCCGCGGGCGCGGTCTTGTGGAGTCGCTCCGCCGGCTTTGGTTTTTCGACTCGCTGAATGGGAATCGCTTTGCGAATCTCCTCATGCGGCTCAAGGTCAAGGTAGCGGGCGGCCTTTTCGGCCACTCGTGAAAAGATTGGCCCGGCGACAAGCCCGCCGTAATTCAATTCAGGTTTGCTCGTGTGGGCATCATCCAGCACAACGAGACCGACAAACTCAGGATGATCGGCTGGGAGATAGCCGAGAAAGGAAACGACATACTTCCCATGGTCGTATCCGCCGTGTGGATTAACTTTTTGCGCTGTCCCGGTTTTTCCGGCAATCGTAAACCCCGGCACCGCAGCAGCAGCGGCGGTGCCTTGATCGCTCACAACTCCGCGCAATGCATCACCAATTTGTTTGGCAGTTTCAGGAGAGATGACCTGGCGTAGCACCACTGGCGAAACTGAACTGATTATTTTGCCGTCCGATGCCGTGACCGATTTTATGATCCGCGGTGTCACCAGTTTGCCGCCATTGGCGATCGTTGCCATTGCCGCCGTCATCTGCAATGGCGTGACGCCCACTTCGTGGCCCATCGGAATGCGGGTGATGGAAATTTTGCTCCACGCTTGCGGCGGGCGAATCACTCCATTGATCTCACCCGGCAGTTCAATTCCGGTGCGCTCACCAAACCCAAAGCGCCGTATGTATTCGTAAAATTTCTGATCGCCAACGGTCAGGGCAAGCTTTGCTGCCCCAATGTTGCTCGATTTAATCAAAATCTCGCGAACGCTCAAATAGCCAAACGCGCGATGATCGTGAAGAGGAGCGCCACCATAATTCCAGAGTCCATTTTCACAAAAAACCTCAGAATCGGGACGCAACTTATGTTCGTTCAGAACAGAGGCGGCAGCTACGATCTTAAAAGTGGAACCCGGTTCCATCATGTCGATGATGGCCCGATTTTTCATTTGTTCGGCCTTGGCCTCCGATCGGAGATTTAAATCAAAGTTCGGACGATTGGCGATGGCCAGGATCTCACCCGTCTGCGGGCGCATCAGAATGATCGTCGCCTTCTGAGGGGAATATTCCCTCATCGCCGCGTCGATTTCGTCCTCGACGATGCTTTGCAA
>Ga0126381_100007847_pt1 | contig 11903 bp, 11 predicted proteins | sample PanSoiMetPlot_28_FD_96465 | JGI IMG/M metagenome (GOLD analysis project Ga0126381, IMG submission 96465) | Tropical forest soil microbial communities from Panama - MetaG Plot_28 | ecosystem: Environmental > Terrestrial > Soil > Tropical forest > Bulk soil | place: Panama | collected 2016-02-17
CGGGGACGGCCTCCTGGGCTTGCGCTCAATCCGGGCTAGACCCGAGCCATTCCAGACTCTCTTCCTCCTCCAAACGCTGCAGCCGCGCGAACGTCTTCTCCGCGCCGGGCAGATGCCGCGTCAGCATCAGGAACTTCTCGCGCATATCGGCTTCCTCGAACGGGCGCGCCGGCGTGCCACGGAAGGCCGCGACGGTGCGGGTGAGCTCGCGCCCGTCATTGGTGGTGATGGTGACAGTGCTCGGCACGTCGCCGTGGCCCACATGTCCTTCGAGCGGCTGCACGGCGACGCGCCGGCACAGCGCGCGGATCTTTGGATCGTTGAGGGTGTGCGCGCCGAACGAGGCCGGGTCGCGCGGGTCGCGGTAGAGGGCCAGCGCGACGCAGAACGGGCTCGAATATTGCGCCATCATCACATCGGTGGGCTCCGGAATGTTGTTCACTTCAGCCATGCGCTTCTCGCCCACCACCTTCACGGCCTTGACGTCGTCGCCCGTAATACCGTGCTCGGCCCGTAGCTCCTGCACCGCTTGCACGGCGCGCTGCGCCGTGATGTGACAGGCATAGCGCTTGAGGCAGACGTGCAGCGTCGCAAAATCGCGGCCGAGGCCGCGCGTCAGCGCGCCGAGATCGAAGTCGCTGCAGAACACGTTCAGGAAGCCCGCCTTGCCTTCAAGCACGGTGCTCGGGCCGGTGAAGCCGCCGCGGGCAAGCCCCGCCGCCAGCACGCCCGCCTCGCTGGCGCGTCCGATATGCAACCGCTTCACCATGGCGCCCGTGCCCGAGCGCGCGAACTCCATGAGGCCGCCGCAGAGCGAGCCGGCAATGCCGAGTGCATTGGTCATCGCCGCCGCGTCGAGCTTGAGGAAGCGCCCCGCCGCGATGGCGGCGCCGAACGGACCCGTCGTGCCGGGCGCATGGAAGCCGTGCGCCTCGTTGGTGTGCTTGGTGGCCCAGCCGATGCGGATCATCACCTCGGCGCCAGCGGCCACAGCCGTCAGAAGATCGCGGCCGCTGCCGCCGACGTCCTGCGCGGTGGCGAGGCCTGGCGGCAACAGCGTTGCCCCGCCATGCACGCCAGCGCCCGGATTGATCACCACGTTGTCGAGCTCGAAGGCGTGCGACAGCGTGCCATTGGCGAGCGCCGCCATGGCGGGCTGCACGCAGGCGCCCTTGGCGCCGAGAATCTGGCTCTTGCCCCCCGGCCCCATGCGTCGCGCGTAGTCGATGACGGTGGCGCTAAAGGGAATGGTGTTGCCGTAGATGATGGCGGCTGCGGTGTCGGCGATGCAGTCCTTGGCACGCTGCACCACGGCGGCGGGCAAATCCTCGAAGCGCAGGCTAGCGGCGTATTCGGCGAGCTGAATTGTTTCTTGCGGCAACTTTCTTGGTCTCCACCGGGGGTGATCGCGCGGCGGGGCGCCGCGCGCGGCGCCACCCTAGAGCACGCGGCCTGGAGTTGATCAAGTAGCTCGGTTTGAGCGAAGCGCAACCGGGCGGCGCTCGCGGATTTCGCCATAGCCCCTCGAGGACGCGCGCCAACGCCCTTATGGCTCAATCTGGGCCACAAGAATCACCGCGCGTGCTTCGCCAGGAAGCCTAGAACCGCGCGATTGAAAAGCTCCGGCCGCTCCCAGTAAGTCGAGTGCCCGGCCTCCGGGGCGATCATGATCTCGCTGCCGCCGATGTGCTGCGCCACCATGCGCATGATCGAGGGCGGAGTGATCAGGTCGGCATCGCCGGTGATCAGCAATGTCGGCACCTTCAGGGCCTCGATCTTCGCAGTGGTGATCTCGTTGGCGACGCGCTGGCGGAAATCGCCGCCGGTCACCGCCTTGTGGGCGAGGTCGGTCCACAGCTTCGCCCCCTCGGGATTGGCGGCCCGGTAGGAGGGCCCGAGCTCGCGGAACTCGACCGGCATGTCGTCGAAGCCTTTGGTCCTGATGGCGTCGGCTGCCTTGGCGATGTCGCCGTCGCGCACGCCCGCGGAATTGTCGGCGATCGTAAGACTGATGAGGCGATCGGCGTGGGACAGCGCGTAGTCGGTCGCAATGGTGCCGCCAGCGGCCGAGGCCACCACGTGGAACTTCTTCACACCAAGAAAGTCGGCGAGTGCATCAAGATCGCCGGAGCCAGTCCCGGGCCGCTCCCTGGCCATCGCCTCGGAGCCGTTGTAGCTGCGCCGCGAATACGCGATCACGCGGTAGCCGGCCTTGACGAAGACCGGTTGCTGATAGAGCCAGATGAGCCCGCTGCCCGAAGCCGGATGCAGCAGCACGACGGGCTCGCCCTCCCCACCTGTGTCCCAGTACCAGAGGCGCGTGTCGGCGACGGGAGCAAGGCCCTCCTTGGCGGGAGCTTGCGCCGGCACCAAAGAGCTCGCGTTGATCTGCGCGATGGCCCTGCCGCCGGCGCCGAAAGATAGAGCCGCGCAGACCACGAGCAATGCCCCGACGAGGTGAAAGCGTCTGTCCATGGCGTTCCCTGTTGTTGGCGTGACCGTTGCCGGCAAATTAGTGATATCTTGGGCGCCCTGGAAGCCGGGAATGGTCCCATGACCCTGTCGAGGGTGCTTGCTCTTACGCTCTGCCTGGCCGTGTCACCGGTGGCGGCCGCGCCGCAGACCGTCGCTGACATCGCCAACGACGCGGGCGCCGACCGGCAACAGATGCTCGAGGACGGCGCGCGGCGCGAGGGCACGTTGATGCTCTACGCAACCGGCACGCAGATCCAGCCGCTGCTCGACCGCTTCGCGCAAAAATATCCGTTCATCAAGGTCGCGATGCCGCGGGCACCCTCGGCCGACGTCACCCGCAAGGTCATCGAGGAATATTCCGCCGGCCTGTTTCAGGTCGATGCGTACGAGCTCTCGTCCTACGGCCTGGTGGTGCTACGCGAGCAAGGCCTGCTGCAGCCGTTCGCATCGCCCGAGCTCGCCGACTACGACAAGAACACGATCGAGCCCGGCCGCAATTGGGTGAGCGCGCGCGAAAGCTATCTCGGCATCGGCTACAACACGCAGAAGATCAGCGCGCAAGCGGCACCGAAATCCTATCAGGACCTGCTCGATCCGAAATGGAAGGGCAAGATGGCGATCTCCGGATCGCTCTCCACCTCCGCCAACTGGGTCGGCGCGATGGTGATCGCGCTCGGCACCGACTATGTGCGCAAGCTCGGCCAGCAGGATATCCGCGTCTATGAGCTCACCGGCCGCGCGCTGGCCAACCTGACCATTGCGGGCGAGGTGCCGCTCTCGCCCACGACCTACAATTCCCATGTCGAGGCGAGCCGCGCCCAGGGCGCGCCGATCGCCTGGAACGTGCCCGGACCGGTGCCGGTGACCGACACTTCCGTGGCGCTGGCGCTGAAAGCCCCGCACCCGCACGCCGCCATGTTGCTGATCGATTTCCTGCTCTCCAAGGAGGGCCAGGCGATCTACCGCGACCTCGGCTATGCGCCCTCGCGCTCCGGCATGGCGCCAACGGATTTGCCGGCGCTGCAGAAGCTCTATCTCACCAACCGCCCGCACTATATCGACGAGTTCGAGCAATGGGCCGCGCTGCTACAGCAGACCATCTTCAAGGGAGGCAGGCACAACTGAGCCTGCCCGATCGCGTCCGCAACCGCCGGGGAATGCATGTTCGAAGACCATCTGCCCAAGCACAAGATCGGCTGCCTGTCGCCGCTTCCAGTGGTCGAGAACGCGGCCTATGAGTTCTATCGCCTGGCGCCGCCCGGCGTGATGCTGGTGCTCATCCCGGTCGGGCTCGCGGAATTTTCGCGGGAGGACGTCGAGCGCGTGTTCGCGCCGCTCGACAGCTACCTCGACATGCTGGGCGAGCGCGACGTCGACCTGGTGATGCAAAACGGCGTGCCGCTGCCACTCCTGATCGGCATCGAGGCGCACGACCGCATGATCGATCACATGGCCAAATATTCGGGCGTGCCTGCGACCTCCACCGTGCTGGCGGTCGCCCGCGCGGCGCGTCAGCTCGGTCTCCAGAAGCTAGCGCTCGTCAACAAATGGTCGGACGAGATGAACCGTACGCTCGGCGAATTCCTGAAGCGCGAGGGTGTCGTGGTCTGCGGGGTCGCCAACAAGTCGCTCAAGCCGGCCGAGTTCGTGAAGATCGGCGCGGCCGAGCAGATGCAGCTCGCCTACGAGCTCGGCCGCCGCGCCTTCCTGGAAAGCCCCGATTGCGACGGCGTCTATGTGGGCGGCGGCACCTGGCTCGCCGAGCCCGTTTGCGAGAAGCTCGAGCAGGAATTCAACAAGCCCGTGATCTGCAACCAGGCCGCCATGATCCGCGACATTTTGCATATCCTCGGTGATTGGAAGCCGATCCCGGGCCACAGCCGGGTGCTTTCGGCGGCGTAGCGCGCACCTTTGTGTCTTCGCCGGGCTCGTCCCGGCGATCTCCGCGGGGGACGCCTGCTGCCATCCTGACAGGATGGTCGGGACCAGCCCGGCCAGACACCGATGGACGCTTTGGGAGGAAACAAACATGTCGTATCGATGCTTGCTCGGCTTCATCGCGCTTATCACCGGCTTCAACATCGTCTCCACGGCCTTTGCTTTCGACGAATCCAAATATCCCGAATGGCGCGGGCAGTGGCAGAAGATCGGGGGCGTCCAATGGGACCCGAGCAAGAAGCTCGGCCGCGACGAGGCGCCGCCGCTCAAGCCGCAATACCAGGCACTGTTCGAGGCGAGCCTCGCCGACCAGGCGAACGGCGGCCAGGGCAACGATCCGACCTTCACCTGCATTCCGCCGGGCATGCCGCGCGCCATGACGGTGGTGTTCCCGATGGAGATCATCATCATGCCGGACACCACCTACATCATCATCGAGTATGACAACCAAGTGCGCCGCATCTACACGGACGGCCGCCCCTGGCCGAAGGATTCCGAGCCCGCCTTCGCGGGCTACTCGATCGGCCAGTGGACCGATATGGATGCGAGCGGCCGCTTCAGCACGCTCGAGGTCGAAACCCGCGGCATGAAAGGGCCGCGCTCCTTCGATGCGAGCGGCATCCCACTGCACGAGGACAATCAGACGGTCGTCAAGGAGCGCATCTATCTCGACAAGGACAACAAGGATTTGCTGCACGACGAGGTCACGACCATCGACAACGCCCTCATCCATCCCTGGACCGTGCTCAAGAGCTACCGGCGCGAGCACAACCCGATCTGGTACGACTACAATTGCCCGGAGGGCAATCACCACGTCCGCATCGGCAAAGAGAACTACTACGTCAGCGAGGACGGCACGCTGTGGCCCTCGAAGAAGGGCCAAAAGCCGCCGGAGCTGAAGTTCTTCGATCAGAGGAAGAATTGAGGCTGCGCCGCGACGCCTGCGGCGGTGCGCCCCGGAAATGACAGGCCGGAAGCAGCGAGCGGCTGTTCCGGATTGCGGCAGTTGTTTGATTGTAGGCGACAACCCACTGGGTGCCCGCGAAAGCGGGCACCCGGTAATCACCGGCTCGGTTCTCCAGGAGTTTCATTTCGCGGATAAACTGATTTGCGCGCGGAGCGGTCAAGGGCAGTCACACATCCCGGCCGCCGTCGACCTCCAGCACCACGCCGGTGACGAACTCGGCCTCGTCGGAGGCGAGGTAGAGGCAGCCGTTGGCGACGTCGCGGGGGCGCGACATGCGGCCGAGCGGGATGGTGGCGATGAATTTGGCGCGGTTCTGCGGCGTGTCGGGCACCCCCATGAAGGATTCGAGCAGGCCGGTCTCGCCGATGACCGGCGCCACGCAATTGACCCTGATCTTGTCGGGTGCAAGCTCGGCCGCCATCGAGCGCGACAGAACGTGCACGGCGCCCTTGGAGCCGTTGTACCAGGTGAGGCCGGGACGCGGGCGGATACCGGCGGTCGAGCCGATATTGATGATGGTGCCGCCGCCCTGGCGGCGCATCACCGGCACCACGGCCTGTATCATCAGATAGATCGATTTCACGTTGACGGCATAGACCTTGTCGAACTCGGCCTCGCTCACCTCGAGCAGCGGGCGATTGCGGTGGGTCCAGCCGGCATTGTTGACCACGATGTCGAGGCGGCCGTGGCGCGCGAGGCCCGCTTCGACGGCGGCGCCGACGTCGCGGGCGCTGGTCACGTCGGCGGCGACGGCGAGCGCTTCGGGTCCGATCGCAGCCGCCACCTCCTGCACGCCGGCCCCGTTGAGATCGAGCAGCACGACCTTGGCGCCTTCGCGCGCGAAGGTGCGCGCGATCTCGGCGCCGAAGCCCGACGCCGCGCCGGTGACGAGCGCGATCTTGCCCGCGAGACGCATGCGTTCCTCCAAGCTGGAGCTAGACCATCAGATAGGCGATCCAACGGGCGCAGCTCACCACCGTGATCCAGCCGACGAGCGAGAGCGCGCCGGCAATCCGTGCAGCGAGCGGGATCGCGGCACCGTGGTCCCATTTCGCGATGCCCGGATAGACGAAGCGGCGGAACAGCAGCATGTTGAGGCCGATCAGGAGCAGCACGGCGATCTTCATCTGAAACGCGAAGTTCACCGAGTAGGCGCGGGCCTGGCTGATGAACAACAGTATGCCGGTCGCTGCCGCCACCACGAACGCCACCCAGGTCAGAGGGATCACGTCGCGATAGAGGTTGCCCACCCCACTGTCGCGCGAGAGGAGGCCGACGAGGCGCAGATCGACGATAGTGATCATGCCGAACACGAAGGTCGTCGCGGTGACATGGATCATCTCGAGTGCCGGAAAGCCGAATTGCCCGTGCGAAACCATCATCGCGAGCGGCGTGCCTTCGAGCCAGAGCATCAATTCCCTGAACACGTTGTCCCCCTTGCCCCCTCCCTTCCCCCGCTCGCGACCGATTGCGGCGGAGGGTTCGGGGGTTCACTGCAGCATCCGCGACATCCAGAGCGCGAACCAGCGACCGCGGCCGGCGAGCGTCACGAAGACCCAGAGCGCGAGCGTGAGCGTTCCGAGCAAGCCCGCAAGCCAGCTTGCATCGGCCTGCGCCTTGCTGTTCGAGCGCAGCGCAAACAGAAGCGCGACCGTCGCCGCGATCGCGACCACCATGGACCACATCTTCACCTGAAAGGCGAGGTCGATGAGGGCGCGTCGCGGCGTGTAGAAGATGAGCAGGAAGCCGCTCACGATCAGCATCGCCAGCGCGCCCCAGATCCAGGCCTGGAAGCGGCGCGCCATGGCGATGGTGGCCTGCGAGCGCGAGATGCCCCACACCCGCATGTCGATCATGACCACGCCACCGAGGATGATGCCGTTCGCCAGGATATGAACGATCTGCAGCCACGGCACGAACCGGCTGAACACCCGCAGCGATGGCCCGATCGGCAGGCCTGCCACCCACAACAGCAGGTCGGTCATGCGCGGCCCCCAGCGCCTTTAGCCCCTCCTCCCCGCAAGAGCGAGGCAGGAAAGGTCAGGCGAGCACCGGCTCGTCGACGCGCGCCTTGCTCGGCGCCGGATCGCGCAGTCCGAGAATGCGCCGGGCGTTGTCGTAGAAGAGCTTCTGCTTCTGCTCGGGCGTGAAGTCGATCTCCTCCAGCAGAGCGAGGCAAGTCGCCGGATCCCAGCACGGATAGTCGGTGCCGTACATCACATTGTCGAGGCCGAAATACTCGATCGCGAACTTCAGGCCGCTCACATGCGGCGAGACGGTGTCAGTGTACATGCGCTTGATGTAGGTGCTCGCCGGCTCGCGCAGGCGCGCGGCCTTGGTGTTCTTGTCCATGCGGCCGGACTGATAGGGCAGCGCGCCGGCGGTGTGCGACATCACGATCTTGAGCCGCGGATGGCGCTCCATGAGGCCCGACAGAACAAGCCGCATGGCGGCGGTGCTCACTTCGATGACGCGGCCGAGGCTCAGATGCAACGCGCCGTCATAGCCCTCGAGCAGCTCCTCGAAGATCGCGTCGGTCGGATGTAGGAACAGCGGGATGCCCAATTCCTCGACGCGCGCGTAGAACGGCTCGAGCCGCGGATGGTCGATGCGCGAGTCGCTGCCGACGCTGCCCGGCAGGTTGGCACCCATCAGGCCGAGCTTGTTGATCGCGTGGTCGAGCACCTCAATGGCGATCCCGGTATCGACGAGCGGCACCGCGGCGCTGGCCCATAGCCGGCCCGGATACTTCCGCTGCGCGCCCGCCATCTCCTCGTTCCAGTGAGTCGCGATGTCGCGGCCCTCCTCGGGCGCGAGATCCGAGAAAGCGACCGACAGCGGGCCGATCGAGCAGACGACGTCGACCTGATGGCCGAGCCGGTCCATGTGCTCGAGCTGCTTGTCGAGATCGAACCACTCGGCCCAGCTGTTGACCGGGTTGCCGCGGCCGGCGCCGCGCCGATAGCTGTAGCCGCCGCGAGCATTGGGCGCGGCCTTGGGAAAGTCCGTGCGCTTGCAGAACTGCTCCAGGACCGCGCGGGGCCACCAGTGAAAATGCGAGTCGATGATGTGCATGGCGCCGCCTCCGAATTGCTCCGCGGGTCGCTGCGCGAGCTGATTTACCGCCACAATTTTACGGTCAGGTCCCGGACCGGTCAATGAGCGGTCCAGCAAGGGGGCTTTTGCAGGAGAAGTCGACGCGGCGCTCAACGCGCCTGGTCGGCAGCTGGGCCGGTAAGGGGCGCTGCCGAGCGGGCGGCACCAGCGCGCGGAAGAACCGGCGCGATCGCCGCCGCCGGATCAGTGCGATCGATCCGCGACGCCGGCTGATAGATCGCTCCCTTGTCGGCGGGCGGATCGGCCGCCTCCTTGGCTTGCTCGACCGAGGGACCTTGAAGCCCGCGGCGCGCCTCGCAGCTCGGCTCGGGAACCGCGGCGGCCGCTGATTTCGGCGGTGGGCTCGGCGCGCGCTTGATGCCGTCGGACACTTCGACCTTGATCTGCGGCGGGGCGCTCCGCGCGCGCGGCGCGCACGGATCGGCCAAGGCTTGCTCGGGATCGGGAGCGGAGAGAGAGGGAAGCATCGCGCCCGCCCCCTGCGGGGCGATCCGGGCGCGGGTCGAGGGAGTTGGAGGGCTTGCCACGACCGGAACCCTGTCACCGGGGGCCGTGACGATGGGCCCCGCGGGGGCCGGGGCTCCAACGCGAAATTGTGGCTCTTCGGGGCTGAACGCGGCCGGGACCATCGGCGAGGTCTGGTCATCATAGTTGCCGCCGCGCCATAGCAGCGACCATGACAAACCGCCGCCCAGAAGCAGGACCGCAAAGGCCGCCGCAGCCTGGCGGCGTGGCACGAGGCGTGACCAAAAGCTCGACCCGCCCCTTGCTGCAGCAAGCGTCGGGTCGGTGCGGGTGGACGCCAGGACCTCTTGCGCCAGGACCTCTTGCGCCAGGACCTCATGCGCCAGGACCTCTTGCACGAGATGGGCCGGCGCCATCTGCGGGGCCTGCTCGATGCCGTCGACGAAGGCCAGGGCGGATTGCGCCTCCAGTCGCACCGCGCGCGACGTCGCGGCGCCGTCTTGGAAGGCACCGCATTGCGCCGCGGTGGCGGTCCCGGACAGGATTGCGGCAAGCGCCGCGGGAGGGATCGACCCCTCATCCGCTCCTGCACGCAATGCCGCGCTCGAGGCTGCGTGCACGTCTGCGTTCACCGCTGCGCTCGATTCTGCCTCCTGCCCTTTCGACAGCGCCTGCGCGGCGCGGTGCGCGATATCCTGCGGACGCGGCGCCTCCGGGTCGCCCGCGAAGGGGCGCTCGCACAGAGACTCAAGCAGGGCGGCTATCTTATTGCGATCCAAAACCAAACGCTCCTATCCACGATTTAGACGGACAGCCTCCATCTTTTGACCACCTCGGCATCGCCCAGCTCCTCGCGTAGGCGGCGCTTGAGCTTCTGGGCGAGCTTGTGCACGTCCTCGACCGGCAAGCACAAGAGGCGCGCGATCTCCCGCGCCGGCTCACCGGATAAAGCGAGCTGCAGGTAAAGGCGTTCCACCGCATCGAGCCGCGGCAGCGCCGCGTGCAGCGCCGCCAGCGCCTGCTCGAGCAGGCCCGCCGCCTCGCCCTCGACCAGATCGTCCTCCGGCGTGCGCCCGCCGAAGTCCGCCAGCGCCAGGTCCTCGACCGTCGAAAGGTCGACCATCTGCCCCTCGCCGCGGGGCTCCGCATAGTAGCCGGACGGCAGCGCCGCACGCACCCGCCCGATCGCCTCGGCGATCGCCGCCAGGGCGAGTGGTGGCTCGCCGGCGCGCGTGAGATGGTTGCGCACAAGCGCGGCCTCCGCATCGAGCCGCTCCCAATAGATGAGGCGGAACACCGCCTGGTCGAGCTCGCAGAGGCGCGTGATCGCGGCCGGAAGCCTGCGGCGCGGGATGATGGTGCGCACGAAGTCGATGACCAGGTTCTCGATGATCTGCAGCACGAAGCCCGACGGACTGCCGCGTCCGGAATAGGCGCGCAGCCGCTGCAAGTCGTTCTTGAGCAAGGCCTCGCAGATCGTCTGATAGGCATCCTCGCGGTTCTGCCGATGCGCGGGGCCCGGCAAGGCGCGCTCGATGATGCGCCGCATGTCCTCGCCGAAGAATGCCTCGAAGGCTTTCCAGCCGCGCGCAGCGTCGAGCACCAGGAGCTTGACGGCGCGCTCGAGCAGAAGATCGCGCACCACGAGCGCCACATAGACGCGCACGCGCGCGCGTCCGTCATAGTCCTTCAGGCGGGCGAATTTGTCAGCCGCGAGCGCCGCCATGACCTCGCGGAAAGCCGCCTGCGCATCCGCCGCATCGCGCGTCACCCGACCGCACGCTGTCCACACCAGATCGGCAAGCGCGCGCCCCAAAGCCTCGGCCGCCCCGGCGGCACCCCGCAAGGCCGCACCGAGCAAAGCTTTGTCCGGATCGAGGATAGGCGCGGTCATAACCGGGATCAGGTGTCAGAAATCAACGATCAGAGGCCCGGAGGCACAATTCTCCTTCTGATCTCTGACCACTGACCTCTGCCACCTGATTTAGGCAATACCCTGGCAGCCGAAAAATCCTCCCCGTCCGTCTAACGGGTTTGGCGGCCGGCGGCATCCGGCCGCGCCCTCCCATCCGTCCCCCGCACGCGGGTGAGGGATGGGAGGGGGGCCGCAGCAATCAGGAGTCTCTGATGACCATATGGAATCTGGGGGCTGCCGCCATGGCGGCCGCCGTTTCGCTCTGCCTGACGCTCATCGCCAACACCGCCGATGCCGAGACGTCCGACGGCTACCGGCTGTCCGGTCCCGAGGTGCACGGCAATCTCGCGATCTATTTCGTGCATGGCGAATCCCGCGGCGGGCCGGTGCCGCTGACCTTGGCCGAGGCATTGGCCAAGCAGACCATCGAGGTGCGCGAGATCGGCCAGGTCAATGAGCTCACCATTGCCAATAAGGGCGACGAGGAAGTCTTCATCCAGGCCGGCGACATCGTGAAGGGCGGGCAGCAGGATCGCGTGCTGAGCGTCAGCCTGCTGCTCAAGCCCCATTCTGGGGCGCTGTCGATCGCCTCATTCTGCGTCGAGCAAGGCCGCTGGACCGCGCGCGGAAGCGAGGACGTAGCCAAGTTCTCAAGCGCGAACGCGTCGCTGCCCTCACGCATCGCCAAGCTCAATCTCGCCGCCGTGCCGCCTGCGCCCGGAGCAGGCGGCGACGCGACCAGCGTGAGCAAGCGGCAACAGGAGATTTGGAAGACCGTGAGCGAGATCCAGGGCAAGCTCGCCAACAATCTCGGCGCGCCGGTCGCAGCGCCGCGCTCGCGCACGAGCCTGCAGCTGGCGCTCGAGAACGGCGGCCTCGAGCGCGCCCAGACGGAGTACGTGAAAGCGCTGCAGCCGCTCGGTGAGAAGGAAGATGACATCGTGGGTTACGTCTTCGCGATCAACGGCAAGATCAACAGCGCCGACATCTATCCCTCGAACGGGCTGTTCCGGAAAATGTGGCCCA
>Ga0126381_100007848_pt1 | contig 11902 bp, 12 predicted proteins | sample PanSoiMetPlot_28_FD_96465 | JGI IMG/M metagenome (GOLD analysis project Ga0126381, IMG submission 96465) | Tropical forest soil microbial communities from Panama - MetaG Plot_28 | ecosystem: Environmental > Terrestrial > Soil > Tropical forest > Bulk soil | place: Panama | collected 2016-02-17
CCCAGGTACGGGGGGCGTCGCCCGTGCGCAGCGAAAGGGAGCGTCGCCGAGATGCTCGTGCCGCTTATACCCGGTCGGGAGAGAGGCGGGCTTGACGGATAGTTTCCCGGGATTGGCTTCTAATGCTGCGACGTTGATGATCGCCATACAGTCGCGGCGAAGGTATCCAACTAAATAGACCGGGAGGGCGTTGAAGCTGTTCGAGCTCGTTTCGCCATGCCTGGAGACATGCCAAGGTGGCGTTTGAATGCTCGGTTGAAGGCCGCCTCCGACTCATAGCCCAAGGAGTTGGCTACCTCCGCCACTGTTGTGTTGCGCTCTGCTAATCGTACCTTCGCCGTGCTCATTCGCCATCGCGTGACATAGTGCATGGCCGATTCGCCAACCAGCTCCGTAAAGCGCGCCGCGAATGCCGAACGAGACATCGATGCTTCGCTGGCAAGTGATTCAAGCGTCCAGGGTCCGCCAGGGTTGCGATGAATCTTGGAGATGACCCTTCCAATTTGCGAGTCATGCAATGCACGGAGCCAGCCCGTCTGGACCGAATGATTGTGGGTGATCCAAGACCGGATCGCGTGGATCACCAGTATGTCGGCGAGCCTTGTGATGATTGTCTCGCCACCGGGGCTCATTTCTTTCGCTTCCGCACTTATCATCCGCAACGTGCTTTGCATCCAATCAGATTGGGCAGAAGCCCACGCGTCAACAGTGATAGTCTTCGGCAGCAAATGGATCAGTTGTTGCGCGGCGGGATCGTCGAACTGAAACAGGCCGCAAATCATCGTCGTCCGCTCGCCATTTCCGCCAAGTCGAAGGGTTTCATAGCGCTCGCTGAGCTGCTCACGATGAATTTCGAATAGCTTCCAACCTGGCAAACCAGGAGCGCTCGAAATGACGTGGCCCTCGCCATGAGGAACTAGCGCCAAGTCACCCGGTTGAAGTGGGCCACTCGACGTTCCCTCTACTTCAAGAAAGTATCTCCCCGCCGTCGCGACATGGAGCATGAGGCAGTTTTCCATCGGCGGAAGGGCAAGGGCCCACGGCGTTCGGAACTCCGAACGGCAGTAAAATGTGCCGCTCATGCGAAGAAAATGAAGGGCTTCGCCGACAGGGTCGATTACCGCAGGCAATTCAATCTTCATATCCCAGGAGTATGTATCAGTAAGGATTTATTATCCAGCTTAATTGGATGAATGAGCAATTAAGTACGACGAATGGGCATTGAAAGTCCCCCTATGCACTTTTATTGTGGACTTGCAAGGACTTGAGTTTGCTCAAGGGAGAAGACGTATGAATCGAAACGGCGTAACACTAGTAGTGGGCGGAAACGGAAAGACCGGGCGAAGGGTAGTCGAGCGATTGCAGAGGCTTGGACTCCCCTTGCGGGTCGGTTCACGATCGGGCCAACCAGCATTCTATTGGGAGGACCGAAAAACCTGGTCACCCGCGCTGGATGGCGTGGCGCGAGCTTACGTCACGTACTATCCGGACGTGTGCGTTCCTGGAGCTGTCGAAACGGTCCGATCATTTTTTGCCTACGCAGTAAATACTGGCGTCAAGCGACTGATTTTTCTGTCTGGGCGGGGCGAGGTAGGGGCCGAGCAGGCAGAGCAAGCGCTGCAGGCGTCAGGGGCGGACTGGACGATCCTGCGCTGCAGCTTCTTTAGTCAGAACTTCAGTGAGAATTTCTTCCTGGACCCCATCCTGGCCGGCGAAGTGGCTCTGCCGGTGGCCCCTGTGGGAGAACCGTTTGTCGATGCCGAGGACATTGCTGACGTTGCCGTGGCAGCACTCACTCAGCCTGGTCACTCAGGGCAACTCTATGAGCTAACAGGCCCGCGGGCACTTACGTTTGCCGACGCGATCGCGGAGATCGCTCGAGTCACTGGGCGGGACATTCGGTACATTTCTATCTCGCCGGACGAGTATCGCGCCGCACTGTTGCAAGCGCAGGTGCCGCGGGACGTAATCGAACTGGTGCTCTACCTGTTTGGCACCGTGTTGGACGGGCGCAATACTTCGGTGACCGACGGCGTCCGACGCTCGCTCGGTCGCGCGCCACGTGACTTCAGCGAGTACGTGCAGCATGCGGCCGCGAGCGGCGTGTGGGGGGTTGACCATGGATAAGACGCGTCTAGCAATTGGCCTAGTCTTCATCGCGGCGATTGGAAGTGGAATCGTGGCCGGCATCTTCTTCGCATTCTCGTCGTTCGTGATGACCGCGCTCGGAAAGATTTCGCCCGCACAAGCTGTCGCGGCAATGAACTCTATCAACGTCACCGTCATCAATCCCGGTTTCATGACCGCATTCATGGGCACAGGAGTCCTTTGCCTGGTTATCGGTGTTGAATCTCCCTTCTTGTGGAACCACACCGGAGCTGGGCTAGCCTTCCTGGCGAGCCTCGTTTATTTGCTCGGCTGCTTTGGGGCCACTATGGTCTTGAACGTACCGCTCAACAATCAACTCGCATCAATCGCAGATCCTGCAGCGGCAATTGCGTTCTGGCCGGAATATCTCAAGACATGGACCATGTGGAACCATCTCCGTACGATCGCAGCGGCCCTGTCCGCAGTACTTTTTACCGTGGCCTTGTGTCGCAGTTGAATGAAACATCGAAGGAGCACTCCGTATGGACAAACCACTGGCAGCCAAAGTCGCCCTTGTTGCGGGCGCGACTCGAGGAGCCGGTCGCGGTATCGCCGTTGCCCTTGCTAAAGCAGGCGCTACCGTCTACGTTACCGGGCGATCGACGCGATCCAAGCGATCGGAGATGAATCGCCCGGAGACGATTGAAGAAACTGCTGAACTTGTCGAGAAGGCTGGTGGCCATGGCGTTGCCGTTGAGGTAGATCATCTCGAACCCGACGAAGTGAGCGCGTTAGTGAATCGAATCCGCCGCGAGCAGGGCGGGCTGCGCATTTTGGTCAACAACATTTGGGGTGCGACCAAGATGGAGTGGAATAAGTCTGTGTGGGAGTCGGACTTGAGCTACGGTTTACGCACTCTTCGCTTGGCGGTCGATACGCACGCGATCACCAGCCACTTCGCGATACCGCTGCTCATTGAAACGCCCGGAGGTCTGATCGTCGAAGTCACGGATGGCACCGACGAATACAACGCCAATAACTATCGTGTTTCGTTCTTTTACGACCTGGCCAAAGCGGCGGTGAACCGCATGGCGTTCGCGCTGGGGCACGAAGTCGAGCCGCACGGCGCCACCGCCATATCGCTTACGCCAGGCTGGCTGCGATCCGAAGCCATGCTCGATGCCTATCGGGTCACCGAATCAAACTGGCGAGACGCCACCAAGATCCAGCCGCACTTCGCAATTTCGGAAAGCCCTGCTTTTGTTGGCCGCGCGGTGGCCGCACTCGCTGCGGATCCCAACGTGTCCCGGTGGAATGGGAGGTCACTGTCTAGCGGGCAGCTTGCCAGAATCTACGGCTTTACCGATATTGATGGCAGCCAACCCGATGCGTGGAGATACCTCGTCGAAGTTCACGATGCCGGCAAACCGGCCCATGTGACTGGGTATCGTTGACAGCGGAGTAAGGTCAGGCGCGCAGTGCATGACGGGAGGTGCAATCTGTAATTCCTATAAATGCCTGAGATGCCATCCATCCTTCCGAACGGCGGTAGGTTGACGCTGTGGATATGCGCGCTTCGGCTGCGCACGGGCCTTGTGTCACGTTACGCCGGGAGGAGGTTAGCGGCGCTATGAGAGAACTCACAGCAGGCCTGTTTATATCGCTTGTCGAGAATCGGGCAAGCTTTAAATTGTTGAGTATCGATTCTCACTTATGCACGCCAGGCCATTCGGCAAAGTGGTAGAGCACCGTGTCCGCAGCCTCGATTTCGTCGGACGTCCCGGAATATTGACACAAATCTCGTTTTCAACCTAATATTCTGCCAACATGACGGGTTCCCAAGCGCTCATCGGGAAGACCGTTTCCCACTACCGCATAATTGAAAAACTGGGTGGGGGCGGGATGGGGGTGGTGTACAAGGCTGAAGATGTCAGACTACCTCGATATGTAGCGTTGAAATTCCTTCCAGACAACCATACAAGAGATCCACAAGCGCTTCTTCGGTTCCGGCGTGAAGCCTGCGCTGCGTCGGCGCTGAACCATCCCCACATCTGCACCGTCTACGATGTTGGCGAAGCGGATGGCAGAGCCTTCATCGCAATGGAATTCCTCGACGGCACGAATCTGAAAAACGTCATCAATGGACGTCCGATCGGAATTGAAAGAATGGCCCAGATCTCAACGGAGATAGCGGGAGCGCTAGAAGTTGCCCACGCCAAGGGAATCATTCATCGAGACATCAAGCCAGCCAATATTTTCATCTCTAGGCAGAGCGGAAGTAAGCTACTCGATTTTGGGTTGGCCAAATTGCAATACGCCGGGGGCCTTGCATCCCTGGGTTCAACCGGAGGGCCTGATGAAACTGCCTCGCTTTCAACCGCCTCGGGATTACTTGTCGGAACAGTTGATTATATGGCGCCGGAGCAACTGCAAGGTGGCCCCGTTGACACTCGCACAGACCTTTTTGCGTTGGGATTAGTGCTCAATGAAATGGCAACCGGAGTGAACCCGTTCGTGGGAACATCCACCAGCGCCACCATTGCCAATATTCTCAAGGACGTTGCTGAAGCGGTTACGCGCCGTAACCCCACCGTGCCCGTCTGCGTGGAAGCGATTATTTCGAGGTGCCTGCGCAAGGATCCAGATGAACGATATCCTTCGGCCCGTGCATTGTTAAATGACCTGAACGGGGCATTCGTTGCAAAGCAGACATTGCCATCAGGGCAGCTAGCCGAGACTATCGATGAATCGCCATTGCATGTTTCTCGATTGATCGCACGCTCGCTCTTCATGCTGGTTCAAGTGGCGTACTTGGTTATGTACGGAGTTACTTTATATAAGTTCCACGAGGTTCTGCAAACCAGTAAACACTTGTTTGGCTCCTTTGCGTTGGCCGTTCTTCTCCTTGCTGATGGGATTCTTGGTACGCCGTTGCGGATATATCTTTTTACAGCTCTTGCTTTCGATTTCGGGAATATTGGCAGACAGTTCCGAGCGGTATTTCCAGCGATCCTAATTCTCGATCTGTTGTGGGCTTCGACACCGCTGCTTTTCCTGGGACAATTACAGGCACTTGTCCTACTTTGTTCAGGTGCTCTCGCATTTCTGCCGTTGTCGCAGAAAACGCTCATTTACGAGGCGTATGCGCGAGCCGGTGGACGCTCTTCTGGGATCCGCCCCAATTCTCGCCGCTGATGTTGCAACCGGTGGAACCAACGCCTTTTTCGTATTAATCATGTAGTTGGAGAGATATTCCCGCGGAACCGACCGGATGTATGGATTTACCAGCCAGGCGAAGATCGCTGGAACAGTTCTACTCATCGCGAGAAATTCGACTTGTATGTACACTCCGTTATCTCTTTCCAGATAACGCGTGTACAAATTAAGTCGCCACAAATATCCGTGGTCGGTCCCCGTTGGATACTCGTGCTCGTTCGGGTTTCCAGGATTTTCCACTTCGGCGATGCGTACTGCACGGGAAATGCAGTAACCGCGTATGGCATCCGGGCGAAAATAGTCAGCGGTAAATTCAGTGTTGTACACCGCGGTCACGATTACCTTTCGATATAAACGGAAGTAGACGGAGAAATGCTCGCCGGTTTGGGAAAGAACCTTGGCGCGTTGCACATCTGGCGCGTAAAGCTGAGGGTGACGAGAATAATCCTCGGCTAATGCCATGGCTTGATTCCGGGTACCACCAGGAACGAAAGTGATGGCCAGCCAGTGATGCACAAGCCCGTCAGGGACCTCCAGGTGTTTCCCATTTTGACTGGTCCGTAAGGGTTCGATCATGATGCCGCCACTGAAGAGTGAAGCTTTCACTGATTCCTTCTGCTTCTCAGGCAAAGTGTCGAGGTAGAGAAACATTCCCGGATTCGCCAATTCGCCTCGCATTCGTACTTCGGTCTGTTCGACATATTTTTGAAATTCCTCAGCGGTCCGCTGACGTAGTTCGACAGCCTGTAAGGATGAGGAAAGACAAATTCCGAGAAGTGACAGCAATCCCCAGCGCCGAAGGTTTTCGTTTGGCATCGACACGCCTCCATGAATGATCCAAATTTTAGCCGCGGGGTGCAGATTCTGCATTTCCCAAGCCTTGTAGTGCAAGGAATGTGCCAGCCTGGCGCGAACATTACGCTCCTGAAAATCGTCTCCCGGACCTTCTCGATAACACCACAATTCCCGTTGACAGTTGCCTAGATTGTGAGGATAGTCCGTATGTTTGAAAGGCCAGAGCTCCTCGAACCAAAGACGCGAGGCACATTTGGCTACCAGTTACGTCCTGCCTAGTGCCATACGACGACACAATAAGCATCGAGCTTTGCGTGTGCAACATTACAGAGAAAAGCTCTTCTACCTGAATGTAAGGGTACGCGCCATGCCAGGGAAATCTGGCACTGAAAGAGATTTCCGCCATTCTTTAGATGCGTTTTTGCGTCCGGACCCACGAATGTAGTCTGAATTTCAATGTGTTACTGGTCTGAGGCAGACTGGTCTGAGAGTTGCTCTTCTGAAAACGAAAGCGAGGGGTCCGAGGGTCAAGTCGAATGGAAAGGACAAGCTTCATGTGCCGTCACCTCCACCGTCCAGAGGACCCTGATCGACACAAAACACTTCTAAGCGTCGACCTAAACAAACTACATGTGACTGGAGAGGCAAACCTTTCCTTATCTGCCTTGTCGTTGTTGAAGACTTGCGCGCTTATCGCTTGTTGCGTTGTGTGCTGCCTGGCTTTCAGCGAATTGCCCGAGACGTTGAATCTGACGGACGACTCCTCCAACGATTTCATAGTTGTCAACGAACTATGTACCACGGAGAATTCTGAATCTGTCGAAATTTCTGCTGTAACGCACCAAAAGACACGCCCCTCGCCTCAGCCGGCAAATCCATTCGATATCGATTGCTCCTTTGAGCAGCCTCAGTACGCCTCGAATCTCCTGTCATTGCTCTCTCTCCGAAGAATCTGAACCTTAGGGTCTACCTGATTCCCATACAGGCAATAGATCTGATCTCAGATCTAAATCCTCACTACTGTCCTCGTTCTGTTTCTTGAAACTTGTTTTTGTGAAAGAAGTTTCTTGACTAAGCAATTTCTGGTGTGGCGCTACCAGAGTAAGGAGAAGCTGACATGAAAACGGAATGGCTTGGATTGCCATTCCCATCCGCCGGCGGTTACTCGGTATCCGTAGTCATTATTGGAAAGATCCAATGAACTATCTGTCTAAATAGCAGGCCTACGTCCGGACCCTTTGACAGGGTAAATCGTAACAGAAAGGAGCAATGGCATGCGCTTACTCCCACTCATTTGTGGCTTTTTCCTGTTTTCCTTCGGGCAAAATCAGCAACCCGACAAAACTCCACCTGGCAGTGCCGAGAACCAGTCTCGGCCAACACAGATTCTGCAGACGTACCAAACGATTCGAATTGAAACTGGCACATGGCTTGCCAAACCGGAGATGTGCGAAGGCGCGTTGCAGAAACACAAAGAGTTCGATGTATGGCAACTCTCAATCGTGCGATCTGGACCAGCTGATGTGGTCATCAAGATTGGTCATCAGCCGGGTTGGTTCTACTACCAATACAGCATGGTTCATTCGGCCACCCAAGTGGTTGTGCTGTCGGGGAACATAACAGCTTGGGATGGGGCAGTCGCATGCAACATGGTTGCCGATGCAATTATCGAACGAACGAAACGAGCCATGCCGGTTCCTAAACACGAACAAGACCAGAAGGACACGAACAAAGGAACAATTTGACCCATCGGAGTTTCCAGAGTGGGTCTGGAAATGAGACGGAATCGCAAATGAAGCGGGAGGTAAATGTGAATATGGCTATTCAGGTTAAGAAAAGGACATACCGCAGATCGATCCCTTGGCTGATCTTGGTGGTGATGCTCGCAGCCGGCACTTCTGGTTGCGCACATCTTCTGGATTATATCTTGTTCTCGCCATATATCACGACCAAGAAGCTGCCGAACGGTACGGTAGGAGTTGACTACCATGGCAAAGTAAATGCCAATTCTGATCTGGGTGCGGACTGGTGGATTTCCGACGGGCAGCTTCCCCCGGGTCTGGTTTTCAGAGACTCGCGAATCTCCGGGACACCGACGGTGGGTGGGACATTCAAGTTCGAGGTTACTGTTTCGACCGGTTCCACGGAGGTCCTGAACTGGGACTCTAAGTGGTACACGGTCTTGATTCTCGACGTAGCGACGCAGACACTGCCTGATGGAACTGCTAACCACTCTTACGGACCTTTCACACTGGAATCGGTTGGGCAGGCCGGCATTCCGTCATGGTCAATTATCTTTGGAAATCTGCCCGACGGAATTAGCCTCACTACGGCTGGTGTGATCGCGGGCACACCGACCAGCGCCGGAACCTTTTCGTTCACCGCTAAAGTGATCGACCAAGATCTACCTCCGAGATCACAGAACCGTGATCTGAGCCTCACGGTGCTCAACCCGGCTCCGATGTCCGCCTTGTTGTCGCCGAATTCGGTCGCCGTCGGCGATCCCTCTTTCGATCTCGTGGTGAACGGGTTACATTTTGTAACCACATCCGTCGTGACCTGGAATGGGGCTGACCGACCCACCACCTACGCGAGCTCCACGCAACTTATCGCTGCGATTCCCTCTAGCGATCTGTCCATTAGCGGAAAGGCAAGCGTCGCAGTGCGAACTCCGCCACCTCAAGGAGGTGTTTCGAACGGCCTCGTTTTCGATGTCGAACCAACATCGCGCTCATCGTTCACACTCCAGCGAGTGAGCGTGGACACACAGGGCAATCAAGCCAACGGGCCGAGTGGGCGCCCGTCGATAAGCGAAAGCGGGCGATACATTGTGTTTGAGTCTTCGGCAAGTAATCTGGTGTCGGACGATGGTAATCGCGCGAGCGACATATTCCTGCGCGACACTTGCAGAAACTCAGGCTCGAAATGCCGACCTTTCACCATTCGTGTGTCCATCGCCGATGACGGTACTGAAGCCGATGGTCCAAGTTACCGGCCTTCCATAAGTGCGGACGGTCGCTATGTTGCGTTTGTGTCGTCCGCAAGAAACTTGATTCCTGACGACGACAATTCAATCCAGGACGTATTTGTTCGCGACACCTGTATTGGCACTAACCAAATGTGCGAGCCCAAGACGTTCCGTGTCTCGGTTGGTTCACTCGGGACCGAGCCAAATGGAGCGAGTGATTTCCCGACATTAAGCGCGACGGGCAGATATATCGTATTTTCTTCCGAAGCCGGTAACTTGGTTTCAGGCGACACGAATGAGGCTGAGGACGTCTTTTTCCGTGACTCCTGTTTTGGCGCACAAACTCCCTGCTCTCCATCGATTGTACGAATTTCACTTGACGAGCGAGGGCAAGAATTCTCTGGTTCAAGCACGAATCCGACCGTGAGTTCAGACGCGCGGTTTGCGACGTTTGTTGTGAAAGCATCGAATCTGCAAATCGCATATCTCCACGACATCTGCCAATCGATAAGTCAGGCGTGCATCCCCATGACACATCGGCTCTCCGTTGTGACTAGGGAGAATCCCGAATGGGCACCTGGCTTTCGACCCACGATCAGTTCGAACGGGCGCTTTATCGCACTGGCACCGGGGGCCAATCCAACGCCACTTGGAGCAGATCGCGCAGCAATCGTGATCCGAGATACCTGCCTCGGTACCGGGTCGCCTTGTGCGCCCTCAATCTTGCAAGTTCGCGTCGCCTCAAACGGTAACGTCGCGAATGAGGAGACTTTAGCAGCGATTCCGGAAAATTCGGGAAGGTATGTTGTATTTACTTCCAGAGCATCTGATCGAAACGAGTTTGCGAACGTTTTTATCACGGACACGTGCCTTGGTTCTGTGAAATGTAGTTCGGCGACGTGGCGCATCTCACGAGGCACCGGTGGACAGGAATCCGACGCAGACTGTACGGAATTGGCGCTTTCGCCGGATGGCGATGTTGTTGCATTTACGTCTGCGGCTACCAATTTAGTTTCTGACGATACCAACGGAGTCGCGGATATCTATCTCTATGTGCGCAGTAAGTCCAAGCAGAAGTAACTGAGAATCGGCAGAGCAGCGAATGAGCCCAAGTGCACCGGCGCAGTTTCCCTCTTTTGGAAAACTCGACGCCCACCTCTGCGGTAAGCACAATTGTAACGTCCGAGCCGACTATTCGCATCGAACGGCCCGTGACGATGCATCTGGACTTGAGTTTTTTTACCCCCTGGGCGGCCTTGCCCAAATATTCTTTTCGCTCTTGCGGGTTTCATCCGCCGTTTCCGCTTATCTCAGTAAGGGCGGATATCTGGAACGCGAAGTTTCTCTACTATATAAGTCCTCTATAATCAGTCGCTAATATGGTGGAGGCGGGGGGAGTCGAACCCCCGTCCGAAAAGCGCTACGCCGCGGAGCCTACATGCTTATCTCAGTTCGTTAGGTTCGCCCGCCGCGCTTGGAACGAGCAAGAAACACAGCCGGCTAGTCCGATGGTTCTCGCCCGAGCCTTGCGGACCGAAAGGCCCGGGCCAGCTCACTGTGTGACGCCTCTTGCCGGGCCCATGAGCAAAGCCCGGGGAAGCGTGCGCTTAGTTAATTAAGCAGCAAGTGCCAAGTTGTTGTTGGCAGTTCTAGTTTCCAGCCAGTTACGGGCGGTTGGCCCCCGGCATGCCTCCGGGACGCGACAGCTTCCGTCGAAACCGTGTCGCCCCCTGGGTAGGTATTTTAGCACGCTAGCCCAACTCGATTCAGGAATGCACCCTTTGCCGGGTCGAATGCCGCTGTTAGGCAAGTCTTGCCTACTCGCGCTACACATGCATTCGCTGTCTCTCCAAACGCCGCGTCTTGAAAGTCTCTGGGTCTTCCTCACCTTCTACTCCGACATCTTTCGCCTGCTGTACTGACTATCTGCTCGGTGTCTGCGCGCCGTGTATGTCATCCCGAATGCCGTGGTGTTGCGCCTTTAACCATCTCAACGTAAATCGTGGGAGACCTGGCGTTCTTCTGTAACTTTTCCGGGACACAACGCTCCTAGCTATCACGCCCCACGATTCCCATGAACATTTCCATCTCCCAAGCGACCCTCGCCGACCTCGAAACCCTGCTCGAGATGATGCGCCATCTTCAGTTCGACGACCCCTGGTCTGAACCCTTCCACGAACCCACGGTTCGCGCGAATCTTGCCGAACTCATGCAAAATCCCATTTATGGTGTCGCCTACATCGCTCGCGAAGGTGTCGCCCCTGTCGGTTATCTGGTGGTCTGCTTCGAATACAGCCTGGAATACCGCGGCAAAGGCGCCTGGGTTGACGAACTCTTTGTTGAACCCGCACACCGCGGGAAGGGAATTGGCACGCAGCTTCTCGATCTCGCCGAGCGTGCCTCGCGCGAGCACTACGCAAAATTCCTGCACCTCGAGGTCAACCATGGCAACCCGGCCATCGAACTCTACCGCCGCCGTGGTTTCCTCCAGCACCAGCGCTTCCTCCTGTCCAAACCCCTCGGCCGCTAGGAACTCGACGTACCCGTTTGATAAGCCTGGCTTTGCTTAAGGCTTAGGACTCATCGCTTACGTCTAGGCTTACGGCTTCTTCCAACTCCTCATCACTCCTTTAGACACACCCTTCCCCCAACCCGTTGACGCTCCCCTCCCTACACCCCAAAATGGCAAAAAAGGAGAAAACCGGGCAAAAGGCCCCTTCTAACGGCATGGCACCTGAGTCCAGCATGGTCGAACAAGCCGTCGCTCGCGCCCTGCGCGACAACCTTGAGCGCATCCAGCGCACCGGCGACGAACTCCATCAAGCCATCAACGAC
>Ga0126381_100007849_pt1 | contig 11902 bp, 9 predicted proteins | sample PanSoiMetPlot_28_FD_96465 | JGI IMG/M metagenome (GOLD analysis project Ga0126381, IMG submission 96465) | Tropical forest soil microbial communities from Panama - MetaG Plot_28 | ecosystem: Environmental > Terrestrial > Soil > Tropical forest > Bulk soil | place: Panama | collected 2016-02-17
GCCCCGGAGCACGCTGCTGCTCCAGGTGCGCGAGGCGTTCGCCAGCTCAGCACAGCGGGCCGGCTACGGGTACCTTGAGCAGGCCGTGTTCGAGGACACCCAGCTGTTCGTCCGCGGGGTGGGCGAGTCGAGCGACGTCGTCTCCAAGGAGATGTACACGTTCGATGACCGGGGCGGGCGGTCGATCACGCTGCGTCCTGAGTTCACCGCCGGGGTGCTCCGCTGCGTGGTCGAGCACGGGCTGCACCACGGCCCGCTGCCGGTCAAAGTGTGGACCGCCGGGCCAGTGTTCCGGTACGAGCGCCCTCAGTCCGGCCGGTACCGGCAGTTCTACCAGTTCGACCTGGAGGCGCTCGGCAGCGAGGACCCGGCGATCGATGTGGAGACGATCGCGGCCGCCTGGGACGGGTACGCCGCGCTCGGTTTGACCCAGCTCCAGCTGCTGCTCAACTCCCTCGGTGACAAAGAATGCCGGGCGGTGTACCGGGCCGCGCTCCAGGACTTCCTGCGCGGGCTCGACCTCGACGACGAGACCAGGCAGCGGATCGAGCTCAACCCGCTGCGCGTGCTGGACGACCAGCGGCCGCAGGTGAAGGCGCAGCTCGCGAGCGCTCCGGTGATGACCGACTACCTGTGCAAGGCGTGCGCGACGCACCACGAGCGGGTCCGCGAACTGCTCGGGGACCTCGGCATCCCGTGGACCGACGCGCCGCGGCTGGTCCGCGGGCTCGACTACTACACCCGCACCACCTACGAGTTCGATCACCCGCTGCTCGGCGCGCAGTCTGGCATCGGCGGCGGCGGGCGCTACGACGGGCTGAGCGAGGACATCGGCGGGCCGCCGCTACCGGGGATCGGGTTCGCATCCGGGCTGGACCGGATCGTGCTGGCGATGGAGGCCGAAGGCGTCGGGGATGCCGGGGCGTCCAGCTGCCAGGTGTTCGGCGTGCCGATCGGCGACACCGCGCGGCGGGCCATGCTCGGGCTCGTCACGGCGCTGCGCCGGGCCGGGGTCACCGCGGACATGGTGTTCGGCGAGCGCGGGATGAAGGGTGCCATGAAGGCGGCGGACCGGTCGGGCGCCAGGTACGCGGTACTGATCGGGGAGCGGGAAGAAGCACAGCAGGCCGTTCTGATAAAAGATCTTGAAAATGGCGAGCAGGTGGACGTACCCGCGGGGGACGCGGTGGCCTGGCTGACGGAAAGGGTAGGTGCGCGATGATCCGCACGCATGAGGCGGGGACGCTGCGGGCGTCGCAGGCGGGGGAGCAGGTCGTGCTGGCCGGCTGGGTGGCGCGGCGGCGGGACCACGGCGGTGTGGTGTTCCTTGACCTGCGTGACGCGAGTGGCGTCGTCCAGGTCGTGGTGCGGGACTCCGAGTCCGTGCATGAGCTGCGGGCCGAATTCTGCGTGCGGGTGGACGGGACCGTCCGGGTACGGCCGGCCGGGAACGAGAACCCGGAGCTGCCGACCGGCGCGGTCGAGGTCGAGGCCGGCGTGGTCGAGGTACTCAGCGAGGCGGAACCGCTGCCGTTCCCGGTCGAGGGCACGGCGGAGGTCAGCGAGGACGTCCGGCTCAAGTACCGGTACCTGGACATCCGGCGGGCCGACACCGGGCATGCGATCCGGGTGCGGTCGCAGGCCGCGTACCTGCTCTCTGACGTGATGCGCGACCACCGCTTCGTGCAGGTGGAGACGCCGTACCTGACCCGGTCGACGCCCGAAGGGGCGCGGGACTTCCTGGTGCCGGTGCGGCTGCGCCCGGGCAACTGGTACGCGCTGCCGCAGTCGCCGCAGCTGTTCAAGCAGCTGCTGATGGTGGGCGGGCTTGAGCGGTACTTCCAGCTCGCGCGGTGCTTCCGTGACGAGGACTTCCGCAAGGACCGGCAGCCGGAGTTCACCCAGATCGACATCGAGATGTCTTTCGTGACCCGTGAGGACGTGATCACGGTGGCCGAGGACGTGGTGTCGAGGCTGTGGTCCTCGCTGGCCGGGTACGAGATACCGCGGCCGCTGCCGCGGATGACCTACGCGGAGGCGATGGCGCGGTACGGCTCGGACAAGCCCGACCTGCGATTCGGCTGCGAGCTGGCCGACTTGTCGGGTTACTTCGAGGGGACTTCGTTCCGGGTGTTCCAGGCGCCGTATGTCGGAGCCGTGGTGATGCCGGGCGGGGCCTCCCAGTCACGGCGGGAGTTCGACCAGTGGCAGGAGTGGGCACGGTCGAGGGGTGCCCGCGGGCTGGCCTACGCGACGTTCCCCGCTGACGGGTCGGAGATCGGCGGGCCGGTGGCCAAGAACTTGTCGGAGGCGGAGCGAGCCGGGCTCGCGGCCGCGGTCGGGGCGTCGCCGGGTGACTGCGTGTTCTTCGCGGCCGGCGTGCCCGCGGCTTCGCGGGAGCTGCTCGGCGCGGCCCGGCTGGAGATCGGGCGGCGGTGCGGGCTGATCGACGAGTCGGCCTGGTCGTTCCTCTGGGTGGTGGACGCGCCGATGTTCGAGGAGTCCTCCGACGGCGGCTGGACCTCGGTGCATCACCCGTTCACGGCGCCGCTGCCGGAATGGGCCGACAAGTTCGTGCCCGACCCGGGCGGGGCGCTGGCCGACGCGTACGACATCGTCTGCAACGGCTACGAGATCGGCGGCGGGTCGATCCGTATCCACCGTTCTGACATGCAGCAGGCGGTGTTCGACGTGATCGGGCTGGCCGCCGAGGAGGCACGGTCGCAGTTCGGCTTCCTGCTCGACGCGTTCAAGTACGGGCCCCCGCCGCACGGTGGCATCGCGTTCGGCTGGGACCGGGTGGTGATGCTGCTGGCCGGGGCAGAGACGATCAGGGACGTGATCGCGTTCCCCAAGGCGGCCTCCGGCCTCGACCCGCTGACCGGCGCGCCCACGCCGATTACGCCCGCCCAGCGCCGCGAAGCCGGCATCGACGCCAAGCCCGCCTCCTGATTACCTAGCACCGAGGCAACCCGCCAGGGTGCCGCTCGCATTAGGTGAGTGTGACGGTAAATCTAGGCGGTGGCGGGTGAGCGAGCGCCGTGACGCCGAATACGTGGAGTATGTCCAGTCGCGGCTGACCTGGCTGCGGCGCGTCGCCTTCGTGCTGTGCCAGGACTGGTATTCCGCCGATGACCTGGTGCAGGTGACGGTTACCCGGCTGTTCGCGCACTGGCCGCGGGCACGGCGCATGGACAACGTCGACGGCTACGTCCGGACGATCTTGTTCCGGACCTTTCTCAGTGAGCGCCGGTCGGCTTGGGGCAGGCGGGTGGTCCTCGCTGGGTCCCCGCCGGACACGGTCGCCGCGGGCGCGGACCGGGACGCGATGCTGGACGTTCGCGAGGCGCTCGCCACGGTGCCGCCGCGGCAGCGCGCCACCTTGGTGCTGCGGTTCTACTGCGACCTGGACGTGGAGCAGGCTGCCACGGCCCTCGGCTGCTCGGCTGGCACGGTGAAGAGCCAGACGGCCAAGGGGCTGGCGGCCATGCGGCGGGCGCTCGAACCCTCCGCCGGCGCGAGGAGGGAGTACTGATCTTGGACGAGAACAATGTGCGGACCCTGCTGCGGAATCTGGCGGACACGGAGGCTCCGCCGGCCAGGATCGACATTGACCGCGCGGTAATCCAGGGCCGTCGTCGCCGACGCCTGCGGATGGCCGGAGCGGGCGGCTCGGCGCTGGCGGCGGGTTTCGCGGTGTACGCGGTTTTCGCGCTGGTCATCGTGCCGTTGCCGCCGAACGCCACGGTTCCCGGTGGGGTCCTGCCTTCGAGCGCGTCATCGGGGGCGCCGACGGGTTCCTATGTGAGCCCTGATCCCGCGGACAGCGGACTGGCCCTCTCGACACCGCCGAACCCGTTCAACCCGCTGGTCCCTTACGCGTCGTTCGGCTGGCTGCCGCAGGGATACACGACGGCCGCGGCGGGCCAGGCCAGCACCTCTCCCGACAGCACCGCCCTGATCGCTGAGAGCGGCTCGCGGGAACTCTGGCTGCACGTGATGGCCGCGGGCGCATGCTCTAGCTCTGACTCTGGCTCGACGCTGACCTGCACCTATGATGCCGGTGACGGCAGCGGTCCGATGCCGTTGACCGACCGGGCGCCGGACGTTAACGGCAGGCGAGCGTACTGGAGTGACTTCTGCAACATCATCTGGGAGTATGCGCCAGATGCCTGGGCGAGCATCCACTACGGCTGCCAGGGACCCGCGCCGGCGAGCGTCCGGCCCATGATGTCGAGGGTCGCGGCTGGCGTCACCTACGCGGACCGTACCCCGTTGCGGTTCCCGTTCTGGGTCAGCGGGATGCCCGCCGGCTGGCGGGTCTCCGCCACCCATTTCACGGATTCCCCGGGGACGCCGACCGCCGGGTCCATGAGCTTCGGTCCCGCGGCCTACCCTTCCGCGGTGCAGCTGAGTGTCACCTCAGCTAGCGGCAGTCCTGGCTGCATGTTCATCCGAAGCATCTCGCGGTACGTGACGGTCGACGGGGCCAAGGCCATCCTGCAGGCGCCGAACCCCAGCTACCACGAATATCTCTGCGTGAACAACGTGAACGGGTTCATGACGGGGATCAGTCTCCAGAAGAAGATACCCGGAACCGGCGCGGCGGTGCCGGGTGTGAGCGGGCTTGGCGGTGCCATCAGTATCTTCAAGAAGATCCACGTTCTCGGCAGCGATCCGGCCGGCTGGACGACTGACCCACTGCGCTAGGGGCGAATCTAGGAGCGAATCGGTGCGATTGACGTTCGCAGGTTCAGGCGATGCCTTCGGCAGCGGCGGGCGTTACCAGGCGTGCTTTCACCTGCGCGCGCCCGACCGGGCAGCCGTCCTGCTCGACTGCGGTGCGACGTCACTCAGCGCGCTCAAGGCCAGCGGGCTGGACCCGGGCGAGATCGGCACTGTTTTCGTCTCCCACCTGCACGGGGACCACTTCGGCGGGCTGCCGTTCCTGATCCTCGACGGCCAGTTCTCGCGGCGCACCATGCCGCTGACCGTCGCGGGGCCCCCGGGCATCGCGGACCGGCTGCACCAGGCGATGGAGACGGCGTTCCCCGGGTCAGCTGGCGTCCGTCGCCGCTTCGAAGTCGACGTGGTGGAACTGGCTCCCGGCCGCAGGTCCATCGTGGGTGCCATCGAGGTTTGCGCCTGGGAGGTGGATCACCCAAGCGGCGCTCCGCCGCTGGCGTTGCGGCTCAGCGTCGGCGGGACGATCATCGCCTACACCGGTGACACGGCCTGGACCGATGCCCTGGTGGCAGCGGCGGACGGCGCGGACCTGCTGATCGCCGAGGCCTACTACTACGAGAAGGCCATCCCGTATCACCTCCGTTACGCCGACCTCGTCGCGCACCGGGCCGAGCTGACCAGCCGCCGGGTCGTGCTCACCCACATGTCCGGCGACATGCTCGCCCGGGCCGAGGCGGGCCAGATCGACCTCGAAACCGCCCACGACGGCCTCGTGCTCGACGTCTGAGGGCGGGTCACCCCTGCTGCCGGAAAGCAGGCAAGGTCCTGGCCCGCCGCGAACTGCCGGACAATCTTCCCAGGGTGAGGCCTGATGAACGCCGCCTCGCTGGCCGGAGCAGCGGTAGGTTGGAGGGCGTGGGCAGACCGGATAAGACCCGATGAGCCTGTTCGACGAGGCGGAGGAGGTCGCCGCCCAGGAGGCCGCGCCGCTGGCGGTGCGGATGCGCCCGCGCAACCTGGACGAGGTGATCGGGCAAGAGCACCTGACCGGGCCGGGCACGGCGTTCAGGAAGCTGATCGACAACGACGCGCCGATGTCGCTGCTGCTGTGGGGACCGCCAGGCACGGGCAAGACGACGCTGGCTTACGTGGTCAGCCAGGTGACGGAGCGGCGGTTCGTCGAGATCTCCGCGGTGAGCGCCGGCGTGAAGGACGTGCGCGCCGCCGTGGACGCGGCCCGCCGGACGCTGGGCATGAGCGGCAGGCAGACGCTGCTGTTCGTCGATGAGGTGCACCGGTTCAGCAAGACCCAGCAGGACGCGCTGCTGCCCGCGGTGGAGAACCGCTGGGTCTCGTTCATCGGCGCGACGACGGAGAACCCGTCGTTTTCCGTGGTGTCGCCGCTGCTGTCCCGCTCGCTGCTGCTCACCCTGCAGCCGCTGTCCGACGACGACATCCGCGAGGTCATCGACCGGGCGCTGGCCGAGCCGGCACCACGCGGGCTGGACGGCGCGGTCGCCATCGACGATGCCGCCCGCGAGCACCTGATCAGGCTGGCGGGCGGGGACGCGCGGCGCACGCTCACCTACCTGGAAGCCGCTGCCCTCGGCGCGAACCGCATCGACACCCAGACCCTGGAACGCGCCGTGGACCGGGCCCTGGTCCGCTACGACCGGGCCGGTGACCAGCATTACGACGTGATCAGCGCGTTCATCAAGTCGATCAGGGGCAGCGATGTGGACGCGGCGCTGCACTACCTGGCCCGGATGATCGCGGCGGGGGAGGATCCGCGGTTCATCGCGCGACGGCTGATCGTGCACGCGAGCGAGGACATCGGGATGGCCGACCCCACCGCGCTGCAGACCGCGGTCGCGGCGGCGCACGCGGTTGAGTTCGTCGGCTTGCCCGAGGCGCGCATCAACCTGGCCCAGGCGGTGATCCACCTGTCGCTCGCCCCCAAGTCCAACGCGGTCATCAAGGCGATCGGCGCGGCCGACGCGGACGTCCGCGCCGGGCTAGCCGGTGCGGTGCCCCCGCATCTGCGCGATGCGCACTATCCTGGTGCGGGCAGGCTCGGCCACGGGGAGGGCTACCGGTACCCGCACGACTTCTCCGGTGGCGTGGTCGCGCAGCGCTACGCCCCGGACCAGGTGGCGGACCGCACGTACTACGAGCCAACCCGGCATGGCCTGGAGGAACGCGTCGCCGAGCGGGTCGAGCGGATCCGTGCCATCCTCGGCAAAGCACTGGAGCAGGCGCCGCACCAAGCACCGCAGACAGCACCGCAAGACGAGAAAGAGGAGCACGCATGATGCAGACGGCCGCGCTGATCGCCGCCATCTCCTTCGCGCTGCTCGCGCTCACGGGTATTTTCGCCCTGCTCAGGATGGCCAGGTTCATGGCCGAGAGCACCCGTCTGGTGGCCGAGCTGCGCGAGCGCGGCGGCGTGCTGATCGACCGGGCTCAGGTCGCGGTGGACGGGGCGCAGGCCGCGGTGGACCGGGCTGGGCGGCAGCTGGACAGTGCCGAGTCCGTGACCGCGAGCATGGACGAGCTCGGCGCCGGCGTAACCGAACTGGCCGGCCAGGTGAGCGCGCTGGCCTCCTTCGGCCGGGCGCTGGCCAGCGGGCCGGCGGGGCGGGCGGCCGCGCTCGCCTACGGCGTGCGCCATGCCGTCGGGCTGCGCCGGGCGGGCAGGCGCACGCTGCCGGGCAGCGTGCTCAGCGAGGGGGCGTCGCGGTGATCCGCCGGGCGTTCTGGCTGGGTGCGGGCGCGACGGCCGGAATCTTGGGTTACCGGCGTGTCTGCGCCGTTGGACGCAAGGTCTCCGGCAAAGTTGCCGGTGCGGCACCTGTCACCGGCCGGACGGCCAGGGGGGCCTTGGGCATGGCGCGGGAAGCCATCGGGTTCACCCGCGACGTGCGGGAGGGCATGGAGGTGTATATCGCTCGGCATAATGCCCCCGCAGCATCTACCCTCGAAACGCGAAGAGCAGCACACGGACCCGACCAGAAGGATGGCCGCTGATGGAGTCGGCAGAGATCGCCCGCCGCTTCCTTGCATACTTCAAGCAGCAAGGGCACGCGATCGTGCCCTCGGCCAGCCTGGTCGCCGACGACCCGACGGTCATGTTCGTGATCGCCGGGATGCAGCCGTTCAAGCCCTACCTGCTCGGCCAGCGCACCCCCGAGCACCGGCGGGTCGCGGACGTGCAGAAGTGCGTCAGGACCGACGACATCGAGGAAGTGGGCCGGACCACCCGGCACGCGACGTTCTTCCAGATGCTGGGCAACTGGTCGTTCGGCGACTATTTCAAGGAAGGCGCGATCCCCTTCGCCTGGGAACTCCTCACGAAATCGGAGCAAGACGGCGGGTTCGGCTTCCCCGAGAGCAAGCTGTGGGCCACCGTCCTGCACCACGACGATGAGGCGTTCGCGATCTGGCGGGATGAGATCGGCCTGCCGGAGAGCCGCATCCAGCGCCGCGGCCTCAAGGACAACTACTGGCACATGGGCGTACCCGGCCCCGGCGGCCCCTGCTCGGAGATCTACTACGACCGCGGCCCCGAGTACGGCCGGGACGGCGGCCCGGAAGCGGACGAGGACCGGTTCCTTGAGGTGTGGAACCTGGTCTTCATGCAGGATCAGCTCAGCAAGGTCAGGGCCAAGGACGACTTCGACACCGAGGGCCCGCTGCCGTTCAAGAACGTCGACACCGGCATGGGCCTGGAGCGCATGGCGTCGCTGCTGCAGGGCGTGGACAGCATCTACGAGGTCGACACCTACTGGAAGATCCTGGACCGGGCGGCGGAACTCACCGAGCAGCGGTACGGCGCCGACCCGCGCGCGGACGTCGCGCTGAAGGTCGTGGCCGACCACGTGCGCTGCGCGGTCATGCTGATCGAGGACGGCGTGCTGCCGGGCAACGAAGGGGCCGGCTACGTCTTGCGCAGGGTGCTGCGGCGCAGCATCCGCAACCTGCGGCTGCTCTCCGGCGGTCACCGCGGCGGCGGCGCGCTGCCGTCGGGCGAGCGTTTCCTTCATGAGCTGACCGAAGCGGCGATCGGCGCGATGGCGCCGCAGTACCCCGAGCTCCGCCGTGACCAGGCGAACATCCACACGGTGATCGACGCGGAGGAGGCGGCCTTCGGCAGCACGCTGCGCACCGGCACCGCGATCTTCGATGCCGCGGTGGAGGAGATCAAGCGCAAGAAGGACGCCACCCTGTCCGGTGCCCAGGCGTTCCAGCTGCACGACACGTACGGGTTCCCGATCGACCTGACCCTGGAGATGGCGGCCGAGCAGGGCCTGACCGTGGATGAGGAGGGCTTCCGCCGCCTCATGGCGGAGCAGCGTAACCGGGCCAAGAAGGACGCCAAGGAAAAGAAGACCGGAAACGCCGATATTTCGGTATTCGCGGATCTGCTCGAGCGAGCCGGGACGGTCACGTTCACCGGGTACGACCAGATCGCGGGCGAGGCGACCATCGTCGGCCTGCTGGTCGACGGCGTGCCGGTGCCGACCGCGGGCCAGGGCACCGAGGTGGGCGTCGTGCTCGACCGCACCCCGTTCTACGCGGAAGGCGGCGGACAGCTCGCCGATGCGGGCACGATCACCACCGCGGGCGGCGCCGAGATCGAGGTGCACGACGTGCAGACCCCGATGGCCGGGCTGATCGTGCACCGCGGCAAGGTGAAGAGCGGTGAGATCGTCAGCGGCACACCCGCCTACGCGGAGATCGACATCGAGCGCCGCCGGGCGATTTCCAGGTCGCACACCGCGACCCACCTGGTGCACCGCGCGCTGCGCGGCGCACTGGGGGAGTCCGCGGCACAGGCGGGTTCGGAGAACTCGCCCGGCCGGCTCAGGTTCGACTTCACCGCCACCGGGTCGGTGCCGGTCGCCGTGCTCAAGGACACCGAAGACGAGGTCAACGCCGTCCTGATCAACGACCTGGATGTGCGCGCGTTCTACACCTCGCAAGAGGAAGCCCGTGAGATGGGCGCGCTCGCGCTGTTCGGCGAGAAATACGGCGATCAGGTCCGGGTGGTGGAGGTCGGCGACTACTCCCGCGAGCTGTGCGGCGGCACGCACGTGGCCAGGTCCGGTCAGCTCGGCCTGGTGAAGCTGCTCGGCGAGGCGTCGATCGGCTCCGGGGTCCGGCGGGTGGAGGCTCTGGTCGGGCTGGACGCGTTCCGCTTCCTAGCCCGGGAGAGCATTCTGGTGAGCCAGCTGAGCGAGCAGTTCAAGGTGCCGCGCGAGCAGCTGCCCGAGCGCATCGCCAGCACGGTGACCCGGCTCCGCGACGCCGAGCGCGAGCTACAGCGGTTCCGTGCGGCCAAGCTGCTCGAGAACGCGGCCGAGATCGCGGCGGGCGCGGCGGACATCAGCGGGATGGCCTTCGTGGCACACCGGGTGCCGGACGGCACCGAACCCGATGACCTGCGCAAGCTGGCGCTGGACGTGCGCGGCCGGGTGCAGCGAGGCCGGCCGGCCGTGGTCATGGTCGTCGGCGTGCCGCAGGACCGTCCGGTCGTGGTGATCGCGGTGAACGAGGCAGGCCGCGGCTTCGGCCTGTCGGCCGGGACGCTGGTAGGAATCGCCGCCAAGGCACTGGGCGGTGGCGGCGGCGGGAAGCCGGACGTCGCTCAGGGTGGCGGAGCGCCGCTCACTCAGGGTGACCAAGCGGTGATCGATGCGGCATTTGATGCTGTTCGAGACGCTTTGCGAGACACGCTCAGGTCCGGTAGGTAACGTAATTGACATGCTGCTGCGACCGGGGCACCCGGCCGGGACTGATGCTGGGCACACCCGGGTGAGAGCGGGTGTGCGGTTGGCGGTAGATGTCGGGTCGGTCCGGATCGGGGTGGCGCGCAGCGATGCCGGAGGCTTGCTGGCCACGCCGCTGACCGTCGTCAAGCGAGGCAAGGGCGACCTGGACCGGCTGGCGGAACTCACCGCCGACGCCGAAGCGGTCGAGGTCATCACCGGCCTGCCGACCTCGCTGTCCGGCCGGGAGGGGCCCGCCGCCGCGGCGACGCGCGCGTTCGCCCGGGCCCTGGCTGGCCGGCTGGCCCCGGTCCCTGTGCGCCTGGTGGACGAGCGTTTCACCACCACCGCCGCGCACGACGCGCTGCGCCAAGGCGGCAAGGATTCCCGTGCCCGGCGTCAGGTAGTCGATGCCGCCGCGGCGGCCGTGCTACTGCAAGCCGCCTTGGATACCGAACGCGGCACCGGATACCCTCCAGGCGAGCTAGTGACGGAAGGAACCGGTACGTGAGCAACACCCCAGGCGGCTGGCGGCCCGACGATCAACGTGGTCAGCTCCCGCCCGAGTATGAGCCGGTTCACCATGAGCCCAGGCGCAGGCCAGCCCCGCGCCCCGCCTACCCGCAGAACGGTCACACCGGCCCCTGGGGCCCGTCTGGCCCCCAAGGCCCCCAAGGCATTCCTGGCCCTCAAGGCCCGCCTGGTCGCGGTCAGCCGCAGCCGCCCCAGAGGCAGCAGCAACCTCAGCAACGCCAGTACCCGCAGCCGCCCGCCTGGCAGCCGGGACCGCCCCAGCACTCTCGATACGGCGAAAACCCGCACGGCTACCAGGGCCAGTACGGTGATGAGGGCTACGAGGCGGGCGACGGCTTCATGCCCGGCTTCGCCGAGGGCCAGGACGATGAGCACGCCGAGTGGGAAGAACAGGGCGACTGGGCGGAACCACAGCGACCCCAGTCCTGGGAGCAGGAGTCCAGGCCGAAAAAGCGCCGCCGGGCCCGCTGGCTGGCTCCCTGGATCGCGGTGCTGGTCATCGTGACTCCGCTGGCGGTCGGCGGCTACTACGCGTACAGCTTCTACCAGAACAGGTACCACCCGGCCGACTACGCCGGGTCGGGCACCGGCAGCGTCCAGTTCCAGGTCAAGCCCGGTGACACCGCCACCAGCGTGGCCCCGGAACTGGTGAACCTCGGCGTGGTCGCCAGCTCCCGCGCGCTCATCCTGGCCGCCGAGCACAGCAGCAGCACCGCGGGCATGGAGCCGGGCTACTACCTACTGCACAAGCACATGCAGGCCACTCTGGCCTACGCCATCTTGAGCAACCCCAAGGACATCTTCGTGGCCGGCAAGGTCACGCTGCCAGAGGGCCTGCGGAAGAGCGCGGTCATCGCCCGGCTGGCCGCCAGCGACCCGCACATCCCGCTGAGCGCGTATGAGCAGGCGCTCAC
>Ga0126381_100007850_pt1 | contig 11902 bp, 12 predicted proteins | sample PanSoiMetPlot_28_FD_96465 | JGI IMG/M metagenome (GOLD analysis project Ga0126381, IMG submission 96465) | Tropical forest soil microbial communities from Panama - MetaG Plot_28 | ecosystem: Environmental > Terrestrial > Soil > Tropical forest > Bulk soil | place: Panama | collected 2016-02-17
GCACTCCGCGGTCGCCATGGAGACCGACGTGGCGACGCTGCGTTCGGTCGCCTTCGGGCGCGAGCCGGTCACCGTCGCCGAGCGGGCCGGGCGGCTGACCGTCGAGGGCGACCGTCACCTGGCCGAGCGCTTCGCGCGGATGTTCCCCGCCCCGCCCGGCCAGCCGCCGCCGTAACCGGTGCCCGCGAGGAACGCTGGGCGAAGCCCGGACGCTCTCTGGGTAGCCTGGCGCACGCCTTGGGCGTGGCATTACCAGGCCTGGCCGAGGCATGGCCGCGCCTCGGGGGGGCAGGTGTTCCCGGGAGGCAGTGATGGCGGTACACATCGACGAGGAGGCGCTGCGGTCAAGCCTGCAGCGGCTGCGCGAGGCCGCGTTCGACGCTGACGTCGTCGGTGTCCTGAAGCGCACCGTGGATGCCGTCCGTGACGTGTTCGGCTACGGCGGCGCCGGCATCATGTTCATCACCGAGTCCGGGTACCTGGCCTATGTGGCTGCCTCCGACGAGGTGGGCCGCCAGCTCGAGGAGGCCCAGGCGTCCGTTGGCCAGGGACCGTGCTATGAGTCCTACGTGTACGCGCGCGAGGTCGTGAGCGGCGACGTGCACGCCGACGGCCGCTGGCCCGATCTGCGAGCCCGGCTGTCGGCCGAGGTCCGGGCGGTCGCTGGCGTCCCGGTCCTGCTCGGCGGCAGCCCGGTCGGCACGCTCAACGTCTACCGCGGCGAACCCGTCGAATGGGATACATCGGACGTCAACGCCCTGACCGCCTACGGCGCTCTCATCGCGGAAGCCCTGGCCGCCGCGCTCGCCGCCCAGCAGCACAGCGCCGTGGCTGACCAGCTGCAGTACGCCCTGGACTACCGGGTGGTCATCGAGCGCGCCGTCGGTTACCTGATGGGCACTCACCGCCTGGACGCGGTCACCGCCTTTGACGCGTTGCGCAAGCAGGCACGCGATTCACGCCGGCGCGTCGCCGACGTGGCCGCCAAGGTGCTGGGCGGGACCACCGGACCCGACAGCGACGAGCGCGTCGGTGACCTCCGCCCCTCGGACCTGGGCCGGCCGGCCTGACCGGATCGCAGGCCAGCCCCGCGGTTTAGCACGCGCGTGGGCGGGGCGGCCCGCGCCTTCTCAGCGGCCGGTTGCCCGACTTCCCGCTCGCTCTCAGCGGGCCGGTGGCCCGATGTTCCCCGCTCGCTGTTGCGGGCTTGCGGCCGACGGGGTAAATTGCCCCGAGTTCCGCCGTGTGTCCGCGGATCGCACCTTTGGAGGTGACGATCTGTGGCATATGGATCTTGGGGCCCAGGATGGGCCGGGCACGGCGGGAAGTGTGTCCTTTCTTCTGTATCGCGCGGTGCTGGCCGTAACCCAGTCCATCACGAGGCTGGCTGCCATCGCCTGGCTGGTCACTGGCGCCGAGTCTCCCGCGTAACCCTCTTCTCGGCACGCCCACCCCGGGGTAGCGCCGTGACCCTCTCATGGCTCTTGCCGCCTCAATGAAAGCGCCACAGATGACCCCCTACCCTCACCTGGCCATCACCACCGAGCATCACGGACGGCGGTCGGTGCTGCTTCTGCAGGGCGAGCTTGACCTGTGCACCAGGGACCGTGTGCGCTGCGCCATCAGCAGTGCGCTGAAGCACCGGCCCCGGATCCTCGTGGTGGACCTTTCCGGGCTCGATTTCATCGACTGCAGCGGCCTTTCCGTCCTGGTCTGGGCGCACCAACGCCTGGCCGAGCAAGGCCGCCGGCTCCTCATAACGGGAAGCAAACCCATCGTCCGGCGGGTGTTCTGCCTCGCGGGCGCTGACACGTATCTGCATCTCAGCGCGCCGAAGGCCCTCCCATTAGAGGGCGCTGGCCCAGCCTGATTCCGGCCCCGGCCGGCTGCTTCCCTAGTGCATCCAGCGCCGGTAGCGAGGGCGGGAAGCGCTCTTCCATGTCCGCCGGGCCTCAGCCTGAAGCCGCTGCGCGTCGCAGACGTCGCGCCCGTACAGCAGGCCGTAGCTGAACGCGTTCTCGCCCGCGAGGTGCGCGGCTATGCCCAGTTCCCGCTCCACCTCGCGGGCGATGACGGCGTCCTGATGGTCGCCGAGAACGGACTGGACCTTCTTCATCTGGTTGGCGAACCGTCGGGCATCCTTGCCGATCGCCGGGGTCATTGCCTCGCCGGCGTACCGGGCGCGCTTGGCCGCCTTGCGCGCCTCGTGCAGGGCCGCGTCCCTGGCCTGGCCGGCCGGTGCCCGCCGCGCCCGGCGCATGCGCCGGCGCACCTGCCGGTAAGAGCGCCGCGCCGCAGCCGGGAGGACATCGGCGGCCGGCCTCGCTGCCTGCGGGGACAATGGCGGCTCAGCCGTCAGCGTGTCTAGCTCATCGAGCAGCGAGAAGTACCGCTGGGAGTCGAGCGCGCCACGCAGGGCCTCGTGGGCGGCGGCGCGCGCCGGCGCGAAGTGGCCTTGCACGCGCGCCTGGATCGGGCCGATGACCAGTTCCCCGCGGGTCTCGCGCGCAGGCCTGCCTGCAGGTGCCCGGCGAGCACTTCAGCGTCACGTGCCTCCCCGAGCACGGTGCCGAGCCACTTGAGCTCGGCGGCCAGCCGCTGCGCGCGGTCGCGGCCGATGACGGGCCCGAATGACCGCAGCGTGCTGCGCAACCGCCGGGTGGCCACCCGCATCTGATGCACGGCATCCGGCTCATCCCTGCGCACCATCGGATCGAGCGACTTCATCCTCTCGGCGTGGGTCCGCAGGTAGGCCAGCACCACCTGGCCGGCCGTGGACGACGGCCCCAGCGGCGCCTGGTGCGTCGGCTCCGGCAGCTGGCCGCCCAGGGCCTGTTCCAGCTTGGCCGACCGCCCTGCCGGGCGCAGGCCGTCGCGGCGCAGCAGCTCATCGGCGGCCTCGAGCAGTTCCCGGTCGCCGCCGGTCAGCTCCACCTCGACCTCGTGCCAGCGGGACACACTCGAGGTGTCGCCCAAGGTCTGGGCTGACACGTCATCGGCCGCCACCTCGGCGAGCGACTCGCCGGCCCGGCCGAGCAGCATCAGGCGCTGTCTATTGGTTGTCATCCGGGCGACTGGCCTGAGCGGCTCGCCACGGGTGTGCACGCGGACCAGCTCGGCCAGCTCACCGGGCACTCGCCGTCCGCGGCCGAGCGGCAGCCGGATCTCTCGGCGGGTATCGCGGCCGAGCGGCAGCTTCAGGTGCCACCCGGCGTCATCCCCGCCACGGCGCTGCCGCAGCGTGATCCCGGCGCGGATCAGCCGAAGGTCATCGGTGTCGTAGTACTCCGCCTCGAGTTGTTCCTCGTCCGGCCCGGAGGTGCCCGCCACCTGCGGCAACTCGTCCAGGCGGGGCAAGGCCGCCCCGGCGGGCGCGTCGTACTTGGTCTCGGTTTCGTTCGCATTCACTGCCATAGCGGCCCGCTACCCCCGGCGGGCCGGTCAATCCGGCTTCCCGCGACTCATTGCGGGAAGCGGGACCGGCGGCGGGCCAGCGGCAGCACGAACCACAGTCCGGCGAAGAGGCAGACGACAAAGACCGTGATGATCACCACCGGCAGTCCCTGGTCCACGTAGCTGACCACCAGCAGCACCGCTGCCGAGATGGCCAGGCCCACGGCGGCCAGGCCACCGAGCGCCATGATGTTGGCGTCCTTGACCAGAACCCCTTTCTGGTGGCGGCGGAACACCAGCCGGTGGTAGGCGACCGGCCCCATCAGCAGAGCCGTGGCTATCGCGGCCAGCAGGAGGCTCGCCAGGTACAGCTCGCGCTGCGGATGGCTGAGCTTGACGAACTTGGTGGTGAAGGGGAGGGACAGCATGAAGCCGAACAGCACCTGGACGCCAAGGCCAGCAACGCGCAGTTCCTGCAGCAGTTCTATGAGGTTACGGTCGTCCCGCTCCGTCTCGGTCTCGCCCGGGCGGTCGGCGTCGGTCTCGTCCTGGCGGCCGGTGCCGACTTCGCCCGGACGATCCGCCGAGTTCGCAGATGCAGGTGCGTTCCTAGCCACGTGCGCCTCCGGTGACGCAGGTCAAGGCGACAGGGCTTGCTGTGCAAAGGCCAGGCCAGCCGCCTGCTCCCGGGCCAGCCGCCGGCGCTCTGCCTCGGTCGTCCCGCCCCATATCCCCTGGACCGGGCCGGTCTCGAATGCGTAGCCAAGGCAGGCCTGCCGGGCATGGCAGCGAGCGCATATCGCTTTGGCCTGTGCCACCTGCCGGAGGGCCGGGCCCGACCAGGAGATGGGGAAGAACAGGTCGGGGTCGGCCGTCAGGCAAGCAGCGTCTGACCACCACCCGGTGCGGTTGTCGATAGCAATCATGGAGTCCTCTATGTGTGGGTGCGCTGACCGCACAAAACGGCTGGCCTCAATAGCCGTAGTGGACGCGACTGCCCGCATCGAGCGGGGCTAATCGCGCTTGTTCAGACTTTCCGCATCGCGGCGTCAGGCCCTGGCAGCTGCGGCATCCCCAGTGATGTTTGAACGCCGCCTCGTGGGCAGGGACAACAGGCCGGTAAGTGGTCTGGGAGGGGTGCGCGGCATGGCGGGACGATCGACGCGCTACACCGTGCTCATCGCTGGCGCCGCCAATGTTTTCGTCGGGGCGATCAAACTTGCGGCCGGGATCATGGTGGGCTCCAGCGCCATGCTCGCCGAAGCCGCCCATTCCGCCGCGGACACCCTCAACCAGGCATTCCTGCTGGCATCGTTGCGCTGGGGCGAGCGCCCCGCCGACCCCAAGCACCCGTTCGGCTACGGGCAGGAACGCTACTTCTGGTCGCTGCTCGCAGCGTTCGGCATCTTCATCGCCGGGGCCGGATTCTCCTTTTTCGAGGGACTCCTCGCGCTCCAGCGGGGAAGCACCGAGAGCCCGCTCATCGCCTTCGTGGTCCTGGCGGCCGCTGGCGTGGCAGAGGGGACTTCGCTGGTCCGGGTGCTCATCCAGTTCCGGGGCGAGGCCCGCCGCGACCACGTGGAAGTCCTTGAACACGTGCGGAGCAGCCCCGACACCACGGTCAAGGCCACGCTGTTCGAGGACAGCGCCGCGATGATAGGCCTCGCGCTCGCTGCGCTCGGGCTGGCCCTGCGCCAGGTAACCGGGTCACCGGTCTGGGACGGCGCGGCCTCCATGGCCATCGGCTGCCTGCTCGTCGCCGTGGCCGTCCGGCTCGGCCTCGACAGCAGGAGCTACCTCATCGGGCGCGCCGCCGATCCCAGGGACCTGGAGACGATACGGGCCGAGATCGAGAACGCACCGGGCGTTGACGCGCTTGTCGACCTGCGCACCATGCACCTAGGGCCGGAGCGCCTCATCGTCGCCGCGCAAGTGGCCTTCAGCGACGACATCAGCGCCGACCGGGCCGAGGACGTCGCCGACGATATCGACCGGCGGCTCTCCGACCGGCTTCCGCTCGTCCCCCACGTGTTTCTCGATCCCACCCAGACCCCGTCCGGCTCCCGGACCGCGGGCCGGGGGTCACCCCGCCCTGCCTAGCCCCTGCCTAGTCCAGCAACCCTGATCCCGAGGGGGCGGCCGACAGCCGGGCGGCGCACTCTAGCATCCCGGCGTGCACGAAGGCCTGGGGGAGGTTGCCACGCAGCTGACGCTGGTGAACGTCGTATTCCTCGGTGTACAACCCGGCCGGCCCGCAGGCCGCGCGGTTGCGCTCGAACCAGCGTGCCGCGGCGGCGCTGTCCCCGCAGACGTGCGCGACCTGCGCCATCCAGAACCCGCAGAGCAGGAACGCGCCCTCGCTTTTGTGCAGCGGCCGGCCGTCGTGACGGAACCGGTACACGTACCCGTCCTCGGTGAGTTCGTCATGCACCGCGCGCACGGTCGCCCGGATCCGCGGGTCGTCCGCTGGCAGGGTGCCGCGGATCACCGGCAGCAGCAGGGAGGCATCGACGCGCGCGTCGTCGGGTGAGCGCTGCCAGCGGCCGGTCGCGTGCACGGCGTCGCCGAGGCTCGCCAGCATCGAGTCGGCCAGGGCGCTCCACCGGGCCGCCCGCCGGTGCCCGTGCCCGCCGGGCGGCCCATGCGCCGCGGCCGCCAGGGAGCGCAGCCCGCTCACGCACGCGAGGCGGGAATGCGTCCAGTGCCGGTCATCGAGTTCCCAGATGCCCGCGTCGGGCTCGGGCCAGCGTTTCTCGATCGCCTCCGCGGCCGTGGCTGCCGCCTGCCAGTTCTCTTCCGCCAGCAGGCCCAGGCGGCCGGCCGCGGCGAAAAGCTCGAGCGAGGAACCCAGCCCGTCCAGCTGGAACTGGCCGATCACCCGGTTCCCGGACCGGGCCGTCCCGCCCGGATACCCGCGCAGCCGCGGTCGCCGCTCACCGGGAATGGGCTCGCCGGTGACCGTGTAGGCAGGCATCAGGCCTGGGCCGTCGGCGAGAATCCGCTCGGTGAGGAACCGGACGGTTCCTTCCAGGATGGGGTGCGGGCCGTGGGCCGCGACCGCCAGGCCCGCGTAGCACTGGTCGCGGATCCAGGCGAAGCGGTAGTCGTAGTTCCGCCCTCCCTCCAGCCGCTCGGGCAGCGACGTGGTGGCGGCGGCGACCATCGCGCCACTGCCCGCCGTCAGCCCGCGCAGGATGGCGTAGGCATGGCGGGCGTCGCGGGCCGCGATGAGGTCTTCGCAGTCGGGCACCACCGTGGACCAGGTTTCCTCGGTGGCCGCCCAGGCTTCGCCCGGGTCGGGCGCAGCGGCGTCCAGCGGGCGGTCGGACAGCTCCAGGACCAGGTCGTGATGGCCCCCCTCGGGGAGCGTCACGATGAGGGCCAGCCCGTCAGCGCCGGGCCGCGCTTTGGCGGCGCCCGACCACCGGAACCTGATGGCGCCGCTCCGCCCGCTCCAGCACCCGCCCGCGCGGGACAGCCCGGTCATGCGGCTGCGCCCGAACCCGGCCCGGACGTCTAGCACCACCGTGACCCGCGCTGGCCCGTCAACCGCCTCGATGCGCCGCAGGATCACGGCCCGGTGCGGGTCGGCCGGCATGGCGAGCGCCTCCCGGCATTCGGTTCGCGACGAGCCAGCCCAGCGGCTGCGCCAAATGAGGCTGCCGGTCTCGTAGTAGCCGCCCCAGACATGCCAGGGATCCGCCGGGGTGACCGCGTAAGTGCCGCGGCCGCCGAGGAGCCCGCTGAAGACCGCGGGGCTGTCCCACCGTGGTGCGCACAGCCACGAGATCTCTCCGTTCGGGCCGATCACGGCGCCACGCTCGCCGTCGGCGATCAGTGAATACTCGCGCAGCACGTGCGGCCGGATCGATCCGATCATGAGCGTGCTTCTGTCCGGCAGATTCTTGCCGAAACGCCTGGCCACGCGCGGCCGGGCGCACCGCGACCGCCCGGGCCCGTGGCCGGCCCGCGTGTTTGGCCTGTCCCATGCCGGGCAGCCGAAAACGCTACGAAAGACCCGGTATAGGCGGGTCTGGCGGTCCGACCCCAGCCCAGGGGTCCGCCGCCGGCGGGTTCCCCAGATTGGAGGGCAGCAGCGTGACTGGCGTTCAGACCGGGACGGTCACTACCAAGGTCCCGGCACGTCTTGACCGGCTGCCCTGGTTGGCGTCGACGGGGCCGGGCGCGGCCTGACCGCGATCCAGCGGGGACCGTTGGCACAGAAAGGTGGAGCACGTGGATAACCAGGTCGTTGTCGTCACCGGGGCGAGCGCCGGGATCGGGCGCGCCACCGCACGCCTGTTCGGGGAGCGCGGCGCCAGCGTCGGCGTGATCGCCCGCGGTGAGGCCGGGCTGGACGGCGCGGTGCGCGACGTTGAGCAGGCCGGCGGGAAGGCGCTCGCGGTCACCGCCGACGTGGCCGACTACTTGCAGGTCACCGCCGCCGCTCGGCAGATCGAGGGGCACTTCGGGCCGATCGACGTGTGGGTCAACGTCGCGTTCACCTCGGTGTTCGCGCCGTTCTCCGAGATCAGGGCGGAGGAGTTCCGGCGGGTGACCGAGGTCAGTTACCTCGGGTTCGTGCACGGGACGATGGCGGCGCTCACCTTGATGCGCCCTCGCGGCCGGGGCACTATCGTGCAGGTCGGGTCGGCGCTCGGCGAGCGGAGCATCCCACTGCAGTCGGCCTACTGCGGAGCCAAGCACGCCGTCAACGGCTTCACCTCGTCGCTGCGGTGCGAGCTGCTGCATGAGAACTCGGGCGTGCACGTGACGGTGGTGCAGATGCCGGCCGTCAACACCCCGCAGTTCTCCTGGGTCCGGTCCCGGCTTCCGAGGCATCCCCAGCCGGTGCCGCCGATCTACCAGCCCGAGGTGGCCGCCCGCGCCGTCGTGTTCGCCGCCGACCATCCCCGCCGCAGGCAGTACTGGGTCGGAGGGACCACGGCGGCCACCATCGCCGCCAACCGGCTGGCCCCGGCCCTGCTGGACAGGTACCTGGCCCGCACCGGCTACGGCTCCCAGCAGACCGCGCAGGCCGCCGAGCCCGGTCGGCCGGACAACCTGGCCCAGCCGGCCGACGGCGGTGGCGGGCACGATCATGGCTCACACGGCGTCTTCGACGACCGATCCCACGGTCGCAGCCCGCAGCTGTGGATCTCACAGCACGCACGCGTATCCGCCGGTTGCCTCGCCGGGGCGGCGGTCGCCGGGGCTTTCCTCGCGGTAAGACTGGGACGGCGCCGATGACGGCCGCGGCGGCCGGTGGCCGGGCGCTCCAGATGGCCCGCGCCGGTTACGCGGGAGCGCTGCTGCGGCAGCCCGCGGGGGCGATCCGCATGGCCACGGGCCGTCTGCCCAGCCGGCGTGCGTGCCGGGTGGCGCGGCTGCTCGGTGCCCGCCATCTGGCTCAGGCCACGCTGACCACCCTGGTCCCGCTGCCGGGCGTGTTCGTGGCGGGCGCGGGCGTGGACGCGCTGCACGCCGTGTCGATGGTCATGCTCGCCGCGGCCGACAACACCGCCCGCCGGGCAGCCCTGACGGACGCGGCGGTCGAAGCCGCTTTCGCCGCCACCGGGCTGGCTGTCGCCGGCTCATGCGGTGGCCCGCCGGCCCGCCGCGCGCGGGCCTGAACCGCGCGGCTGGTCAGCTCCGGTCAAGGCGCCGGAAGGTGACCTCGTGGAGCAACAGCCGGAGCGCGGCTGCCGCCGGGATCGCCACCAGGGCGCCGACGATGCCCATGAGGGCCCCGCCGACCAGCACGGCCACGACTGACACCACGGCGGGCACCTTGACGGTGCTGCCCATGATCCTCGGGACGAGCAGGTAGTCCTCGGCCAGCCGGTAGCCGATATAGAACGCGAGCGTGGCTATCGCCACCGGCAAGGACACCGTCAGCGCGACGAGCGAGACCACGGCACCGCCGATCGTGGACCCGATGACGGGAATCAGGTCCATCAGGGCCACGAACAGCCCCAGCAGAAGAGGGTAGGGAATGCCGAACGCGAGCATCCATACGTAGGTGCCGGCCCCGGCGATCACCGACGTGACCACGTTGCCCAGGACGAACCCGCCTACCTTGGTGAAGATCTCGTCGCCGAGCAGGATCACGCGGGCGCGGCGGGAGTGCGGTGCCAGCCGGTAGGCGAACAGCTTGATCCGGGGCATGCCCGCCAGGAAATAGACCACCAGGACGAGCACGACCAGCATCGAGGTCACCGCGCCGAGCACCAGCTCCCCGGCGCCGAGCACCCCACCGACTAGCGAGCTGCCCCGGGTGGCGAGCAGGTGGGACAGGCGCTGCTCGATGTGATACTGGGCGTTCAGCCGCCCCAGCTGGGAATTGTGATTCTGCAGCGTGTGCGCGTAATGCGGCAGCTCGGAGACCAGCCGGGTGGTCTGCGCGGCGAGCGGGGGGATCGCCGCCGCGAAGAACCCGGCGACCACTCCGAGCACGGCCAGCGCCACGGCGGCGACCGCCGCCCACCGGGGAACCCGGTGCCTGGTCAACCAGCCGACCACGGGCTCCAGGCCGGCCGCGAGGAACAGCGCCAGGCCGATGAGGACGAGCACCGAGCGCGCCCTGATCGCCAGTTCTACCAGTCCGAACGTGACCGCGACACCGGCCGCTCCGGCCATCCCGATGAAGAAGGGCGAGCGCCGGTCGATCGGCTGGCCGAGGCGCCCCAGGCCCCCGGTCTCCTCGGCCTGCAGCGCCGCCACCTCCGCCGCCTCGCGCATCCGGTCCGCGCCCCGCTCCGGTGCCTCACCGGCGGGTTCTGCTGCCTCGCCGGCTGGCTCGGCCGGCAACGTCCCGCTCGCCCCGCGGACACCGGGTTTCATGGCCAGCCGGCCGGTGCGGGGGTCACCGGGACCGTCCTGCGTTATGTCGCCCACCTGCCCAAGCTCGACGTCATCCCCCAGCGCTGTCCGCCAGGGAACGGATCAAACATGCCGGTGCCGCTCTCACATCCCGGCGGCGCGCCCGGCCCGTTACACGGCCGTGATCCGGGCGTTTGGCCGTGTCTTTCCGGGGCAGTCGAGCGCTGTGAGCTTGCCAGCCAGCCAGCAGCGGGTACTCGACCGCATGGAGAGCGCCCTGCAGGTGTGCGAACCGCGGCTCGCGTCGATGTTCGCGATCTTTACGCGGCTGACCAGGGGCGAAGCAGTGCCGCGGGCGGAATCCTTACCAGCTGGGGCCCGGCTTGGATGGAACCGGCGATTCGTGGCCATCCCGCTCGTCCTCGCCTTCGTGGCGCTGCTTGTGTTCCTGGCCGTGATCAGCTCCGCGGCACATGGTTGCGGGAATGTGGCCGGGCTGCGTGGCCCGGCGGTGACCCACTACAGGGGCTGCCAGGCCGCGCCGGGGCCGCCAAGTCGCTAACAGGCCGCAACGGCGGAAAGTCCGCCTGCGGCGGGCGCGGATCGGAGTGAGTGAGCATGGCAACGAGCAAGCAGACCCGGGCGGCCCGGCGCAATGTGAAGCAGGCGCAGCAGGCTGCGGCCGGCCAGAGGACGATCGCGCACTTGCCGGACAAGACCCGGAGCGCGCTGGGCAGGCAGGGCGCAGCGGTAGCCCGGCGCAAGCGCACCGGCGGCGCGTCGCCCAAGACCCGCGCGGAGCTGTATGAGATCGCCCGGAAACGCGATCTGCCCGGCAGGTCGAAAATGGGCCGTGATGAACTCGCCAGGAAACTCGGCGAGAAATAGCGCGCGATTCCGGCGGATCCGCCAAGCGTAACTTGATGACCATTCCCAGTCAGGACGATGAGGAGGTGCCGTCGTGCCGCGGGGATCGAACTCTAAGCGGGAACGGCAATACGAGCACATCAAGGCCAGCGCGAAGCAGCGCGGTGAGAGCACCGGCCGGGCCGAGGAGAAGCGGGGATCTGCTCCCTCCCGCTCAGCCCGCCAGCAGGCGGCCGTGGCCTGGCTAGCTGGCCGCAAGCTGATCCTCGGCCATCGCCGGCGATCAGCTCTTGAGCTGCTCGATCTTGTCGCGGAACAACGTGGTGGCAATGGTTGACATGCGGGGCTGCCCGCGCAGGAACGCCTCCGCGAACTTCTTCGCCTGCTGGTGCTCCACCTTGCCGGGCAGCGGCGGCTCGTCCGGGTTGACGTTGACGTCGACCAGCGCGGGACCAGCGTGCCCCAGTGCCCGCTCGATCGCCGGCCGCACGGTGTCCGGGCGGTCCACCTTGATCCCCAGGGCGCCGTTCGCGGTGGCGAACGAGCTGTAGTCGACGAACGGCTCCGGGTAGCGCACGCCATGCTCGGGGTAGCCGAGCACCATCTGCTCCCACAGAATCTGCCCCAGCGAGTTGTTGTTGTTGATGACGACCTTCACCGGGAGCTTGTGCTTGATCGCAGTCAGGAACTCGGCCATCAGCATCGCGAACCCGCCGTCGCCGACGTAGGCGATGACCTGCCGCCCAGGGAAGGCGTGCTGGATGCCGATGGCGTACGGCAGCCCGGGTGCCATCGTGGCCAGGTTCCCGGACAGGAAGAA
>Ga0126381_100007852_pt1 | contig 11901 bp, 9 predicted proteins | sample PanSoiMetPlot_28_FD_96465 | JGI IMG/M metagenome (GOLD analysis project Ga0126381, IMG submission 96465) | Tropical forest soil microbial communities from Panama - MetaG Plot_28 | ecosystem: Environmental > Terrestrial > Soil > Tropical forest > Bulk soil | place: Panama | collected 2016-02-17
CGTCCGTAACCGCTGTTCTTCACCCCGCCTACTGGAACGCGAGGGTCCGATGCCGTAACTCCGTTGATGAAGACACCACCGGTGTACAAATCGCGCGCGATCCTGCGCGCCAGATCGATATCTTTGGTCCACAGATTGCCGCTCAACCCAAACTCGCTTGCATTTGCCGCATCGACAGCCGCCTCTACGTCTTCAACGCGAGTGATCGCTGCAACCGGACCGAAAGTCTCTTCATCGAAGGCCGGCATCCCCTGTGTCACGCCGCTCAGGACCGTGGGCTTGTAGAAAGCACCCTTGCCTTCTTGCGGTTCACCGCCACACAACACGCGTGCGCCCTTCGCAACGCTTCCCTCCACTTGCTTGTGCAGGGAGTCTCGAAGATCGGCTCTTGCCATCGGGCCCATCACTGTCGCAGGATCGAAGGGATCGCCGACACGGATTGCTTTCGTCGCCTCAACGAACAGTCGTTCGAATTCGTCGGCTATCTTCTCCACCAAGATGAATCGTTTGGCAGCCAGGCAAACCTGGCCAGCATTGTGGAATCGGCCTCTGATGCCGGCAGCCACAGCCGCCGGGATGTCAGCATCTTCACAGACAATGAATGCATCAGAGCCGCCCAATTCCATCACTGTTTTCTTGATGACCTTTCCCGCCTCGGAGGCAACCGCCGAACCTGCACGCACACTTCCCGTTACGGAGGCCCCTTGGACTCGTGGGTCATTGATAACGTTGACCACGTCGTCCCTCTTAATGATCAGGTTTTGAAAGACGCCCACCGGGAAACCAGCTTCAAGCATGACCCGCTCGAATTCCAGTGAACTCCGCTGAGTATTCATTGAATGCTTCACCAGTACAACGTTGCCGGCCAGCATTGTTGGGATAGCCATGCGCGTCAGTTGCCAGATCGGGAAGTTCCACGGCATGACTGCGAGGATGGGTCCAAGCGGCAGGTAGGAAACATACGCGTTCACCGGGCCAGTCGAAGCAGGATCGTCCGCCATGATTTGGGGTCCGTGCTCGGCGTACCAGTCCGCTTCGTGCGCACATTTCTCAACCTCGTCTTTCGCCTCTGAAAAGACTTTACCCATCTCGGTAGTAATTACCTTTGCGAGTTGCGTTTTGTTCTTCCTCAAGGCTCCAGCGAGGTGCGAGAGAAGCTGCGCTCGCTCATAGACGGATAGCTTCCGAAACGATTGAAAGCTTTTTTCGGCCGTAGCGAGTGTTTTCTCGATCTGTGCGGCACTGTAGAAGGAGAACGTCTCGATCTGCTCTCCAGTGGAGGGATTCACCGTAGCGAAACCTGTTGAACTCATATCTGTCTCCTTGTGCTGATGGATAGGCCTTGTCTTGCGTTCTTTGGGGGCTTCGTAATGCCCCCGACAATTACTGCTTTGCCGCGCCTTTCGCCGCCTCAGTGATAACGTCCGCAACCTTCTCAGGCTCTTGCAACATGGCAACGTGACAGGTCTGCAGAGGAACAGCCTTACCTCCCGCCTTCTTCGCGCCAGCTTCTTCCATCGCGGCCGTCAACGTGTGGTCCTTCATCGAGATCACATGCCAGGAGGGCTTGGATTTCCATGCTGCGTGGGTCAACTTCTCATCGAACATCGGACCGTTCGTCTGACCCTGTACCGCGAGGACTATACGACGCTCCGGCATCGGAAGCCCCTCGGCAAAATAATTGAGAATTCCATCTGGAGACATCCTTGCAAAGTGCTCCGAATCGACCTGGATAGATTTCTGCCCGGGAGTGAAGCCGTAGGGCGCACTGGTGTCGTTGGCTGATGTACCTACATCCGGAACATACGCCGCAATGTAAACGAGACCTGATACTTTCGGATCATCACCCGCCTCAGTGATTACAGCGCCACCCCAGGAATGGCCCACAAGAATCACCGGCCCGTCCTGCAGAGCGATGATTCGGCGTGTGGCGTCCACGTCATCCGACAGGGACGTCAGCGGATTCTGGACAGCGACCACGTGAAAGCCGCGGGCTTCGAGGATGGGGACTAGCTTGCTCCAACTGCTACCGTCCGCGAAGGCGCCGTGTACGAGAACGATGTTCTTCACGGGCTGTTGCTGCGCTTGTGCATGGCTAGCGCCTGATAGAGCGGTGGCTACTCCGACGCCTCCCGCAAGAACCGCTTCAGCAATTTTTGTCATCGTGTCCTCCTAGCTAGGTTGTGATCGTTGGATTGAATCGCTGTCGTTGGAATCGAGTGGCTTGCACGCCACTCAGACGACGACGCTGGCTCATTTGCTGATAGGACTGGAGTCGTTAACGTCGACATCGAACACGATGACCGCGCGCCCCATGATTTCTCCGGCGCGCAGCAACTCAATATTCTCGTTGACGTCCTCGAAACGGATCCGCTTTATTGAATGCTGAATCTTGCCTTTTTGCGCAAGCGCCAGCACCTCCTGCAGATCGCTATAGTTCGCCCAGAACGATCCGTGGTAGGTCAACTCACCGGCCGTGAAGGGGAACAACGGGATGTCGATCCGGGTCCCTACCAAACCTACCGATACGAAGGCTCCAGAAGTAGCAAGCAGACCGATGCCAGTTTGTATGGTTTCCGAGGCGCCTACGCAGTCGATTGCAGCATCCAATTTGCGTTTGCCGGTCAGCTTTTGAAGCTCACCCTGCAGATCAGAAAGTGATTTTCCGCGTGTGTTGATGATGAAATCGGCTCCACGCTCCTTGGCGATTGCAAGCTTCTCGTCGTTTCGGGCGAACACCACGACAGTGGCGCCGGAGGAAAGCAGCTTCGCGTATTGCACCGCGTAGCTGCCAAGTCCGCTTGCGCCGAATACCCCCATCACCCGGTCTGGGCCGAACACACCGGCTGCGCGCAGTTTCTTTATCCCTCGGTAGGGTGTCACGCCCGCATCGGTGAGCGGTGCGAGTTCCTCCCACTTCAGCTTGTGCTCAACGCGGATGAGCTGCCTGTACGGAACGGGAATGAATTCTGCGTAACCGCCCGGAGGGCCAAATCCGGGCCAGCTTCCGTGCTCACAAAGCTGCTCATTTCCAACTCGGCATTGGCGACAGATTCCATCTCCCCAGCCAGCAGCAACAACTACCTGGTCGCCAACGGTGAGTTGAGTGCTATGCGGCACCTGGTCGCCAATCGCAGACACTCGTCCGGCGATTTCGTGCCCTGGGGTTATCGGGAATTTTACTTTGAGAGCTTCTGCGAAGTAACCGTCGATGAGTTGAACGTCTGAACGGCACATTCCAGCTCCGCCGACTCTTACGAGCACCTGGTCCGGAAGAATCTCGGGAATTTGTATCTCTTCAAGCACCAATGGTTGTTTATAGCCATGCATTCTTGCTGCGCGCATCTCGTTTCTCTCCTTCGCATTTTGAGCCAACCGGCGAATCGTGCCATTGCAGCGATTGTGGGTGGGTTGGTCTTAAGAGGGCGACGGCTACCAACATGCTCACGACCAGAAATGGATCAGAGATGTTCATCGCTTCAGACCTCCTGATTGGAAATTTCGATTTCCTATCTGAACCTCGGAACGTAGGACGAAGATAACCCTATTCGTGGGGGATCGGAACGGTAGTGCGACGAAACGTTGCGCATTCTCGACGAGACGTGCAGCTATCAGAATGTGCTCGTGCGCAACCGCGCTACTACGCGATGATTTGCGCCCGCATTGAACCCTTGGAAGCCACTATCAGGAGACTGCGGTGAAACAACTTGCGATCATCCGCCACCGAGACGGTCTATTCACTGATTCGATTTCGGGCACGGGGGTCCCCGTCATAGCCCAGCCCCAGTTGGAGGGGTGGCTCTCGCTCTTCGCCGATCTTTGAAGATGTAGAGCAGCAAGCCAAGAGACGGAAAGAGAACGACAGCACCCGCAACAGACGCAAAGACCACGTCGCGAACGATGGCTTCGGACAACACGCTGTTGAATATCGTCCTCTCAGGACGAACGAGATAAGGATACTGCGAGCACGCCCATCCCACCACAATGGCGCCTACGTGAATGACTGCCATTGCCCGTGACAGACGGACCCATGCTCTGTAAAGTGCGAGGAATGCCAGAGCAAGCGTGATGACAGCCGCCAGCGCGAAAAAGCAGCCGACGGCATTGCGCATGAAACTTTCCCTAAGGCCGCGGGCATACCAAGCGCTGAGAACAACGCTCACCATCGACATGAGGCCTCCGGCCACACCTGCGGCAGCAGCGCGTCGGCGGAACACGCGACGGAGTTCTTCGCTAGATGCTTCCACGGCCAGGTATGTTGCGGCAAGAAATGCGAAGAGCGTGAGCGTCAGAAGACCTACAGATATGGTGAACGGACTCAGCCAGTTGAGAACATAACCGTTCAGGCTTACATCTTGGGAGACGAAAACATCATCATCGGAAATGGCGCCTACAACGATTCCAGCGAAAAAAGGGGTAAAGCAGCTCGACATCGAGAAAACATAGGCGCAAGCGCGCTGCATGCGTGAGTCGATGGTCGAATACGCCCGGAACACAAAGGACGATCCACGAAGAACTATTCCCACAAGCATGAGAAGAATGGGGATATAGAGAGCGACCATAATCGCGCCGAAGGCAGGCGGGAAGCCTGAAAACAAAAGAACAAGTATCAGAATGAGCCAAACGTGATTTGCCTCCCAGATGGGCCGTATGGCATTCGCGATCAGTTCCTTCTGTTTTTCCTTAAGAGGGCCTCCGCTGAAGAGGTCCCAGACGCCAGCTCCATAATCTGCTCCGCCGAGCAAAGCATACAGAACGAGTGAAGCAACCATGATCATTACGAGTAGAGATGCCATGACTACAGCCCCCTTTAGATAGCATCCGCATCTCGATTTGTGGGATCTGCGATAACGTGGGCAGCCAGCAGCCACATCACGATGCATCCCAAGACACAATAGAGACCGGAGACCAGCAGGAACGGCCCTTGCAGGTGAGGAAATTCGGTCACTGCATCCTTGGTTCTCAAGATTCCAACTACGATCCAAGGTTGACGTCCGAGTTCCGTGACGAACCATCCTGCCTCCAGTGCGATGAATCCAAGTGGACCGCAAAGCACAAGCAGCTTCACAAAGCCACGATTCGCGCTAAGCGACTTACGCTTCCAAGCAAGCCACGCACTCAAAAGTGTGACCGCGGAAAGCACGCTGCCCAGCCCCACCATCACCTGGAAGGAAATGTGCACCAACGGCACGCTTGGCCAGTCCGCTTCCGGAAATTCATCCAGGCCCTTCACGGTGGCATTGGCCTTGTGGAATGCCAACAGACTCAAACCGTGCGGAATTTCTAATGCATATTTTGTTTCCCGTTCCTTAGCGACGGGCAGACCGCCGATCCGGAGCGGCGCACCAACTTCGGTTCTAAACTGCCCCTCGAGGCTCGCGAGCTTCACCGGCTGTGTGCGCGCAACCATTCGTGCGAGGGCGTCCCCGCTGATTCCCTGGACCAGCACTGCGGCCCCGCCCACAGCAAGCGCGATACTGATTGCGACCTCATCGAATCGATTGCGACCGCGTCGCAACATGAGCCAACTGTGAATTCCCGCCGTGGCAAATCCAACCGCACAGTACGCCGCGAGTACCATATGTACTGCTTCCGGAATGGACGCGGGACTGAGCATAGCCTTCAGAGGATGGATGTTCGTGAACTTGCCGTTCACAAGGTCGAACCCGGCAGGGGTATTCATCCAAGCGTTCACGAAGGTGACGAAGATTGCCGAAACAGCTCCACTGACCGCAACAATGCCACCGGAGAGAAGATGAAGGTATTCGGGCGTTCGTTCCCACCCGAAGAGATAAATACCGAGGAAGATTGCCTCCGTGAAGAAAGCAAATCCTTCGAGCGAGAATGGCATGCCGATGACTGAGCCGGCACTTTCCATGAACCGCGGCCACAGAAGGCCCAACTCGAAAGATAGTACCGTTCCGGAAACTGCACCGATTGCGAAAAGAATCGCGGCTCCTTTGGCCCACCGCTTCGCAAGTATCTGATACACAGGTTCGCGTGTTCGCAGCCACCGCCATTCCGCAATAGTCATCATGAGAGGAAAAGAGACTCCTATTGCGGCAAACACGATATGAAAGGCCAAGGATAGTCCCATCTGAGAGCGTGCCGATAAGAGAGGGCTCATTTTTCACCTGCCACGTCGACCGGTCAAATCCCAAGCAAACGTTGCTCGGATATCTTGCCCGCGTCTGAGAAGAATCGCCATTCCATGTTTCTGCAATATCCGCCCTCTTCATACTCCGGGTTTCTGCAGCAGCAGTGTTTTGAGGAAACCTCGCCGTGCAACGGTCAGAGCGACAATCCCTTATAAGGCCCAACTCCGAGTCCGTCACGATGTGCGAACTTCTGTTCCGGACGTTCTCATCAGGGATATTGAAATGCCGGTCTTAGACGGAGTCGCGAATACGGGTTCTCTCAACACATCACGTTCTAGATCGCGCGCGAGGCGTGCCAGCAGACTAGGCGGTTCGGCGCGTTCCTCCCCGATCCGATCAAGAGATTTTCCTTGCAACGCCTCAAGAGCGCCCGCTACTTGCTTGTTGTCATGGTCTGCCTGAGGATGTGTCTGGTCGCTGAGCTGACTTTCCAAGGACTCAGCGATATGGATTAGAGGCCGTGCCACACTTCCTAGTGAATGCGTTTCCGTATGCAGAACAGTTATGGAGCGCTGGCGCTCCTCGATGGAACTGAATGGCAGTAGCGGCAAATCCAGTAAATATAGGGTCCGTAGGGTTGATAGCCATCGACGGACACGATCGCGAGCTGCCAGATATGCGAAACGTCGCCCTCCGCTCTCAAAGAGAACCGCATCCGCTTCGGCATTGACTCTCGCAAACGATTCGGCGATCGCATCTCGCAGGGCCTGGATTTGGTCGAAGCGGGACTCGCTAGCGGGAAAGGATGTGAGACTCGCGACGAGGCGAGCCGACTGCGCAAACATGCGCACCATCTGGACAGCTGCGGGTTTCGGATAAAGGCGCTCAAACACTAGCCACATGGAAGCGATTCCCAGAAGCACTCCGATTGCTCGGTCGCGCCCTATGGTTAGGTCGAGTGACACCGTGAAGTCCGTGACGTTGATCAGATAGAAGGCAAACGCCATCTGTAAACCCGCGTAAGAAAGCCGGGGACTCGACGTTGCGACATAAGCCGAAAGACCTGTGACGCAGGCGAATAGAACTGTCAGTCCGACGATAGAGTCGATGTATGGGAGGATCAGAATCTGGGATCCCAGGCCGAATACAAAGCCTCCAATAGCTGCTCCGCCGATGCGTAGCAATTGTTTCTGGCGTGAGGAACCGATGTCGCTCAACGCTGTCAAAGCGCACGTCGTGACAGCCGTTGAAATCCCGGGCCAGTTTAAGCCGACGTAGATCAAGTAACAAAGCATCGAAGCAGCCGTGCCGGCAAGCGCGAATTTCAGATACTCCGGGTTAGAAAAGGCGTCACGCGCAAATAGCCGGCTTGTCGAGCGCGGCTCGTCCATGAGTTCTAATCCTGGATCTGCGGATCCACTCATTACCAGAACAGACTCCATTAAGCCGACAGTCGCTTCCAGTTCAGTAAAGAGGGATGAGCTCCGGTCGGACTCCTTCGATCCGTCACGCTCCTTGATGAGGCCTGCAGTTTGAATACACTCGATGATTTTCGTAACCCGTATTCCGAGCGCCTGAGCACGCTCCTGCGACACTGGTCCCGATTCCTGGTCGCCAGACGCAAGGGCCGCACAGATATCGATGGCGCGGCCAACCAAGGCAATCAGAGCGCCCACCTTTGAGCGTTCGAGTGTACTTCTGTTGCTTCGAGCGATCTGCTGGCGAAGCATGCTGGTTCCTGTTACGGCATATTGCGTAAGCGATCGAGCGGCGCGAGAAAAGGCTGGCGAGGGTTCGCCGTAGTCGTTGAGCACCTCTTGAATACTGCGGAGGCGAGATGTAATCCCTTCCACCAGTGGGTCCGTGCGCACAGAGTAACGGAACACTACCTCGACGAGAAGCGTGATCAGAGCACCAATGGCCGTTGCGAGAATCTGCCACAGAGTCAGTTCCGTGTTCAGCTCTGCTGGACCGGGTAAATACCAGATTGTCATCGTGGCTGTTGCAACGACAACCACCCCAGCCGCGAGAGGAAAATACGTGAGCGTCTTCAAAAGGAAGAAGCTCAAGAACACCGTCACGGCTTCCCACAGAAAGTGCGTGCTCGGTATTGAAGCAAACATTCGTGCACCAATGGGCATCAACACGATCCACGCTGCGAATGCCAAGATAAAGTACAAGCCAGACTTCGCGGTCGAAAGCAGGTTCTCGCGCGACAAGATGAACGCGCAATTTACCCCGACAGCCCCGTAAGGAATTCTGAAGGTAACGATAATGATCATGCTCAGTGCAGCAGCGATGATCATTCGAGCTACCAATGACCATCTGCCTGGATATGGAGCGAGTTCCTGACGAAGGAAATCGGGGAACCATTCTCGAAGAGTTTGCATTCCTTCGCGCTGATCGGGAGCACCCATGGCTATCTCCCAGCCGCCAGAGAGTTCTCGCCACGAACTACGACAACTGCAGACTCGCCAAGACGAAAGAATTCGATCCCGGAGTTCTGAATACGGACTCGAACCGGAAAGCGTGATGCGAGGTGCACCCAATTCAGGGTTCTCTGCACATCGGGAAGCCCAGGGGTAAGCTTGCCAATCAAATCTGAGTCCGGTGTTACTCCGAAGCCTACACTTTCAACCACTCCCTTGAAGGAGACGTTTGGACGGGAGAGAACATATATCTCTGCCTCCATTCCGGGCCTTATATGTTGCAGCTGGGTCTCACGAAAGTTCGCGATCGCCCACCACACACGCGTATCGATCAGCGTGAAGACCTGTTCGCCTGCATGAGCGTAGACCCCCTGCGAGATTGTGAGATTCGTGACGCGCGCTTCAAAGGGTGCCAATACCTTGCAGTGGTCGAGATTGTATCGAGCGGTATCGATTGCGGCCTGCTTACCGGAGAGTTGACCTAGTAACGGTTCTAACGTTGTCACGCTATGAGACGCCTGCGATACCTGGTTCCTGGTCTGAGTCAGTGTCGCCTGTGCTTGCCGGTACTGCGCTTCGGCTGCGAGAAGTCCAGCCTCAGCCAAAGCTAACTGCGACCGTGCCTGCCTTGCTGCTTGCGCTCGCGTATTGACAGCAGTTTTGGCTAGGTCAACCTGATCTACCGTCACGAACTGGCGTTCCAGCAGCGGCTCGAGACGATGGAGGTTATTGACAGCATAGGTGTACTCCGCATCTGCCTTATCGACGGCTGCCTTCGCGTTGGAGACATCGGCTTTTGCCTGCTCTACTGACGCCGCGGCGCGGTTCACACCTGCTTCCGAGCTCAAGGCCACGGATTTAGCGACATCGACACCGCTATTCAGCGACGCAATGGTACGACGCTGATTCTCGATTTGACCATTCAGCGATTCGAGCTCGGACTCGGCTTGCGCTAAGGCATAACGGTAAGGTCGATCATCTATCTCGAAGAGAAGCTCTCCCTGCTTGATGAATTGGTTATCTGTTATATGCAGGTTTGTTATGGGACCGTTGACAACCGGAGCGATGCCGATGAAATTAGCAAATATCTCGGCATCGTCGGTTCGCGGATTGGTGACAGTCTTCCAAAGTACACACGTGCCAGCGAGGAGAGCGTAGGCAATGACGCCCGCGCTGAACAAAATGCCTAACTTTTCACTCGGTGCGCTGGCAATTTTTTCTGACATATGCACTTCGTGCTAAGAGAACAGGAACAGCCAAATCGAGAAGGCAATTGAGGCCGCAAGACACGGATAGACGACGATGGTCCACCGAATCAGGTGTGGTATTTTGAACTTTGTAAGCAAGAAGCTCACGAGGGAAGCCGCGGCAATTCCAACGAGGATGCATACGAGCCACGCTGGAAAGTACGATCCGAGAATATTGAAGGACGGTGCCCGGCCACATCCACCTAACAGAATGGCTGCGATGGGTCCGCCGTACTGAACATAGGATCTAAAGCACGCGGGCATTGCTCCTCCTCTAGGGTTTCGACGGCTGCACCTGGATTTGGATCATGTCTCCAGTTCGGAAGGCAAGATCCGCTACTTGTAACAAGAGTTGGGAACGGGCGGCTACGTCTTCGTACCGCGCTTGCGCGAGACTCTTCTGCGTGGAAATGACGTCAAGCTGGCTACGTAAACCAAGGCTGTAGGATTGTCGCGCTGCTTCATACGACTGCATGGATGCCGCTAACAATGCCGTTGCCACCTGTTGTTGCCTGAGAGCGGTCCGCAAGTTCGTATACGACGTGAACACCTCTTGCTCGATCTGATCGCGGGTTGCATGGAGATCGGCCTCAGCAGCGTTCTCCTCCCTCCTGGCGGCAGCTATTCTCTTTTCTCTTCCTGCCCCGTCGAAAAGTGTCCATCTCATTTCCAGACCTGCCGACCATATCTCTCCGTCTCCATAGTGGCCTGGGTATAGGTCCTGCTGGCCATATCCGCGGACCAGCCCGCCGTCTCCCGCGAAGCGAATTGTTGGGAAATACGCCGAACGGGCCTGCTTCAGTTCGCCTTCAGCGGAGCGGATTCGGGCAATGCTCGCCAATAGCTCTGGTCTTTGTTGGAAGGCGCGGTCTATCTCTTCACCGAGGGAATCGGCCGCTGTTGTTGGAATTGGAATCTCAGAAATACTCTGCACGTGAAAATGCGTGTCGGCCGCAAGCCCCATCACGGTAGCCAACTCGCCTTGAGATATCTCTTCGGCACCGATGATGGCCTGCAGATCGTAGTCTGCCTGAACGCGTGCAGCGGTGGCTTCCAGGAGATCAGGTCGCGTTGCTAGACCGTTCCTCAGGCGACTTTCAGCATCCGACTCCACCGTTTCTGCATTCTTAAGGCTGGTCTCCGCCGCCTCTCTTTGCCCCTTGGAGCTAAGCAGCCGAAAGTAAGCAGACGCAACTTGATAGATCACTCGCCTATGAGTGTTGTTGAATTCCAGATTCTGGGTGAGGAGATTGGCTTTCGCAACATCCAATGCCCCTGATCGACCGCCGAGGTCGAATATCAAATACTCCACCTGAAGCGCCGGACTCACGAAGGCGATGGTCTGCCGATGAAAATACTCTCCGATCAGTGCAGGTTGACGGAGGCTGGCAGCGTAGACGGTCGCAACGAGGGTTGGATAGTATGCCGATCGAGCAACGCCAAGCTCATCTGCGCGCATCCGAGCTCGCTCCCACGCAGCGCGTGTCTCTGGATTGTGTTGCTCCGCCAGGTTAATCAGTTCTGCAAGCGTATAGACCTTCTGGGGATCGATATTCCATGCTGGCTGATGATCGGCCACTAGTTGCCTTGCGGCATCCCTCTCTTCCTTCGAATGCCAAGGCCGGTCCGCGCTAGGCGGTGCGTTTTGCGCAACAAGTTCTCGGACAAGGACGACGCCCGCCATCAACAAGACGCATTTGGCCAACTGGCTGTCCATATATTTGTTTAGCCACTGTTCGACACTGGTCCTCGCGAACAGCACTCGCTATCACCCTCCCAAGTGGCTTCCATTGCTCGTCAGCAAATTAGGAAATCTTTGCGGCTGAGACCTCAGGTACTGGTTCGGAGCCCGGACGGTCGCTCCGAATCTTGCTGCCGCATGCCACGGCCATCTCGGGTCGTAAAGAATCGTCCTGGCCAGCGCAATCATGTCGGCGTCGCCGGTCAGAACGATCCCTTCAGCCTGTTCGAATCCGGTGATTAGACCTACTGCTACAACAGGCATGCCAACGGCAGCCTTGATTGCCCTTGCGAGTGGCACCTGATAACTCGGGCCCACTGGAATCTTCTGCTGAAGACCGTTGCCGCCGCTCGAAACATGAATTGCATCACATCCCAGTCTTTCCA
>Ga0126381_100007853_pt1 | contig 11901 bp, 10 predicted proteins | sample PanSoiMetPlot_28_FD_96465 | JGI IMG/M metagenome (GOLD analysis project Ga0126381, IMG submission 96465) | Tropical forest soil microbial communities from Panama - MetaG Plot_28 | ecosystem: Environmental > Terrestrial > Soil > Tropical forest > Bulk soil | place: Panama | collected 2016-02-17
CGCGACCACTCCACGGAGCAGTTTTCTTCACGGGCGAAGCGCTCGCTCGCCTCTTTAGCTTCACGTTGCATTTGGGCGAGCACCTTCGGGTCGAGATCACGCTGGTCCAGGGCCGTTTCGCAGCGGCCCACTACCGCAGTAACGATGCCGGGAAAGGTTTTGACGCTGCCGATCGTGCACACTGCGTCGGGGTGTTTGCATGCAATGGATCGAATCTCGAGCGCGAGCTTAGCGGCGGCCGCGAGCGCATCGCGGCGTACTTTCATCGGAGTGGAGCCGGAGTGCGCCTCTTGTCCATGGAAAGTGATGGCGTGCCGTTCGACGCCTTTTGTGCCGAGCACTACGCCAAGCGGCAGGCCCATGGCTTCCAGCACTGGGCCTTGCTCGATGTGCAATTCCAGATAGGCGGCGGCGTTTTTCTGCTCGCGCTCGGCTTCTGGAAACCGGTCTATTTCGACGCCGCAGCGGCGAAGCGCGTCATCCATGCGGATGCCGTCCCTGTCGGTACGTTTCCGATCCGCAGCGATCGAATGAGTGCCTGCGAACGCGGAGGAGCCGAGGAGGCTGCGCCCGAATCGAGCACCCTCTTCATCGGCCCAGTCGACGACGCGAATAGTGACTGGAGGACGGCCGTTGAATTCGATGGCGAACCTGCGCAGCACTTCGAGCGCGGCCATCTCGTCCAAAGCGCCGTCGAGCCAGCCTCCGTTCGGCACGGAATCCAGGTGACCGCCGAGCAGAAGCGCCTTTTCGGAAGCGCCCGGAAGCGTGACCCAGCCATTACCGGCGGCATCGTAGTGATGCTCCACCGGAAGGCCCTTAAGCTTAGAAGCGAACCATTCACGCGCCTTCAGCCATGTATCGGTCCAGGCAACGCGTTGCGCGCCGTTTTCATCGGCGGTGAGAGCTCGCAATTCTTTCAGTTCAGCGACGGTTCGTTTCGGATTAAGGCTCATGTGCGGGCCGAAATCGGCCGGACAAGACTATAGCATGTCGCGCGAAAATCGCGCGCGGGCGGAGGTGGGTGAAGGCTACTGCTTACCCGGAATTTTGGTGTTTTGGATCTGCGCGATCGGTTGCAACTCGGCGGCCCGCTTGAAGTCGGTGTTCGCGCCCGCGCTGTCGCCGGAGAGTTGTTTCGCCACGCCGCGAATCTGATAGGCATTGATGTAGGATGCATCCAGCTTGATCGCCTCCGAGCAGTCAGTGATCGCGCGATCGTACTGCCTGAGGCGGAGAAACGCGTAGCAGCGCGCGTTATAGGCGAGCGTGAAGTTGGAATCGAGTTGGATAGCCTGATCGAACAGGGGGACGGCCTGTACGAAGCGTTCCTGTTCGGCGTACTTGCGGCCGTAACGATACAGGTTCAGGGCTTGCTCGGACTTGCCTGAACTGCCGCGCGGCACGGCCACTTGCGGCAGTGTGTTCTTGACGGGAACGACGGGCACCTGAAGGTCGACCAGCTTGGGCGCGGCAACCATGGCTTCGGCGGGTCTCGGTGCCGCTGCGGGAGCCGATGTCAGAGCCGCCGGCGGATTCGCGGAAGATTGCGTTAGCGTTCCGGGCGAAGGCATTCCCGCCGGAGGCAGCGCGACGCTGACTAGGGGCGCGGCGCTTGCCACTGGGGCCGGAGCCGATGCCGGAGGTGCAGAAACCGGGGCTGTCCGTGCTATAGGGGCAGGCGCAGCTTCTATCGCCGGAGCTGGCGCTGGCGCATGTGCTGGTGCGGCCATGGTCGCAGTCACAACCGGCTGCTGCGGAGGTTGAGGCGGGGCAGCGGTCTTCATTTCAAACGCCTGCTTAGCAGCAGCGAGCAATGTCGCCGCCTGCGCGGGATTCTGACCGTTCATCAAAGCCTGGTTGATGTCCGCGAGTGCGGGCTGCGGTGCGCCGCTTGCGATATAAAACTCCGCGCGGCAGAGGTACGCCGCTGGATCGGACGGACTCAATTCGATCGCCTTGTAGCAGTCCTTTACGGACGGGACCAGTTGTCCGGAAGTGCGCAGCAACGTGGCCCGGCCCAAGTACGCCTTCTCGGATTGCGGGGCTGCGGCGATCGCCTGGTTGTAGTCTTCCAGCGCTGGCTGAACTTCACCCGCTCGCTGATGCAGGGTTGCCCGAAGCAAGTAGTTGTCGACGTTGGTCGAATTGCGGCGGATCGCCTCGTTCGCGTCGGCTATGGCGGCCGCTGTCTGTCCGCCCGCGGCGAGGTCCGAGGCGCGCAGTGCATAGGCCTGGGAATTGTTGGGTTGCAATTCCAGCGATTGGGACAAGTCCGTGATCGCGTCGGCGAAGTTTCCTAGTTGGCTGCGGCACGCGCCGCGATGCAGATAAGCGGAGTCGTTCTTGGGATCGAGCTCGATGGCCTTGGTGAACGCTTCGATAGCCTGCCCGCACAGCTTCTGATCTTCGAGGCCCTTGCCGCGATCATAAGCTTCCTGCGCGCGCTGCCATGTGGACATGGGCGCGGCGCTGGCCGTACCGCTGGAAACGTTCGTTACTGAGCGCATGGCGACCGCCTGCTTTTCGGTCTTGGCGATCTTCGACAGCTGCGTCACGGACGCCCGCAGGTCTTTGATCTGATCCTGGATGGACGCCAGAGATTGCTGGATGTTCTTGATAACGCTCGCCAAGTCAGGCCGTTCCAGGTCGTCGCTGAACAGCCAGCCGGTGAAAATTACCATCGTAAGCACCGCGCCGATCAGACTCTTACGTAGCATTCTACGCCTCGTTTCCCAGGATTTCCCAAGAACACTTACCAGTACTAGTGATGGAAATCGGAGTATAGCACTTCCCGAATGCAGTATAGAAGAACAATCTCGAAAGAATCCTTCGGTCTTTTACCTTAGTTCGGATTGCAAAAGAGCCCTGTCGTGATATGATCGGGTTTCTTACGTCGGGGAGCATAATCTCAAAAGAAAGAGATAGTTATGGCGGGTCATGCGATCGAAACCGGGGTGAGGACGCGAGCGGCGGGCGGCATCGAACAGTTGGCTCTTTCGCTGGTGCGTGTGGTAGAAGCGGCCGCAGTGGCGTCCGCCCGCACGATGGGGCAAGGCGATGCCAAGGGCGCCGACCATGCTGCAGTGCAGGCTATGCGCCGCGCGTTCGAGGAAGTTCCCATCGCGGGCACTATCGTGATCGGAGAGGGCGAGCGCGATCAGGCGCCGATGCTTTACATCGGTGAGCACGTTGGCTCGACGCCGCCGGATGCCATGGAATATCCGGCTGTCGACATTGCCGTGGATCCGCTCGAAGGTACCAACCTGTGCGCAACAGGCGCGCCCAATTCGATCGCGGTTCTAGCAGCGTCAGACGCAGGCGGGTTGCTGCATGCCCCCGATTGCTACATGGAGAAGATCATCGCCGGGCCGGCGGCGCAGGGCGCACTGGATATCAACGCGCCGGTGTGGGACAACCTCAAGGCGATCGCCAGCCGACTAGATCGGCAGGTGAAGGACCTAGTCGTCATCGTGCTCGACCGACCGCGCCACGAGAAGCTTATCGAGGATATTCGAAAGGCGGGCGCGCGTATTCGGCTGATCGGCGATGGGGATCTCTCGGCGGGTATCGCAGCGGCAGTACGCGGAACCGGTGTCCACGCGGTGATGGGAACCGGCGGCGCGCCCGAGGGCGTGATCACGGCCGCGGCGCTGCGCTGTCTGCACGGTGAAATGGTTGGGCGGTTGGTGGTCGACAACGCTCAACTCGAGAAGCGCATGGAGAAGATGGGCATCGCCGATCCGCACAAGGTTTATCGAGCCGAAGATCTCGCTCCGGGCAAAGAGATTATATTCGTCGCTTGCGGTGTCACTCCGGGCAGCTTGCTGCAGGGCGTCCGGTTCTTCGGCGACGGTTTCCGTACGCACTCTTTGGTGCTGACATCGAACCCGAACAGCGTTCGATTCCTCGACACGGTTCACGTGGCGCGAAAACCGGGCCCACGCGGCGTCCGGTTGTTCTAGACATTTTGACTCACATTTGTTCTAAACATTTTGACTCACATTCAGGAGGCTCTATGCCGGCTACCGGCGCTGTACCCGAACATCTGCCCCAGGCCTTGATCATGCAAATGGCGATGGGCGCGCTGGTCACGAACGTTATGGCGGAAGCGACGCGGCTCAATATTCCGGACTTGGTCAAAGGCGATGGCCCAATGACGGCGGAGGAAATTATCGCGAAAGCCGGAATCACTGCGAACACGTGCGCGCTTGAACGCGTCCTTCGAGCCTGTGCCTCTGTGGGAGTCTTCAGCGAGGATTCGGCCGGGCGATTCGGTCCGAACGAATTGTCCGATACCCTGACGGCCGACTCGCCGGTTTCTGTGAAGAAGGTCGTCGAATTGTTCGGAGGAATGATCTCGCGGATGGCTTGCGAGGTGGGGGGAACGGTTCGGACGGGCCAACCGCAGTTCAAGGCAGTGTTTGGCCTGCCGTTTTGGGACTACTTGCACGCCAATCCGAAGGAACTCGAAGAGTTCGGTGAAGCGATGAAGTCCAACAGCCTGAACTCGCTGCGTGGTGTTTTGGACAAGTGCGATTTTGCAAACGCGAGCCACGTGGCCGATGTGGGCGGCGGATTCGGACATCTTGCGCTCGCGCTGATCGAGAAGTATCCTCATTTACGCGCGACCGTCTACGATCGTCCCGAGGTGGTCCACATCGCGGGGCAGCATCTGGCGGTGAAGGACTCGAGTGTTGCGGCCCGGCTGGAATACACAGGCGGCGATATGTTCGAGTCAGTTCCTTCCGCTGACGTGTACATCATGAAGCACATCATTCATGACTGGGAGGACGCGCGATGCGTTCGGTTGCTCGAGAATTGCCTCCGCGCGATGCACGGTGGTGGCCGTGTGATTTGCGTCGACACCGTTCTGCCGTCAATGGGCGACTCAAGCGGCACACCGGCGAAGTTGCTTGACATCGTCATGCTGACGCACATCACAGGCAAAGAAAGAACCGAACAGCAGTGGCACGCGCTCTATCGCTCGGCCGGTCTCAGGGTTGAGCGCATTACGCCAATCCAGGACAACTTCGGGACCAGCATCGTGGAAGGCGTGAAGGATCGCGCTTAGAAGCCTTTGGCCCGGCTGAACTTGCGGGTTCGAAGCGGGGTGTATCATGTCGAAAGCAGCATGCCCCTTCCTGCGGGATCCCTGTTAGGTCCGTACGAAATCCTCACGCTGATCGGCGCTGGTGGAATGGGCGAAGTTTACCAAGCGCGTGATACGCGCCTCGGACGTCTGGTTGCGCTCAAAGTAGTCTCGTCGGACCGGTTGACCGACGCGCGCGGCAGGTACCGGTTTGCGCAGGAAGCGCGTGCCGTCTCGGCGCTGAATCATCCGAACATTGTTCAGCTTTACGATTTTTCGCAAGACTCCGCCACTGGCACGGATTTTCTTGTGCTCGAGTACGTGCGGGGCAAAACTCTGCGGGAGATCATCCCGGACTACGGTCTCCCATTGAGCGAAGTCTTGAATTTCGGCGCGCAGATCGCTGGCGCGCTAGCGGCCGCGCACGCGGTGGGCATCGTGCATCGCGACATCAAGCCGGCAAACGTGATGATCACGCCGGGGTTGCAGGTGAAAATCCTCGATTTTGGCGTGGCAAAACTCGCCGCGCTGGCGGTGGCGAGCGCAAATGGCGAGACCGCGCAGATGGAATGTACAGCGCCGGGAATTCTGGTCGGTACAGCCGCCTACATGTCTCCAGAGCAGGTGCTCGGAGAGCCAGTGGATGGGCGCGCTGACATTTTTTCGCTGGGTTGCCTGCTCTATGAAGCGGCAACCGGCCGTCTTCCGTTTCCCGGATCGAACATGGTGACGATCATGCGCGAGATCGCAACAGTCGACCCGCCTCCACCCAGTTCGCTGGTCTCCGGGTTGCCCGCGGATTTCGACCGCGTCATCGCACGGGCGCTGGTCAAAGAGAAGGACCAACGCTATGCAGCGGCGTCCGACTTCGCCGATGCGCTCGATTCGCTTCGCGACTCGAATCGAAGCGGTCAAGCGACTGGTCATTCTTTGCGCGATCAAAACACTTCTCTCGAGATTGGGCGCGCACGTTCTGGCGCGTCCGAAAAACCTGGCGAGAAGGCCAGGCGTCCGGCGATCGAGGCGCTGCGCCGCTGCTGCTGTCCATGGGGGATCAAGGCTTCGGGACGCCGGCACGGCCATCATCAGATTTGGGCGCGTGACAGCATGATCACGCTGCTTGGCGCGCGGTTCACGGAGGACGAGCGCATCCAATCGGCGTTGCGCACCAGCTTGAGCATCCTGAAAGAGCACCAGTCGCCCAGCGGTGCAATTCCGAACAACGTGGATTGCGAGACGCAGAGGCCGAACTTTCGTGCGTATGCCGACGGCGGGCTGTGGTGGATCATCGGCAGCTCACTCGTGGCGCCGGATATCGAAACATCGGCGAGAATCCTGCATTGGTATGAATGCCAGGATGTCGACCAGAGCGGTTTGCTCAGCATGCATGAGGCTTCGGACTGGCACGATCTGTTCTGCACGCGAGGTAAAGGCCTTTATGTGAACTGCCTCTACGTGCTGGCGCTGCGCGCGGTTGCCAGGCAGCTTGCAACGACCGATCACGCGCGCTCGGAAAGATACACGGAGCGCGCCGATGCGGCCGCAAGAAAGCTGAACGCGCTCTTCTGGTATCAGGGCGATGGGGAACTGCTGCCTCACATCGCCCACACCTTCAGCACCGAAAACCGGCGCGATCAGGATGCGCTCGGCCGCAAGCGCTGGCTGCCGGTGAAGAAGCATCTTTCCGACGAGCGCTACTATCTGCCTTACCTGGGGTTTCGCGCGGTCGGTGAGTGGTTCGATTCACTCGGAAACCTGCTCGCGATTCTGGCGGGCGTCGCCGACGAAGAACAGACCGGCACAATTTTCGACTTTATCGCGCGCCACGAGCTGGATCGGCCGCCGCTGTTTAGCCTCTATCCAGTGGTGCAGCCCGGTGATCCTGACTGGCGCGACTATTACGGTACTCGCAATCTGCCGCATCACTATCACAACGGTGGAGTCTGGCCGTTCATCGGTGGATTCTACGTCGCTGCGCTGGTGAAGGCCGGGCGAATGGACGCTGCGGTGGTACAGCTTGAAAAACTTACGAACTTGAACCTGAGAGGCGAGTTCAACGAGTGGTATCACGGCGAGACGGTCGAGCCGATGGGTGTGCAAGATCAAGCCTGGTCGGCCGGCATGCAGATTTTCGCCACCGAATGCGTTAGTCGCGGACACGTTTCATTGCACTAAGCCTTACCTGCGAATCGCGGATAAAATGAAGGCATGCGCGCGAGATGCAAGGTTAATGGGCTGCCAGTTGTGCTTGCCCTGGCGGTGTTTTCCATTTTGAACGCGCGGGCGGAAGTCGAGTTCACACCCTGTAAGAATCATTTTTCGCCCGAACAGCAGATCGAGCTGGGCGAAAAGGCCAAGCAAGTGGTGTATCGCCAGATGCCGGTTCTTTCGGATTCGAGCGCGGCGACGGAGTACATTCGGCAGCTCGGTGCGAAGCTGACCGCAGTCGCTCCGGGTTACAAGTGGCCGTACAATTTTCATGTCGCCAATGTCGCCGATGTGAACGCGTTCGCGCTGCCGGGCGGAACAGTGTTCGTCAACGTCGGGGCGATTCAGGCGGCCGAGAACGAGGCGCAGCTCGCGGGCGTGATGGCGCACGAGATTTCGCACGTCGTGCTGCAGCATTCTGTATGCAACGCGGAGAAGGAGCGTCGCGTCGGGCTGCTGGCGGGGCTCGGGCAACTGGCGGCTGGTGTGGTTTTAGGTGGAGCGGCGGGCGACATCGCGGCGCAGGGCATCGGACTAACGGCGGGGCTCGGGTTTTTGAAGATGTCGCGCGCGGCCGAGCGTCAGGCCGACCTCGAGGGTGCCAAGATCGCTTACAATGCCGGATTCGACCCACGCGGGCTGGCTCAGTTCTTTGCGACGATCGAAGCCAAGTACGGCGCGCGAGGATCGCAATTCACGAGCGATCATCCGAATCCGGGAAACCGGACGGAATACGTTGAAAAAGAGATCGCGTCGTTTCCGCCGCGCTCGGATTCGATCAAGACAAGTCCTGAGTTCGAGCGCGTCAAGGATGCTGTGATCGTGATGCATGCCTATACTGCGCGCGAAGTCGCGTCGGGCGTCTGGCGAAACCAAGCTCCTTCACATTTGGACAGTACGCGGTAATCTTACGCCTCCAGGCGGTTTTCGAGAATCAAGTCCGGGTTGAAGCGTGACCATACTGGATCGCGCGACGCGGCGTCCTCGATGGCCTTTCGCGGGACCAGACCAACGTACTGGACACCCATGATCTCGATTTTGCACGCGGCCGCTTCACGGCGCACAGCGGCGAGAACAGCATCGAGCGGCGTGTGTCCAAAGTCGGTGAGGTTCATCGCGACCTGCACGATGTCGCGGCTCGGTAGGGCGACGCCAATCGCCTTGAGCTTCGCGAGACCGCCAGAGGAAGCGCGAATGTTTCGAGCTATTGAGCGAGCGGCGGCGAGGTCGTTGGTCTTCAGATCGACGTTGAACGCGATGAGCAGCTTGCGCGCGCCGATCACGCTTGCACCGGCGCTGGGATGCAGGGCTGGACCACCTAGATCAGGCGCGAGAGCGGGATGCTCGAATCCGCCCCTGCGAACATTTTCGAGCGGAGCGCGATCGGGCGAAGCCGCGGCGGCCTCGTAAAAGTACACCGGAACGCGCAGTTCGTTCCAGACGCGTTGGCCAGTACGGCGAGCGATCTGCGCACATTCCGCTAACGTTGCATCTTGGAGAGGCACGAACGGGACGACGTCCGCCGCACCGATCCGGGGATGGACGCCGGTGTGGCGGCGCAAATCGATTCGGCCGGCCGCTGTTTTGATGCCTGCGAAGGCGGCTTTCGAAACGGCATCCGGCGTGCCTGCGAAAGTGATGACAGAGCGATTGTGATCGGGATCAGATTCCGAGCGGAGAACGCGAACGCCCCGGACGGCGGTGATCGCCGAACGGATCGCTTCGACGGCGGCTTGATCGCGTCCTTCGGAGAAATTCGGGACGCACTCGATCAGTGGGCCGGCCACCGCACCTCGGATCGCCGCGCCAGAATTTCTCCGTTGGCCATGACCAAGTCCACCAGGTTGACTCCGAAATGATAGGGTAGCTCGCGATAGTCGGACGCGCCCAGGACCAGAAGATCGGCGTGTTTGCCGCCACTCCCAGCGAGCAGATTTCGGATGCGCAGCGGATGGCGTGAGCGGCGTTGATGGTGGCGACGGAGATTGCCTCGGCGGGAGTCATATTCATCGAAGAGCAGGCCAGGGCCACCATCATTTGCATGTTTTGAAATGGACTGCTTTCAGGATGATAGCCGGACGCGATGGCCACGGCCGCGCCTTGGTCGATCAGATGCCGCGCGGGGGGATAGCGCGAGGTGCCGACACAAAAAGGCTCGCCGGGCATCAGCGTTGCGACGATAGCGGACTGAGCTAAGGCCGACGGGTCGGCACCGCCTGGGTCGGCGATATGGTCGACGCTCGCTGCACCGGACTCAATCGCGATGGCCGCGGCGCCGGAATCCGGGCCAGGCGGGGACACGCGTGTGGATTCCTAGACTGCATTTAGCACCGAGGAAGCGGGCGGTCTGCGAGGGGCTGAAGCCATCCGTTTCCAAACCTATTGCAGCGCAGTCGGCGAACTTGCGCGCTTGATCAAAGGCAGATGGTGCGTCAGCGAGTCGATAAACTCGTCGGCGCGATTCCGGAATCCAGGAGCCGTTTGCGCGCCCAGCAGTGTCGAGATTGCGGAGACAGGCAGCTTTCGAAGCGCTGCATGCACGCGTAGGATCTTCATTTCGCCAACTTCGGTCAGCCCGAACCCTGACCGCAGTTCGATGGGTGGTGGAACCGTGGCGCACGGCGTCTTCGAGCGATCTTAGGGCCAGCGATTCCAAGGCTCGGGAGGAAAGCTCTTCGATGGAGCGCACTAGCCCCGTTGCGCCGTTGCCGTTTCAAAGAAATGTCAGGCGGTTGTGCACCGCCGAGCCTGATCTCGTACTCGCCGAGGCGCGCCGGCCCGGAGGCGAGATGAGTGCAGCAATCGACGAAGCCCGGCATGACGACACAGCCACTAGCGTCGATTTCTTCGGCGCCGCGGGCTTGCGCGAGATTCTCGATTCGGCGGCTGGGACCAACTTCGCGAATGACACCGCCCGCGATAAGGACCGCGCCTTCCTGGATCAGGCCGAGGTTTCTGAGGTCGACGCCACGGCGGGGACCGACCGGGCCGCGCAATAGCAAAACTGGCGCGCGCCACGAACGAGAACTACATCCGGCATCAGCCTGTTGTTTTCAGACTACACGGCGTTGAGTGGCTTGTTAGCCTGGATGGCGATGAGAATCTCGCCCGGGAAGCGGCCGCTGAAGACGCTGGACCGTGTGTTATCTAAGGCCGGCTTGGGGTCGCGGACGGAGGCGAGGAAGTGGATTGGATCGGGGCGAGTAAAGGTGAACGGGCGCGTGATTCGCACGCCGGATCACTGGGTGGATTTGGAGCGCGACTCAGTGACGTTGGACGACCGGCCGATTCGCGCCGGGCAGAAAGTTTACCTGCTGTTGTACAAGCCGAAGGGCTACATCACAACTTATAAAGATCCGGCCGGGCGCGCGACCGTGTACGATCTGATCCGCGAGACGGGGATTTGGCTCGTTCCTGTAGGGCGGCTGGATCAAGATACGAGCGGGCTGTTGCTGATGACCAATGACACGCAGTTTGCCGAACGCGTTACCAACCCCGATTACAAGGTGCCGAAGACTTATCTGGTGAAAACATCGACGCTGCTCTCTGACGATCAATTGAACGAGCTACGGCGCGGCGTTGTGCTAAGCGATGGGCCGACGCAGCCCGCAGTGGTGACGAGAGTGCGCGAGTCGGCGCGGTCCACGTTCGTCGAGATCACGATTCGCGAAGGGCGCAACCGGCAGGTGCGCAGGATGATCGAGGCGCTGGGCAGCAAGGTGCTGAAGCTCGTGCGAGTGGCGATCGGTGGGTTGACGATTGGGGATCTGCGGATCGGCAAGTATCGCGAATTGACCGCGGCGGAGGTTCGGGTGCTGATCGGCAGTCAGGGGCGCATCCGGCGCTCGATGAGCTCCGCGTAGATTGCAGCCATTTGGTTCGCCGAGGCTTGGAAGGAGAAGTTCTCGCGGATGCGTCGGATGGCAGCCGAGGCAAGGCGCTCGCGCAGAGCAGGATTTTGAATCAGAAAGTCGAGAGCCGAAGCGAGCGCCGGCACATTTCCAGTTTCAAATAGCAGTGCCGTTTCATTGTGCGCGATCAGTTCGGGATTGTCGCCGACGTTGGAGACGAGCGCGCAGCAGCCGCAGGCCATTGCTTCCATAAGCGAGTTGGAAAGTGCTTCCTATCGCGAGGGCAGTACAAAGATATCGATGGCGCCGAGCCAATGACAGACGTGCTGCGTGGCCGGTTCGAAGACACAGTGAGGGAGGATACCGAGCGAACGCGGGAGATGGAGCGCGCGCTATTTCCGGCCCGCTTCCTACAATTGCGAGCGTGGTGGCGGGATGAGCGCAATGAATTCGGGCGAAAGCGTCAAGGACGTCGGCAGGCTCTTTTCCGGCCGGATCGCGCTGACCGCGCCGATGATCAGTGAATCGCGGGGAAGTTGCGGTGGGCGCGGAGAATCGCCGGGCTGAACTCATCGAGATCGATGCCGTTATAGCAGGCGCCGATACGCGCTGCAGGGACGTGCTCGTCGCGCTCGAGATGAAGCCGAACGGAGTCGCAGTTTACAACAATGGCATGGGCCGGCGGTCGGTGAGGTGGGTCCAGCGGCGATAGCGCGAGGGAATGAGGCCGCGGTGGGAACGCTGGCTTGA
>Ga0126381_100007854_pt1 | contig 11901 bp, 10 predicted proteins | sample PanSoiMetPlot_28_FD_96465 | JGI IMG/M metagenome (GOLD analysis project Ga0126381, IMG submission 96465) | Tropical forest soil microbial communities from Panama - MetaG Plot_28 | ecosystem: Environmental > Terrestrial > Soil > Tropical forest > Bulk soil | place: Panama | collected 2016-02-17
CGGACGGCATCACCCGGACGATGAACTTCAAGAAGAAAGACCCGGCCGCGTACCCGCTGACGATGGTGATCTACGCGGTGGTCCCGACCGGCGGGATCTCCGCGGCCAAGGCGGCCGCGATCGCGCGGTTCCTCGACTTCGCGGCCGACCGCGGACAGCAGACAGGCAAGCAGCCGGGCAACCTGGCGTCCGGCTTCCTGCCGCTGCCGCAGTCGCTGCGCCAGCAGACGCTCAAGGCCGCCAACGAGGTGCTCAACCAGACAGGCAACCCGAAGAAGCCCGCGGCGCCCCCGTCCAAGACGCCGACGCCGACCCCGACGCCGTCGAAGCCCAAGGCGGCGTTGCCCTCAGCCGCGCCAACGCACTCGCCCACGGCGGCGTCAGGCACCCCGACGGCGCATTCGATCGCGATTTCGTTCAGCAGCCCGGACGCCACCGGGATGTCCTGGGCGGTGCTCGCGCTGCTGCTCGTCGGTGGTGCGCTACTAATCATCGGCCCCGCCGCCCTGGTCACGGCAAGCCCGGGGGCTCGTGCGGCGATCAGTAGTGGCGCCCGCCGGATAAGGCATCTCGCCGGCAGGACTGGCAATCACAGACGGGGTGCACCCCGCTTCACGTGGCGGAGGAATTCATGATCAGGCATACGGCCCGGCGCCGGGGTCCGGCGTGGGCGGGCGCGACCGTCGTCTTGGCGGTGCTCGCGCTGCTGATGAGAACGTCCCCCGCGATGGCGAGCGGGTACGAGACGCTGTCCGGCTCCGGGTCGTCCTGGGCCGCGGTCGCGCTCATTCAGTGGGCGAACGACCTGGCGCCCAACGGCCTGACGGTCAACTTCCTCGCAGACGGGTCGGCCACCGGCCGCGGCGACTTTGAAAATGGCAGCCAGGTCGACTTCGCGGCCTCCGACCCGCCATTCCGCAACGGCAACGACGAGCTAGGCGGTACCACCCCTGAAAGTCCGAACTGGGATTTCTCGTACGTTCCGGACGTAGGCGGCGGCACGGCTTTCATGTACCACGTCACCGTGGGCGGCCACCTGATCACGAACCTGCGGCTGTCCGGCGAGACGATCATGAAGATCTTCACCGGCCAAATCACCAACTGGGACGATCCCGCGATCACCAAGGACTACGGCGCGCAACTGCCGAACGAGACGATCATCCCGGTGATCCGCGCCGATGGCTCCGGCGCCACCTTCTTCTTCACGCGGTGGATGGAACACGTGTACCCGCAGCAGTGGGACGCGTTCTGCCAGCGGGTCCACTCCGGGATCAAGCTGCCCTGCCCGCAGACGGAGTTCTACCCGCAGTTCGGCAACGCGAAGGCCGAGAACGGGTCCAACGCCGTGTCCGTCTACATCACGTCGAACTACGGCGAGGGTTCCATCGGATATGACGAGTACGCCTACGCGCTGAACGCGCAATGGCCGGTCGTCGAGATGGAGAACCCCGGCGGGTACTACGTGCTGCCCAGCGCCTCCAACGTCGCCGTCGCGCTGACACAAGCGCAGATCGACGAGAATCCGAACGACCCGAACTTCCTGCAGCAGAACCTGGACAACGTCTACACCTACACCGACCCGCGCAGCTATCCGCTGTCCAGCTACAGCTACCTGATCGTGCCGAAGACCGGCTCCAAGGTCCCGCCGATCTTCAACTCAGGCCTGGGAAGATCGCTCAGCACGTACATCGACTTCTACCTGTGCGCCGGGCAGAAACAAGCGGCGCAACTCGGCTACTCGCCACTGCCGATCAACCTGGTCAGCGGCGCTTTCCTGCAGGTAAACAAGATCCCGGGCACGGTCGGGGCGCCGAACATCAACAGCTATAACGCCTGCCAGAACCCGACGTTCGTCAACGGCCAGGACGTCCTGCTCAAGACGGCCCCATTCCCGAGCCCCTGCCAGAAGGTAGGCGCCCCGCTGACTTGCACGGGCAACGGCACCACCGGTGGCAACGGCACCCCCAGCGGCAAGAAAACCGGCAAGCCCAAGCCCGGTTCGACCGGCGCGGCGACTTCCCCCGGGAGCGTCCCGACGGCGAACACCGGGAACACCGGCGGCGGTTCCGCCACTGGCCAGGGATCTAACAGCGCGGGCGGCGTCGCTCAGAACACGGACATCACCGGCAGCGTGGTCAACGTGCCCGGCAACGGGGCGGACCGCGTCATGCTCGCGGTCATCACCGCGCTCGGCGTGGCCGCCGCGGTCGCCGCGCCGCCCACGGTGGCCGCCTACCTGCGCCGCCGACGACAGGGCAGCGCGCAGTGATGCCGGCCCAGGGGCCGGGATCCGGTCAGGACGTGGTGACGTTCACCCCGCCTGGGGGGCACGAGGCCGATCTGCTGAGCCCCCCGCCAGACGGGCCGAATGGCAAGGTTCTGAACGAGCCGCGCAGGGTCCGCGCCACGACAAAACCACGTGCCTCGGACGGCATCGTCCGCTCCGTCGGCGTGACCGTGACCCTGCTCGCGGTGGTGATTCTCGGCTTCGTCGGCTACCTGTACTTCCTGTCCGGCGTGCAGGAGGCCCGCGCGCAGACCACGCTGTACGCGCGGCTGCAAGGAGAGCTCGCGAACGCGGTCGCGCCGACGGGCCCGCAGATTCCGGGCCACCCGGCCGCGCCCGCGAGCCTCGCCGCTGCCCCTGGAGACCCGGTAGCGCTGCTGGACATCCCGGCGATCGGCGTCCGCAACGCGGTGGTCGTGGAGGGCACCAGCCCGGAGAACCTGACGCTAGGCCCGGGACACCTGCGGAACAGCCCGCTGCCCGGGCAGACCGGGATCTCGGTCCTGTTCGGCCGCAGGTCGACGTTCGGCGCCCCGTTCGGCGATCTGCCGCAGCTGCGCAAGGGCGACCTGATTACCACCACCACCAGCCAGGGTCAGGCCCGCTACCTGGTGATCTCGGTCGCCGCCAGCAGCAAGCCCGTTCCGTTCAGCGAAATCCCTAATCAGATACTGCTTGTGACAGCGGACTCGCGGATCGCTCCAGCCCACTACGTCGAGGTGGAGGCCAAGCTCCTGTCCAGCCCGTTCCCCGAGTCGGGCTACCTGCCGACCGTCGGCCCGGCCGAGGTCGCGCTCGGCCGTGACTCCTACGCGCTGATCCCCGCGATGGCGTGGGCGATCGCACTGGCCGCCGCGGCGGTGCTCGGCAGCCTCGCCGCCGCCAAGTGGGCACGCTGGCCCGCATGGATCGTCACGGTCCCCGTCATTCTCGTCATCGTGTGGAACTTGTACGAGAGCTTCTCGGCCCTCCTTCCGAACCTGTACTGAGGACGTCTGTCATGACTGAAATCGCGCACGAGGTGACCATGCCGTTCGCCTCCCCGCTGGCGGGACTCGAGGCGCGCCATGTGTCGGCCTGGTTCGGCAAGCACAAGGTGCTGCAGCGCGTCTCACTCGAGATGCCGCCGGGGACAGTGACAGCGCTCATCGGCCCGTCTGGCTGCGGCAAGTCGACGTTCCTGCGGATACTCAACCGGATGCACGAGATGATCCCCGGCGCGGCCCTGGCCGGTGAGGTGCTGCTGGCCGGGCAGGACATCTACCACGCGAGCCAGCGCCCGCAGCACGTCCGCAGCAGGATCGGGATGGTCTTCCAGAAGCCCAACCCGTTCCCCACCATGTCCATCTACGACAACGTGATCAGCGGCCTGCGGCTATCGGGCATCAAGATCCGCGACAAGGACTCCCTCGTCGAGTCGTGCCTGCGCCGGGCCGGTCTCTGGGACGAGGTGCGCCGCCGCCTGTCCACCCCTGGCGGCGCGCTGTCAGGCGGCCAGCAGCAGCGGCTGTGCATCGCGCGCTCGCTCGCCGTCTCGCCCGACGTGCTGCTGATGGACGAGCCGTGCTCCGCGCTCGACCCCACCTCGACGCGCCGCGTTGAGGAGACGATCGCCGAGATCTCCTCCCAGGTCACGATCGTGATCGTGACCCACAACATGCAGCAGGCCCAGCGCGTGTCCCACTTCTGCGCGTTCTTCCTCGCCGCCGAGGGCACGCCCGGCGGAATCGTCGAATCCGGTCGCACGGAGCAGATATTCGAAGACCCGCAGGACCCGCGCACCGCCGACTACGTACACGGCCGCTTCGGCTGATCTCTTCTTTCATCCGGAACGAAGCGTGGCACCTGCGAGCTTCAACCCCGCGCTTCCGTGGGGCCGACGAACCGCGACACCAGCAGCCGCTTGAACAGCACGGCACTACTCACGTACCCGGCGCCGGGCATGATCGCGAAGGCATTTCTCACCGCGTAAAGAATTGGAGCGCATAGCGGCAATTGTCTTCGGGATCACCGACCGGGTCCCGGAGCGCGGTGCGGGAGTGTGCGGCTGCGGCTGCCGGGATGGGGCCGGCTGGACATCGATGCGAGCAGGTGCCCTGGACGCGGCAGGGCCCCGCGCTAGCGCGGGGCCCTGCTATGACGTCGGCCTGGTGCTATGGCCTGAACAGCGGCGTCATCGGCTTCACGCCGGCTGACGCGTCGCATGCGTGCTCAAGGCAGGGCAGCCCGAATGCCTGCTCCATGCTCAGCAGCAGCGAGTAGTGGTTGTAGGGGGTAGCGTCCGCGACGTGCTCGTGGCTCTTGTTGGTGATCACGATGGTGACCACGTGACCGCCGCCCGGGTCGGCGCCACAGCAGCCGGTGCCAGGCTGGCCCTGGTCGGAGAAGTCATCCTCGTCCCAGGTGATGACGATGGCGTTGCGGCCATGCCGCCACACATCGGAGTGCATGACCATGCTGACGATCTGACCCACATACTGGTCACCGGCCGCGATGAGCCCGTTCTCATCGCCGCAGGCGCCGATGCCATGCATGTCGTGGCACTGGTCAGGCACCACAAGGCTGTAGTTCGCCAGATGGCCAGCCAGCAGATCGGCACCTAGCTGGGTGTCGGACACCATGTTGGCGAGCTCGGTCTGCGTGCCGGTGAAGTTCACGAACGGGTTGTGCTTCGACGCGTACAGCGCGTCGGCGTTGCTCGGCCACTTGAAGCTGTACACCCCGTTCGCGTTCGGGCCGGTCATGATGATCCCGGTCGACGGGACGGGCGGCAGGCTCTGGAAGTAGCCCTTCCAGGTCTTCCCGGCCGCTTCGAGCTGAGTGGCGATGTTCGCGTTGGAAACGGTGTGGTCCACTGTCGTGCCGGCGCAGTTGGGGTCGGTGGTTGCCATGGCCGGCGTGCAGTAGAACTGGTTGTCGTCCTGGATGCCGAAGAAGCTGCCGCCGACGTTGGCCACGTAGTTGGGCTCACTCGGGTGGGTCACGCCGAAGTAGTCAGTCGCCAGCCCGTACTTGCTGGCCAGCTTGTTGATGTTCGGGGCGAAGGAGTTGCCGATGATCGTGGAGAAGCTGGTGTTCTCCATCATGATTTCGACGATGTGGTTGTACCGGGGAATACCGTGATTCTCATGGTGTGCCACCTGTGCCACACCGGCCGAACTGACACCCGGCGCGAGGAAAAACGCGACCCCCGCGATCGCCGAGGCGCCCACTGCGAGGAGCTTCAGCCGCATTAGCCTTTGTCCTGCCCTTCTGCGTCGCCGCGACCCGCCGGTTCCGGATGAACAGGAGCCGGGGAACGCGGACATGCGGCGGCCATCGCCACTGCGGGGAAAGTAGCGGTCTGAGATAGACGTAAAGTTCCGCGCTAGTTAGCAACTGCCGAACCTAGTGTTGCCAAAAAGAGAACGCCGTTTCTGAGCGAAGTATTACGCCAGTCGGCCTCACGGGTCTTTGTCCGGGTTGACAAGCCGCACCCCGGGAAACCGCGAGAAGTCAGCGTTATACGAGCAGATCTCCGCTCCGTACTCCACCGAGAGCGCGGCAAGGTGCGCGTCTGTCGTCATGTTGCCAGCCGTACCCACGGCGGTAACGAACCCGCGCATCAGGGCAGAGTGCCGGACAGTCGGCTGCACGATCATTGAGCACGGCTGCTCGAGCCATTCGTCCACGATGTCGAACGCCTCGTCCGGTGCCAGCGGATGAGCGAACACCGAGGGTTTGGTGCTCAGCCGCAGGACAGCGAGAAGCACGACCCAGGCGAAGCCAATCTCTTCGCTTCCCGACAATGCCGCGTCAAGCCACTGCCTAGCGCCAGCGTGCCGTGCGGAAGTGTCGTCGATCGCGTACAGCAGCACATTGGCGTCGGGCAGCTTCACCTGCCACGCTCAAGGTCGTGAATAATCTCAGCGTCCTCGAGTTCAGCCGCGGCCTGAAGTGCCTTGTCGAGGTCAATGCCCGGGCGCAGGCCCATTGATCGCGACGGCGTGCGGTACTCCCGCCTGTCGCGCGCGGCCATGAGACCGGCACGCACCGCGTTGTTCAGGGCCTCCTTGAATGAGATCCCCCTCTCGCGCGCGACCTCCCGAAGTCGCGCCTCGACATCGGGGTCCAACGTCACCGTGGTCCGCATACCAGCATCATAGCATCGCGAGCTTTGCTGTCATGATGCACGTTCTTACAGCGCTATGTAACCAACGGCATCTGAGATCGCATCCTCGCCTGCTACGACCGATTGAGTGACGTAGCTGCGGCGAAATGGCACGCATCGTTCGGAATATGCGAAAAAGCCCAGGTGGCGCGGGCCGAAGGCGGCGTGTGACACCCGCCGCAGCGGGGTCTGGTGCTACATCTGAGCGCCGTTCTACGGTGGTCCTCAGGCGCATCTGCGACGGCAAGGAGGCCGCGTATGAAGGTAAGCGTTACCGTCGATGGCGTCCGATACGAGGACGACGTCGAACCGCGTTTGCTGCTCGTGCATTACCTCAGGGACCAGGCCGGGCGGACCGGCACGCCGATCGGCTGCGACACCACCAACTGCGGCGCCTGCACCGTGCTGATGAACGGGATGTCAGTGAAAAGCTGCTCGGTGCTCGCTGTGCAGGCCGACGGCGCTGAGATCACCACGATTCAGGGACTTGCCAACGGAGAACTGCACCCGCTGCAGCGTGCCTTCCATGAGGAGCACGCGCTCCAGTGCGGGTACTGCACGCCCGGCATGATCATGGCGGCGGCTGACCTGCTGCGTGACAATCCGCACCCCAATGAGCATGAGGTAAGGGAAGGGCTCGAGGGAAACCTGTGCCGGTGCACCGGTTACCAGAACATCGTCAGGGCCGTCCTCAAGGCCGCCGGAAGCGCGGAGGTGACGACATGACCACCGAGACCGTCGCGAACGAGGTCGGCAAGGCCCGCAGGCGCAAGGAAGACGCGCGCCTGATCACCGGCCAGACCAACTGGACCGACAACATCACGCTGCCCGGCATGGGATACGTGGCGTTCGCGCGCAGCCCGCACGCACACGCCCGGATCACGTCCGTGGACCTGTCGGAAGCAAAGGCCGCGCCAGGCGTGCTCGCCGTATTCTCAGGCGCGGACGTGGCCGCCGAGCAGGGCGGCCTGCCGTGCGCGTGGCCCGTTACCCCTGACATTGTGATGCCGAACCACCCGCCGATGGCCGTCGACACGGTGCGCTACGCCGGGGAGATCGTCGCCGCCGTGGTGGCCAGAGACCGGTACGCCGCGGCCGACGCGGTCGCGTTGATCGATGTCTCCTACGAGCCGCTTGAGCCGGTGCTCGACATGGAGGCAGCGCTCGCCGAGGGGTCCGTCAAGATCCACGACGCGGGCAACAAGTCGTTCACCTGGCCGTTCGCGAATGGCGACATCGACGCGGCCTTCCGCGACGCGCCGATCGTGCTTGAGCGCACGTACCGGCAGCAGCGGCTGATCCCGTGCGCGATGGAGCCGCGTGCCGTGGTCTGCGCGCCGGTCGGCGACGAGTACACGATGTGGTCGTCCACGCAGATCCCGCACGTGCTGCGGGTGATGCTCGCCCTTGTCACCGGCATTCCGGAGCACAACATCCGGGTGATCGCGCCCGATGTCGGCGGCGGATTCGGTTCCAAGCTGCAGGTCACGGCGGAAGAGGTGCTCGCGCTGCTGCTCGCGCGGCGGCTCGGCCGCCCGGTGAAGTGGACCGAGTCCCGGTCCGAGGGCAACGTGGCCGTGCACCACGGCAGGGACCAGATCCAGCGGATCAGGATCGCCGCCGACGCTGACGGCAGGCTGCGCGGGCTTGACGTGGATCTGCTCGCGGACATGGGCGCCTACCTCATGCTGGTGACGCCGGGTGTCCCGCTGCTCGGGGCGTTCATGTTCAACGCGATCTACAAGATGGACGCCTACCGGTTCGCCTGCACGGGGGTGTTCACCACGAAGACGCCCACCGACGCCTACCGCGGCGCCGGCCGGCCCGAGGCGACGTACGCCATCGAGCACATCATGGACGACCTGGCCGCGCACCTGGGCGTGGACCCGCTTGAGCTGCGGATGAGGAACTGGATCAAGCACGAGGAGTTCCCGTTCACGACGATCGCGGGGCTCACTTACGACTCGGGCAACTACGAGGCGGCGACGGAAAAGGCGCGGTCGCTGTTCCACTACGACGCGCTGCGCAGCGAGCAGGCGGAGCGGGCGGCGGCGGGCGCTACTGTCCGGCTCGGCATCGGGATCTCGACATTCACCGAAATGTGCGGGCTCGCGCCGTCGCGCATCCTCGGCTCTCTCGCCTACGCGGCGGGCGGCTGGGAGCACGCCTCGATCCGGATGCTGCCCACGGGCAAGGTGGAGGTGGTCACCGGGTCGAGCGCGCACGGCCAGGGCCACGAGACCGCCTGGTCGCAGATCGTCGCGGACGAACTCGGCGTGCCGTTCGAGGACATCAAGGTGCTCCACGGTGACACCCAGGTCTCGCACCGCGGGATGGACACCTACGGATCGAGGTCCCTCGTGGTCGGCGGCACCGCGCTTGTCGTCGCCTGCGGCAAGGTGCGGGAGAAGGCCCGGATCATAGCGGCGGGCATGCTCGAGGTCGCGCCGGAGGACCTTGAGTGGGACGCCGGCCGCTGGTCGGTGCGCGGCGACCCGGACCAGGGCAAGGCCATCGGGGAGATCGCGTTCGCCGCGTTCGCGGCGCACGCGCTGCCCGACGGGGTGGAGCCGTCGCTGGACTCCGACGCGACGTACGACCCGGACAACTTCTCCTTCCCGCACGGCACGCACCTGTGCTCGGTGGAAGTCGACACCGAGACGGGCGCGGTCAAGATCCGTTCCTATGTCGCCGTCGACGACGTCGGCGTCGTCGTTAACCCGCTCATCGTCGAGGGCCAGGTGCACGGCGGAATCGCGCAGGGCATCGCTCAGGCGCTGTACGAGGAGGCGGCGTACGACTCGTCGGGCAACCTCGTCACGGCGACGCTGGCGGACTACCTGCTGCCATCCGCGGCTGACCTGCCGACGTTCACGACAGAGCGGACCACCACGCCGTCCACGGGCAACCCGCTCGGCGTGAAGGGCGTCGGCGAGGCGGGCACGATCGCGTCCACGCCGGCCGTGGTGAACGCGATCATCGACGCCCTGCGGCCGTTCGGCATCGAAGACATCCCCATGCCGTGCACACCCGAGCGGGTGTGGCGCGCGATCGAGGCGGCCCGTTCGGCTCGCGCGGAAGGAGCGGCCCAATGATCTCGTCGAAGTTCGACTACGTGCGGCCGGACTCGCTCGACGAGGCGGTCCGGGCACTCGCCTCCGGCGGCGACGACGCCAAGGTGATCGCGGGCGGGCAGTCGCTGATGCCGCTGCTTCGCATGCGGCTCGCCAATCCGGAAAAGCTCGTCGACCTGGGCGGGCTCGGCGAACTGCGCGGCGTCCGCGACATCGGGCCGGCGATTGAGATCGGCGCGATGACCACCTACTACGAGGCCGGCCGGGACTATCTGATCAGGCAGCACTGTGGCCTGATCACGCAGGCCACGGCTACAATCGCGGACCCCGCGGTGCGGCACCGCGGCACGATCGGCGGCGGCTTGGCGCACGCCGACCCTGCCGGGGACATGCCGGCGGTCATCACGGCGCTCGACGCGACGCTTGTCGTGCGCGGTCCGTCGGGTGAGCGGGAGATCAAGCCCGCCGACTTCTTCTCCGACTACCTGACGACGACGCTCGAGCCTGGGGAGATCCTCACCGCAGTGCGGGTACCCAAGCACGACGGCTGGGGTTACCGGTACGAGAAGTTCAACGTCACGGCTCAGGCGTGGGCGATCGTCGGGGTCGCCGCGGTCGCGCGGCGGGCCGACGGGCACGTCGCGGAGGCCAGGGTGGCGCTGACCAACATGGGTTCGGTGCCCATCAGGGCGCGGGCGGCGGAGGCCGCGGCGGCGGGCGCCGAGGCGTCCGCGGCCGCGCTGGCGGCCGCGGCGGCACACGCCGACGAGGGCACCAGCCCGCCGAGCGACCTGCGTGCCGCGGCCGACTACCGGCGGCACCTGGCCAGGGTGCTCACCGGCCGGGCGCTCGCCGCGGCGGCAGGCGCGTCCTGATCACGTTAGGCGCGGTCATCGGGCCGGGCTCCGCGGCGCGGGGTCCCGGCCCGACGCGCGTTTGACCCGTCGAGGGCGCGGAAGAGGCATACGCATACAATCTTCAACCAGTAACGCCCCAGCGAGAAAGTAGCGTCGTATGGCCATCGAGCTCGACAACTCGTTTACCGTTCCCGTGCCGCCTGAGAAGGCCTGGGACGTCCTGCTCGACGTGGAGCGGATCGCCCCGTGCATGCCGGGTGCCAGCGTTACCTCCGTCGATGGAGATGAGGTCCAGGGCCAGGTCAAGGTCAAGCTCGGCCCGCTGTCCCTGAGCTACAAGGGGACGGCCAAGTTCACCGAGAAGGACCAGGCCAACCACACGATCTCCATCGAGGCCTCGGGCAAGGAAACCCGCGGCGCGGGCACCGCGTCGGCGACGGTGCAGGCCGGCCTGAAGCCCGCCGACACCGAGGGCCAGACGCTTGTCTCCATCCACACCTCGCTGAACGTCACCGGCCGCCCCGCCCAGTTCGGCCGCAGCCTGCTGCCCGAGGTGAGCGGCAAGCTCATCGCTCAGTTCGCGACCAACCTGGAGGCCCTGATCTCGGCGGACGCGGCTCCCGCCGTGGCGCCTACCGCTGAGGCAGGGGAGGCGGGTGATGCCGAGTCCGCCTCTGGAGACGCGGGCGCCGCTTCTTCGGCGGCGGCCCAGACCCCGACCGTGCCCGCGGTGGCGCTTCCGCAGCAGGAGGACTCGCTCAACCTCATCAAGCTCGTCGGCGGCCCGATTCTCAAGCGCGTCATTCCCGTCGCCGCGGCCGGCGCGCTGATAGCAGTCCTCGCCCGCCGGTGGCGCGGCCTGTTCCGCCGCTCAAAGTCCTGACCAACTTGATCTTCGGTATAACCGAAGATATCATCGGTTTATGCGAAGTGGCTCGGCGCCGATCGCGCCGATCTTCCGCACCGAGATACAGGGACAGATTCTCGCGCGCCTGTATCTCCGAACGAAGCAGACCTGGACGCTGGCCAGCCTCGCGCGGGAACTCGGCGTGTCCGCGTCCACTGTGCACGCTGAGGTGCAGCGACTCGAGTACGCCGAACTGATCACCTCGACCAGGATCGGGCGCGCCAGGGCGCTGCACGCGAACACCGGGCATCCACTCGCCAGGCCGCTGACCGAGATTCTTGAGTATGTCTATGGCCCGCGTGCCATCATCGCCGAGGAGTTCGGCCGCATCCGCGGGCTGTCGCGGCTGCTTATCTTCGGTTCCTGGGCCGCCCGGCACGCGGGGGTGCCTGGCCACACGCCGCACGACATCGACGTGCTTGTGGTGAGCGACGAAACGGACCGCGGCGCTGTCTACGCGGCCGCCGACCGCGCACAAGAGCGGACCGGCATACCGGTTAACGCCGTCCTTGCTTCGAGCCAACGCTGGGAGACCGACGCCGACGCCCTGATCCGGCAAATCAAGACAAGTCCGACGATTGATCTCACCGCGGAAGCCACACCAGATGATTCCGGAAAGGCGACCG
>Ga0126381_100007855_pt1 | contig 11901 bp, 9 predicted proteins | sample PanSoiMetPlot_28_FD_96465 | JGI IMG/M metagenome (GOLD analysis project Ga0126381, IMG submission 96465) | Tropical forest soil microbial communities from Panama - MetaG Plot_28 | ecosystem: Environmental > Terrestrial > Soil > Tropical forest > Bulk soil | place: Panama | collected 2016-02-17
CCTTAGCCAGGAACTGAAACGGAATCTGAACCCATGAGCAACACACAATCCAAGATCACCCGACGTTCGTTTGCGACACAAGCCGCGCGGTTGGCAGTCGCACCCCTGCTTGCTTCCGGACCGCTGATCAGGCCGGCGCTCGGAGCGGCGACCCGGAAGCCGAACATTTTATACATCATGACGGATGATCATGCCTCTCAGGCGATCAGTTGCTACGGCAGCAAGGTCAATCAGACGCCCAATCTCGACCGGATCGCGAAAGAAGGCATGCGAATGGACCGCGTTTTCGCCACGAACTCCATCTGCACGCCCAGCCGCGCGACCATTCTCACCGGCAAGTACAGCCACCTGAACGGCGTCCCGGTATTCAACCGATTTGACGGATCGCAGCCAACCGTGCAACAGAAGCTGCAGCAGGCGGGCTATTACACGGCCATGGTTGGGAAGTGGCACCTGGGTAGCAATCCCACCGGATTCGATTACTGGAACATCCTGCCCGGCCAGGGCGTTTACAACGATCCGACGCTGTACGACAAGGACGGCTCTGTCGTCTATAAGGGTTACGCGACCGACATCATCGCGGATATCAGCCTCGACGTATTGAAGAACCGGCCGAAGGACAAACCGTTCTTCCTGATGTCGCATCACAAAGCACCTCACCGGGAATGGACGCCCGACGAAAAGCATCGGAAGCAGTTCGAAGGCAAGCACATTCCGGAGCCGCCGACGCTGCGTGATGACTATGCGGGCAGAACCGACGCGCTCCGCGAGCAGCAGCAATCGGTTTTCCGGGACCTGACTCGGCGCGATCTCAAGCTGGTTCCTCCGCCGGGGCTCTCCCGCGCCGAGGCACAGAAATGGCTTGCAGAGAAACCTACGGAAGTGGAAGCGGTGGTCGACGGAGTCAACAAGAAACTGAACGGCAAGGCTCTGGCGGACTGGAAATATCAGCGGTATATGCAGGATTACCTGGCGTGCGTTCAAAGCGTCGACGACAATGTTGGCCGCGTGCTCGACTGGTTGGATTCAAACAACCTCCGGGAAAACACGGTCGTGATCTATACCAGCGACCAGGGATTCTTCCTCGGGGAGCACGGGCTCTTTGACAAGCGCTTCATGTACGAGGAATCGCTGCGTATGCCGTTCCTGGTGCGTTGGCCAGGAGTGATCCGGCCGGGCTCAACCTCGGGCGCTATTGGCATCAACTGTGATTTCGCTCCGACCTTCCTGGATCTGGCCGGACAACCCACGCCGAGCGATATGCAGGGCCGAAGTTTTCTCCCCATCTGGAAGGGAAGTACGCCGCGGGACTGGCGTCACGCGATGTACTACCGCTATTACCACGATCCGGGAGACCACAACACACGGGCACATTACGGGGTGCGGACTGAGACTCACAAGCTGATCTACTTCTGGAAAAAAGATCAGTGGGAGTGCTATGACCTTGTGAAGGATCCACTGGAAATGCACAACATCTACAATGATCCGAAGGCGCAGAAGACCGTGGCGGCTTTGAAACAGGAGCTCTACCGATTAAAGAAGGAGCTGAAGGATGACGACCAGTTCGCGAACGAACAGCCGAAAGACTCATCCTACGTCGAGCCACCTCCGTTGAAAAAGCTGTAACGCGTATAGTCACGTGGAACAACGGTTCTACTCTCGAAGTGATGCTCAGACCGGCTAGCGTGTTGTCGGTTGTAAGAGGGCGGTTCCCAGCCCCTTCTTCCGAACGCTTGCATCACATCGCGGTAGGATGCCAAAGGCCGGTCTTGGCTAATCGCCGTCACCGATTGGGATGGATAAATGTCCTGCCTTCGGGGAACGCTCGCGTTATTACCGCAGCCGGATGCGGGCAGGTCCGACGACCGTCACCCGGCTCGTCGGGAGTGATCCAAGGCTGGGACTTCTCACCACAGGCGAGTATGCGTGCCGCGTCCGTTTCTTAGCGCCTTACCAGGAAAGGCGCAAAGCAAGTTGAATTTGTCTTGACGTCGTCGCTGTCGAGGTAATGACACCGGCTGTTGCGAGCGGGGCGCCCTTATTGTTGTAGAGCGAATTGTTGGGCAACGGCGGCTCGAAATTAGTTCGGTTGGTGAGATTGAACATCTCGGCACGAAACTGGAATCTGGCCGTCTCGGAAAACACTCTCACCGGAAAACTGCGATGCACCGAGTAATTCAGTTCCGCGAGCCCAGGCCCGATTAGCGAGTTCCGGCCAGCATTCCCCAGAAGATTGGCCGGGACCGGGAAACTGTAGCAGGCCAGATTGATGTATTGCGATGGATTGCCGGGGTTCGTGAGATGCGCACACGCTGGGCCGACGGTCCGGTTCGGGACATCGTAGGTGCCAGAACTGTTCTCACCGGCTGCGTCTCCCGAAATCAAGGGCGTAAACGGCAGTCCGTCGCTGACAGTGAAAATACCTGACATCTCCCATCCGTTCGCCAGCAGCTTCAAAAACCGCGAAGTATGGGTGAGTTTGGGAAGTTCCCACAACCCATTGATCACAGCAACACGGCCGATATTGAAGTCCGACGGTCCCCGGTTGAGATGTCGATCGATGAACAGCGTCGACGTAGAATTTTGGAACTGAGTCGGAAAGACGCTGGATGAATATCCATCGATGCTCTTCTGCCATGTAAATGATCCCTGCGTCTGCAAGCCCCTGCCGAGTTTCTGCTGCAACCGAATCTGTAGAGAATTATAGTTCGCGCTGTCACCCCACGTCAGTTGGCGGATCGCTCCGACATTCGGATTCAACCTCGTTCCGCTCCCCACGGGCGACGGGAATAAGTAGCCCTGAGGCGTATGAGCCGGTACCACGATGTCGGCATCGTTGAAGACGCTGAACATGTGGACACCGCGAGAGCCTGCATAGGCGATCAGCAGGGCCAGATGCGAGGTGAGCGACCGCTGCACGCTCGCATTCCATTGCATCACGTAGTTGCGCGGCGGATTGTATTCATACTCGGCTCGCGCACGGGCCCGTTAGACGCGTTCAGATTCAGAATGCTCTGATAGCCTCCATCGGGAAAAGAACCGGAAGGAGGGTTGATCAGCGTGACAAGGCTGGAAAACGGCCCACTGTATGCTTCAAGCATACTGAATTCATAGATCAATGGAAGCACATCGAAAATCCCGAAGGCCGCTCGGACAGAAGTCTTTCCACCTTTGAATGGATCCCAGGCCAAGCCTATGCGAGGCTCGAAGTTCAGCCGGCTTGGATTCCGAAAGAGTGGTTTGCTAACATTCAGATCGGTGCTATAGATGTCCTGCAGGTTCGACAGTAGCCCATTCACTTCGGTGGGCTGGGAGACCGTCTCATATCGCAGGCCCACGTTGAGTGTTAGATTCGGCTTCAACCGAAGGTCGTCCTGGAAATATAAGGCGGCGAGGTTCTGCCGGAAGCCTCGCTCCGGAAAGCCCGTCCCCGACGGTGTCGCTTGCTGGCCGGCATAGAAAACGTCGGCGAAGAACTGAGCTAATTTTTGATTTGTCAGGAAGTCATTCAATGTGGAAAAGTCATACTCTCCGTTAGGCTCGGCTGCGACCTGAGTGTTGTAGCGATAGCGAATGAATTCGGCGCCGATTTTGATGAGGGATCGCCCCTTCTGGATGCTGAGATCGTCGTAGAACTGTAGATTCGTAAACCAGAAATTCGTAGTCCCGAGACCATTGTTCCCGCCTGTAAATTTGGTAAGGCCCGGAACCGAGAGTGCGGGTGCGTCTCGTCCTGGGAGGATTCCCAGCCTTGGATCAGAGGCTGCAGGATTGTTGCCGGGCGATGTGGACAGACCCTGCGCAGTCACGCGATTCACGCCGGTTCGAAAGGCATTGGCGGCTTGCGGATTGAATATATGGATCTCACTCAAGAATGCGCTGTTCCGCCACAGGCGATTGTCGACGAGAATAGAATTCAATCCGTCGGGTGACTCTGTCCAGCCATAATCGGTGGACCAGGACAGAGCCAAACTGTCCCTCGCCGAAATCGAATGATCGCCCCGCACTAAGCCGAAATTCTCGCCGGCCGGATTCTTGGCCGTGAAGATATAAGAGATGGCCTCCCCTCCGACGATATCGCTTCGCTGTATCGGGATTCGCGCGGCGATCTGTGGGCGGGAACCTGCGGCGGAGGTATTGCCCGAATGGTCGGCGGCCGATTCGAGAAGTTATCTCTGGCAATTCCTCCGAATAATCCGATCACCGCCTTGCTTGAGGGGCCGGACCATTCACTGTGGATTGCAACATTTGTCGGCGTTTTTCGCCTCCAAAATGGAAACCTCACATCCTTCACAGTCAAGGATGGGCTGCCGGACAACCGCGTCACCGGCCTTTACCGCGATCGAACCGGAAAAATATGGACAGCAGGCTGGAAAGGTATTAGCTCCTGGGACGGAACCCGGTTCGTCGGTTATGCAGCCGTCAACGCAGTTGTAGCCTATGCCCTCTCGTGTTTGGAAGATCGCAACGGAAACTTTTGGATCGCATCGTCTTCTGGTTTGTTTCGGGCCCGCGGTACGGGGGTAACCAAGATAGATCGCAGCGCCGGCCTCAGCGGAGATTTCGCTTCCGACGTCTTTGAAGACAGAGAAGGGAATCTCTGGGTAGGCACTCGCGGTGGCTTGGATCGATTCCGGGATGGGCAGATTCGCATCTTCGACCAGCCGGAGGGCCCTGTCGTCGCTGATAACCGGGGTGTGTGGACGGTGACAAACCGGCAGATCACGCAAATCGCCGCCAACACCATCCGCCATTGGCCGGTTTCTCTTCCCACGAGCAGCACTCGACTCGCACTGTTGTCCAAACGGGACGCAGGCTTTTTGATCGGCTGCGAGAACGGCGTCATAAGCTGGACCGGCGAGCACACCGTTTCCGTATCGGAATTGTCGGGATTGGACGTGCGCTCGATGCTCGAGGCACGTGACGGAACCATCTGGATCGGCACTGCCAACAGAGGACTGCTCCACTGGAACCCGTCGGCAGGAGCGCGGCCATTGACGGAGACGGGCGTTCCCGACACATTCATTTCAACCCTTGCCGAGGATCGTACGGGAGCTATTTGGGCCGGCAGCAACAACGGCGGGGGCCTCTACCGTGTGGCGGGCGGAAGTGTACAGCACTTCGGCCGCGACGAAGGTCTTCGATCGGCGGATGTGTATACAGTTTTTCCGAACGGAAAAGGCGAGCTGTGGATCGGCTCCACGGTTGGCCTGAGTTGGTTTCAGAACGGGCAGATTCACACGGTAAACTCTCAACAGGGCTGGCCGGCCGATCAGGTTTTCGCGATCGCCGAGGATTCTTACGACCGCCTTTGGTTCATGGGATTTGCCGGCATTGCGGTCATCGATAAGAAGAGCCTCACCGAATGGGCGTCCGGCCGACGATCCAAACTCAACCCGATTCTCTATCGAACTTCCGAGGGACTGCAGATTCGCACAAGCGGCGCGGTTTTCCCCGATGCCATGCGGAGTCCCGAGGGCCATTTGTGGTTCTCGACCGCGGATGGGCTGCTCGAAGTGACCGTACCCGACCCCGCCACCCAACGGGCTCCTCACTTCCCGGTTCTCGTGGAAGATGTCACCATCGATCACGTTTCCCATTCGGCGGCTGGCCGCATCCGAATCCCTCCAGGGTCACGCTCCATTGAAATCCGCTACACAGCGCTCACACTCTCGGATTCGGAAGCCGTTCGATTTCGTTACCGGCTGGAAGGGATCGACGATGGCTGGGTCGACGCGGATATGCGCCGGAGCGCTTTCTTCAACAATCTGAAACCGGGAGCTTACAGGTTCCGCGTCGCGGCAAGCGCTGGCGGGGAACACTGGCAGGAATCATCCGCTCTCGCAATGGAACAACTCCCGTACTTTTACCAGACCAATTGGTTCTTGATCCTTGCATCGGCCGCAGTGGTATCGTTGGGCTATTCTCTATACCGCCTTCGACTGCGGCAGACGGTAAACCGAGTCCAAGCCGCTTTTCAGGAACGAACGCAGGAGCGCACGCGAATCGCTCGCGAGCTGCACGATACTCTGCTGCAGAGTTTTTAAGGTGTCGTGTTGAAATTCTCCTCGCTGATATATGTGATCCCGAATCGCCCTACGGAAGCCGTCGAGTTACTGGAAGGCATGATTGAGCAGGCCAGGGCGGCGATCACCGAAGGCAGGAATGCGGTGCAGGGTTTACGTTCCTCCACCGTGATGGCCGACGACCTTGCCCGCACAATCGCTAAATTCGGGGAAGGGCTCGCTTCCGATGAAACCGGCGAGAATCGTGCCGAGTTTCGTGTGTCCGTGAAAGGGAAATCGAGGGACCTCCCTCCGATCGTGCAAGACGAAGTTCATCATATTGCCTGCGAGTCTCTGCGCAATGCGTTCCGGCACGCGCACGCGAAGCGGATCGAAGTGCAAATCCGGTATGACCAACGGCAGTTCTGGCTACAAATCGTGGACAACGGAAAGGGTATCGACCCGGCGGTTCTGAGAGCCGGTGGACGCGCGGGACACCACGGCTTGCCGGGTATCCACGAACGCGCCAAACTGGCGGGGGGAAAGCTGTCGGTCTGGAGCCAGCTCGATTCCGGCACTGAAATCGAGCTGACCATTCCCGCCTCAATCGCGTACATCAAGCCGCCTACCTCGCGCCGGTCGACGTCCGCCGGACAAGCAGCTACGTAACAGAATGAGCGCGTTCCGAGATGCTAATCCGAATTCGCAGTTGATAACCACCCGATGCTTCGGGAGGGCTGGCCATGGTACTGGCGACTCAGCCGGACATGAGCTTGGTGACGCAAGCCTCGAATGGACGAGAAGCGGTTCAGCGGGAACGGCCAATCGGGCGTCTGTGGAACGTGGTCTTCCCGCGCCGTAACGGTCACTAGTGCGCTGTTCTTAGTTCGGTGTCAAGTGTTGGTGGCGAAGCGAACGCATTCAACAGTCTCCGTGGTGCGTAGGCCCGGGATACGAACAAATAACGGACGGCCTCTCCGCGCACGAAACCGATAGAACTGCGTGAAAGTGCGCATCGAGTGTTACGACAACACCATTCTTTCCAAGTGCGAATCCGAGAGTCTCCTCGTCTGCGGCCGTTGCCATCCCGACCTCGCCGACATGAAAACACTCGTAACCGAGGTCGCGTATTCCGCGACGCCGTATCGCGGGGGACGCCTCGGTCCAGCACGATTGTCATCGGCATCGGCGTGCTACGCGGCGTCGGTCTCGCCGGCGCTACCCTCGAGATTCGACGCCGCGAGCGCCAGTGCCTGCTGAACGTCCTCGGGCTGCATCCTCTCCATTCTCATTTCCACGCGGCTTGCGGCATGCCCGTAGGATCGATATGGATGAACGCCCGAGGATCCGGCGATCATCTGGCGAGGTTGGCCGTAAGCGGTGTGGCCCAGTCGCAGAGGCCGTCTACGTAGGCCGCCGAGCCGTCGCGGAGCCAGCCGTCCAACTGGGCCGGTTCCTTTAATTGCTGGCCGCGCAGGCGGGAGACCGCCACGAACCGGCAGTTCCAGTCGGGCAGGCCGGTCATATCGCCCCAGAGCTTTTCGAACTGGGCCACCGGAAACACGTCTTCCTGCCCTTTGCCCCAGCGTTTCTTCACGTCTTTGATTGTGATGTAAGTGGGCATTCGCGCGGCCAGAGCGCGGACCGATTCGTTGAGCTTTTGTCCATCCGTGAGATCGGCGCGGCTGAGTCCGAAGGCCGCCAGCAATTGGTCGAGATCGATCCAATAGGTGGCGCTGTTGTAGAACGAGAGCCGCGACTCGGCTTCGTCGCTGGGCAGTGCCAGCCCTTCGACGAGCCGCGGACGGCCATTGATGCGGGCCAAGCCGCCGCCACGGTCTTCGAGGTGGCGGACCACGACCTCGGTGGTCATGGCCGCGCCGCGTTCCACGTGATAACCCAGCAGGCCCGGATCGACGTGAGCGCCGGCCGTATCGATGTTGTGCACGAACAGGTACTTCAACCGCGGCCGCTCGTTTAGGAGACGGAGCAGCACACCGTTTCGCAAGAGGTTTGGCAACTCGTACCAATGGCCGACCGGATGCAGGCACTGCATGGGCAGGTTGTCTGTATAATTGGCGCCTTCGCCGGCCTGGCGGGCCCACTGGATCAATGTTGCGTGCAGGCTGTCGCGCACCTTCTGCGCCTGTTCATCCAATAACTGCTGGGGCATTTCTTCCCAGGCGAAGCGCAGGTCGCGTTCCATGGGGACCGTGCGCAGGCCGATGACGCGGCCGGGCGAGAGCAGCAACGTGCCGGGATAGCCGTAGTTGCCGGCAGCCCGCAATTGCTGCTCAATCGCCCCGTGGGTGAGATAGCTGGTGGTGATCACGTGCGGCAGCAGGGTACCGCAGGCGCGGCTAACCCGCAGGCTTTTGGCCAAGTGGGTTTCGATGAAATTGCGATGCCTGCCCCCGAACTTGCAGAACGGATTGAGCGCCTTGACCACACCCGCACCCTTCGTCCAGCGGCTGCCCACACCTCCGGCGAAGGTCACTACTGCTACGGCGCCTGAGGCCAGAGCTTCCATGCCAGCGTCGCGATAGTGAGCGGGCAGGGGAGGCACGGCATCGAACAGATCGTCCGGCGAAACGTCTTCGACTTCGGTGCTCGCCGGAAGACGGTTTTGCGCCAGGCCGATCCGGCCGGTGCGGAGATCGGTCTGAATCTGCTCATGCTGGACCCGATCGAAGCCATAGGCCTCGAGCAGTTCCTCCAATCTCTGGCTGGCCCCGCTCCGGGCCTCCTGGCTGCGGGGCAAGAGATGGTCGAAGAGGTTGTGCACCATCCCGGAGAATTCGGCCACGCTGCGGCAGGCGTCGGTGAACCGGTCGAGCTCAGCTCGGCGAATCGGCGAGAGCAGGCGGGATTCCATGCGCAGCAACGGCGGCACGGCCAGCGTGTAATAGCCAGCGGGCATCAGCGCCGCCTCACCGCGTAGCAACTCGGAATGCGTGCCGCGCTCGTTGATAGCGAAGTTGTAGACCACGGGCTCCATGGCGAAGGGGACGGCGTGCTCGAGCTCGCTCTTGGTTGCGCTCATGATGGACTGCAGGCGAGTTTCCCCGTCTGCCTTTCTACGCGGATCGAACAGAAAGCCCATACCGCCGCCGGCCATGCCGCCCAACATCCAGAAGCCCCAGAAGGCCTCGCCGAATTCGCCGCGGACACGCCGGATCAATGTGTCGGTGTACAGATTTCCGGCCCACGGAATGATGGTCTGGATGGGACCATCGAAGTTCTTTTGGGTGCAGGAGCCGATGGCGGCGATGTCACCACTGCGGAGGTGCTTCACCACCTCGTCAAGGACTGCGATAGCTTGGCGCCGGCCGCTCCATTCGGTCGCGGAGCGCAGGAGATATTTTTCCGTGACCATTTCCAGGATTGGCCCCACATCCTGGGCCATGCCTCCGTGGACCAGGACAAGGCTTTCCTGCAATCTGGCACGCGTGGCGAGAGAGACTTCTTCGGCATGAAAAATCCGGTGATCGGGCAGGAGGCGGCCGCGGCTAATGCCGAACTCGGGGTCACCTTCCTGGGCTGGAACGCCGTAAATCAACTTGATGCCAGGCCAGACGCCGCCGGAATCCTGCCAGCCTCCGCCTGAACCGCCGATCCACTCGCCTAAAATGGCGCGGGCGGCGACCAGGCGCCGATCGTGTTCGTCCAGGCCACCTTCCGCCCGGTGAATCTGCCCAGTGGCGCGCATACACGCCGCGATCAGACAGGCCAGCAGGCTGGTGGAGACCGCCAATCTGGACCCTTTCGGAATATCGTTCACTTGACTGACGATTTCCAAGCCGTGGCCAGGCAATCCGGTTAGGCGCGACAGAATTTCGGAGAGAGGCTGAGTGGCGCCCTCCATGCCCGGCGGTACAATTCCGGATGCGATCACGGCGGCCTTCAGGAGGCCGAGGTAGTCGCGGGCAAAATCGAAAAGCTCGGCGATAGAGGAAATCTCAGTGCTGGCCTTGAGATCCACGCTGGCGAGCCGCAACACGGGCTGATCGATAACTCGGAGGTAGGCCTCTACAGGCGGCTTGGGCGCGCGCGCGCCATCCGAACCGAGCACCGCCAGATCGATCGAGACGTTCAGCACGCGGGCGCCTTCGGGAAAGTCCATTCCGAGAAAGAAAATATCGCTCCAGCCGCTGTGGGTCAGGTCCATGCGAACCGGCGTGGCTTCATGGAGAATGGGAAAGAGCGGCTCGCCCGGCTGGCGCACCAGCATTTCGGGACGCAGCCGCAGCGGGTAGTCGGAAGGGTGGCCGGTGCGGAACATCCACTGGTTGCCCCGCACTGAGCGCACGCTCCGGCGTACCTGGTCGGCCAGTGTCTGAAAGGCCAACCGGTGATACCCGGCGGCCAGTGCGCTGGAGATGGCGCCGCTGGGGCCATCGGCCGCCTGGGCGCCGAGAAAGAGGTCGATGGCTTCTTCGAAACGGCGCTTCAGGAGGTTGGCGTAACCCGCGAAGGGGATACGGGCCCGCCTTTCGGCCGCCGCGCGAAGCGGGACGTGGAAGCGATGGATGGCGTACAGGAAGAACAGCGCGCGCACACGTTCGTAAAGGTTGTCGCTGGAGCGACGGAAGCGGTCCAGGTCCGCGCACTCCGATAGTAAGTCTTCCAAAGTGGCGCCGGCGCATACGGCGTCGAGCGAGCGATTGCGTTCCTCGGAATCGCTTGCGCGAATGATGGCGGTGAAGCGGCTCACCGCGAGTCGCCTTTCTGCGAACCGGCACTTGCGGCAGAGAGTTCGCGATCGGCCAGTAGTTCCAGAACCTGCGAAAGGACCTCGGCGCGGTCCTGTCCGCGGAGGGCCAAGGCAAGTTGGGCGTGCAAGAGACCATAGCGAGCGCCGAGGTCGTAGCGGCGGCCGTCGTCTTCCAACGCCAGGTATTGTTCGGTGCGTGCCAATTCACCGAGTGCCGCGGACAGGCTGGGGCGAGCGTCCGCCGGGGCGGCAGCCAACATGCGGCCCAGCAGGTGCATGACGGCTGGGGTCAAAACGTGGATGCCGAAAAAGCAGAGGTAGTAACCGGCGCGGATTCCAGACACCATGAGGCGCTGCTCGGCTTCGGTCGGAGTGGGCTTTTCAATGACCGTGTCCACGCGGTAGAGATCGTGGCGGCCGCCGACGCGGCGGGCGGCGACGGTTCCGTAACGCGGCAGAAGGCTTTCGCGCGTGGGCTGCACGCCCGATACCGAGCATTGCTCAGCTTCGGCCAATTCGACGAGGCGCTGTGCCGATGCTTTCGGCCCGCCGCTGACATAGAGGTGGTCGCCCACCATGTGCAGGAAAGGATCGTTGCCGGTGAAATCGCGCGCGCAATAAATGGCGTGGGCATAGCCCAGGGGCTCGGTTTGGGCGATGAAGCGAACGGATGTCCCGTATCTGCCGGCGGCCTGCGCATAGCGCGATTCGTCGCCCGGCCAAACGACCACTCCGGTTTCGTCGATGCCGGCTGCGAGGGCTTGCTCGAGGAGAATGCAGAGGACTGGTTTCTCGCGGCCATCGCGATCGATCAACGTCTGTAAGGGAAGGGCGCGCTGGTTGGGTCCGGCCGCCGTGATTACAGCTTTCTTGACTCGCAAAGTGGCTCCTTGTTAAAGGAAAGTGTAACCCGGGGGTCCGGGGCCGGTTGGAAGTGGCGCCACTGAGCGGGTTAGGAAAAAGACAAGCGCAAGCCTTGCGGCTTGCGCCTGGGAGGACCTGGAGCCTACGCTACTAGTAACGGGATACGACGGGCCGGAGCGGGGGGTTGAAGCGCGACGATTCCGCGCGGGGCGGTTCCGAAGGCCGCTCGAGCACCAGGGAGCGAAGGCCGGGCATGCTAGCGGCACGCTGTCCTTTTTCGCCGACCGGCAACTGGCCGGTGGTGAGGTTTTTCAGGCC
>Ga0126381_100007856_pt1 | contig 11899 bp, 7 predicted proteins | sample PanSoiMetPlot_28_FD_96465 | JGI IMG/M metagenome (GOLD analysis project Ga0126381, IMG submission 96465) | Tropical forest soil microbial communities from Panama - MetaG Plot_28 | ecosystem: Environmental > Terrestrial > Soil > Tropical forest > Bulk soil | place: Panama | collected 2016-02-17
CCAGTCGCGCCCCCTCACCGCGGCGGATCGCTTCCTTGATTTCCGTCAAACGGTGAGGATAATCCTCGAGAAAAAGACGAACAATCTTGCTGAGAAGGCGACGATTGCCATCAACTCCGGCTAGGAGGGCTGCGTGATTCAGCCCCCTCTGCGCTTGGTCTTGCTTTGAAACCGGCCCTCTCGCTGTAGATGATGGGATCAGTTCAGCGACCGTCTGCTCAAGCTCTTGGATGCGGATCGGCTTGGCGGCATAGCCATCCATGCCCGCCGCCAAACAACGTTCGCGATCTCCTTTCATTGCATGCGCCGTCATCGCAATGATGGGGACGTGTGCGCCAGTCTTCTTTTCCCAGGCACGGATGGCTTTGGTTGCGGCAAGTCCATCCATCTCCGGCATTTCTAGGTCCATCGCAATGAGGTCGAAGTTCCCTCCCTGAACCGCGGAGAGGGCCAGGCGCCCATTGCCGACAACCGTCACTTCGTGGCCTAGCTTTTCAAAAATGCGTGTCGCCACCAACTGATTGACCGGATTGTCTTCGGCCAGCAACACGTGAAGCCTGCGCAGCCCGGCTGAAGGTTTCGCGCGCGGTATCGTGGCGCGCGGCTTCTCCAAAAGTGGCTGGGCCATAATGCTCACAATCACGTCAAAGAGTTCCGATCGTTTGATTGGCTTGGTTAAATATGCGGAAATACCCAACTTACGTCCACGGGCGACATCTTGTCGCTGACCGGCGGAGGTGAGCATGACAAGCTTCATGTCAGCGTGGCGCCGGTCGCGCGAGATCAGTTCCGCCAGGGCGCACCCATCCATATCGGGCATGTGAGCGTCAAGCAGTGCAACCGCAAAGGGCTGTTTCGAATTGAGAGATGCCTCTAATGTGGCCAGCGCGGACGCGCCACCTTCGACGGCAACGGGACGCATGCGCCAGTTGGTGAGTACCTCTTTGAGAATCCGGCGGTTGGTCGCGTTGTCGTCTACGATCAATACCGGCAGATCTGTGAGAGTCCGCCAACCGGAATTTTGCTGCTCGGTGCCAGGTGGCGGGACTTCAAACCAGGCAGTGAAATGAAACGTGCTCCCCCTGCCTGGTTGACTCTCGACCCAGATGGTCCCCCCCATCAGCTCGACAATTTGTGCTGAGATAGCCAGGCCCAGGCCGGTTCCGCCATAGCGGCGCGTGGTCGAACTGTCGGCTTGAGAAAACGCCTCAAAGATGGTGGTCTGCTTCTCCAGGGGAATACCAATACCGGTATCGGTGACCGAGAAATGCAGTTGAGTGTTACCGTTCTGGCGCGATGCCGGCTCGACTCGCAGAACGATCTCGCCAATCTCAGTAAATTTGATGGCATTACCAACTAGATTAATAACGACTTGCCGGAGGCGTAAGGGATCTCCAACCAGCGCCGCTGGAACGTCAGGATGAATGTCGCTGGCTAGTTCAATTCTCTTTTGGTAAGCGCGCGGTGCCAGTACGCGCATTGTGTCTTCTAGTGCATCACGCAGATCGAATGCCACACGATCCAGTTGCAGCTTGCGCGCTTCGATCTTCGAAAAATCGAGGAGGTCGTTCACTAGTGCAAGCAGGGTGTCGGCCGAGCCTTGAATCGCGCTCAGGTATTCCCGCTGTTCGCGGGTGATCCGGGTCGCAAGCGCCAGCTCAGTCATTCCGATGATGGCATTCATCGGGGTGCGGATCTCGTGACTGATGTTAGCGAGAAACTGGCTCTTAGCGCGAGTTGCGTCCTCGGCGCGATTTCGGGCAATTTCCAGATCGCGCGCGTACACACGCAGGGCATCTTCCGCGTGCTTGCGCTCAATGAACTGGCCGATCTGACTTCCAATCGCGCCCATCATTTCTAGTAGCCTCGCATCCGGCTGTTGTATCTCGTGGCTGAAAAACTCGAGCACACCCAGGACCTCAGCCCCAAGAAGAATCGGGAAACCGAAGGCTGCATGCAAGCCCTTCTGGGCGGCGATGGGGGCGCGTGGAAAGTTCGAGTCCCGGGTGACGTCTTCGATCCAGACCGGCCGGGCCTGCGACCAGACCCGGCCGGGCAAACCTACTCCTGGGGGAAACACCTGTGAGTGCGTGACCCGATCGAATTCTTCGCCGTGGGACGAGGACATGTGCCACGTCTCCACGCATCGCAACACTTTTTCTTTTTCGTCAACTCGCCAAATCGCACCAACCGACCAACCCAGACTCTCACAAATGGCTTCGAGGATCCGGGGAGTAGCGCTCGCCAGGTTCGGCGCCTCGGCGAGAACCCGTGTAACCGCGTACTGCGCTGATCGGCGTGATTCCTCGCTCTTTCGTTCTGTAACGTCGGCCGCGGCGCAGTAAATCAGCCCGCTTTCGGCTCGAATAATCGCCGACCAGAGCAGCCATTTATAAGAACCGTTTTTGCAACGGTATCGATTCTCGAAAGAGAGGGTTTTGCGGCCTGAGGCCACATGCGCCGCCTCCGAAACCGTGGCCTGCCGGTCATCCGGATGCACGAAATCAATGTAAGGACGGGAGAGCAGCTCTTCGCTGGTATAGCCAAGCGTATCTTCGCAGGCTGGGTTTACGTATTTAAAATAACCGTCCGTTCCCGCGATACACAGAAGATTCAGTGACAGGTCGACGAACTCGCGCAGATCGATTTCGCTTGGCTGATTGAAGCTAGGTGCTGCGCTCACCACTCCCCCAATCGAAAACATTGACAGGCCGATGGAGGCACTCATTTTGGTACAAAGCTGAAAATCGCGCAACTAGTGAATTCTGCTGTCCAGGGGGCAGTTTGCTGCCATTGACCTGGGTTATGGAGCGAAGTAGCATTTGTCCGGAATATCAGTCCTCGAATCCCAGAATGAGGTGGCCTATATGAGCCACTCTCCCGCCGTAGCAGAAAAAATCCTGGTTGCCGATGACGACCGGACGACGCGTTTCGCCATCTCCAGCATGCTGAAAAATGCCGGCTACGCAGTCACTGCCGTGGCAAACGGCGCCGAAGCACTGCGCAGGATGCACAAGACGAATTTTGCGCTGGCATTTTTGGACATTTGGATGCCGGAGCTCACTGGCCTCGAGGTCCTGGCCCGGGTACGAGCCAGCAAATCGCAATCCAAAGTCATCATCATGACCTCCGATGGTACCCCCGAAAATGTTCTGCGCGCCATCCGCGAGCAGGCTTATGAGTACGTCAGCAAGCCGTTTCCGCCGAGAGAAGCCGTAGAGATAGTCGAGCGAGCCCTCAAGCAAGATGCCTCTCCTTCCATTGAAGTCATCTCCGACAAACCCCACTGGGTGGAGCTGCTGATTCCGTGCACACGCCAAGCCGCCGACCGAATTCACTCTTTTCTGACAAAGCTCGAAGCCGACCTTCCCGAAGACGAGCGGAACAAAATCGGCTTAGCATTCCGCGAGTTGTTGCTGAACGCCGTAGAGTGGGGAGGGGAGTTCGATCCCAACCGAAAAGTAAGAATTGCTCACGTTCGCTCCTCGCGTATGCTGCTCTACCGCATTGCCGACCCAGGCCCGGGCTTCAGCTTCAAAGGCTTGACCCACGCCGCGGTAGGTCAACCGGCGGACGAACCGGTTGCCCACATGGCCGTCCGCGAGCAACTCGCCATTCGCCCCGGCGGATTCGGCATCGCTATCATTCGCTCAATGGCCGATGAGCTCCTCTACAACGAGGCCCAAAACGAGGTGATATTTATCAAATATCTTGCCAAGGAGGATCCTAGAACAGCGGCAATATGCTCTCAACCGCGCCCCTGAAGGCGGGCACGCGCACGGCAAAGTTGCTTCGCCAAAGTGAAAGTCGGCCGAGGAGGGAGATATCTAACCGATAAAAACCTTCACATGCTCACTTCGAAAACCTGATTTTTGAAATCCAGGCGTCCTTGTTCGCAATCTTGGCCGCGTTAATGGCATCCTGAATTTGCCCGCGTAAGTCCGGGCGTCGTCGGTAGAGATCTTGGAGCTCCTGGGTGAGAGCAGGCTGGACAGCTGAGGATTGCGCTGGAGCTGCCGCGCGACCATCCTTCAGCGCCCCGGCATAGGTCTTCAGCTGGCTGATCGCTTCCCCTCCATCGCCGGCCTCGAGCGCAGCAATGGCGCTGTGAACGTAAGCGCGCGCTTCCGAGGTCGCGCCCAGGTTGTAGGCCTTGTCGACCACAATTTCGGCATCGGCCTTGGTCAGAGGTGGGGTCGGGGGTTGCGTCGCCAAGCGCTTGCCAACCTGCGCGTTCATCCACTTCTGGAACTCGGGTAAGCCGGCCTTCGGCAGGGTAACGAAGCTATGGCCGTCCGTCTGATACTTTTCCACCCACTTCTGCGCCAGCTGATCGTCTTTGAGGTGCGAAACCTCGTGAAATAGCACACCGGCCGCACCTTTGGGATCATCAAGTTCTTCCAGTTTGATGCCAAACGTCGGCTTGAATCCCGGCTGGAACTCCTGATCGCGCGGATAGTGTTCGCGTCCGAGAACGTCGCCGGTCGTGGTCGGAGTCATGCGATCAATGTTGATCATCTTGTCGGGATCATCATTCGAACTTGAAGCGTTGAACTGAATCTGGGATGAGGGCAGCCCAAACAGAAGTGACGCCATTCGTCGGCGGTCCGCGTCTATGTCGGCCTGGATCTGCTTCTTGTCATCTTCACTGAGACGCGTGGGGTACTGTTTCTGCAAGTCCTTCAGCTTCTGCTCAACTTGCATTCGGTTCTCGGGCAGCGTATCCCTGAGTTTTGCTTTGTCAGCCTCTCCGAGATTCGGGTTCTTCAGATATTCCCGGTTCTTTTGGATTTCTGCTTCGCCCCAAGTTTTCAAAAGAATGTCCGAGTACCTTCTTATGTCGCTATCCGCCTGCAAGTGTTTGCGTTTGTCCCCAATCTCGCCTTCCAATTTCTTCACTCCGGAATAAGGCGGGAGGCCTTGAATCACGACATTCGCTTCCGAGTGTTGCCGCGTGCTGCTCTTACCATCGGCATAGGAGGGATCCGCCGAAGTCTCAACCGCATGCCACTTGTCGTTGACCTTAATTACGGCCGCAGGTTCGGTTCCTGCCATGCGTGCTACCGCAATCGCCTCGCGCTCGTCGTCATAGCCTTTTGGAGAACCGATCTCTTTCTTGACCGCCACATCTTTGCTGTCCTTACTGGTACCCAGTTTCAGTCCTACCACGGAAACGGGCGCTGCCGCTTTGCTTTCGCTGGCGTGGGCGGCGGGATCGTGGGAAGACTTGTCGTACAGAACTCCTACCCCGGGATGATATTGAGCTTGGTTGAGCTGATCCCGGATGTAGTTTGCCTCGATCGCGCTTTCCAGTCGCTTCCCTAGAGCACTCGTCGGATCGGGCGTTTCTTCTGTAGTTTCCGCTGTCGAAGCCGTAGCAGGGGTAGAAGCTTGGTTCGTCCCTGGTTGAATGTTATAGGCGGGCGCAGTTCCGGCCGGACCGTCGATTTTGGCCATCGCGAGATCCCCCCTTTTTTAATTATCGAAGGCAACATGACTAGAGTTGCGTTCGCAAAAAACGATTTTTGGAAATGGGCCAAGTTTGCGCCAGCGCGGAAGTCGTGAGGCACATAAGAAAATGAAATTTGTTCCGTGGCCTATGAAAAATCAGCCCCGGGCCTGGGTGCTTACGTGCCCGATCTACCCGGCGGGATTGAACCGAGCGCTTCAACTGAAGTGGTCTCAGTTTCTTGAGCTCGCCCGTTCCTGTTATGTTTCCGATGGTCGATAGCCCGATCACCTTAGCAACTTCGCCACATATTCGCCCTCAACCCGCGGGCGGAGGAAATTCGAGTGGAAGTTTGAGTCAAACTCCGGCGGAGGCGCCAAGCAGCCGCTTCTGTGTTCCACCACTCCTGGGAACGACTGAACGACTAATCGGTCCAGAGTGAGTGCACATTGGCCTCAATGACTTGCCGGCAACCCGCCCGCAAGGAAGTTACTCCGACATGATGCAGAGAATCTAGGACTTGCAACTGATCCGAATGCGAAATGTGGCAGAGCAACGGCACAACCTTACGCAGTATTGCAAGTTCCCACGCCACGGACTGGGTCACGCTCCGGCGTCATTCGGCACTACGCAAAAATGCGCGACAGCTAAGATTGAACCTCCGACTCTCCGCGAACCCTTGCCACTCTCATCTACCAACGCCTTCGCCACTTGCTGTCACTGTTGACAGTTTCGTTCCTACCGCTGCACATCCTAGATTCGCTTCAGGCTCTCTCGAGGGGAGCTCTTTATTGATCGACCACTTCTGCAAAGACCTGTTCCGAGGCGCGCCTCAAACAGCAGTGTGGTGATTGGCCGAAGTTCGGGCCGTTTGTGATGAGAGAAATCACCATGGCTGCAGCATTTGCGGAAACGATAACCGCGCCGATCGGTGTCTCCGTCGGGCACCGACATGGACGCACTGTGGATCTGTGCTCAGTGCCCTCAGCCGAATGGGAGGCCATCTCTTCTTACGGCTTCGATTCGGTATGGTTCAAAGGCCTGCTTCAGGATTTCCGGCGCCCATTGCCGGAATTCCGGCCCGACGACAGCGTTGGCTCGCCTTATTGTGTGCGACGTTACGTTGTGGACGCACGCTTTCGAGGTCCTGAAGGGTTCGTCGTTGCGAGCGAAGAGCTCTCGAAACGCGGAATGAACCGGGTGCTGGACTTCGGGTCCAACCAGGTTGCACCGGATCATCCTTGGGTTATGGAACAGCCCGAATATTTCATCCAAGCCAGCCGCGAGGATCTAGAGAAGAATCCGTCTTCCTATCTGAAATTATCCCTAACTGTTTTTGCTTGCGGTAAAGATCCCTATTTCCCGACATTGCCTGACGTTTGGCAATGGAAAGCTTTTGAGCCGGGCCTGCGGCGAGCTGTTATAGAAACCATTTCCCGTATTGCCGACACGGAATATTGGGTTGATGTGATCTCCGTCATCAAGGAAACATGCCCGGGCTTCTTGTTTATCGCCGAGCCTAACGGGGACCGGGAGTGGGTGCAGCAGCAAGGATTCGGCTTCTGCTGCGACAAGAAGGTACGCGATCGGACGGAACACGCTAATGCAGAGAGCATCTCTGTGCCGGTCTTGCATACCGAGGAATACTGCTCCGGTTCATCGAGAACTACGATGAGCCACGAGCTACCACTTTTTACCTGCACAACAGCAGCAGGATAAACACCGGCAATAAATTAAGCTTCAATCTGCGAACGAGGCTGAGCTTCAAATTTATGGGCTAAAAAAGTTAGAGGTCACAGTATGGGTCGATTCAACAGAGCAATACTCATTATTCTTTTCCTCAGCGTCCTACCGCTCTGTGGCTGCAACGGTTGGATTCCGCACGACACCCAGAGCCTGCTGATTCCGAAGTTCCATAGATCAGAGATTATTGGCTTTGTGGCGGGTCTCGGGACAACCTTTGCTGGTTTACCCGACTTGCTTGCAATGCTCAAGCGTCGTTCAAGTGCCGGCATGAATCCGCGGATGGCGGCGATCTTGGGCGTCTTTCAGATTCTGTGGGTTTACTACGGTTTGTTGATTTTGTCGCGACCCGTGATTCTGTGGAACGTGATTGCGGTATTGATCAATTTCTTAAGCGTCGGCGCATACCGCCACTTCGCCCGCATCGAAAAAGCCAGGCAAGCCGCTTAACACAGATTTTTTCGACCGAGTCCCGCAGTGCTCTGCCGAGAGAGAAGGTGCGTTATCTTTCGGTGGAAGCCTGAGTTGTCACCACTCAGATCGCAACTCAAGGAGGCAAATGGTGCTCAGCGGCCTTCCAAAACCACTCTCGACTAGCGCGGCCATCACGATTGGTTGTGTTCTATTGTTTAACGTGCTTCTCCTGGCACGCGAGAAGACCGATGTGATGGTCATGAACAATGGTGATCGTTTGACTTGCGAGGTAAAAGGCCTGGACGCCGGGGTTTTGTACGTCAGCCTCGATTATATTGACGGCACATCTCCGGTAGATTGGTCGAAAGTCGTTTCTTTGGAAAGTATGCAGACATTCCTAGTTAAGACGGCAGACGGTTCGGTTTACGAGGGGAGACTCCGTACTCCGAAAGGTGCTGGTAGTCGACCGGTTAAGATTCAGGTGGTGGAGAGGGCGGAGCAGGAAACACTTATTGACCAAGATCAGATCGTGCTAATGGTCGCGACATCCGATAAATTCTTTCAGCGGTTCAGCGGAAGCGCAAGCTTCGGAGTGATCTATTCAAAAGGGAATCAGTCAACGCAGTACAACTTAGGGTCGCAGACAGCATACGTTCGGCAACGCTGGAGCGCGCAGGTTAACTTCAATTCAAATTTGTCGTCCAGCAGCGGCGTCAGTACGTCCACGCGGAATTCTTTCGCTTTTGCTGCGCGTCATTTGTTGCCCTGGAATAACTGGTTCTACTCGGGTCTCACTGATTTCCTGCAAAGCTCAGAACAGGGAATCGACCTGCAGAGCACTCTCGGCGGTGGGATCGGCCGATACTTGAAGAACACGAGTGGCATGAGTCTTTCCGTACTGGGTGGTGGGGTCTGGCAAAACACAAGCTACAAGCAGTCTGCTGTTCCAATCAGCCACCAGAACATCGCGGCAGCTTTGGTTGCCGGGGAAGCAAAGCTATTCAAATTCAGCAAAACCAATTTGGACATCATCGCCTCATTGTTGCCGGCTCTCTCCGATGCAGGACGTGTGCGTTTCAACACGGATGCCTCTTACTACGTCAAAATCGTCAGCAATCTTAAGTGGAATCTGACTTTTTACGGGAACTGGGACAATCGCCCGCCGCCAGGCTTTTCCGGAAGCGACTACGGAACCAGTGCCGGGCTCACCTGGACCTTCGGCCTGAAATAGCGGAGCCTGTCAGCCTTTGCAGTATTCAGACTGATCGAGGCTGGATACGATTTTAGTTTGTCTATAATTGCTTCGGTTGCTGGCACTGTTGGCAGGCGACAGTTGATCTGTCGAGGCCGTAAGCAGTAATTTTCGTTCAAAGCCGAAATCGAGACAAAACCGGAGGAATTGAATGCTTCGGTTTACAGGCGGCATTTCCTCTCTGAGCCTTGCTGCAAAAAACAAGGTCATCCGACCAAAGAGAGTCGAGCCGAGTGCTTCTTGGAGCCATGGAATCCTTGTGGACGACACACTCTACATTTCAGGCATGGGCGGCGAAGGCGCTTCCGGGAAGATACCCGATGGATTCGATGCGGAACTGCAGCAGGCACTGGGCAACATTGGCACCGTCCTGAAAGCCGCAGGAATGTCGCCAGCCGCAAGCGATTTTTCTGGCACGCACGGGAATCAAACCAAGGAGGGCACCTGAAGAGCGGGAAGGAAAGCAGTGCTGGCTTCGGCGCCGCCGATTGGCTGGTCTCTTATCGGAGGGATTGGCTGCGGCTTGATATCGTTGCCGGACTAACCGCCGCGGCGGTTGTCGTGCCAAAGGCGATGGCCTACGCGAGCATTGCCGGGCTGCCGGTGCAAGTGGGGCTCTATACGGCATTTCTGCCGATGATCGTCTATGCTCTACTTGGAACATCACGTGTCCTCAGCGTCAGCACGACGACGACTATAGCGATCCTGACGGCGGCTCAACTTGGCGAAGTAGTTCCCAACGCGGACCCCGCCTCACTGGTGGCAGCCACGGCTACTCTAACGCTCCTTGTGGGGGGGATGTTGGTTATCGCATCTATCTTGCGACTGGGATTTATTGCCAACTTCATCTCGGAACCGGTATTGATTGGATTCAAGGCTGCGATCGGTCTGGTCATCGTGGTTGATCAGGTGCCAAAGATTCTTGGCATCCATGTTGCTCACGGCTCGTTCTTTCGTAACATCCTTTCCATTTTCCGCGAACTCTCCAATACCTCACTGGCGACACTGGCGGTCGGCATATCGATGATCGTGATACTAGTCCTCCTGGAACGATTGGTGCCTAAGGCCCCAGCTCCCCTTGTCGCTGTGGTTGCGGGCATCGGGGGGGCTTTCCTGCTTAGCTTAGAAACGCACGGCGTGGCGCTGGTCGGCTACATTCCTAGGGGATTGCCATCGATCCTGATGCCAAACGTCTCATTAGCAGATCGCTTGTGGCCGGGAGCGTTAGGAATCGCGCTGATGAGTTTCACAGAAACCGTCGCCGCCGGACGGGCATTTGCCAGGAGCGGAGAGCCGACCCCCAAAGCTAACCGGGAGCTGCTCGCGACAGGGCTTGCCAACGCAGGAGGTGCATTTGTCGGTGCCATGCCGGGTGGCGGTGGTACTACCCAAACTGCGGTTAACCGTCTCGCTGGAGCTAAGACTCAGTTATCCGAGATAGTGACTGCAGCAACCACACTCATCACAATGCTGGTTCTCGCACCCTTTATCAGCATGATGCCGCAGGCAACACTCGCTGCCGTCGTCATTGTTTACTCCATTGGCCTGATCAAGCCCAAGGAGTTCCGCGAGATTCTGAGCGTTCGTCGAACCGAGTTCCTTTGGGCGCTAACGGCCTTCGCAAGTGTGGTCCTTTTGGGGACATTAAAGGGCATCGTTGTCGCCATCATCGTTTCGCTGATCGCGCTAGCTTATCAAGTCGCCGACCCTCCCGTTTATGTGCTGGGACGTAAGCCAGGAACAAATGTGTTCCGGCGCAGGTCAAAGGAACATCCCGAAGACGAAAGCTTCCCTGGGTTGCTATTGCTACGGCCAGAGGGGCGAGTGTTCTTCGCCAATGCCGAGCACATCGGCCAGAAAATGAGGCGGTTTATCGAGGAAGAAAGACCCAAGGTTGCTCTAATTGATCTTAGTGGTGTTCCCGATCTCGAATACACGGCACTGAAGATGCTGACGGAAGCTGAAAAGAAGCAGGGAGAAGCGGGCGTTCGTCTGTGGTTGGTTGGGGCCAATCCGAGAGTACTCGAAATGATCCAGAGGTCTGTCCTTGGCCAAACTCTGGGACGGGAAGCATTGCTCTTCAATGTCGAAACCGCCGTTGCGAAATATCAGCAAGCTAGTGCGCGCGCAATCGTGTAAATCGACTGAAATCTCCGCGGTTCGTGGTAGCTTCCGGGGTCAGCCGTGTCAATTCTTCTCTGGCTTTTGCGACTCGTGTATATCGGCCGCAATTGGATATTGGAGCCAGACTTGTAACCTGTGGCGGATGTGAGTTGTTTCATGCGGCCCGTCAGAGCACGACGCCTGGCGCGCCGCAAGGTCATGATCGGACACAGGAGACTCTCGTGGGGTAAAAGAATTCGTGCAATGAACTGGGACACGTCAAAAACTGGAGTACAATGCGGCCCTGCTGGAATGAGAAATCTATACCGAGACGATTTCGATCTCCTTCGTTGTGACGATTGTTGCGTGCGCACAAGACCTGCCCAAAGCAGATCAACACGGCCCCAAACAGTCCTCTATCTTATCCGAACAGAAAAAAGAGGTTACGCCCGCATCGAGCAGCCACATCGACATCCTTAGTGAAACGAAAGGTTTCAATCTAAGTCCCTACATTAACGAGAAAGTGGCTCCGGAGATAAAGCGTCAGGCTGGGAGGTGCCCCGTCTTCTTGGTTCTGTGGTAGGGCTGCGTGGCTAACTGGCGACAGGAACTCCCAGCCTTTTTCATACCTCTCTCCGGTACCCTTACCGGGCCGGGATTTTTACCATATACAATGCTGCGATCCAGAATTGTTTGCTTCGCACTCCCACATTGCCAAACATCTACAAAGCCCCCAACGCACCAGAGTGGTGCATGTTGAGGACTAAGCAGAAGCCAGGTCTGCGCCCCGTTAGCCCTGCGGTTCAGCTTGGCTACGGTCGTGCGCTGGCCTCGTTTCGATGCCACCAAGGTTGAGAGCACTGTTGACAAGTGCCAGATGAGAGAACGCCTGCGGAAAATTTCCCAGCTGGCGGTGTTCTTTGGAATCGTATTCTTCC
>Ga0126381_100007857_pt1 | contig 11899 bp, 11 predicted proteins | sample PanSoiMetPlot_28_FD_96465 | JGI IMG/M metagenome (GOLD analysis project Ga0126381, IMG submission 96465) | Tropical forest soil microbial communities from Panama - MetaG Plot_28 | ecosystem: Environmental > Terrestrial > Soil > Tropical forest > Bulk soil | place: Panama | collected 2016-02-17
GACACCTTCGTGCGGCAACAAGAGGTCGAGAGCCTGTCTCTCAAAGACCCGAATCCGTCTCCTGGGCGTCCCTATCCAGTTCGTTTGCTTGCTATCTGATCTCCTTGATCGTGGTTTCCGGCAAGCGAGTTTCGTCTAATGAGGGACGCCCAGGCAGGCTGGTTTATGGGAAGGGTGGAATGCGAAGTGAGGAGTGGGACGAGCGCTATGCGCGGAAAACCAAATGTGGAATTTCGAGTGGCCTCTCATGCGACATGGATTGCGTTTCCGCCTAAGGCGAGCCAGCTGATCGTGTTTTGAACGAGTTTGGAATCACCAGGCGTACGACCCTCATCAACACCCAGCCAACACATACACTGGCGAAGATCGCGATCGCGACATCCGCTATGAATCCAGGCCATAGCACCACTGAAGCGCCTCCGAATCCTCCGCTCATATGATTCTCGAATGGAAATCCGGAATACGTGAAGCCGTCGTCAAATGCCGTCTTCGCAATCAAACGGCTTCTATAATCGAGCCAAGAGAAGCTTAGCAGCGTGATCACAAACCCGAGATGGAAAGCGCCCTTTCGAATGGCTTGCGCGAGACGATGGCAAAAGGCTGTCATCGAGGCCGGCGGCATCGGAGCATTGCCCGCCATGATCGGGCCGCCGCAAGTCAGACCTCTCCGGTCAATTTCGGCTTTTGCGTATACAAGAGCTTCGAGGCGATACTGTGGATGGTCAGAGTGGACCATCGCCAGCAATTCATCGTCCCGCATCTCTGAGATTCTCTGCATAAGCTCCTGTAGGCTCGCGTTCATATCAAGACCATCCGGGCATAAAACTGCGCACGCAGGATGCGTGCGATCCCAGGAAGCGCTGGCAATTCACCGTCAATCGCTCCGCTAATGTCAGCGTGGTACCCTCGCCCTGTGAACACCGATTTCGGATGTGACGGTGAATTTTGTTTTGATCAGGTCTTCTGAGTTTCCTCCCACCATGACATCGAATTCGCCGGGTTCAACAACTCGCTTCATCTGACGGTTCCATATCGACAATTCATCCGGAGCTAGATCGAAGCCTAGTCTTCGGGTCTCGCCCTGCTTCAGCATGATCCGTCGGAACCCCTTCAATTCTTTCACCGGCGTGGTCACGCTGCTGTACCTTCGCCTGATATAAAGCTGCGCTACTTCTTCGCCATCGTAATCGCCCGAATTCCTGATGTCCACTGAAACCGTGACGCGGCCGTCAGATGTCGTTTCTGGCGAGACCTTGAGATTGCTGTAGTCAAAGCGGGTGTAGCTCAACCCGTAGCCGAATGGATAGAGCGGTCTGTCGCTTCCTGCAACGTAGCGATGTAGAGTCGATGGCTTCTGGCTATAGTAGAAAGGCAGCTGGCCTGCGGATTCCGGAAAGGTGACCGGCAGGCGACCCGCCGGGTTATACCCTCCAAACAAAGCTTTCCCTACTGCAAAGCCCCCCATCTCACCCGGAAACCAGCACTCAACAATGGCGGGGATGTTGGCGGCAATCCAGTCGAACGAAAGCGGCCGCCCATTGAGGAGGACGCACACGACCGGCGTGCCCGTCGCATGAATCGCTTTGATCAAATCCACTTGTTTGCCATACAGATCGAGCGTTGAGACATCGCGATTTTCATCGACCAGTTCTTCGGACTCGCCGAGAACGACGATTGCCAAGTCAGACTTGCGGGCAATCGCAATAGCGGCGCTCATGTCATCATCGACAGCATTCCAGCGCAGCTCGGCCCGCGCTTCGCCGCCGCCTTCCCACATCTCTATCCTGATCCGGTACTCGCGACCGGCGATGAATTCCATCGGCGCGGTTTCAATGACGGTGGCCCCTTTTTTCCAGTTGTCGATAATCGGGCGATCGTCTATCCAGACGCGCATCCCGTCATCAGAGCTGATTCCGATCCACCCGTTAAATGACCGGTCAGGTTTCAGATCTCCGGTCCACCTGACTGAGAACCTGTCGGCTCCGATTCCAGGGCCGGGCGAATCCGGCCAGTTGAAACCAAGCTCGGGGTCTATTCGTGTAAGAGCGGGCGCACCCTCGAGCCTCATGTTGTTAAAGTATTCGCCTTTTAGTCCGGCTTGTCCGTGGTCGGGCGTCAGCAGGCACGAACTCGGTATGATCTGGCCTTTTGGTATCAGCGGCACTCCTTCGTCATATAGCACGTTGACGCCGGGGCCGGCTGTCTGGCGGATCCCCTCGAGCACGGTGACCGCTTTTCTGCTTCTAACCGAGTAACCGCCCAGTCGCGATTTGTCGGCGTTGGGCCCGATGACCGCGACGGTCTTTACTGTTGGCTTGAGGGGGAGGAGGCCGTGATCGTTTTTCAAGAGGCAAATTGATTTCAGGGCCGCCTCGAGCGAGAGGTCCTGATTCGCTTTGCTATGAACGCGGGCAGCGACGAAACCAGGATCGACATACGGGTTTTCAAAGAGCCCCAGCAGAAACTTCAGCCTCAGGACTCCGCCGGCAGCACGGTCAATCTGGGCTTGAGTCAATTGTCCGTCTTTGACCAGGGAGATGACGGTGCTTTGAAAGAAGTCATTGGGGAAATCGTAGAACTGCATGTCGATGCCCGCATCTATGGCTTGCCGAATGGAGTCCTTTGGCGAAGGAGAGACGTGATGAGTGGTCTCTAGGAACCGGATCGCTCCAAGATCAGAGATGACGATGCCATTGAATCCCCATTCCCCACGCAGAATGTCCGTAAGCAGCCATTTGTTCGCCGCGCATGGTATTCCGTCGAGTTCCGAGTAGGCGGCCATGGTCCCCATTGCTCCGCCGAGCCCGAACGCCTTTTCAAAGGCAACAAGGTAGTCTTGCCGGACAGTTCTCTCGCCGATAAGGACTGGGGATGCGTTGCTTCCGGTTTGCGGGACTCCGTGGGCGGCAAAGTGCTTCGGTCCGGCGACGATCGCGCTGTCAGAGCTGAGGCTCGGACCCTGGAGCCCCCTGACCATTGCAACAGCCATCTCTGAGGCGAGATAAGTGTCTTCGCCGAAAGTTTCGGCGACCCGGCCCCATCGCGGCTCTCTTCCAAGATCGAGGTTGGGGCCGAATCCGTAGTGCACGCCATGGGCGCGGGCCTCAGCGGCAACGGCACCGCCGACCCTCTTCATCAGGTCGCGGTCCCATGAAGCAGCCAGGCCAATGCTCATCGGAAAAGCGGTGCTGCCCTCGCCGGTGTAGCCGTGCAACATCTCGCACATTATCAGTGCGGGTATGCCCCAGCGATTGCTTGCGATGACGTAGCGCTGCAGGGCATTGATCATGACGGCGTCTTTTGGATAGATGTCGTGAATTGCTCCGACGCCAAGACTGCCGATTGTTTTGCTGGCTTTTTCGAGAGCAAAGTCTTCGTCGCTCTTGAAGTGCTCGCCGCTGTACATGTCCATCTGACGGACTTTTTCTTCGAGGCTCATTCGAGAGAGCAGGTCCTTTACTCGCTCTTCGACCGTGAGGGCGGGATTCCGATATGGCAGGGGAGTATTGGTCTGGCGATGTCGCGCACCGGCCCAAAGGGTCGGGATGATTACCGCGAGAAGAACTGCCCCCGTGAGCTTACGCATGTCGTCTCCCCCTGGAGGGACGGTCGGGAGCCGTCATCGGTTGTTTGAGCGTCATCCTTTTCCGTCGTTACACCCGCGGGTGAGTAGATCTCGCATACCGCTGTGCAAAGCGTTCGGCTTTGCCGGGCTCTGGCGCGGTGAAGGCCTGCTTATTCTTCTTCCCAAATGGCGAGACACTTCTTAGACTGCCAGAACTTCTCCAAGGTTATCTTTGAGTCTCCTGCCAGTTTGACATGGAGTGGACTCAGCCTGATGCTGATTGGATGGGAAGCCTGCCCTTCCCACGAGCCTATGTCGACAACTTCGCTGCCCTGAAGCGAAATGTTGTTTCGCGTCAAGTAGTCCATGATCGCCGGTACTTGCAGATCAACGCCTGTTGTTGCCAGTGCATGGGGATTGCGGAGAGTCTTGGCCAGCTTGATCAACTCATGCACGTCCTCCGGGTGGCTCTTGAAATGCTCCTCGTAGCTTCTGTAATAGATGGATTCCAGGGCATCTTCTTGTAGCACGAACTCCCCGTCCACGACATAGCCGACTGCCCACAGCCCATCACCATACTTGCGGTCCCATTTGCGCTGGCGCTCGGTGCGCTGTTTCAGTCCGCCGGCTCGGCCTATTCTTCTTTCGACGACTTTCCAGGGCATAGAATCCAGCAAGAGCCACTTCAGCCAACCTGAGTGCTAACCAGCCGCCTCGGCACTGGGCCCAGTTTGCTTGAGCAAGTGTGGATTGACAAGCCGGTAGCGCAAACTGTCAGTTTGCGTTCTCCGGCAGCGACGAACTCTATATTCTTCTTCGTCCTGCCTCACTCGCCCCTGTCTTAATATGATGGATTACTCGGCAAGAGCCTCGTTGACCAATTCTTCAAACGATGGGAGCAGATCACTAGCATATTGGGCGAGGTAGTCACGGATTCGTTTGTCATCCGCGCCCTCCTTGACCCGATGTGGCCTTTATCCACCGGTTCGTCCCGACCACCTCGTCCACACCCTCCCGGCCTGACTGAGCAGAATGCCTCCTAGAGTCCGCGATCAGCACAACGGCGAACCCGATCACGACAAGGATCACCAGGAAGGCCGTTAAAAGGAAGAACATGCGGTTCGAGCTCACAGCACAATCTTATCAGGAAATTGGCGTTGTTGTAATTCACCCCGGCGAAACCCGGTTGGGTGAACAATCAGAAGGCAGCTGCTGGCCCTCGAAAGAGTGCCCCCCGACCCTTCGGCGAATCCCACCAGCGGGAGCAGGTGGGACCGCCGCGTTAGCGGCGGATTGAATGTAGCCCGGCCTTTCAAGGCCGGGGCGGGGGTAGCGGGCATGCCCTCGTCGCGTTAGCGACGACTGGATCGGCGAGGCTCAAGCCAAAGACGGAGCCGCTCCAAATGTCCAAACTCGAGCCCATCAGCGGGAGCTGGTGGAAGTTTCAATTCCAACCTAGAATAGATGACCTTCTGACGCTTCGGGGAATTCCACCAGCGGAAGTCGGGGGAAAGTTGGCGTCCAGCCTACTCAGCATGCCCTCGACGCCTAGTGATTCGGGTTGGCCGCAAGTCGTTGGGCTTCGGTGGGGTCGTAATTTCGAGTGACAACCTCTGGGCAGCGCAGGCAGGCCTGTCTACCCTCCTGCTGCCACCATCGGCAGTTGGGGCGAATAGCGCATGGCGGGGCGTCAGTTGCGGCTGGGGGCAACAATCGGACTGTCCTCGTGACAAGAGTGCAGTTCGCGCCGTCAAAGTGTTGGCAGGCGCTACCGGCACAGGGAGCGGCGATTCTGAACACCTCGGTCGGATGCACGGGCAATGTAGCGACGAGGGGCTCGCCTTGGACCGGGCGGGGCACTGCAAGGTACCCCACCCGGGGCTGTTCGGCTGAACCACCGATGACGCCGAATATCACGCTTCCCGGCATCTCCGGCTGAGCGCTAGGACATAAGGGGACAGCTTCAGAATTATCCTTCACCGGTGACACCTCAGCGGAATGATGAACCCCGTGCGTTCCGTTACTACCTACAGGTGACCCCTCCGGGGTCCAGGGTACTGAGCGGTTCCGGGAGCTATCGACAGGTGACCCTCCGCGGTCCAGGTGAACAGAACAGTTCCGGGAGCTATCGACAGGTGACCCCTCCGGGGTCCAGGGGAACAGAACGGTTCTCGTCGCTATCTATAGGCGACCCCTCCGGGGTCCAGGGTACTGAGCGGTTCCGGGAGCGATCGATAGGCGACCCCTGCGGAGTCCAGGGGAACAGAACGGTTCTTGTCGCTATCTATAGGTGACCCCTCCGGGTCCAGGGCTCCAGGGCGCGAAACGGTTTCGGGAGCTATCGATAGGCGACCCCTCCGGCGTCCAGTGCTACAGAACGATTCCCCGATTCAGGCTTACTCTGATGCCTTTTGGGACCCTGCTGTCACTCCGGGTTGCACTTGCAGCCCGCCGCCCTCCGGCATGTAAATGATTCCGTAGATGATGGGACCGGGTTTGCGAATTGCGCTTTGAGCCTGAACCGCCCTCAACACGCCATTAAAGACGGCTTCGGTGAATTCGTCGACGGTGACTCGGGGCGGGGGCAGCGGGAGCGTGGGTGATGCCGATCTTGCTTTTGCCATAACTATGGCTCCTTTCCAGATTGGTCTCTCAGTACAGCTAAGTTGCCATGATCTATAAGCGTATTCTGAAAGCCGTTTCACTCAACGGTACATACGCGCATTTGCGCAAATAATTGCAGATTCTCCAAAATCTCCAAAGATCGTTCAAGTGAGGCAAGATTCGTTCAAGACAAGCCGGGGCTTCACGTGTTAGCAGTCATTTAGAAATCAGAGCACACGTGCCAGGAGTGGCTGTTAGTCCTGTGCAAGAGCAGTAGCGTCAATGGTTACCATTGGAGGATGACATGAAAATGCATACAAGGCCCGGGCTACTGCTGCGGGCTCCAGGTTTCGCCATCGTCATCGCCGCCCTGGCTATGACGAGCCTTGCCCAAATCACGACCACAGGGATCCGCGGGCAGGTCCGCGACCCGCACGGAGCCGTCATTGCGAATGCTACGGTCAAAGTCACCGATACCGCCACCGGTATCGAGCAGACCACCGTCTCTTCGAGCGACGGCGGGTTCCTCTTCCCGAACCTGCAGTTTGGATCGTACAAGCTGACCGTTAGCGCCACCGGCTTTCAGAACTCTGTCATTGCGTCGGTCGTGGTGGAGTCAGGGCGCACCACGAACGTCTCGGTTGATATGGAGATTGGCGCAATGTCGGAGACTGTACAGGTGGCGGCAAGCCAGCAGCAGCTTAACACTACGACGGCTGAAGTCGGCGCGACGATCAGCAACAAACTGGTGCAGGAACTACCCTACAGCACCCGAGACAGCCTTAACTTTGCAGTGCTGATGCCGGGAAATGCCAACACTACATCAGAGCGCAACAGCACGTTCAACGGTCTGCCCAATGCGTCAATGAACATCACGCTCGATGGAATGAACAACAATTCCCAGCGCTTCAAGAGCGGTGGCACGAGCTTCTTTGCCTTTGCCCCGAGCCGGATTGATTCCGTGGAGGAAGTCAGCGTTTCGACGACCGGGTTGGGCGCTGATGCCGGCGGCGAAGGCGCGATGCAGATTCGCCTGACCACAAGGCGCGGGACCGACCAATACCACGGCAAGATCATCTATCAGTTGCGCAACGAGGCGCTCAACGCCAATACGTTCTTCAACACGCTGGCTGGGCGTCCGCGAAACAAGGTACGCGAAAACGACGCGGCAGGGTCAATCGGGGGCCCGCTGCTGCCGTTCATTCATCGCCTCAAGGGCAAGCTGTTTTTCTTTGCTTATTATGAAGCCGTTCCACAACCCGGCTCGACTTCGGCGACCACCACAGTGCTCACACCGGCGGCGCAGTTGGGCAATTTCACCTATATTGGCACCGATAACGTCAAGCGGACCGTAAACCTGCTCCAGGCCGCAGGCGCTGCCGGATTCACCAGCAGGGTGGATCCAACGATCGCGGGCATCTTGAACTCGATCAACGCCACCGAGCAGAAGGGTGATTTCCTGCCGATTCCGGGGATACAGACCGAATTCGAGCAGACGCTCGTCTGGAATCAGGCCACGAGTAACAATACCTACTACCCGACTGCCCGCCTGGATTATCAGGCGACGCCCAAGATCGGCTGGCACGGTACCTGGAACCTGCGCCATCAAACAATCGCGGGTGCTCCGCCCTACCCTGGCAATCCCTATCAGTTCCCCAACGCCTACAAGATCACGACTTATGTGGCCACCAATTCCGTGGATTGGGCGATCAGACCCAACATGGTCAATAACGTCAACTTCGGCGTTCAAAGCAACGGCGAATATTTCAATCAGGGGGCGGACCCGCACCAATATTCCGTTTATAACAACAGGGTTCTGGTCTTGCCGTTGATCGCCCAGTATGTTCCAGGCACCAACTTGCAACCGTTCATTAGGAACAACCCGGTTTACCAGTTCAATGACAGCCTGAACTGGGTGAAGGGGCGCCACTCGCTGACGCTGGGCGGCACCTTGTTGCATACGAGTTTCTGGGAAACTTCTTACGGCAGCGCGGGCGTACCGCGGTACAGCTTTGGAGTCGTGTCAGCCGATCCGGTGAACAATGTCCTGCGGAATGCTTTGCCAGGGATCAATATCAATACGAACGATGTAGCCAATGCACTGAATCTCTACGCGTTGCTGACCGGGCGAATCTCGAGAATCGATGTGAGCACCAACCTCGATGAGCGAACGAAGAACTACAACCAGTTTGCCCCGATTACGCAGCGTTTCGCTTTTACTACATTTGGCCTATACGCTCAAGACAGCTTCCGCATCCGACCGGACCTTACGTTGAACTTTGGCCTGCGGTGGCAGTTCGACGGCGACATCCACAGCACCAATGGAGTCGACTCGGAGCCGGCGGGGGCAAACTTTTATGGGCCGTCTTCGGGGCTGTTCCAGCCTGGTGTGCTCAACGGGACCGAGACGCCCGGCTTTGTTCAGATATCACATCCCTACAATCGCGATTTTGTGAACCCTGCGCCCAATTTCGCGTTCGCGTGGAATCCATCAAGGGGCGACGGCCTGTCAGGCAAGCTGCTGGGAGATCGCAAGACGGTCATCCGCGGGGCCTACTCGATCACATTCTACAATGAGGGCTTGAACAGCATTTCGAATGTGATTTCAGGAAACCCGGGCACCACTCAATCGGGTGCTGTAGTCAACGGAGTCAGTTTTGCCCCGGGTTCTCTCAACCTGAGTTCAGCGCCGCCATCGTTTTCGGTTTTCCCTCAGACGTTCAGTTTCCCGATTTTACAATCCTCCTTCACGTTCGGCGGGGTCAATGGCGGCCTGGTCAATCCGCATCTGGTGTCACCTTACGTGCAGAACTGGAGCCTGGGAATCCAGCGCCAGCTCACGAGGAGCACATTGCTCGAGTTGCGCTATGTCGGTAACAAATCAACTCACCTATGGCACTTTCAGAACATGCAGGAGACCAATATTTTCGAGAACGGCTTCTTGAATGAGTTCATTCAGGCCAAGAAGAACCTGGATATCAACATTGCCAATGGGCGAGGCAACACCTTCATCAACAACAATCTACCTGGACAGGCTCCGCTTCCAATCTTCCAGGCGGCCTTTGGGGCGCTTGGAAACCAGCCGGCGCTTTCCAATGCTCTGGGCTTCGGTAGTACAACATTCATTCAAAACCTGAACCAGGGCACCGTCGGGTTACTGGCGGATACCCTGGCCACCAGTGCTCCGAACATGTGCCGGCTGGTTGGCAACAAACTCCCCGCTTGCGGTGCGGCGGGTTTCAACGTTCCTGGCCGGTTCCCGATCAATTTCTTCCGGTCCAACCCTTTCCTGAACAACATGAACTACCAGGACTCGAATGGCGATTCCAACTACAACGCGCTGCAGATAGAACTTCGCCAGCAGTTGAGCCATGGATTGTTGCTTGGCTCGAACTACACCTGGGGTCATGCGATGACCGATATTCAGAATGCGACCGATCAAACCGGCACATTCCAGTGGTTCACCTATCGCAATGCGAGGCTCAGCTATGGCCCGCTACCGTTTGACCGCCGCCAGGTATTCAATGCTTTCTGGACCTACGATCTGCCGTTCGGCAAGGGGAGGAGATTCAGTATCAACAACTGGCTGGTCGACCGCGTCATTGGCGGCTGGACCTTAGGCGGCCGTGAGACGATTGCAACTGGCAACCCGGTGATCTTGAATGGAGGGCGCAATACGTTCAACAACCTCTCTCAAGGAGGGGTGGCCTTTGGCGGCGTGGTCTTTGGCGGCGGGTTTACACCAGAGCAGTTGCAGCGAGCTCTGAGCACGGTAGTGGGAGGCCTATCGAGCACTGCGCTGATCTCGAACGTTGCCGGCCTGACGACAAGCACGGGCGCTGTCAATCCGTCGCTCTACGCTCCGGCTTCGACGCCCGGCCAGTACGGGTCGTTGATCTATCTTCGCAACAATACGACCTTCCAGTTTGACATGAGTCTAAACAAGGAGGTTCGCATTTCTGAGCGAGTGCGGCTGAATCTGCTGGTAGTGGCGCTAAACTTCCTGAACCATCCGTTCTTTGCCCTTGGGAATACTAGCCCGACTGCTACAACTTTTGGCCAGGTCACATCGGCCACAGGCTCGCGGACGGTGCAAATCCGCGGAGGGCTGCAGTGGTAAACGCACATTGTGCGCTACCAGTAACAAGGTGGTAAATGCGGGTGGGCGCATTGCGATGAGTTTAGAACCAAGTGATGGTTCACGGTAAGGGGAGCGACCAGCTCAGTTCACAGTGGAATAAAAGGATCGTGGGAGAGAGATGTCAAAAGGTGTCCGGCCTGGTCACGATCAGTCTCACCGTACTGGTCGAAGTGAATCAGGTCGGCAAGCCTCGCGCGCTGCTCCCAACCGCGGGCTTCGAGGTCTGGCCGCTCGGCAAAGGCGCTGACGTATCCGAGGCACAGGTATGCGACCGGCTCAATGTGATCTGGAATCGACAGTGACCGGCGAAGGCTTTCGACATCGAGAATGCTGACCCATCCAACACCGACTCCCTCGGCACGAGCTGCGAGCCACAAATTTTGAATTGCGCAGACCGTGGAATAGATGGGTGTTTCTGGCATGGTTTGGCGTCCCAGGCCCTTGCCCCGAGCCAGGGATTTGTTGCAGGTGACGCACAGATTGATGGGAGCATCGAGGATGCCAGCCAGCTTTAGATGTTCGTACAGCAATCGCCGGTCTCCTTCGTAGGTTTCAGCGGCGATGCGGTTCTGTTGCTCGAAGTTCGAATGTACCTCTCGCCTGATTCGTTCGTCGCGAATCACGATAAACTCCCACGGCTGCATGAAGCCAACAGAAGGTGCGTGATGGGCCGCCGCCAGGAGCCGCGCTAGCACATCCTCCGGAATTCTGGTGGCGGTGAACTGGGACCGCACGTCCCTGCGGCTCGTAATAGCCCGGTAGACCCCCGCGCGCTCGCAGTCATCAAAGCGATTGTCGGATTCGATGGTCATGAGACCATGATATCCCCGCGACCGGGTATGGTGAAAGGAGGACATCACAGCAGCGTGGAGCGGACAGCGGTTTTGGGAATGCGATCTTCCGAGGAGTCATCCATGGCTCCATTGTCGCCGCCCAGAAACAATGAAAATCGCCTCGTAGGGGCGGCCGTTCCCTGGCCGCCCGAGCTTCCGGCGCTAGCCATTTTCTAATGAGAATCACTCGGCTCGGAGGGCCCGCATTGGATCGACCCTGGTCGCTCTTCGAGCGGGAATGTACGATGCCAGCAGTGAAACGGCGTAGAGAAAGCCTGCGACCAAAGCAAGAATGACCGGATCAGTCGGGCTAACTTCGAATAAAAGAGTCGAGATCAGCCGCGTCAACGCGACAGCCCCGGCGAGTCCAAGGACCGTCCCGACCAGAGCAAACCTGAATCCCTGGCCCACCACCATCGACACAATATTCATGTGAGTGGCTCCCAGGGCCATTCTCACGCCTATCTCCTGAGTGCGCTCGGCTACCGAATATGAGATGACGCCATAGGCGCCGACCGAGGCAAGCAGCAGGGCGAGTCCCGCAAAAGCCGACACCAGGATCAGGCTGAATTTGCGCAGAGCCAGCGTGCGTTCCACTTCATCGTCCATCGTTCGTATATTATATACGGGCAGGTCTTCGTCGATCGATCTAACGAGATCTTTAATCGATGCGCCAAGTTGCGATCGATCCGAGGCAGTGCGGGCCACCACGATTAAGAACGGCAGGGGATCCTGGGCGCAGGGTATGTAAACGGC
>Ga0126381_100007858_pt1 | contig 11899 bp, 8 predicted proteins | sample PanSoiMetPlot_28_FD_96465 | JGI IMG/M metagenome (GOLD analysis project Ga0126381, IMG submission 96465) | Tropical forest soil microbial communities from Panama - MetaG Plot_28 | ecosystem: Environmental > Terrestrial > Soil > Tropical forest > Bulk soil | place: Panama | collected 2016-02-17
CGTTCACCTTGGACTGAACGAGCCTCGAGAGCGGTCTACATCCCGGTTACAGCCAGGATCGGGCGAAGATCTCGAGCACCATACCGTCGACATCTTCACACTGATGGCAGAACGGAAATAAATCTGGCCTGGTGAGTGAGCACCGCTCCGGTGGCTGTGGGGATCTCCCACCACAAGTGAGTATTGCTGCTACTCTGATACCAGTAACGATACATGGCTGCGTTGACACGCACCGGCGTAGCGATAGACGCCGAGCTTCTTGCCCGCTTCGACCGATTTATCGCGAAACAGGGTTACACGAATCGCTCCGAGGCTTTCCGCGATCTGATTCGTGATCGCTTGGTCAGCGAAGCCGTAGAATCGGCGGACGCCCCGGTTATCGGCACCATTACGCTCGTGTATAACCATCACTCCCGGCTGCTGCCCAACAAGCTGATGGACTTGCAACATGATCATCACGATCTGATCATCGCGACGACACACGCGCACTTGGATCACGACGCCTGCCTGGAAGTGCTCATCGTCAAGGGACCGTCGAGAAAAGTGCGGAAGCTTGCCGACCAGCTAATTGGAACGAAAGGCGTCCAGCACGGACGTCTGGTGATGAGTTCCGCTACAGCCTGCCTTTTGAAAACTGCTTAAAACGACAGAATTTCGATCGCGATCGTCACAAAATCAGTTTGGGGTCCAGTGCGGGTGTGCGGTGAAGAGACCGTCTATGAAACCGATGCGAAGCGTTATGAAAATGCCGAACGCAACGCTGATAATCCCGGATCCTACAATCAGGGCCCGGTTAAAGGAAGAAAATCGTCTTCCTGTATAGGCGAACGGAACGCCAATAATCATCGTGATCACCATCATCCCGGCGATCGTTCCCACTCCAAATACCAAGAGGTAAATCACTGCCCACCGAACGTCCCGAATGGTTGTCAAGACCAGCAGCGCAACAGCCGCCGACCCGGCAAGTCCGTGCACGATTCCAACGGCCAGCGGCCGGATGAATTGATAGGAACCGAAGCGTTGAACGTGAACAGTTGGCTCGTGAGTATGACCGGATGTAAACCGGTCCGTGAGCCATTGCGTGACGCCCGTGAGATTCAACACTCCGAGAAGAATCAGCATCAGGCCCACGGCCAATTCCATTGCGAGTCCGACGCGAGTTGGAATGGCCAGGTTGAACAAAATAATCGCGGCGCCTACGGCGACGATGGTGATCGTATGGCCGACCCCCCATACCGCTCCCACCCAACCCGCATACCAGATGTTTCGCTGGCGGCTGACGATCGTTGTAACGGCGACGACATGGTCCGGGTCAATCGCATGCCTCATTCCTAGCAGGAACCCGATGCCGATAATGACAACCAGACTCATCATGGCCGCAGTCTCACTTTCCCGGCGTCTAGAATTGCCACAGAAATCCACGGCATCGTCATTTGCCCCATAGTCGGAATGTCACACCGCCAATCACAGTTAGGGGATAACCGGGAGTTCCATGAATGCGCGCGACCATCGGGCACGTTGGGCAGACGCGCGATTCGAAGTAGTTTTGCGTCTCGTAAAAGTCGCGGTCGGTCAAATTGTCTATGCTCACATTCAGTTCCATTCCGCGATGAACTTGTTTGGCGACACCCAGATCGAATGTTGTGAATCCCGACGCCACAATTGAAGGATCGTCACCGTCTAGCCGATAGTGATTGATAGCTCCCATGCGGAACGACCCGCTCCAGCCGTGCCAGGCAGTGAGCGTGAGGGCCGAGTTGGCCACGAAATGCGGGGCGCTATCCACATATACCCGGTGATCTCCTCCTTGATAGAACGCGTTCAACACCTTGGTCATGCCTCCGTTGAGCGAAAGGTGTTTGTTGATCTCTACGGAAGTTTTGACCTCGAACCCGTAAGCGCGCGTCGGGCCTTTAAACTCGAAGCTCCCGTCGTCGGGAATATACACCTGTTCATTGGAGTGATCGATAAGAAAAGCGTCTGTGCTGAAAGCGAACCGGCCGAAGTTGGAGGACTCGCCCGCCTGATAGAAATCCGTGGTCGCGACGCGAGGTTCGTCCGGCCGCTCCACTACTCCGCGAGCGTCCACGCTGTTTATACCGCGTCCATAATTAGCGTAAATCGTTATCGGAACCGAGCGTGAGGGCGTATAGGCCAAAGTCCCCTTCGGCTGCCATCTCCCCTGTGACTGTGACCCGCTTTGCGATGGGATCACCTTGTCGGTCACATCAAACCAGAACTCGTCGAACCGGAGACCGCCGCCGAGATTGAGCCGCCCATTGAACAAACTGACATTTTCCTGTATGTAGGTTGCGGCATTGCTCACATCGGCCTGTGCGCGCGCCGTCACGTCGAGCGGCACGCGGCCCTCTTGATGGTAAAGACCTACATTGATCTGGTTAGCGAGTGCGTTCCCGCCGATTGTGAGCACAGCCTGCACGCCGCCCAAGTGGTGCGCGTGAACGTACTGAGTATTTGAGCCTTCCTGCAGCCTTGAATCGTGCTGCTGAATGCCGTCGCCATGGATGGGATCGTTGAGGAAGAACGTGAAGTTGGAATAAAGATCGAACAGTGATCGGCCAATGAACCCGTTGACCCTTAGGCTGTCGGAGTTTGCAAATTCCTTGGTGTAATACGCGGCCACCGTGCCGAGCGCAACCTTCCCTCCGTCCGCCGGATCGATGTAGCCAAATCGATTCAGCAACCCTTCGTCCACTAGATCAAGCGGAATTTGTCCGGATGAATAAAAATCGTTTCGTCCGAAAATCATCCGGAATCCAAGCTTTTGATTGTTTTTGAGCGCTTTTAAATAATTTCCATTGACATTATCGCGGCGATATCTTCCCGGATTGATAAACGGTCCGTCCGTATACGTACCTTCGTACGAAATGTACGCGTCCAGATGGTCCACGTCGGGACTGTACGCAATGAATCCACGGCCGGTATCAAAGTTTCCGCCTTCCAGACGCAGCGTCAGCTGATCAGGAAGAGAGTCGCGCTGACGCACTTGAACCACACCCAGGCCGCTAAAGTCGCCGTAGGCCGCGCTGAACGGCCCATTGATGATCGTCACATCCTGAATCAACTCCGGACTCAAGGCCTTCAGCGCGCCCAGGTATCCTTGCCCGTGCCCCTGAGTTCCCTGGTTCTGCTGCATGTCGTCCACCAATACCTTCAGGCCGCCATTGACGCCGCCGTGGTCGAGATTGAATCCGAACCGGCGGATTTCGAGAGACTTCCCGCCGCCTTCGTGCTGTCCAACGTTGATTCCCGCGTTGAGCTGCTTGAAAACCTGATCGTCACGGGTGAAAAGCGTTCGGTCAAAAACTTCGTCATTCCGCAGATCAACATCCGGCTCGAGTACCTTCACAGTAACCAGAACGCTCTGTGTCTGTGCTCTGAGTTCCGAGAACTGTAGCGTCTGCGAAATGGGCACTCCCGCCTGGACTACAATCTCTTTCTCTAGTGCCTTAAAGCCCGGCGCATCAGCGACGAGCCGGTAGACGCCCGGAGCGAGCGCTGGAAATTGGTAGTGGCCTTGTGCATCAGCCTTCGCCTGCGCAACCGCGACACGATCTTCCGATAACAGTTGCACTATCGCACCCGGAATAGCCTGGCCTTGCGGATCGATCACATCGCCAGACACGCTAACATCGTTCGCCAACGCTGTTCCAAAACCTGAGACAGTGCTCCAAACTACAATCCATCTGAGAATGGATCTCATCCGTGCTTTCCCGGCTGTCTTCTGACCCGTTCCGATCAATTGGGGACCTCCGGGCCACCGATTGGTTTGTTAGTAGCACGAAAACCACAACCGTACTACTCTAACACCCTGGATCGGCCCCCGTATTACGATCTTCATAATCGTTATACGTGGCTGGCAGAAATCTGGATGTTCCGGATCGAATAAATTATGCCCCGAGAGGTGCGCCAGAAGCGTAAGCGAGCTTGCGGTGCCCGCGTGAGGGACCCCTTAGATCATGGCTTCCAGCCGCACATAGCTGACTTCCATTCCGTGTTCCATGCCGCTGGCAAGCATCTGCGACCGCGTTTTGGCATCGGGCAGTGTCATGCGCATGGTCATCAACGTACCGCCATTGTCCGGTTCGAACCTTGTTTCGACGTGATTGTCCGGGGTCGGATCGGGCAGGTGCATTCGTTCCACATGCACGATCCTGCTGTAAGGCTCCAGTTCCAGATACTCGCCCGTGAGGTGGAACCCCTCGCCTTTTCCGTTGGTCCATTCATAGCGGATCTTTCCGTTTCGCCGCGCTTCGCTGATACAGACCGGCATGGTCCATCCCTCAGGGCCTAGCATCCATCTCTGAATGAGGCCGGGCTCTGTATGTGCCCGGTATAAAGCCTCTGGTGGGGCGGCGAAACGTCTCGTCACGATGATGTATCTGTCGCCTTCAGTGGTAAGCGTCATTTTGCTGGCCATCGACATTTCCTTTCACTTATATAAAGTTCTAGTTATATAACAACTAGCTTATTATAAACGAACAGAGCCACGACCATCGGGAGCGGACCATACAAGAAATCCCCAAAACCGGACTGGCCTATCGCCGTGCGCTTACTGTGACACTGCCGGGCAGCCCATCAGCGTCGAGATATTCAATCCAGCCGTCCATCATCTCCTTTTCGCTGGCGCTGCCCCACCTCACTACCTCGGTCGGATCGGGGTTCCCGGCGTGATTCGGAGAATTATCGAACTTGGCCCTTACCTCGATCCGCGTGCCGCTGGGCAGGTAGATCGGCTCTTTGGCGCGATAGGTAAACTGCCAGTTGAATTGATAGTTCGGAACAGATAGCAGGGTTTTCTGGCCACCGTCAGGAAGATGAGCGATTATTTCCATTGACTTGCCGCGCCGGTGCATGTGCGGAGTGAGGCTTGTTATCAGGACATTCTTCGTGAATGTGTGACACTCCGTTACTTCGTGATCCGGATCGCCCGCCGGGATCATGAACATTTGGTTCGACAGGTCGATCCGTCGCGAAACTCGCTTCGGAGGCTCTTTCGCGAAAATCAGGCCCACGCTCGTTCGATCTGTTTCCGTTTTACCTGTGGTTCGCGAGTAGTGAATCTGAAAGTCGAGCGTGGCATGCGCCGGAATCATCCGGGCTGTTCCAGATGGGTAAACATCCGGCTCGCGCCCCGGCAGATAGGAACTGATGAGGCTCGCCAGGTCTGAACTCTTCGAGCCTGGGAACAGACCGTTGTCATCGACCGAACAGCCGTTGTCGATCACTGGCGCCTCGGGCCGCACCCATTCGAGTGATCCCTGGTGGATGCGTATCCATTTCGCGTATTCAGTCACTGGATCCTTGGCCTTATCCGGCGTCTTAGCATCTGTTGAGTTCGCGATGAAGACGTGAGCATGGTGGACAATCTTGCGATTGCCGGGCCTTAATTCGGCGGCAACGATCCAGCGGTCTTCGTTGAAATTCGTAGGCACCGTAAGATAGGTGTACTCGTCGGGCCCGGTTCCGGCCAATGTCTGCTCGGGTATCGCGATCACGACGTCGGGCTTACCGATTTTCCAATCGTCCGGAAATTCAGGGGCGCGCGGCAACTTCCCGGGATCGCCCTCCAGTTTGGGCCCTTCGACCCAGGCTTTTATCTTCTGTATCTCCGATTCCGAGAGTCGAGGGTCGTTTGACCATGCGCCTACCGAGGGATCCGCAAACCAGGGCGGCATCTTTCGCGAGACCACCGCTTCGCGAATCGCGGCAGCCCAGGGCCTTACATCTTTATATGTCACCAGCGACATGGGAGCGATATCACCGGGATGATGGCATGCAACACAATGCTGGTAAAAGATCGGAGCGATATCGCGGGTGAACGTAAGTTCGCCGCTGGCCGCCTGCGCGGCTGATTCCCCTAGGGAAAATATGCAACAAACAACTAAGAATGGGGCGGTAATGCGCACCAGTCACATCATATCTGCGTCGATTTCGCCCCGCTACTTAATCTTCAGATCGAATTCGTAAAAGCCGTCGTTTTCCTGGAAACCTACCCCGCTACGTCCGTTCACCGAGAACCAGGTACGCCCGTCGCGCGTTCTCATGATCAGGGCCCCGGCCGGCGCATCAGTAACAACAAAGCCAGCGCCTGCGGGCCGACCATTACCGGAAGGACCACTGCATCCGGTCGAGCCGCGCGTCTTGGCATCCCAACAAACAATACCGTGAGCGTTGTTTACCTCAACCGTTTGTTTTGGCAGGCGAGGAATACTCACGCCCCATTCCAAATTGCCGGGAAGAATAAGATGATACCCCGCTTCGTTGCGTTGAACAACCGCTTTTTCGGGCGTACACAGCTTGTGATCCGGCAAACACGACGACATCAGAAACGTGATGTGAGAGGAGACTACCGAGATATCAGAAGAAATATCCGTAGCCGTCAATGACCAGTTAAGTATGTCGTGATTCTCGTACCCTCCACCGGTCGAAGCGGTGAATCCGACCCAGGCTTCGCCTCGAGGGTCCACCACGATCGAAAGATCCACAACCGATTCCAGGTTGGGAGCGGAAGAGCCGTCCAAATAGACTGACAGAACCGGCGGCCGGAATAGTATCCGTGCAGAATGCATCCTGCGGTCCTTCAACCGAACCGGCAAACTTGGCGTGAAAGCGAGGCGCGGCGCCGGCCAACTCATTTCGTTGGGCTTCCCGTAGGTACAGAGCGCCACGTAGTTAGCCGAAGGATCTTCTTCCTCCCGATTCCTGTACGTATCGAAGAAGACCGCAATGCTCCACGCGATAGCCTTTTCTCTGTAACCGTAAGTTTCGTCGGAAACGGCAAAGCCACCCGCCGAACCAAATCCACCCAGAGCTTTCGGCCCTGAATTCTGTAGAACGAAAGCGAATCCATCCGCGCCGTGCCCAAGTCCTCCCTGATGCGTCAACTGAAACTGGAAGGTGCTCTCAAAGCCGGATGCGACACGCTGCTTCTCGAGGAACCAGGCGGCCCCCGATCGATCGTGTTTGGCCGGTGTGAGCCGCAACGCTCTGCCGGACTGTGCGGCAGCACCCACCAGGCTGAGTTCTTGGATCGAGGCGAAATCGTCGAAGTGAATCGCCGCAGTAGCCGTGGCGGCTCCACTCAACGTGAGTGCGAGCCATGCGAAGCTGGACTGCGCCGATCCCACATTGCTGATTACGATAACTGGTCCGGTTCAGGTTCACAAATTTATTGCCGTATAGAATCCATCAGGCTCCCGCGGCGATAACAGGCCAGCGGCATGCGTTTACTTACTCTTCCCGCAGTGCCACTATCGGATCGATGTGCGCCGCTCGGTGCGCCGGAAGCCAGGCCGACAAGGCCGCAACTGTCGCGAGAATCGCGAGCGAAAGGCCGGCAGTCACGGGATCGGCCGGTTGCAAATTGAACAATGTGTGTTTCAACAGACGGCCGATCAGGTACGCTCCCGGCAGACCAACGCAAATTCCTGCCGCCACCAGCCGAAACGAATCCCCCAGCACCAGCCGTTCAACGTCGCCTTGTGACGCCCCTAGCGCCATCCGGACGCCGATCTCGTTTGTGCGTCGGGCGACCGCATACACGAGCAGGCCAATCAGGCCGATGGCCGAAAGGATCAGAGCAAGCATCCCGAACGCGCTGGAAAGGATGCTCAAGAGGCGATCTGTCAAGAGGAGGTGATCGATCAGAGCCGTCTGCGTTTTGATTTCAATTACTGGAACACTTGGATCAATAGCCGCCGCGTACCGACGAATCGTACCGGCCAGCTGGCGGGTATCGGCATTCGAACGAATCACGAAGTTGAGGTTGAACCCGGGCCAAAGAGCAGTACTGGATGGCCGGTACATCACGGGGTGTGGTGCTTCCCGCAGCGTGTTGTAGCTGCTGTTTTTGACCACGCCGACGATGCGATATTGCTCCGTTGGCTTCGGACCACTGCCAAACTGTTCTCCGAGCGGGTTCCGGCGCGAGTAAAATCGCTCGACGAATCGATTGTCGACGATAACAGCGTCCGATTTCGGGCTCAGGTCGCCCGCCCGGAATGTTCGACCAGCGAGCAGTGGAATTTCGAGCGTCTCAAACAATCCGTCGCTCACGCTGTTTATGAGTACAGCGTGAGCATCGTCCTCGCGGAAGACCTGACCCGGAATGTTCACCGAGGTCGCATTGGCGCCTCCAGAAAGCGGCCGTTCCTGAATGGCGGCTACTTTCAAAACACCCGGGATTGCAGCGAGGCTGGCGCGAAACCGATCACTATATTGCGGCACCTGTTCCGGCTTGTATCCTGCGCTCCAGGGATTAACAGTCACATAGATCAGGTTCTCCCGATTAAATCCAATATCGGTGGTCTTGAGATTAGTGAGCGATCTTCCCAGCAGACCGGCTGCGATTAGGACCACCAGGCTCAATCCAATCTGTAGTACCACCAGCATGCGGGGCATTCGCAGGCGTCCGGCAGCGAACGTGCGGCCATGAGCTTTCAGAGCGTCGTTGACGCTGGTCCTCACCAGTTGCCATGCGGGCGCAAGTCCGAACAAAAGCACTGTGACCAGCGAGAGCCCCGCGGTGTAGAAAAGAATCCGTCCATCGACATGTAAATCGAAGCCGCCGATATTCAGGTTGGATCGAATGAACGAATGGATCCCTTCGGCTAATACGTGGCTGAGGAACAGACCGAGCGCGCCACCCGCCAGCGCCAGAATGAGGCTCTCCACGAGATATTGCCGGATGAGACGAAACCGGCCGGCGCCGAGCGCCAGGCACACGGCGGATTCGCGCTGCCGGACAACCGCGCGCGAGAGAAGAAGGTTCGCCACATTCGCGCAGACGATCAGCAGAATGAGCCCGACCAGTAGCAGCAGAATCCAGAGTGCTCGCGCCTTGTCTGTTCCGACCGGATCAAACCCGCGCTCTCCCTGCGAAGCGACCAGCTTGGGGACCTTGCCCGGCGAAACCCGGATGTTTTCGGGAACCACCAAATGCTGAAAGAGTGCCGACGCCTGCTGAATGGCTTGCCCTTCGTTGATGCCGGGCTTTAGCCGCCCGGCTTGCCGCACCCACCAGTACGTATCGGCCTCACTGAGCAATTTGTCGAGCTTCACGCGAGGGCTGAGAGCGTCCAGAGCAGACAAGGGTGTATAGAGATCGACCCACTCGCCAATCTGTACACCAAAGAATCCGGGTGAAGCGACCCCAATAATCTGCACAGGGATGCTATTCACCCGAAGCGTTTGACCCAAAACGTTTTCCTGCCCAGCAAAACGACTCCGCCACAGTCGGTCGCTGATGATGGCCACCGGAGGTGCGCCGGCGCGATCGTCTGAAGCGGAGAAAGTCCGCCCCAGTTGAGGAAGCCGGCCCAGTTCCTGAAAGAAATTGACGCTAACGTACTGGAGTTGGATCTGCTCTGCCGCTCGGGAACCGAAAGCGACTCCGGATAGATCAGGATCGGAGAAACCGATCAATGCCGCAAACCCCTCTTGCTTTGCGGCCAACTCGCGGTAGATCCGGGGAGCGATCGAAGAACCCCGCAACGGCCCGTCGGGACCTCCGTTGCTGTCTCCGGTAAGCATGTGACAGAGATCCTCCGGCCAGCCCCGGTCTGAGCTCCATTCGATCACGCGCAACGCCTCCGGATTTCGCACAGGAAGTGGCTTCAATAGTGCCGCATCCACCAGGCTGAAGATCGCCGAGTTTGCCCCGATTCCGAGAGCCAGCGAAAACACGACCACCAGCGTAAGTGCCGGTGTCCGGCACAACTGCCGTAGCCCATACCGGAGATCACGAAGCAAACATTCGAGCCATACCAGAATGCCTTGCGCCCGCGTATCCTCCTTCATGAGCGAAACATTTCCGAACTTGACCCTGGCAGCGCGAGGGTCGGAGCCCTCCTGCTCCTTCATCGCTAGGTGGTAATTGAGCTCTTCTTCGATATCGGCTGTGTGGTTGCCGGGACGAAAGGTTCGGAACAATTTTGACCACAAACTCATTTCGATGACCCTTCGCTTTAGACTGTCCGGAGTACCTTCGCAACTGCCGCAGTTACCGCCCGCCAGCGCTTCTCTTCTTCCTCCAGCCGCCTTCGCCCTTTCGGTGTCAATTCGTAAAACCGGGCGCGCCGCCCCGCCTCCGACGTACGCCATTCGGCCTTTAACAGTCCGTTTTCTGTCATGCGATGAAGGGCCGGATAGAGCGATCCTTCTTCTACGCGAAGGACCTCATCCGATGATTGCTCGATGCAGGTAGCAATGGCGTAGCCGTTATTCGGACCGCGCCGGAGAACTTTCAAAACCAGGATCTCGAGAGAACCCTGCAAGTGGTCGGCTTTGGGCATTTATATAGATATCTACTATAGATATCTTTGTAAAGTCAACTGAGATCCTGCAAGCTACGGTTTCCAAACTAGTTTCGCCACGCCCTGCGTAGCAGCCAGCTTCTCCACCACTGCCGGGTGTGGATGCTCGCGCCGCCGGGCTCGCCACCATAACTCATACCTGAATTCGCGGCGGTTCTCGAGTTGCATATAGCTGATTCCTAGCGCGCCGATCCTGTAGTCTTCCGCTGTCAGCAACTTTCGAATCTGGTCCTCGCTCGGACCGGAAGCATCGGCCACCAACCTTAGAGTTGCGTGACGGTCTTGCATCGTCCGTTGCTCCACCCAACGCATGCACCAGAGCACCAGAATGCCTAATCCAAGGCCCAACAGCCCCAGTGTGATCTGCCCGCCGCCGAAACACAACCCAACCACCGTGACGAACCAGAGAGTGGCGGCGGTTGTAACACCGATGAGCAGGCTGTCGCGCCGGAGGATGGCCCCTGCTCCTATAAACCCCATGCCTGAAAGAATGCCGAGCGGCAGGCGCATCAGGTCGAGCACAACGAATGAGCTGGGCGATTTGCCGGCGATATTCAGCAGCGCATTCACCTGCAGCATGGCCAGACACGCGGCAAGACTGACGAGCAGCGTGGTCCTCATGCCCGCCGGACGTCCATGTTCGCCCCGATTGAAGCCGATGAGCACTCCAGCAAGAAAGGTAAGGCTGATTCGCAAGACGATATCGTGCGGTTGCAACGCGAGTGGCATAAGATCGAAGGGCCTCCGGCAATCAGATCTTTCAGCGGCCTGCACGTTTCAATTCGAAACCGATTTTCGTCTCAACCAAATCCAAACTTGGGGTGCAGAGCCGTTCCGCCCGTCTCCAAATAAGATGCGCCCAGTCTTCGATTGCAGCGGAAAATGGTTGAGCTTGGTACCTGCAGACTTCAATCAGGATCATTAGCAGAAGCGCTGCCAGCCTTTTCAGCATTGCGTCTCCGCTTCCGCTCCTGACGTCACATCTGTGAGCCACCGCTGAAGCTTGCGAATCGTATACACCTCATTCAGCCACCAGACGCCGGCAAAGACCGACGTGTACACTAGCGGCCCGATAGCATCGGTCCAGCTGAGTACGCCGTTTTTTACGTGCTCCATGAGTAGACCTGCGCTGCTGATAAGAAGCCCCACATACATTGGCAGGAGATACCAGAACTTCACGTTTCGCAGCAGGCGAATTTGGTGCTCGTATTTCCGGGCCAGCGCACGACGGTAGCTCGCCACCGTCTGATCCGGATTCGGATCGCCGGGCTGGCTGCCATACCGCCAAATGTAATAGATGATCCACAAAGCACTCGCCGCGATAACAATGCTTCCAAGCCGTTCAATTCCATTTCTTTGCACCCATGCAAAGTATGCGAAAGTTGCCGAGACGACCAGGGCAGCTAGGATCTCAGCACGGTTCCGCAGGCGGATAGCGCGATCAAAACCCGCAATCTTTTTCAAAACAATGCCTCGCATTTCTTCTCCTCTCATGGCTGTGCCCACCGGCTGAGCCTTCCAAAGATTTTCCAAATCATCCGGTTTGTTCATAACCCCAGCCC
>Ga0126381_100007859_pt1 | contig 11898 bp, 10 predicted proteins | sample PanSoiMetPlot_28_FD_96465 | JGI IMG/M metagenome (GOLD analysis project Ga0126381, IMG submission 96465) | Tropical forest soil microbial communities from Panama - MetaG Plot_28 | ecosystem: Environmental > Terrestrial > Soil > Tropical forest > Bulk soil | place: Panama | collected 2016-02-17
CGGGAGCATCAGTGGATCGGCACGAACACGCCCGGATTCTGCGCAACTGGAAGGATGAGCGTGACAGCGCAGCGTTGTACGGAGCCCTGGCATCGCTCGAGCGCAACCCACGCCTCGTCAAAGTGTTCAGCAAGTTGGCGGACTCCGAGCGTGAGCACTCGGCGTACTGGGAGGCCCGCTTGCGCGAAGCGGGGCAGACGGCGCCGAAGTTCCGGCCGTCTGTGCGCACGCGCATGCTCATAAGGCTCGCGCAACAATTCGGAGTGGCCTTTGTCGTTCCGAGTATCGCCTCGCGCGAGCTCGCCGATCGCGACCGTTATTCGACTCAGGAGGACGCGAGCAGCGCCGGGCTGACCGAAGGAGAACGGAGCCATGCGGCCGTCATGCGCAGAGTCGCAGCCTACGGAGATGGCATCGACGAACTCGACGCGATGGCCACCGCCGGGGGCGGCGATATTGGGAATAAGCTGCGAGCCGCGGTCCTGGGCGCGAACGACGGACTGTCGTCGAATTTCTCCCTGCTGATGGGAGTCGCGGGCGGCGGATTGCCGACGTCTACGATCATTTTGACGGGTGTCGCCGGCCTGGTCGCCGGTGCCTGCTCCATGGCGCTGGGAGAGTGGCTGTCGGTCACAAACGCCCGGGAAATGGTTGCGAGCCAGGTGGACAGAGGCCAGGCGTTGCGTGCAGAGACCTGGAAGCGTGAACAGTTGGCGCTCATCTACGAAGCGGGTGGCTTGAGCGAGGATGACGCTCAGCGTGCCGCCGACCGCGTCATTGCGCGCGATCCCGACGCCCTCAGAGCCCTGAAGGGAGAAGAGCGCGCGATCTCAGTGATGGGTACGGCCGCCAACAACCCCTTGAGCGCTGCCAGCTATTCGTTCGCGCTGTTTGCCTCAGGGGCGAGTATTCCCTTGCTGCCGTTTCTATTCGCAACGCGCACGACTGCTGTAGTCACCAGCGCGGCGGCGTCGGTGCTGGCTCTCTTTGTCATCGGGCTGCTCACCTCATTCTTCAATCGCCGCTCGCCGTTGTTCTCTGGGCTTCGTCAGGTTGGCATCGGCGCCTCTGCGGCGGCTGTGACCTATGCAATCGGTCGCGGCGCGGCGGCCTTGATGGGGGGAAACTGAGCGCAGCTCTGGCGCCGCCGGCTGCACGACTGCGCATGGGCGGTTGCGGCAAAGCATAATTCACATTCAAGGCGCTCGTTCCGGGCCTGTTTGTGTCTCACCTTGATCGGGCGAGTCATCTTCGGATGTATTGACGAAGTCCATCCAGTCCGGTCCAAAGGTTTCGATGGGATGCTGGGTGCGCTCTTTCCCATTACCGCAGCGCACGGATGCACCGCGGGATTCGCGCATCAACGCAGGAACACAACTGACGCGTTTTTCGGTACGGCGAATGCGGTCGCCGACTTCGGATCCTGGCTGAAGCGGCCAAACACCGCAGGATTCGCTGCGAAGTGCTGGGTAAGGGCATCGATGCGCGCCTGGTCATTCGGATGATCCGACAGCAGCGACGGCATTTGCCCCGGAGCTGCGTTCTTGAACTCGGTGAACAGCCAGACAAGCCCCCAGGGATTGTGGCCGGCTGCCGCGCAGATGTCGGAGCCAGTGAGATCCGCTCGCGCCTCGACGTCGCGTGAATAGCTGAGCGAGTGCAGTTTCCCGAGAAGCGCAATGGCCAACGCGTGTCTGGCGGTTGGTCCCAGAACGACGGCCGCCCCGAGCTCTCGCTTTATGATTTCCTTCTGCTTCTCCGCCAATTCCATGGAGTCGTGATGGATGGTGTGAGCGAGCTCGTGGCAGATGGTACCCGCGAGCTCCTCGTCGTTTTTCACGAAATAGAGCAGCTCGTCCACCACGTAGACGTTGCCTCCCGGCGTCGCGAACGCGTTCGGCTGCGGTTCGTGCACCAGGTAGAACTTGATCGGCAGCGCGTAGCGCGGTTGCGCCGCGCGGATGATGTCGGCCGCCACCGGCTTCAGGGAATCGTACAGTGGCGAGGTGGTAATGATCTCACGCTTGGCTTTGAGCTCGTTGAAGGCCTCCGTGCCGAGCTGCTGCTCCTCCTGCAGCTGCTGGTCGGCCGGCTGTCCGGCCGCGGTGCCCGCGGCTGACGAGGCAAGGACACCCGACAGCGGAACACTTGCGAGGCCGATGAGCACGATGCGCCGCACCATCACCGCTTCTCCCAATCGCTGATCAGCCCGCAAATCTGGCGCGCCGGCAGGCACCTGGGCCGCGCGGCGCGCCGGTTAGATGTCGCTCTCGCATTCGCAGGCCACTCAGAATTGCCGCGACTCAGGCTTGCGCACGAGCCTGATAGTCGGCGCGCAACTTCGCTATCCGCGCCTCGAATGCCGCTTTGGTATCGCCTTTCTCTTTATCCGCCCGCTGCTGCAGCGCCTGCACCCTCGCCTGCAGGTCGCGGGTGCTCTGCTGGGATCGCGCCTTGGCGCGCTCGAGCTTTGAATTGACCCGCGTGTTCAGGGCTTCAATCTGGGCTTGGAGCTTCGCCTTGCGATCAGCACGTGCCTGCGCGTGCTCGGTTTTGAGCTGCTCGAGTTGCGCCTTGGCAGCCGCCGTCTCGCGTTTCCACTGATCTTCCTCCGCGGTCGACCTGGGCGTTCGGTATACGACTCCGCCAAGCGCCTCCATCCTCGTGTCGATTGGGGTCACCCATTCCTCCTCCACTTCTGCGACGACCGCACACTTGCCAGGAGTCAAGGCGGTTGACATATCCGACACGAAGTCGTCATCGACGCCGGCCGCGTACAAATCCCCGAACATTCCCGCCCACGCACCCGCTGCGCCGCCAGCTGCCACGCCAACGGGTCCACCCAGGACTCCGATCACGGCGCCAATAGCGGTGCCTGCGAATGTCCGAATGGGGAAATCACCATCCACTTGCTTGGTAGACATCGTTCCGTCGGCATTCTTTTTGATCACGGCCAGGGCATCCACCTCGATGCTTCCCTGAGCATTGAGGTCCGAAAGGGCCCGCGTGCCCTCGTAAGCGGCCTTCTCATCGTTGAACACGACTGCCAGCATCTTGTCCATAGTCCTCTCCTCCAGTAGTGGCAGGTTCGGGAATAAATGAACCCAGAGTCGCGGTATCCGACGGCGTGACGCGCGCATCGTTGCACAACTGAGTTAGACAGCAACCCACTCTACTTTTACTTCTGATTGCAGAAGATCGAAATCGGCCCTAAGTCCCATCGACTCCGGCGGGAGGGCGCCTTCCAGGCGACGCTGCTGCGCAATGCCGCCCAGCTTCCGCCATGCTTGACGGGAGTTTCGGCCAGCCTTCAGTCCGCCACGCCGAGCGTCCAGCCGCCATCGATGGTGATCTCCTGGCCGGTGATGTAGGCCGACGCCGGCGAGGCAAGGAACAGTGCCAGACCCTTGATGTCATCGGGGAAGCCGACGCGGTGCATCGGCATGACGGCGGACATTGCGCGCTGCACTTCGGGGTTCTTCGCGTGTCCGCCGCCGATGTTGGTGACGAAGAATCCCGGCGCGATCGCATTCACCGTGATGTTGAAAGCCGCGAGCTCGTGCGCGACGTTGCGCATGAGGTGCGCGGCGCCGGCTTTCGCCGCCATGTAGGCCGAGCCGATCGCCGGCTCGCATTGATAGCCGGCGACGGAGGTGGTCACGATCAGCTTGCCCGAGCGCTGTGGCTTCATGCGGCGGGCCGCGGCGCGCAGCGTCGCGAACACGCCGGTGAGGTTGACATCGATGACACGGTTCCAACGCTCGTCGCTGTAGCTCTCGAGGGCGCCCTGCGGATTGCGCGTGCGATTCGCACCGAACCAGCCACTGACGAATCCGGGTCCGGAGTCGACGCCCGCATTGGCAAACACAATGTCGAGGCGGCCGTGGGCGGCGAGCGCTGAGTCGAAGGCGCGCTCGAGCGCTGCGTGATCCGACACGTCGGCCACCTCACCACGCACCTCGTAACCGTGCGCCGCGAGGCGCTGCGTCTCGCTCGCGAGCCGCGCGGCCTCGATGTCGAGCATCGTCACGCGCGCGCCGTTCTCGGCGAGGGCCTCCGCAATCGCAAGTCCGAGACCACTGCCGGCGCCAGTGACGATTGCGCCCTGGCCGGCGACGTTGAACAGCTGCGCACTCTTCACGCCGGCACTCCCGCCGGGCGGGCACGCGCGAGCGCCCGCCCGCCCTCTCCGGCAACGTCCACCACGATCTTCATCCCCTGCTGACGGCGCAGGGGCTCGATCCCCTGCTCGATGATCCCCTCGAACGGGATGGTCTCGACCCAACTCTCGAGCGGGTAGCTGCCGCGGGCCATCTCCGTGATGACCGCCGGGAAAGCGTTCACCGACAGCGCCACGCCCGTCAGGCGCACCTCGGGCATCAACAGATCGAACGGCGGTATGACCACCGGCTCGTGGTGGATCGCCACCACCACCGCGGTCCCGTCGACGCGCGTACCGTGCAGCATCGCGGCAAACGCCCTGGCGCCGCCCGCCGCATCGACCGAGGCATGCGCGCCGCGGCCACCGGTGAGGTCGCGGATCGCCGCGACCACGTCGCACGCGTTTGGATCGAGCAGCGTGCGCGCGCCGAGCTGCGCGAGCGCGGCGCGCCGTGCCGGGGAGGGATCGACGACGATGGCGTCCACGCGGCGCCGCTTCAGCGTCAGAAACACGCCCGCGCCGATGGGACCGGCGCCGTGGATAGCGACCACCTGACCCGCACTCACCGCGCAACGGTTCGCCGTGTGCCAGGCGATCGCGAGCGGCTCGATGAGCGCGCCCTGCAGCGCCGAGACGCCGGGCGGAAGCAGGTGCGCCCGGGGGCGCTTCACGACCGTGTAGTCGGCCAGTCCGCCGCCGCGGTTGTAGCCCTGGATGGCGAGCGCTGGACAATGGTTGTATTGGCCGAGGCCACAGTACAGACACTGCCCGCAGGTCTCCACCGGCTCGACCGCGACCAGACTCCCGATGGCGGGATCGTCGACACCCTCCCCGAGCGCCACGACCTCGCCGCACAGCTCGTGACCCATGATCACGGGGTTCTGGACACCGGTGAGCGGATGCGGTGTGCTGCGCGTGGTGATGGGCCCGTCGTAGTACTCGAGCAGATCGCTGCCGCAGATACCGTTGTAGCGCACCCGCAGCTTCACCTCACCGGGTCCGGGCTGCGGCTCCGGCGCCTCGGTGAGCCGCAGGTCCTGCCGGCCGAAGTAAAGTGCTGCGCGCATTGCCGTGTCTTTCGCCAGCGGGCGCCGCGGCGTGCTGTCAGCCTTTCGGCACGCGGCCGCCCGCGAGCATCATCTGTGCGTATTCCGCCTGCGACATGCCCGCCATCTGCGCGGCGACATACTGGAAGCTCTTGCCGTCGGTCGCGAACAACTTGGCGAGGAAGTAGATGTTGCCGCCGAAAAAGATCATGCGATTGTAGTCACGGTCGAGCACCGCCTGTTTCTGCTCCTCGGTCATGGGCCAGGTATCCAGATAGGCGCACTCGTTCGCCTTGAAGCGCTCACGGTTTTCGGGCTTCATGAGTGACATGCAGAACATGTTGAGGTGATAGCCGCGCCGGGCCTGGTCGGTGTCGAAGATGGTCGTGCCCGGGATGTCCGCATACGGCTTGGTCGATGACATCACGGTCTCCGTCTACGAAGCGCGCCGTCTGGCACGGCGGGCTGGCTGCGTGTGGTCGTCGGGGCCTGTCACCCAACCGAGTACCTCCCGCAGGTCGCTGAGTATGGCGTGCGGCCGGCGCGAGGGGCTTTGCCGGACCCACTCCTCCCGGCGTGTCGTTCCGGTGGTCACCGCCAGCGCCGTGGCGCCGGCGCGACGCGCCATGAGGATCTCGACGAGCGGATCATCGCCGACGACCGCCAGCGAGCGCATCGGCACACCCAGTCTCTTCGCGACGAAGCGCAGCGCGCTGACCGAAGGCTTGCCGGTCAGGGTCATGGGCGCTCGCGTCAACCGGCGGATGGCCGCGGTGATCGCAAACGAGTAGCCGATCGTGCGTCCTTGCTTGGTGGCGAAGAACGGCACGTCGGAGGCCACGTACAGCCGGGCGCCGCTCCAGATGGCGCGGCACGCGGCCTCGATGTCCTCCATCCCGCATTGCGGATGCCAGCCGACGAAGACGCACTCGACGGACGTCGCGCCAGGCTCGCCGGTGTAGACCGTCTCGATGCCGGCCTCGCGCAACGCATGTCCGACGCCAGGCAACCCGAGGACGAGCGCCCGGCGGATGCCGTGCCGGACCATGAGATCCGCGGCGATGCTGGACGGTGTCAGCATCTGCCCGTCATCGACCGGCAGCCCGGCGGCGCGCAGCTTCGCGGCCTGCTCTGCCGGCGGATGGGCACTGCCGTTGGTAAGCAGTGCGAAGGGCACGCCCCGTTCCTTCAGCGTGCCGAGGACCTCGATGGCGCCCGGCAACACCTCGTACGCACTGAGCGAGCGGTCGGTGAGAAGCAGCGTGCCATCGACATCAAACACCACGCCGCGCACCGTGGCGGGCACGTTTGCGCGCGCGGCACCGCGTCGCATGACGGCACTCATGTTGGCGCCGCGCTCATGTTGGCGCGACCTGCGAGCTCGCGACCTGCAAGTCCGCGCGCCCTCGCAACTCCAGCCGGAAGTCGCTCTTGGCCACGGAGAGCTCCGCGACGCCGTGAAGCTTCAGGACCCGGCGCACCAGGTCCATAACGGGTTTCGACTCCGGATCGTAATGCTGTGGCGCGGGACCCGCCGCACGCATCGCGTCCACCAGGTTCGCGGGCATCGTAGCGCGCAGCAGGAACTCCTCATCCGACAGCCCGGTGCCCAGCCGGGCGCGCAGTTCGGTGAGCGGCGCCATTCCCGGTTCCACACGCAGCTCGCGGGTGCGCGGCAGCGACTCGATGCGCTCCATCACCTCGGGCGCTATGGCCACGTTAGGCCGGCCGAAGCGTCCGAGCGCGTAGCGGATGGCTTCGTCGGGGATGACGGCGTAGCGCTCGCGGCCGGTCACATTCAGTACCGCCTGAGTCAGGATGATCTGCGAGAACGGTGTCATGACGATCGGCCAGCCGAGCTCCTCGCGGACCCGGGCCATCTCTTCGATCACCGCTCCCTCGAGATGCGACAGCCGATGCTCGGCCAGGTGCCGGCGCATCGTCCCGATCATGCCTCCGGGGAGCTGATGGCGCAGGTATGCGGCATCGAAGGGTTGTGGGGCGCCTGCAGGCAGCCCCTCGGCCTGCGCAATGCGGGTGAAGTAGCGGTTCACTTCGGTGAGCGCCTGAGTATCGATGGGTACGCTGTGGCCGAGGGCGCGCAAATTCTCGACCACACGAAGTGAGGGTGGGTTAGAGATGCCGTCCGCGGTTGCGCCGGAGGCGCACTGCACGGCGCTCACGCCGTAATCCACCGCGTCCATGTACAGAAGCTCCCCGAGGCCGATAGTGCAGTGGGAATGCAGCTCCAACGGCTTCGTGCCGATCTCCGCCTTGATGGCGGGAATCAGCGTACTGGCGCGCCGCGGTGACAGCAGTCCTCCCGGATCCTTGATGTAGATCGCATCGATGTCGGAGCTGGCAGCCAGTCTTGCCGCCGCGTCGGCGTAGTGCCGGTCGTCGTGAATCGGACTCAACGTGAAGACCAGCGCCGCGATGACGAACTCCCCGCCGGCGAGCTTCACCATGCGGGCGCAGGCGATGTTGGATGCGGCATCGTTCATCGGGTCGGCCAGACAGAAGCGCCGGATGCCGTTGCGCGCGAGCACCTCGAATGCGAGCGCCATGAACTCGGGACTCGCCGTCTCCCAGGAGATGAAGCGGAAGCCCGTCGACATGAATTGTAGTGGAGTGTGGGGCGTCGCCGCCGCCATGAGCCGGATGCGCTCCCAGGGGTCCTCGCGCTTGTAGCGCACGGCGACACCCATGTGGGTCGAGGTCGTGAAGTCGATTGCCTTGAAGCCCACCCGATCCATCACCGGCCCGATCGTGAGAGTCTTCGCAGTGTCGATGCCGACTGCCGCCCAGGTGCTCTGATTGCCATCGCGGAGCGAGGTATCGACGAGAGCGATCTCAGCCACGCTGCGCCTCCGGTGCAATACGCAGCAGCACCTGCCCGTACTCGACCGCCGCTCCATCCTGCACGAGAATCGCGACGACCCTGCCGCGCGCTTCAGCGCGCACGGTGTTCATGAGCTTCATCACTTCGATGATGCCGACGATCGTGTCTTCCTCCACCTGCGAGCCGATCTCGACAAAGGCGGGCGCCCCGGGCTTCGCCGCGCGGTAGAAAATCCCGACCAGCGGGGAGGTGATGCTGACCTGCGAGGGGTCCGGCGCGGTGGCGGCATGCACACCGCGTGGCTCCTGGCGCATCCGTGACGCGGTGTCCGCCGATGCCATGGCCGGGGACAGTGTGGGCGCTGATGCGGACTGAGGCGCCGTCAGTGGCGCTGGCGCGTTGCGCGATGCGCTGCGCCTCAGGGTGAGCTTGAAACCCTCGTGCTCGATATGCAGCTCATCAAACTCCGACTCCTCGAGGAGGCGAGTGATCTCCGCGACATCCTGGGCGGTCAGCGGCACTGGCGGTTACCGAAGATCGACAGCACATGCATCATCGGATCGGTCTCGCCCCGGGCGATGGGCGCCGCCTCGCGCGCCGACCAGACCGTCTCCGGCCGGCTCTGCAGCAGCAGGATGGCGCCGCTTTCGCGATCGACCGCCCACTCGATGTCCTGCGCGCGTCCGTAGTGCCGCTCGATCTGGCGGGCAAGGGAGCGCAACTGCTGCAGCTCCTCATCGTTCAGGCACGGCTCGCGACGGCGCTCCTCGCCGACCGCCATGGGTCGCACACCGCCTTCGTCGGCCGGGGTGTGCTGCATCGCTTTGTCGGAGATCTCGCGGACGGAGATCTCACCGGTGATCTTGCCAAGCACCCAGCGATCGGGGGTCACCTCGCCTCCGACCACGGCGGAACCCAGGCCCCAGGCGCCCTCGATCGTCACGACCGAGCGGTCGCCGGTCGTGGGACTCCGCGTGAACATCACACCTGCAGTGCGGGCATCCACCATGTGCTGCACCACGACCGCCATCGCCACGCGCTCTTCGGGAAAGCGACGCTTCAGGCGGTAGCTGATGGATTCCACCGAATAGAGACTCGACCAGCAGCTGCGTACGCGCTCCGCCATCTGCGCGGCACTCTTGACCCACAGGTACGTGTCCTGAAGACCCGCGAAGCTCGCCTCGAGCGCGTCCTCGCACGTGGCGGACGAGCGCACCGCGACCGGTTGACCCGGGCGCTCTTGCAGGAGCTGCGCATAGGCGGTGTCGAGCTCCGCGCGCAGCTCCCCCGGCAGCTGAGTCTCCTCAATCCGGCGCCGCAGAGCTTTCGAGCAGGCCGTTATTGCCTCGAGATCTTCGGCTGCGAGCGCACCCACCCTGGCGCGCACGGGCGACTCACGCTCCAGGGACGCGAGGAAGTGCTCGAACGCAGGGGTTCTCACCACATAGCCGGGTGGCACGGCGATCCCCGCCCGCCGCAGCTCGCCCAGGCTCGCACCCTTGCCGCCGACCTGCTCGCGGTCGTCGAGCCCGATATCCGCGAACCAGGCGATGTAGGCACTGTCCGCCATGAGTCTCCACTACGACAGCAGGGTGACGATGCCCCGGCCGCCATCGACACGGATGCGCTGACCGTCCCTGATGCGCGTCGTTGCGGTCCCGGTGCCGACGACCGCCGGCAGACCAAACTCGCGCGCCACGATAGCTGCGTGGCTCATCGAGCCGCCGATGTCAGAGACGGCGCCTGCGATCTTCTGGAAGATCGGCGCCCACGTGGGGTTGGTGATCTGGCAGACGAGAATGTCCCCCGCGCGCACACGCCCGATTTCCTCGACCGACTTCACCACGCACGCCGGGCCCTCGACCACGCCGCTCGAGGCGGCAAAGCCGCGCAGCTCGCGGCTCGCCTCGTCGGTCCCGGCGCGCAGCCAGGCGTCCAGGCTCTCGCGCGTAATGCCCCACAGCATGACGATCGCCGGGTCGTCGATCACCTCCGGTACCGGCCCGAGCGCGGGCGGCGTGCTGTGCTTCGCCCACTCAGCGATCGCGGCGCGCCGCGCGCTCACGATCTGCGGCCAGTGCGCCGGTCCGCGCGGCGGCGAGCCGTTGGACCAGCACGTCATGAGGTCGATGATCGCGGCTTCGACCTCGTAGTGCGTGAGCTGGAATATGTCCTCCTCGCGCGCGAAGAAGCCATGCGCGGCGAGCAGCGCCCCGAATTCGCGGATCTTGTTGAAGAAGAGGTTGGTGTACCAGTGCTCGCAGTAGAACTTGTGACCCTCGACGTACGGGAACACCCGGTGCGCGAGCCCGATCATCTGATCGTAGGCCTGGCGCTCCTCTTCCGAGCCGAGGAGCTCGCGGTAGTCCCGGATCAACTGGCGGCGCTGCGACTGCAGCGCCTCGATGGGACGCTCGAGCGACTCGCCCGCCTTGATGCGCGCGATGTAGCCCGGGAGTCCCGCGAAGGGCATGGACAGGTCGTCGTTCCACGAGCGGTGGTAATGATAGAAACCGTCGCCCACGTTGATGTTGAACCACGGATCGCGCGAGGTCGCGAGCTCCTCGAGCCAGCTGCGACCGGCCGCGCCGCGCGACTCGAGTGCCCCCATGACAGCCTGCGGGGTGCGCCCGTCCTGGAACTCGCCGTCGACCCCGAGCTCGACCGCGCGGCGTGCCAGGCGGCGCACCTCCTCGTCGGGACGGAAGATCTCCGCCTCGATGCCGGCGACCATGCGCGCGATCGTCTGGTCACTGATCTCGGGAAACGCCTTCTTGCAGAAGGCGAAGAAGGTCATGTAGGCACCGTAGCCGAGCAGCAGGAACTCGAAGTGGTGGTGCCACATGCGGAAGTAGCCCTCGAGCGTCTTCTGGTAGATGTCGAGGAGCTGGTGGTTGGCGGCGATGCCGCGTCCGGCGTGCACGTTCGCGAGCGGCTCGAACTCCGGCAGCTCGAGCTTCGGAAAGGCCTGCGCCTCGCGGATCAGCACCAGCATTTTCTCGCGCCACTGGGCATAGAGGCGCTCCCAGTTGGCGTAGTAGTAGAAGGCGCGCTGCTGGAACTCGCCGGTGCGGCGCGCGATCTCGGCCGGATCAGTGACGGCGTTGCCGCCGATGTAGACGCGCCCGTTGATGATGCGATAGTCGATGCCGAGCGTGGTCGGGATACAGTGCACGCGCGTGGTGGAAGAGCCGAGGGCACAGTAGGCGGCTTCCGCCGTCACCATATCGAAGGCTGACATGGGCTCGGGGAAATGCATCGAGTTGTAGAACCAGAACCGCTGGTCGTCCGCGGCGCTGAACTGCATGTAGTACGGGTAGGCGGCCTGTGCCGCTTCCGTACCCGGCAACACCTTGAGCGAGCTCGGAGCAGGGAAGGCTGCAGTTTCGGTATTCATGTCAAATGGCTCTCCCGCCCCGCACCGCTTCCCTGCTGGAGGAAGCTACCGGAGCGTGTGAGTTGTCGGTCAAGCGTACGCCCGCAGCCACACGCACGCCAGAATGTATGCCATGCTTACAATTTCGGCCAGTCATGTTAATGAGTTAACTCATGCAGCCAGGTGAGCTCCTGTGGACGCCCGGGCCCGAGCGGATCCGCCAGGCCAACGTGACGGCACTGGCGCAGTGGCTGGCCCGCGAGCGCGGACGGCACTTTGCGGACTACCGGGCGTTGTGGCGCTGGTCGGTCGAGGATCTGGAGGGGTTCTGGCAAGCGCTGTGGGATTACTTCGGCATCGAGTCGTCGGCCCCGCACACGCGGGTGCTCGGGCGGCGCGGCATGCCGGGCGCCGAATGGTTTCCGGGCGCCCGTCTCAACTATGCCCAGCACGTCCTGCGCCGCGAGCGCAC
>Ga0126381_100007860_pt1 | contig 11898 bp, 12 predicted proteins | sample PanSoiMetPlot_28_FD_96465 | JGI IMG/M metagenome (GOLD analysis project Ga0126381, IMG submission 96465) | Tropical forest soil microbial communities from Panama - MetaG Plot_28 | ecosystem: Environmental > Terrestrial > Soil > Tropical forest > Bulk soil | place: Panama | collected 2016-02-17
GCGCGGATCGAAACGCGAGGGGCGGGGATCGGACGACGCTGACACGGCCGACCCGTACGGCAAACTGAGACCGGTCGAACCGGGACGGAAAGACGAGCCGGGCGCATGGCGAAGATCAGGGCCTACAAGATCGCTGAAGAGCTGGGCCTCGACCGCAACGAGCTGGTCGAGAAGGCCCGCACGCTCGGCATCGATCTCAAAAGCCCGATGGCCTCGCTCGAGGACTCCGAGGTGCACCTGCTGCGGGAGAAGCTCGGCGCAGCGAAGGCGCCGGCGGAAGTCTTCGAGGAACGGGTCGCGAGCGGCAGCGGGACCGCCGTCATCCGACGCCGCAAGCGCGTGGCCGCTGCTCCGCCTGAGCCCGCGCCGGCGCCAGTCAGCGAGGGCGTGCCGCCGCCGGTGCTGGAGGTCGCCCCTGAACCGGTTCCGCTCGTCGAGCCTCCCTCCGTCATCGAGGAGGCGGCGGAACCCGTCGTCGCTCCGCAGCCTGTGGAGGAGGAATCGCGGCCGCGCGCAGCCCCCGCGGTCCTGCCGCCCGTCGCCGTGGCCGATGCCGAGGGGGCAGGCGGGGGTGCGGCGGAGCGCAAGGGCAAGCAGCGCAAGCGCGTGCGCGAGGTCGTGAACCTACGGGAGCAGGAGCAGATTGCCCGGCAAGTCGCCGGTCGGGTGGCTGTGCGTCGGCCGGTGAGCGTCGATCCCCGCTCGTTCGTCTCGCCGCGCCGCAAGCGCCGGGACGCCCCCGCGCCGGTGCGCCCTGCCGCCGCCAGCGCCGCGAAGCCCACGCGCCGGGCCATTCGCATCGAGGGTTCGGTCAGCGTGGCGGAGTTCGCGAAACTGCTGGGTGTCAAAGCGCCGGAGCTCCAGGGACGGCTCATGGCGCTCGGCACGATGGTGGGCATCAACCAGACGATCGACCTCGAGACCGCGACCAAGGTGGCGAGTGGCTACGGCTTCGAGGTGCAGGACGTGCGCTTCCGCGAAGAGGAGCTCTTGAGCCCCCAGGAAACGGGGGAGCAGGAGGCGGGAAACCTGGCGCCGCGACCCCCCATCGTCACGGTGATGGGTCACGTCGATCACGGCAAGACCTCACTTCTCGACGCGTTGCGCGAGACGAACGTGGTGGCCGGAGAGGCCGGCGGCATCACCCAGCACATCGGCGCATACCAGGTCTCGAGCGGCGGGCGCAAGCTCACCTTCATCGATACCCCGGGGCATGAGGCCTTCACGATGATGCGCGCGCGCGGCGCGCAGGTCACCGATATCGTGGTGCTCGTCGTCGCTGCGACCGAGGGAATCATGCCGCAGACGGTCGAGGCGATCGATCACGCGCGGGCGGCGAACGTTCCGATCATCGTTGCCGTCAACAAAATCGATTTGCCGGACGCCAACCCGCAGCTCACCCGACAGCGTCTCATGGAGCACGGGCTCGTGCCGGAGGAGTTCGGTGGCGAGACGATTTGCGTCAACGTCTCGGCACTCAAGCGCACCGGCCTCGAGCAGCTGCTCGAAATGATCCACCTCCAGGCGGAGGTGCTCGAGCTGCGCGCCGATCCCTCGCGCAGGGCCATGGGGGTCGTGCTGGAGGCGGAGCTCGACCGCGGGCGAGGACCCGTCGCCACCGTCCTGGTCCAGGATGGAACACTGCACCGCGGTGACGTGGTCGTGGTTGGAACCGGTTTCGGACGCGTGCGTCTGATGCAGAACGAATTCGGCCACAAGCTCGACGAGGCGGGGCCGGCGACGCCCGCGCAGGTCGTCGGGCTCTCGGCGGTGCCCGAGGCCGGGCAGGTCTTCCATGCGGTCGAGAGCGAAAAGGTCGGCAAGGAGATCGTGGAGCACCGGATCGCAGAGCTGCGGGGCCGGCCCGCCGAAGCCCGCCCGCGGCTCTCGTTGGAGGATTTCTTCGCGCAGTCGCAAGACGGGGGCGTGAAGGAACTCGCGATCGTGCTGAAGGCGGACGTACAGGGCTCGCTCGAGGCGGTCCGTGACGCGCTGCTGAAACTCAGCACCGACGCCGTCAAGGTCGACGTGATTCATACCGGGGTCGGCGGGATCACGGAGAGCGACGTCATGCTCGCGAAGGCCAGCAACGCGATCGTGATCGGGTTCCATGTACGCCCGGACCCGGTGGCCCGCCGTGCCGCCGAGGGGCAGGGTGTGGACCTGCGCCTGTACCAGATCATCTATGAGGCGACCGACGACGTGCGGCGCGCCATGGCGGGCCTGCTCCCGCCGACCGTGAAGGAGGTGCAGCTCGGGCGCGCAGAGGTGCGGCGCACCTTCAGCGTTCCGAGGGTGGGAACGATCGCAGGGTCGTATGTGCTGGAGGGTCTGGTGCGACGCGGGGCGCTCTGCCGCTTGGTGCGGGACGGCGTCCAGATCTATGAGGGTCGCATCGGCTCACTCAAGCGTTTCAAGGACGACGCGCGCGAGGTTCTCACCGGCTTCGAGTGCGGCATTGGAATCGACGGGTACAACGACCTCAAGGTCGGGGACGTGATCGAAGTCTACGCCCGTGAGGAGCAGCCGGCGACTCTCTGATGATAGTGGGCGTCGCGATCGTTGAGCTCCACGTCCATGGCTCTCAATCGCTCAAGGAGAAGCGCGGTGTGATGCGCAGCGTGATCCAGCGCGTGCGCAACCGCTTCGCGGTGTCGGTGGCGGAAGTGGGCGGTCAAGACACCTGGCAGCGTGGGCAAATCGGCATGACCACCGTGGGCGGCGATGCACGTGGTGTGCGTGCGACGCTCGAGCGCGCGGTGCAATTCATCGAAGGGCTGGGTCTGGCGGAGGTCACGGACTCCGACGTGGACGTGCTCACCATTCCGCATCGAGACTTCGGGCCGGAACCTGGCGGAGAGGAGCAGGCCTAGATGAGCCGCCGTACCGAGCGCCTGGGCGAGCAGCTTCGCGCGGAACTGGCGCGGCTCCTGCACGAAGAGGCGGCCGATCCGCGAATCCACCTCGTCACGCTGACCCGTGTCGATGTCGCTCCCGACCTCGCGCGGGCCGATGTCTTCTGGAGCACCGTGGAGACCCCGAGCTCCCCGTCGCTCGAGGCCACCGCGATGGGCCTCGAGCGGGCAGCTCCGTTCCTGCGTCACCGGCTGGCCGAGCAGATCCAGCTCCGGCGCACGCCGGAGCTTCACTTCCATCACGATCCCTCCCTTGCCCTCGGCGATCGGACGCTCGCGATTTTGCGCGAGCTGCGCGACGAGAAGGGCCGGAGCTAACGACGAGCGGTGCGGGCCGGAGAACGCCGCATCTGCGCGCCCGGCGCGTCGGTCTCCGGGGTGGCGGCATGAGGGTCGAGGCACCCGGACCGAGTGGCTTTCTGGTGGTGGACAAGGAGGTGGGCTGGAGCTCCCACGATGTGGTGAACGCGGCACGTGGCTGGTTCGGCACCCGCCATGTCGGTCATCTGGGCACCCTTGATCCCCTGGCCACAGGGGTGCTTCCGCTGGCCGTTCGCGAGGCTACGAAGCTCGTGCCGTTCCTCATGGGAGGGAGCAAGCGCTACCACGCGGTGGTCTGCCTGGGCGTCGAAACCGAGACACTCGATGCCGAGGGTCGGGTACGATGCCGCCACCCCGGACCGCTGCCCCGGCTGGACGAGGTGCAGAAGGCGCTGTCCGGCTTCGAAGGGGAGATCCTCCAAACCCCGCCGATGTTCAGCGCCGTGAAGCGCCGGGGCGTACCCCTCCACCGCCTCGCCCGCAAGGGCCTCGAGGTGGAGCGCGCATCGCGCCGGGTCCGGGTGGACCGGATCGCGTGCCTGGACTATCGCGCTCCGGACCTCGCGCTTGAGATCGACTGTTCCTCGGGCACGTACATCCGCACCCTGGCGGCCGATCTCGGGGCGCGGCTCGCCTGTGGCGCCCATCTGGCGGCACTCCGGCGTCTCGCCAGCGGCCCCTTCTCCTTGGAGCACGCCGGGCAGGCGCGGGAGCTCTCCGCCCTCGCACCCCTCGAGCTCGCGGCCCGGATGATTCCGCCGACCGCGGCCCTCGGATTTCCGGTGCTTCGCCTTGCCGAGAGCGAGGCGCGCCGGGTGGCGCATGGCGCGGAGATCCCCGCCTCCGGCGGGCTCTCGATCGTCGGTGCAAAGGTCGCGGCCCTCGACCCGGAGGGCAATCTGTTGGCGATTCTCGAGCTGCGTGGGAACCGGGCGCTGCGGCCGCTGCGCGTGGTCGGGCTCTGGCCGCGGGTTGCCCCAAACAACCCGCTCTGTTAAACATCCCGCGCACTTGGAGGAGCTATCGCGTTGGTTTCCGCGCAGCGCAAGAATGTCCTGATCGAGTCCTTTCGCACGCACCAGTCGGACACCGGGTCACCGGAGGTTCAGGTTGCGCTCCTCACGGAACGCATCAACGAACTCTCCGAACACTTCAAGATCCACCAGAAGGATCATCATTCCCGCCGCGGCCTGCTCAAGATCGTGAGCCAGCGCCGACGGCTCCTCGACTACCTCCGGAGGTATGACGCGGGCCGTTACCAGGCCCTGATCGAGCGCCTCGGCCTTCGACGCTAGGCGCCTTCGAGCTTCGAGAGTCCGAAAGCCTCTAGACCGGATCGCCCAAGTTGGGCGGTGCGGTTCCCGGGCGGCGGCGCAGAGCGTCGTTCTGGGAGCCGATCAAGGAATGTGGGAGTCCGCCATACGCGAAGTGTTGGTCCCTCGTCTGGACTTCGCGCATCGCAGATCCCGCATTCCTTCTTCCTTCGCTCCCCGAAACCCCTCCGCATCGCCCTGTCACTCCGGCCTGTGAACAGGCGGGAGAGGAGATCCTGATCCATGCCTTATTGGTTCCGACCCGAGACCGTGACGTTGGACGTCGGTGGCCGTTCGATGACGATCGAGACCGGCCGCATGGCCAAGCAGGCCTCAGGGGCCGCCCTGGTCAGCTACGGCGAGACGGCGGTGCTGGTCACCGTGGTCACCGCGAAGCCGCGGGAGGGAATCGACTTCTTCCCGCTGACCGTGGATTTCGTGGAGAAGACCTCCGCCGCAGGCAAAATCCCTGGCGGATTCTTCAAGCGCGAGGGTCGCTTGGCGGACCGCGAGGTGTTGGTCTCTCGTTTCATCGACCGCGCGATCCGGCCGCTCTTTCCGGACGGCTACCGTGACGAGACCCAGATCACCGCCACGGTGCTCTCCGCGGACGGTGAGCACCAACCCGAGATCGCGGCTTTCATCGGGGCGTCCGCCGCACTCGTGCTCTCGGAGATCCCGTTTCTCGGCCCCATCGCGGCGGTGCGTGTAGGCCGGATCGATGGCAAGCTCGTCGTCAATCCGCTCCACTCCCAGCTGCAAGGCTCGGATCTCGATCTCGTGGTGGCTGGGAGCCGCAGCGCACTCGTCATGGTCGAAGGCAGTGCCCAAGAGGTCGCGGAGCGCGAGCTCTTGGAGGTCCTGCAGTTCGCGCATGGCGCGCTTCTCCCGCAAATCGACGCACAGCAGGACCTCCAAGCCCGCGCCGGGAAGCCAAAGCGGGAGCTTCCGTCCCCCGAAGACCACTCCGCGCTCGATGCCCGGGTCCGCGCCCTCGGCGAACAGCCCCTGCGCGAGGCCCTCGGCATCACAACGAAAGCGGAGCGCTACGCGGCGATTCGCGAGGTGGAGTCTGCGGTGGTGGAAGGCGTGGCCAGTGGATACCGCCGGGAGCAGGTGGTGCTCGACAGCCTCGAGGCCGTGGAAGCGAGGCGCGACGGGTACCGCGCGCTGGTCGAGACCAGCAAGGCGCTGCTCCATGACCTGCGCTCCGAGCTGGTACGGGAGCGCATCCTGAACGAGGGCAAACGCCTCGACGGACGGAGCACCACCGAGATCCGGCCCATCGCCTGTGAGGTGCACGTGGTTCCGCGCGCCCATGGCACCGGACTGTTCACGCGGGGTGAGACACAGGCCCTGGTCTACACCACGCTCGGCAGCGCCGACGACGAGCAGACGATCGACGCGCTGACCGAGCGCTACCAGAAGCAGTTCTTGCTGCACTACAACTTTCCGCCCTTCTCGGTGGGGGAGGCGAGGCCGCTCCGCGGACCCGGGCGGCGGGAGGTCGGGCACGGCAATCTCGCCGAGCGCGCGCTGAAGGCCGTGCTGCCCAAACATGAGGACTTTCCGTACACGATCCGCGTCGTCTCCGAGACGCTCGAGTCCAATGGTTCCTCGTCGATGGCCACGATCTGCGGCGGGACGCTGTCCCTGATCGACGCCGGTGTGCCGATCAAGGCCCCCGTCGCCGGCATCGCGATGGGGCTGATCCAGGAGGGTCAGCGCGTGGCGGTGCTGTCTGACATCCTCGGCGATGAAGACCACCTGGGGGACATGGACTTCAAGGTCGCCGGTACGCGCCAAGGCGTCACCGCAGTGCAGATGGACATCAAAATTCCGGCCGTGGATTGGCAGGTCATGGAGCGCGCGCTGGAGCAGGCTCGGGCAGGGCGCCTGCACATCCTCGAGGCCATGGAACGCGAGATCGGGAGCGAGCTCAGAGGCCTCGTCGCGCGCCCCGAGCTCTCCCGCTACGCGCCTCGCCTCGAGGTGATCTGGATCAAACCCGACCGCATCCGCGACGTGATCGGTCCCGGGGGCCGTGTGATTCGGGCCATCCAGGAAACCACCGGAGCAAAGATCGACATTGAAGACTCGGGGCGCGTGACGATCTTCTCGCCAGACCGGGACGCGCTCGAGCGCTGCCGGGGCATGGTGCAGGAGCTCACTCAAGAAGCCGAGATCGGGCGGGTCTACCTCGCAAAGGTGAAGCGGATCACGGATTTCGGTGCGTTTGCGGAGATCTTCCCCGGCACCGATGGGCTCATCCACATCAGTCACCTCGCGGAAGCCCGTGTGGAGCGCGTGACCGACGTGGTGCAGGAGGGCGATGAGGTGCTCGCCAAGTGCATCGACATCGATCCGACCGGCCGCATCCGGCTTTCGCGCAAGGAGGCCCTGGCCGACGTCGCCGCCAAGGTCTGATGCCTGCGCGGGGCGGGAGGACGCGACGCGCGCGCCAGGTGCGCATTGCGCGTTTGCCGGGGGCCGAAGATCTCGCGCTGCCGGCGCCTTCCACCCCCGGCGCCGCGGGCCTCGACCTCCCGGCCGCGGTCGATGGCGAGATGGTGATCGAACCCGGTGCGCGGGCGCTTGTCCCGACGGGTTTCGCGATCGCGGTCCCTCCCGGTCTGGAGGGGCAGGTGCGCCCGCGCAGCGGCCTGGCCCTGCACCACGGCATCGTGCTGCCCAACGCACCCGGCACGATAGACTCCGACTATCGCGGGGAGGTGAAGGTCATTCTGCAGAACACGGGTCACGAATCGTTCGTCGTGAAGCGCGGCGAGCGAATCGCCCAGCTCGTCTTCGCCCCGGTGGAGCGCATCGCCTGGCGCGAGGTCGCGGTGCTCGATCCCACCCGCCGGGGAGACGGAGGGTTCGGCCACACGGGGAGATCCGGACGGGAGGCCGGCGGGCGCCACCCGAAGCCTGCGAAGCCGAGGGGCCGCAGGTGACCGTGGAGCCGAGCCAGCTTCCCGAGCCGGGTGTGGACGGCATCCATCCCCGGCCGCCGACACCCGCCCCTCCGACGCGGCCTGCCGGCTCGAGCAACCTGGCGCTCCGTTTGATCACCGCGGCACTCATCGTCCCCGCGCTGATCTACACCATCTGGGCCGGCGGGCTTCTCTACCTCGCCGTGATCATCGCAATGGTGTTGCTCGGCTTGCGCGAGTTCTACCGGCTGATCGAGGACAAAGGCGCCCAGCCCCTCGTCGGTTTTGGTCTGGCCGCGGGTGTCGCCATCCCGGTCGTGGCGTACGTCGGCAATGAGTACCACGCGACGATCCTGATGACGGCGACCCTGTTGGCGGTGATGGTGGCGCAGGTCGGCAAGGCCCAGATCACCGAGGCCTTGGCGAGCATTTCCGGTACGTTTTTCGGCGTCTTCTATGTGGGCTGGCTCCTCTCCCACGCGATCGTCCTGCGTCAGTTCCACGACGTGGTGGCTGCGAAGTGGGGAGCCACCGCGGCCGCCAGCATTTCGCCTGACGCAGGCGTCTTCTACATGCTCTTTACGCTCTCGAGCGTTGTGATGTGCGACGTCGGAGCCTACTTCGGCGGTCGGGCCTGGGGTCGCCGCAAGCTGGCCCCCCAGATCAGTCCCTCAAAAACCGTGGAAGGCGCCCTGAGCGGGGTGGGGCTCGGCATCTGCTCGGGTCTGGTCGCCAAGGGTGTCTTCGATCTGGCATGGCCGAACCTTTCCCGAGAGTTCTCCTGGCTTGCGGCGCTGCTCTTTGGCCTGGTTCTGTCGATCGTCGGTATCATCGGTGATCTTGTGGAGTCACTTCTAAAACGCGACGCGCGCGTCAAGGACACGGGGCGCCTGTTGCCGGGCATGGGCGGCGTCCTGGACCGGATCGATTCGAACCTGTTGGCGATCCCGGTCATGTACTATGGCCTTCTGGCCTACACCTACTTGCGGGTGGGCTGAGGGCGCGGGGGGCGCGTGAGATGATCGATCGCTACTCACGGCCCGAGATGCGGGCGCTGTGGAGCGAGGAGTCAAAGTACCGCCGCTGGCTCGAGGTCGAGATCACCGTCTGTGAGGTCTTGGCCGAGGCCGGCCTCGTTCCCCCCCGGGCCGTGGACAAGATCAAGGCCAAGGCCGCCTTCGACGTCGCGCGCATCGACGCCATCGAACGCGAAGTGCGCCACGACGTGATCGCGTTTCTGACCAACGTGGCCGAATCCGTCGGCCCGGAAGCCCGCTGGCTCCACTACGGGATGACCTCGAGCGATGTGCTGGACACCGCGCTCGCGCTGCAGCTGCGCGACGCGGGGCGGCTGCTGCAGAGCGGTGTCGAGCGCGTGATGGTCGCCTTGCACCGGCGCGCCCTCGAACACCGGCGCACGCCCATTGTGGGGCGCACCCACGGCATCCACGCGGAGCCCACCACCTTCGGCTTGAAGCTCCTCGTCTTCCACGAGGAGATGCGACGCAACCGGGACCGCCTGGTGCGCGCCCTGGAAGAGGTCTGCGTCGGAAAGATTTCCGGTGCGGTGGGAACCTTCGGGCATTTCGAACCGCGCGTGGAGGAGGAGGTCTGTCGGCGGCTCGGGATCGGGTTCGAGCCGGTCGCGACCCAGGTGGTGCAGCGCGATCGTCACGCGGCCTTCGTCGCGACCCTGGCGGTGCTGGCCTCGTCGCTCGACAAGTTCGCCATCGAACTGCGCCACCTTGCCCGGACCGAAGTGGGCGAGGTGGAAGAGGAGTTCGGCGCGGGCCAGAAAGGCTCGTCGGCCATGCCCCACAAGCGCAATCCCTGGCGCCTCGAGAACGTGTCGGGACTGGCCAGGGTGGTGCGCGGTCACGCGGTGGCGGCGCTCGAGAATGTCGCGCTTTGGCACGAGCGCGACATCAGCAACTCCTCGGTGGAGCGCGTGGTTCTGCCCGATGCGACGCTTGCCCTCGACTTCATGCTGCACCGCTTTGCGCATCTGGTGGAGACGCTCGTGGTTCACGCCGACCGCATGCGCTCGAATCTCGAGTCCACCCACGGGCTCGTCTACAGCGGCCAGCTGCTCGTGGCGCTCGCCGCGCAGGGTCTCTCGCGCGAAGAGGCCTACCGTCTGGTCCAGCGCCACGCGATGGAGACCTGGGAGGCCGGGGGCGACTTTCGAGAGCGAGTGCTCGCCGACAAGGCGATCGCAAAGGTGCTGTCTCAAGAGGAGATCGGCCGCGTGTTCTCGCTCGACCAGGCGCTTCGCCACGTGGACGCCCTGTTCGAGCGCGCGCTGCGAGAGGGGGGCGCAGGATGAAGGCTCTCGTGTACGTGACGCCGAAGCGCGAGGTGCTCGATCCGCAAGGCAAGGCGATCGAGCGGGCCTGCCACTCCTTGGGTTATGCGCAGGTGACTGGCGTTCGCCAAGGGAAGCTGTTCGAGCTCGAGTTTGCTCCCAGTACCGAGCAGAAGGCGGCTGCCCACCTGGTGCGCGAACTCTCGGAGAAACTGCTTTCCAACCCCGTGATCGAGGACTTTCGGATCGTCGAGATCGCGCCCTAGCGCGCCGGTCCTGGTCCTGCGCCTTCCTGGGGCCCCCCGGCGGCTCTTCGAAGAGGGGCAATTCGATGAGTGCCACACGGCTTTTCCAGCTGCTCAATCTCCTCGTCCTGCCGTGGTGGGCCGTCTTTCTTGCCGCGCCGCGTTCTCGGATCGCGGGGCGGGCCGCCTCCCACGCTGGAATCTTCCTCGGGCTTGGCCTGCTCTACGCCGCGCTTCTCGCCGGAGCCATCGCAGCGAGGGTGGGGGATGGGGGACAGGGGGTGGAGGGTCTGCGCGCGGCCCTTGGCACTCCCCAGGGCTTCCTGGCGGGCTGGGCACACTATCTCGCCTTGGATCTTTTCGTTGCGGCCTGGATCGTGCGCGAATCGGGCCGCCTCGGCGTGGAGCCGCGCCCCTACCTCCTCCTCACCCTCTTGGCAGGCCCGATCGGGCTCGGTGGATTTCTGATTCGACGCTGGCTGCGGCTGCGCACCTTGGGTCAACTGGGCGAGGTGGATCTCCTCTAGAGCCCGCCCAGGCCTACGCAGCGGCGAGTCCGAGGTTGCGGCGAATCCGCGGCTCGGGCCGCTCGGTGTTCGGTTCAAAGGCGCGACCGGTGACTTGCTCGAATGCTTCGATATAGCGTCGCGCCGCCTCGCAGCGCACGTCGATCGGGATCTCGGGCACAGGGCCCTCGCCCCGATATCCGGCGCCGACCAGCCAACGCCGCAGGTACTCTTTGTCGAGCGCTTCGGGGTCCCGACCTTGTGACATCGCGGCCGTGTAGCGATCCCGGTACCAGTAGCGAGAGGAGTCGGGGGTGTGGATCTCGTCCACCACGGTCAGCACGCCGTTGGCGTCGAAACCGAGCTCGTATTTTGTGTCCACGAGGATCAGACCTCTGGATTCGGCGAAGCGGCTGCCTTCCTCGAACAGTCTTCGCGTGAGATCTGCGGCTGCATCGAACGCGTCGGGCGAGATCAACCCCCGCGAGATCAACTCCTCGCGGGAAGCGAGTTCGTCGTGGCTCCCGTGTCCGGCCTTCGTCGTGGGGGTGAGCAGCGGCTTCGGAAGGCGCTCATGCTTGCGCAGCCCGTCGGGCAGAGATTGCCCGCAGTACACGCGCTCCCCGCGCGCGTAGGCCGTCCAGATCGAGGTCGAGGTCACCCCCGTGAGGTACGCGCGCATCACGAACTCGACCGGCAGAAGGCGGCATTCCTTGACCACGGAGACGCTCGGATCGGGCACGGAGAGGAGGTGGTTGGGCGCGACCCCGCGCGTCTTCTCAAACCAGAATGCAGCGACCTGGTTCAACACCTGACCTTTAAACGGCAGGGTGCCGACCACGACATCGAAGCAGCTCACCCGGTCCGAGACGACGATCGTGCGCCTTCCCCCGCGCACGTAGCTGTCGCGAACCTTGCCCTCATGGCGCGCGCCGAGCTCCGCCACGTCGGTCCGCTCGAGCGTTCGCGCGCACTGCTCCCGGAGCAACGAGAGATCGATTCCCATGCCGGCCCCCTTTTCTCTCGAAACCGAGCCCATGCTAACACGCACCGGCGGCCGGCCTGCCTCGGCGCGAAGTCAAGCTGGACGCGTGCGTTGACCCGAGGGGAGGGGATCGATAGAATCTGCCTGTCCCCGACACGAAAACCGACGGTGGCCACCCGCCGTTTTCCAGCCGACGGAGGTCGCGTACTCCCCGTGTTTGCCGTGGTCCAGTTTCCCGGCTCCAACGACGATCGCGACATGCTGTTCGCGCTGAAATCGGTTCTCCGCGCTCCCGCCCCCCTGGTCTGGCACAAGGCGGCCCAGCTGCCGCGCGATACCCGGGCGGTCCTCCTGCCCGGCGGCTTCTCGTAC
>Ga0126381_100007861_pt1 | contig 11897 bp, 10 predicted proteins | sample PanSoiMetPlot_28_FD_96465 | JGI IMG/M metagenome (GOLD analysis project Ga0126381, IMG submission 96465) | Tropical forest soil microbial communities from Panama - MetaG Plot_28 | ecosystem: Environmental > Terrestrial > Soil > Tropical forest > Bulk soil | place: Panama | collected 2016-02-17
CCAGCAGGTGCGCAGGATTACAGCCGGATTCGCTTCAACGTTGGCGGAGGGATCGGATACCTGCAAGGAGATTTGAAGTAGTTCGTCAATAACAGCGGAAACTTTGTCGCCGGTGGAGGGTATAACTTTGCAAAGTATTTTGGTGTAGACACCGAATACTTCTGGCAAGACTTCCCCATCAAAGATCAGGTTGTGCAGCAACTCAAAACGACATCCCAAAACATAAGAGCTCAGCAATATGCCTGGACATTTAACCCAATTGTTGAGGTCCCGCTCGTCCGAAAATTTGGAACATACGTGATTGGCGGAATCGGTTGGTATCACCGGTCGGGTCAGACGACAACGCCCGCCGTTGGTGCAGTATGCATTCCGTACTGGTCATGGTGGTATGGATGCGCGATTGCAACAACGGACATCGTAACCGCAAGCAGAAGCAGCAGCGCATTTGGCAAAAATATCGGCATTGGCTTCACATATCGCTTAGGCGAGAGCCATCTCAAAATCTATGCTGAGGCGAGGTATCACGAAGCCTCGTATAACAACGTCCCTACAAAGCTTGTGCCCTTAACTTTTGGAGTTCGATGGTGAGCGGTTGCGGCTGCCCTATTTGGCTGGTCGTCGCGCGAAATCTGATTGCTACTGCGAAACTGCCCTTTTTGGGGGGAGTAATCGCACATGGGCGTGAAGCTGCGATTGCCGATCACCATCTAATCTCCAGAATGCTAGCTCGGAGAAGGCTCAGCTTCGGCAAGTCAAAAAAGGCAAAGCTCTTCCTTACGCACAGTGGAGCTAAGCTCGAGCCCGAATATCATCGGTGCTATCCCGAAGCCGTACTCCAAGCTATCGCCGTGCACGCACGCAACGGTTTAGCCAAAACACAGGTAAGGATTGCGACGCCGTCGACTTCAGATCCAGCTCACTCGTTGGTGAACCATGCATGGGATATGTTTTGGACAGCGCCGGCCAGCTATGTTTCTTGGGAGACAAAAGCAGTGGCCGACCCATTCGAAAACAAGAAGATCTGACTAATCTTCGAGTGCAATGCAACTCCGTCTCCGTAAGAGTCTCATCTTTTTTGGGGCGGCACCGTTTTTAGGGATGCAGACGAGGACTCCCCGGCAGTTCCAGGCCATTGTTACACGCAATAGTTTTTTGAATTGCACTAGAAGTTATCTCATAAACACTTTCAACGGATTGAGCAGTTGAAACTTATAGCCAATGGCGTAAATCGAGAGCATGGACATTACCGACGCCCAGTGGGCTGTTCTGGAACCCCTGTTTCGTCCAAGGCGACGGGCCGATGGACGCGGGAGGCCTTGGCAGGACACGCGTGCGGTTTTGAACTGTGTATTTTGGGTGTTACGCACCGGTGCTTCTTGGCACGATCTCCCGTCTCGCTATCCGCCCTATCAGACCTGTCATCGACGCTTTCAACACTGGCAGCGCAGCGGGCTGCTAACGCGCTTGCTGCAAAAACTGGCCGGGGACTTACGAGACCGAAGGAAGCTCGATCTGAGCGAATCCTTCATCGACGCCAGCTTCAGCGGCGCGAAAAAAGGGGCTCTGGTATCGGCCCTACAAAACGCGGTAAAGGCAGCAAAATCATGGCAATCGCAGACGGCCATGGTCTTCCTTTCGCCGTGCAGGTGGCCAGCGCTTCGCCTCATGAAACAAAACTCGTCGAACCCACGCTTGAGCAACGCTTCCTCACGGAAACTCCCATGCTCATGATCGGCGACCGCGCTTACGACAGCGATCCGTTAGACCAACGCATCCAGCAAAGCTACGGTGTACAACTCATCGCGCCTCACAAATTTGTGCGCGTGGCTCCTGCAACGCAAGGCGGTCGCCGCCTGCGTCGCTATCGCCGCCGCTGGAAAATCGAACGGCTGTTCGCTTGGCTCCATAATTTCCGTCGCATTGTCATTCGCTGGGAATACTACCCAGAGAATTTCCTCGGGATGGTGCAACTCGCCTGCGCCGTTATCCTCCTGAGGCATTTATGAGATGGCTTCTAGTCAACTTTCGTAGAAAGGATGGGAATAGGGTACTTTTTTGGCCGTTTGACATCACAAAATCCGTGATGCAATCTGCGTGGACCCAATCAGGCATGAGTATGCTCTGGGGACGAAGTTTCCCAACTGTCAAAAATTGCAGTTCTGTTAAACGGGCGACTTTCGCAGGATGAATCCATGGCATTTCCTTTCTTGACTCGTAGCCTGCTCTACCGCTCAATTCCTTTGAGCATAATTCTGTTGACTGTTATCACTGCCCTCAGCGCAAAGATGGTAACGAGTTGGTTCAACCCCAAGTACAAAGGTCGGGCGTTCCACAAGGTCCTCGTCATCGGCGTCGCCCAGAACCTGGAAGTACGTGCAGACTTCGAAGATGAAATGGCGTCTAAGATTGCGCGTCCGGGTATCGCGACGATCCCAGGCAACCAGATCCTGCTCCGCCCAGACTCTAAGGCGAAACCTGATCTCGACTACCTCCGTGGGCAGATTCGTGACAATCAAATCGATGCCGTGGTCGTCTCGCGTCTGTTAAAGGTCGATAAGAAGGTGATGTCCATCCCGAGCTCGACCTACATAGCTCCGTTCCCTTACTACTACTCTTTCTACGGCTACCTGGGAGCGGTATATCCGGTCATGTACGATCCGGGATACGAGCGAGAGGACATAACCGTTAGCGTCGAGACAAATGTTTACGCGACTGATAAGCCTGATGGCGACTTGGTTTGGACTGGGGTCAGTAATTCGTTCAATCCGAAGTCAGCAAAGAAGGTCGCGGACACCCTGGTAAAGGAAGTTCCGAAGCAGATGGAGAAGGATGGGCTGCTGCCAAAAGCGAAGGAGAGTAGTCACAAGAGCCACGAGTAAAAGCGGCCGCAGGAGAATGTCGGCAAAGTGACGCGCTTTCGAGATTCCCAAGCCGGTCGCGACTCCGTAGTTGAAGCGCAACGCGCTTCGGAGATAGCTAGCACCCAATCCCTGGAGATCGAACCTGGGTTGGGGTTTCCCGGCGCAGGAAATCGTATCGTAAGGTCCGAGCATGACGTCGGGCTAAGCAATCTCCCGGTAGGACTTGGCGGCCTGGTAAATACCTTTGAGGTCGGATCGTTCCAAAACGTGGGATGCGCCATCCTGTTTACGCGAACGGCGTTTGCGACCTCACCTCCGTCACCGGAAAGGACGATGACCCCAGCCTTTGGCGCACGTCATCCGCAAGCTTACTCAGTCCCGTGAGGAGACCTTTCTCGTTAGCAACAATTGCCGCTACCTGGTACGGACGGTCATTCTTCAGATCACTAATCGTCGAGTTCACACGAATCTGATCGCCAAATCTCGAGTATTCGCCAAACAGGATCGTATCGGCGTCAGCAAATTCAGCAATGCGTTTGAGCTGTGAAATATCAGGCTGAGATTGTGGCGACAGCTGAAGATCATGTAGCACTTGTTGCAGGCGTCCGGGAGGAACGAGGTGTAGATTCTCCGATTGCCCGATGTCTGTGCTCCAGCTCTTTCCCTAGCGTTATTCTTCTAAGTCGGTTTAAGTCGTGCTAGAAGGTGAAACGCGGAAACGCGTGCCAATGAAAGGTTTGGTTCCAAGCAGTGAGGGGACAGCTTATTTCTTCCCGGACCAGGAAAAGACAATGCGACCAGCCACTTCGCGCGGCCGGCCTACGTGAGTTCCAGAGAAAGCGCTTTGAAAGTTGTAGAGATAAAAGGCGTCGGTGAGATTCCTCACACCAAATTGCAGCGATACCGGAAATCGTGTCTCCCGGAAGAGGTGGAATCCGCACGCCAGATTCAATAGTGTTCGAGGCCGGATGCGCATGCGCACTGGATCAATTTGCGCCCGGATTAATGGATCGAGGCCGTGGAATTCGTCCGAATGGAATTCGGTGGGGACACCACTGTCGTGACGCCCCATGAAACTGAACCAGGCTCCGGTCTTGTGGACGTAGGTAAAGCCGAATTGCGCTTCGTTTCGTTCATCGGCGTCCGCCGGAAATTTCTGGCCGTCAAGCAGAGCAGCCTCCGCTTCCCCCAGAAACATTCCTCCGACCAGCGGACCTGTGCCGGTCGCTCGGGCATTCGCGTAGCTCGCGTAACCTGTGAGACCGTCGAAGGGAACGAGGTCCAGCCGTACTTCGGTCCCGCGCAGGTCGGCCCTGGAAATCGCGACAGGAAACACGACCGCAGTGGCAAAGAGCTGTTCGTCGTCCGAAAAATTGCGGACATTCTTGATGTAGCGTGCGACGTCTAGCCTCAAGTACTTTCCAACGGCTTGCTGGATGCCGAACTCGTAGGCATTTTGTCGCTCTGCAGGAACCGGCATGGCATCGTTGGGATCGTCGGACAGCACCGCTGCCGTGGCCGATGACGAGAGCAACAGATTTTCAAGCGGAGGAGTCTGGAACAAGCGGTTATACGAGGCGCGGAAAACGGTATTGGTGCGCTTCAGGAGATAGGCGACTCCAATCCGTGGACTCCAAGCGTTATCGTCGATCAGAAACCTGTAAGAATCGAATCGCAACCCGGCGTCGATCGTTAGGCGATCGAAAAGGCGTAACCGATCCTGGGCATAGCAAGAAACCCGATAGCCGGCACGCTTCTCGTTGAAGCGAAATGGTTCGCCCACGGTGTAAGCCAACACCGACGAATGAGGATCGATATCTTCCGGATCCGTGGGGGCGAGCGTGAAGCGTTCGCTGAGAGGCAGACGATAAGCCTCGAATCCCGCTTTGAAGGAATTGCCGCTCCACTCGGCATTCACATTCCCGCGAACGCCCTCGCTGCGCTGGCGGCGATTCTGCTCGATGAAGAAGGGCTTGCCGGTTTGGTCGGGGTCGACCAGGCGCGCCGTCGAGGAACGCCGAAAGGCAGCTCCATCAAAGGACAGCGAGGGGTTGACAGTGTGGGTCCAGGCAAGCGCCTGGTAATCGTCGCGAAGTTCCTGGCGCTGACGCTGCCCTTCGTTCTGCTGGTCAAGAAGGTTGGGCACCTGAAAATCAGAACCGTTGGTCGAAAGGGTCAAGTGGAGAACGTCGCCTTTCGATACAAGCCAATCGAAGCGCGAAAACACGTGAGCCAGGCTGCCAGTGTTGTGGAAGTTGTCGATCTCCGGCGGATCGAGAAACCGCCGGCTGCGGCTCGTGTCCGCTGTTAGAAAGATCCCCACGTCGCGAAGATGGCCGCCGATCTCCGCGTCGGCTGCAGCACTATCAAATGACCCGGCCGATACGGCGACGCTTCCGTTCCAGGGCGCCTCGAGGCCCGATTTCGTGCTCAACGTAACGATGGCGGCCGACCGATCTCCGAATTCCGCCGGAATATTGCCGGTGATAATGCGTGTTCCTTCCAGGTTCTCGGCATCGACGCCTGTCGAAAATGTTCCAGTCAGATTTTCGGCGAGCGGAACTCCATCCAGGACATACTGTGGCGCCGCTTCCGCTCCGCGCACATGAAATCGGCCATTCTCTTCCGGAACTACGCCCGGGACCGTTTCCACGACGGCTGACATCGCTTCGCGCGGCGACGCAAAGGGCATTTTTTCGATCAGCTCTTCATCCAGGTCATAATGTGAGCGAGTCATCCCTCCGGTAAGAGAGGGATCCAGCTCCACGACCGCAATCTGAGCACGAAGGGTGTCCGGTGCATCGAACCGGAGGTCGACAATCAGCGGAGAGGAATCGCGCAGCTCGCCGGAAAACTGGCTTGGCGCGAACCCCGGCGCTTCCACCGAGAGCGTGATGATCCCAGGGGGTACTCCCATAAACGAAAACCGCCCGTGCTCGTCGGTCTGCGTGCTCGTGCGAACTTTGGCCGTTGTGAAAATGACTCTGGCACCCGCAATTACCGCGCCGGAGGGATCTGTGACCGTGCCCGCAACCTTAGTTCTTGGCCCGCCCTCGACCGGGATGTGAAAAACCAGGCAAGCAACAAGTAACAGAAGGGCGCTGACGCCGAGACAACGAACCGAGGAGCTCGAACCTCGCCAAGTCTTTTTCTTCATTTCAGCTGTAGGAATCCGTTTTCTGACCGCTCGGGCTGAGCGCGGGCCTGGAGTTCAGGAAATAAGTAAGCCTGCAGCGTGAAAGCAGGGTCGAAGCCTTGTGAATCCTAGATTAAATCGCGGCGGCAGCGTTGCATGCTATCAAGTGACTTACCCGTTGCCTAATTCTGCGTCGACGGAAATACTGCCGCAGCCGCCGCCTTAAGTCGAGGTTTATGCCAGCGCTCTCGGAGTTGGCCGACACCCGCGTCGAATCATGAGTTTTGTTTGCTGGCAAGTTGCTTTTACGGCGTAACAAACTTGCATGGCTGGCTGCAGTCCGCCCTTGCGCCCATGGCTAGGGAGTTGCGACTGCAATCGGTGGGACCGGAAATTCCCACCGATTGTCAGGCAAGCGATGCGACTTATCCCCCGTCGCCATCCCTATCCTTCTCGGCGATTTTCGAGAAGCGGGTTTTGGTCACTGGAGCGGGCGTTCCCTTCAGCCCTTCCCAGAGGATTCTGTTGTAGAGCTCGGTTGGAACGCGGTCCTCGCCGGAGAAGTCAAACCCCTTAGTCTTTTCGGCCCAGTACTGCGCGTCGTGAGTCGGCTTCAAGTCTGGGCCACCGGCGAACTCAACGTTCTTGGGATCGAGCCCCAACCCTCCTGTTGGAATTGGGCCGATTGCGGTCGTAAGGATCGGCTTCAGTAAGTTCGACGCAACGGCCTTGAAAGTCCACTTGCCGGAGGACTTGGTGTCGAACACATCCGCCATCGGCCGAGCGTAGTAGGTGTTCAGGTTGAGGTGCTCTGTGCCCAGGATGTCCTCGATGGTGCGAAGCACGTTCGCCTGGCTGTAACCTGTGCTCACAACAGCATGAGTCTTCACGTATGGGCCAACGAAGTAGGTCGTGGCACGGTGCGAATCCACGTGATCGGCTCCATCTTGGCAGTCATCCTCGATGATGATGACCAGGGTGTCCTTCGCATAAGGGCTATTCGCCACCGCCTCCACCAGGAGCCCGACAGCGTAATCGTTGTCGGCCTGCTGCAGTTCGGGAGTGTTCACGCCCCCCAGCGCCGCACTGAAACTGCCCGTGTGGTCGTGGCTGAGGCCACGAATCATCGATAGCGTCGGCAGATTGCCGTTGGCGACGAAATCCTGGAACTCGCGGTTCCATTCGTTGAAGCGCCAAACGTCCGGGTATTGCTGGTCATACGCGCGGAAGAACGGATCATAGAATTTGTTTTCGAAGATCAGTTGATTCGCCGCGGTCGTCTGTATGACTTTGGCCTTAAAGGGATCGGAGATGGGATTTCCTTGAGCATCCACTACGGCCCCCGGCGTATTCGCCATCCAGCCGTAGTTACGAATCGTCCCGCCTGCGTTCAGCACAGCATTAAAGATATAGCCCTGCTGATAACCGGACGGGCCATCGGTCGCCGCGTGATCGCCGTCGCCGGCGAGGATGTTCGGCGTGCCGCCGCTGAGCGACGAAGTGCGGTTGCTATACGGCGTCGTTACGCCGGTCGGATCGAAGAAGAAGTCCCGCGCTAGAGTCGTATTCAGGTTGCCTGGAATGTTGCGGTTCTGGCCTTCACCTTCATAGGACATACCGCGATTCACGCGGGCGTAGTTGATCTGCTGAGAGAGGGTCTCCGTGTTGGTGACGCGGCCGCGCATCGACCAAGACCAGCCGTCCATCGAACCGTCTCCGGGATCCATAAAGTTGTCGAGGGTCACAAAGTCCCGCGCCATGCTGTGGAAGCTTGGCGTCACCGACTCGCCAAACAAAGCCAGTGATGAGCTGCCGTTGGAGCCGTTCCCCAAATCGCCCAGGATTTGATCGAACGTGCGGTTCTCCTTCACGACGTAGATGATGTGCTTGATTTTGCCGTGAAGGAATTCCATCACATCATCGTCCTTATGCGAGCCTTTCGGCAAGTATCCATTGTTCGCCGCGACTCGTGAGGTGAAGTCCCACAGATCGTCACCGTCCGGAACCTCAGCGCTAACGAGTGATGCGTGTTCCAATTGAAACTGATACTGATTGTTCGACGTCAGCTCAGCCGACTCTTGCGCGTTGGTTTCCGGGGGATCGATCTGCTTGAACTGAATGACGGCCATGTTGCCGAAACCATAGCCGGGATTTGGTCCGGTGTCGCTCTTGCCGTTGACGACGTACATCCAGCGACCATCCAGGCTAAACGCCACATCGGTTGGATCGTAGGCGGTCGGGAGAAGCCCGGCGGTTTCGAAAGCGTGCGGGCCGGTCAGAGGTATTACCGCAATCGAGTTCGAACCGGCGTTGACTGCATACAGAGTCTTATTGGCGGGGTTGATTGTGACTGCCGTGGGCGCCGCACCAGTTGTTTTCGCTGGAAAATCCAGGCGAGCCGGCCCTCGAGTGTCAATCTTATGCGTGATCTTATTGCTTGCGGTATCTATGACCGCTACCTGGTCCTGGTTATCCTGCGCAACAAAGAGCATTGAGCCGTCCGCGCTGAGCGCCATTCCGTTTGCGTTGCCATCTAACTGGATGCGCGCCACGAGAGAGCCATTGGGGGCGGCCACGTTGACCGCTACAACTTCGCGGTCCCGGTCGCACCCGACATAAGCGATATTGCCATCTAGCGCCACCGAGAACGGGAAGGTGCCGCCCTTCGCGCCGTTCGTGCCGGAAGTGGCAAACGGCCGTAGATCGTATTCGTACTTCACCGTCTGGCTGGCCGCATCGATCACGCTCATCGAATCGTTGTAATTGTTGGCAACGACCAGCGTTTTGCCATCGGCAGAAATGGCAAGTCCAGCCGCATTGGGCGCTACGCCGAGACCCAGGCCGGACTTATTCTGATTCGCGCCACCGGTGAAGGGAAAAGGACACGGAGTGTGGCCCAGGGGAATCTTGCCGCTCAGCGCGACACTGCTGCCGTTATTGGTGTAGACGTACACCGCGTCATCACAGCCCCCCGCTGCATACAGCGTCTTGCTGTCCGGCGCCCACACCAAACCAACGTGGGCATTGGGCTGCTGAATGACTTGCTCCAGCACCGGCTTCGTCTTATTCCCGCCTCCAACGTTGTACAGGAACAGGAACTGCGTAGAAGCGCCGGTGTCGAGCTTGCCGACATTGCAGTTAGGCGTTCCGGGCTCGCAATTGTTGGGGAAAAAAAGCGAGTTCATTCCCGCTGTGAGGATTGCCAAGATTTTGCCATCCGGGCTGACGACGGCCTTTACCGCCTGACCAGCGACGAAGTTCGGATAATTTGTCGCGAAATACGGAAGGGCTAAGCCGGGATTCAAGTCCTGCTGCTTTGCGTTTGGCAGTGCCGTTGGTGTTATGAAAAGCCCCGGAGGCGTCGCTGATTTCTTGCGGTCATCGTCATCACTTTGACTTGAATGGTCTCCTTGCTGTCCTTGTTGTCCTTGTTGCGCCGGCATTGGAAATGCTGTCTGGGCAACCATCAGAGGTAAAGCTGCCAGCCACAGCCAACGCCAGGTACGTTTCCTTCCGGAAGCCGATGCGCTCATGTTTTCTCCTTGATCGATGGGACGGGCTGTATCCCGACTGCGAGCAATCGGCAGTAACGTAACGGATGTCAGTTTTCCCGCTCATTCCGAAAATGTGAATTCTCCATTGAATCCCGATGGCGACCCGGGGTACCGCGCGTAGCCGACAAATCCGGGAGCGTTACTACCGTCAGTGGCCACAAAGACTCTTTCGCAGTCCTAATACGCTCTGCTCTGCTTACAGCCAATCCTGCTTGCGCATAATTTCAGGCCACAGTCCCTGAAGAAAGACGGTGAGCCTGCGCGATTCTAAGCGCTCCAATCTAAGTGCTCCAACTTTTGTAGCAACCCAGTCCGCGGGAGAGGTGCCGTGCCACGGAGGCAGCTTGCGCCGGAATCTTCTGTCAATTCGGTCGGCTCGCTCGTAGAAACTTGGCGTTGCCCCCAATCAAAGGCCCTGGGCGGCTAGGCCGCCCAAGGTCGTTCTTACGGTTCGGTTTTATCTAGCAATGCTATTCTTCATCGCGGTCGCGCTGGTGGCGCAAGCTATGTTTCAGGGACGTGGCCTGGGCATCCAACGCGCTCAGCGGTTCCAGTCCGAAGCGTTCTTCGATCGTCTTGAGAATCGAAAGCGTATCGTACGGTGTATGGTCCACAAAACCGCGCTCGGCAAACGGTGCGATGATGATTGCAGGAACGCGCGTACCATCGCCCCAGATGCCGGTGACAGGCGGTGTCACGTGATCCCAGCGACCGCCGTGTTCGTCATAGGTCACAATGATGAGCGTGTTGCCCCGATAATCGCTGTCTTTCACCGCGCCCACAAGATCCGCAACGTGCTGCTGACCCTGCAACATGCCGGCGTACCCGGGATGCTCATTGTCCGGTCCCAGCGCCTTAATAAAGGCGACCGCGGGCAGCTGTTCGGTCTTCAGATCTAGGAAGAAGTCGCTTTCATCCTGCAGGTGTGCCGCTACACGTCTCATACAGGTTTAACAGGTAGAGATCACAGGTAGGAATCGCAGGTAGGAAATGCAGGCAGCGCAACGCGCCCGTCAGTCTGGTCTCAGATGCCTTCCTCGACTGAAGAGATAAAATGTGGGATAACTTCATTCAAAGGGGACGGTTATGCAGCAGCGTATGACCAGAGTCAACGCTTCGGAAGAGACGATCAAGATTGGCCCGTTGGGAATCCGGTTCCTCCTCACGGGCGACGATTCCAACGGCAGCGTGTCCGTGTTCGAGGTTCTCGTCCCCGGCGGGCAGAAGTTAACTGCGCCAGCCCACAAGAACGACGCCTACGAGGAAATCCTCTATGGTATCGAGGGCGTCCTTACATGGACGGTTGACGGCACACCCATCGAGGTTGGTCCCGGGCAGGCTCTGTGCATACCCCGTGGCGCGGCGCACCGCTTCGATAACCTTGGCAGCGAGGATGTGAAACAACTCTGCATAATTACGCCTGCGATCATGGGTCCCGCGTACTTCCGCGAGGCTGCCGAAGTAATCGGTGCTGCTGCTGGCGGCCCACCCGACCGCGCAAAGATGATTGACGTCTTCCGGCGTCATGGCATGACGGTGGCCGCGCCCCCGGCGTGGAATCCGGACGGTCCGGGCGCTTAAATCGGAAATGTCGGCTCGTTTCAGGAGGACAGTCGTGACAGCAGATGAACAAGTTATCGAGGGAATCCTGCAACAAATCGAAACCGCGTGGAATCGCTACGACAGCATCAGCTTTGCGGCGGCGTTTGCTGAGGATGCGAACTTCATCCATATCTTTGGGGGACAGTTGGATGGCCGGCCTGCCATAGAGGCGGCACACCGGCACATCTTCGAGACGATCTACAAAGGTAGCCAGGCCAGTTTCGTGCTACGGAGCATTCGCTTTCTGCGCTCCGATGTTGCGTTGGTATTCGCCCGAGCTCAGGTGAAGTTCAAGGAGGGAAACGAAGCGCGCGAAATAGAAACCCGCCCAACGTTGGTCGTCATAAAGGAACAGGAAAAGTGGCAAATCGTCGCGTTCCAAAATACGAAGATCTCCGAAGTGCCAGCCGCAGCCCAAGCCGCGGCCCGTCTTGCAACTTAGGGAACCTCGGCCCACCCTCAACCACACGCCCATTCGTCCTTTCGGTGCAATGGAGGCTCTAGCAGTACTTGCCGCGCACATCGTTTGCCAGGTTCTGACGCTCTTGCAGACCATGGATCTTTGTCCAGCTCCGGTCTACTCGTCAGTAGATATGCAGCTTTTCCAGGAGCGCAAAGGTGTCATCGAGGGACTCGAATAAATCCTTGTTGTGCTTGATCATCTTGCTGCGCATGTAGACGCGGAGCCATTGCTTATGAATGTAGTTTTCATATCGGTTGAACTTTTCCGTCAGTGGCCGACCG
>Ga0126381_100007862_pt1 | contig 11897 bp, 11 predicted proteins | sample PanSoiMetPlot_28_FD_96465 | JGI IMG/M metagenome (GOLD analysis project Ga0126381, IMG submission 96465) | Tropical forest soil microbial communities from Panama - MetaG Plot_28 | ecosystem: Environmental > Terrestrial > Soil > Tropical forest > Bulk soil | place: Panama | collected 2016-02-17
CGCGAGGACTGGATCATGAATATAATCAACCCCTCAACCACTCGTCCTGCAGCAGAACTGAACAAGACCTCTGCGGCATTTCCGTACCAAAAGCAGCGGCGGCGGGTTCTCGACCGCGAAATGGCGTACGTGGAGGCGGGAGAGGGTGACCCCATCGTGCTGCTGCACGGGAATCCCACCTCGTCGTACCTCTGGCGCAACGTGTTGCCGCACCTGCAGCCGATCGGCCGCTGCATCGCCCCCGACCTGATCGGCATGGGCGACTCAGACAAGCTGCCTCACAGTGGCCCCGATTCGTATCGCTTCGTCCAGCACCGCAACTACCTGGACGCCCTGCTCGAGACCCTGGGAGTGCGCGAGCGGGTGACCTTAGTCGTCCATGACTGGGGCTCCGCCCTCGGCTTCGACTGGGCCAACCGCCACCGCGAAGCCGTAAAGGGGATCGCGTACATGGAGGCAATCGTGCGGCCGCAGGGTTGGGACCACTGGGACAAGTTGAATATGCGGCCGGTCTTGAAGGCCCTGCGTTCCGAGGCTGGCGAGGATATGGTCCTGCGAGACAACTTCTTCATCGAGAAGATCCTGCCGGGGGCTATCCTGCGCACCCTCTCCGCCGAGGAGATGGCGGAATATCGACGGCCGTTCGCCGAGCCCGGCGAGGGGCGACGGCCGACGCTGACGTGGCCCCGGGAGATACCCATCGAGGGCGAGCCCGCCGATGTGGCTGCGATCGCAGCGGCCTACGCGAACTGGTTGGCGACGAGTGATGTGCCCAAGCTGTTCGTGAAGGCGGAGCCCGGTTTGCTCGTCGCCGGCGGCGCGAATCTCGACTTCGCCCGCGGGTTGCCAGAGCAGACTGAGGTGACGGTCGCGGGCCTCCATTTCGTCCAGGAAGATTCGCCGGACGAAATCGGGCACGCCATCGCCGACTGGATGGGAACGTTGGGCTGACGGAAGCGATACGGGGCCACGATGGCGTGGGGCTCGCAGCGGATAATCCGCCCTGGTGCGAGCCTTACTTTCCCGCCTCTCACCCATCCACAGCGGGATACGAATGGTGGTGTCTGTTCGGGCGAGAAGGCTGCAGCAGAGGTCCCGCAGTTTGAGGAGCAAAGGAATGGGGAATAAGGATGTGAGCGTTGTGCTTGCCCACGGAGCATGGGCGGACGGATCAAGCTGGGCGCGTGTCATAGCGGCACTCAAGGCGCAGGCCGTAAAGGTGTTCGCGGCGCCGCTCCCGCTGATGTCCCTTGCCGACGACGTCGCCGCGCTCAACCGCAGCTTGGACCGGACCGAAGGTCCAATCGTATTGGCGGGACACGCCTATGCGGGTGCGGTCATAGCTCTGGCGCGCCCCGAACGCGTGAAGGCGCTGGTCCACATAACCGCCCTCGCTCCCGATGAGGGCGAGAAGGTCGCGGACGTGTTCTATCGTCTTCCACTGCATCCCCAGGCACCGAAGCTTTCGCCAGACAGCGATGGCTTGATTTGGCTCCCCGAAGAAGCCTTCGCGGCGGCGTTCGCGCAGAACGGATCCGCGGAGCATCAAGCCGTGCTCGCAGCCGTGCAGCGGCCCATTTCGCTGAACTGCATCATCGTTCCGGTTGAGTGCCCGCTTTGGAAGGACGTTCCGAGCTGGTTTCTTGTTGCCGAAGACGATCGCATGGTCGTGCCGCAAACGCAGCGTTACATGGCGGAGCGGATGAAGGCAAAGATCAAGGCGCATGCCATCGATCACACGCCAAGCGTCACCGAACCGAAAGCCGTCGTTGACATCATTCATGATGCGGTCAATGCCTCGCGCGACACCGCAGTGCTGGAGGAATGAGCAGATGGTGACCTGGGAACGCGTGACCCGTGGCGACGTATTGCGCGCGATAAAAGATTACGACCGATTGGGGCCGGAGGCCTTCTTCTCTGAGCATGGTTTCGCCCCCACAACGACTTACGAGCTGGCCTGGGAAAAACGGCATTACCCGCCAAAAGCGATCTTGGGCACAGCTTACGAGTTCGCCACCGGCCGGCGACTTGGCTCCGGTGATTTCGAGGGCGGCAAGACAGGCGCCGTGAGGGTGCTCCAGCAGCTCGGATTTACCGTCCAGGAGAAGCGGCGATCAGCCAGGTAGCGCGGCTCTCGGGCATGGCTGTCGAAGACACACTCCAAGTACCAAAAGTCGTCGCTGGCATTGTCCATGATGCAAATTCGCAGAGGAGGTTTTGATGGCGAAGCCCACGACCTCGGTGAAACGGTCGATCACGCCGGCAACGTTGTCGAATGTGTAGTTGAAGTTTTCTCGCGACGGCATGTCGGATTGGCCGAATCCAGGAAGGTCCGGCGCGACGCTGTGGAATCGATCCGCGAGGAGCGGGGTAAGATCGCGGAACATGTGACTGGCGCTCGGAAAGCCGTGTAGCAGCAGCGGCTTCGGCGCGTCGGCTGGCCCCGCGCTTCGCGATAGAAAAGCTTGAAACCATCGACGTCGGCCGGGGAGTATCTGATAGGCGTGAGTTTGCCGAAGTCCCTAAACCTGACTCGAGTCGTAGAGCGTCAGCTCAATTCACCCTCCCAAGCAGGAAAACTGATCCGATCACTCGTAAGTCGCGGCAGCCCAAACCAAGGTCTAGTGCTTTAGCAACCTTAGTGCGATTGAGTGCTTGCCTGGCCGGGCGCAGATTCAGGCGAGCCTTTGGGTGAGTAGCAAGAGGACGAGAAAAGGAATGAAACTGATGAATTCGCTCACACCCCTCTTGAGAAAATGCGGCGCTTGTTGGGTCGCCCCACCCAAGTGGAGGGACCACATTTCGCTCAGTTCTGTCTAGCCGGAGTGCGGACAATGGCCACACGTGGTTTCATTGGGCGACATCAGCCTTCGGAGCTGATGAATCGTATCCCTCCGGGTCAGCATTTGGTCGACGACTTCCCGGTACTCTCCGCCGGTCCGACGCCGAGGATCCCTCTCGATCAGTGGATGTTCACGATGAAGGTCGGCCCGGAACCGGTCAAGACCTGGAACTGGGCCGAATTCAACGCGCTGCCGAAGACGAAGATGACGCGCGACATTCACTGTGTGACGACCTGGTCCAAGTTGAACACGGCGTGGGAAGGCGTGCTGATCGACGACATTCTGGCTCAAGCCGGGATCGACCCCCCCACAGATTTCGTGCTCGCGCATTCGTACGGCGGCTACTCGACGAACCTGCCCATAGCGGATGTGACACGTGGCTTGGCGATGGTGGCGCTTCGGTACGAAGGCAAGCCGTTGGAGCCCGATCACGGGGGGCCGGCGCGATTGCTCGTGCCGCATCTCTACTTCTGGAAGTCCGCCAAATGGGTGAATGGCCTGCAATTCACCAAGCGAAACGAACCCGGATTCTGGGAGCTGCGCGGATACCACATCTACGGCGACCCTTGGCGCGAGCAGCGGTACACGGATGATTGACACGATCATAGCAACGCGACCGGCGGTCCGTTGGCAGACAGCGGTCGTGAAAGACATCATAACACGAACGCCGCGCATCAAGAGCTTTATCCTACTGCCGTCGCGGCCCTTCAAGTTCGTGGCTGGGCAACACGTCGACGTCCGACTAACCGCGCCGGATGGTTATCGGGCGACACGCGCCTACTCCATCGCGTCTGCGCCGGAAGACTCACCCCAGATCGAATTGGCCATCGAGCGTCTCGAGGACGGCGAGGTATCGCCCTATTTTCACGAGGTTGTCGAAATTGGTGACTCGATCGAATTCCGGGGACCGCTTGGAGGTCACTTCATTTGGTCGAGGATTGATGGTGGCCCCCTGCTGTTGATTGGTGGCGGTTCTGGTCTCGTGCCGCTGATGGCGATCATCCGACATCGGAAAATCGTTGCCGCAGACGTACCGATCGTCCTGTTGCTATCGGCCCGGTATTGGGGCGACGTCCTTTATCGCGACGAGCTTATCGCACTGCACGAGCGCCGAGACGGCTTTACGCTTGTACTGACAGTCACCCGCGAGCCGCCGAAGCGCGACGGTGATTATGGTCGTCGCGTTGATACCTCGATGATGGCCGAGGTCCTGCGTCGCGTGCCGGGCCCTCCAAGACACGCCTTCGCGTGTGGCACAAATTCGTTCGTGAATGCTGCTGTAGACGGTGCGATTGCGGCAGGAACGCCCGCGTCCATCATCCGTACCGAGCGTTACGGCGGCGTTTGAGGCGCCCCAACAGCGCAGTGGAGACACGCCGGATGATGGCTTGGTGAGCCGGCGACCTGCCTGGATTGTTTGAGCCATGGAGCGTGAGGTCCCAATGCAGTCCGTAGCAATCGGCATCCTGTGTAAGACTCCGAGCGCAGGATTCTGCAAAACCCGCCTGTCTCCTCTGTTGCGCGCGGACGAATGCGCCGCCATCTCGGCATGTTTCATTCGCGACCTCTCCGCCACCATCGACGCGCTCGCCAGCACCGATCCCGGCGTAAGGCGTTATGCGGTGTATACGCCAACCGGCTCCGAGGCGCGGCTGCTGGGTTTACTGCCGAACGGATTCCGCCTTTTGCCCCAAAGTGACGGCGACCTGGGCGATCGGCTACTTAACGCCACGGTCGATCTTCTCAACGCCGGCCACGACGGCGCAATTCTCGTCAACTCAGACAGCCCGACCCTGCCACTCAGCATCCTGCGTGCCGCGGTCAGTGCGCTACGGCAGGGTCATGCCGCCGTGCTCAGCCCTGCACTCGATGGCGGCTATACGCTGATTGGGCTAACCCACCCGCATGCGCGGATCTTCGCCGACATCCCCTGGAGCACGCCGCAGGTGTATCGCCGCACCCTGGAGCGCGCGCGCGAGATCGATCTCCCAGTCGTCAACGTGCCGCAGTGGTACGACATCGATGATGAATACACCCTGCGACTGCTGCAGGCAGAACTTGCCGGCGAGCGCCTCGCCTTCGCAGCGCGGGAACTCAGGGGCGCCGACGCCCCCGCCACGCGCCGGTTTCTCGCGATGCGCTCCGCTCATGCGCGCTTGAGGGCCGCGTCATGACGGACCTCACGTCGATGCGCGAGACGCCCGCGCTCGATCACCGCCGTTATTTCGAAGCCGACGCCGGCCTTAGCCGAGCGGCACATCGTCCGCCGGTCTGCCTCTATCTCGAGGTTACCAACCGCTGCAACCTCCTGTGCACCACCTGCCCACGCACTTACGCGGAGCTTGAGCCCCCGGCCGACATGGCCTGGGGGCTGTTCACGAAGATCGTCGACCAGGTTTCTGACGTTGCGCGCGCAGTGCTGCACGGCGTCGGCGAGCCGATGCTCGTGAAGAATCTGCCCAAGATGGTGGGTTACCTGAAGGATCGCGGCGTCTACGTCCTCTTCAACACCAATGGCACCCTCCTCAATGAGCGCAACGGTCGCGCCCTCATCGCGGCCGGGCTCGACGAGCTTCGCATCTCGCTGGATGCCAGCAATGCGGCGTCTTACTTGAAGATCCGCGGCAAGAATTATTTCGACCGCATCCTGCGGAACGTACGCGCATTCCGTGCTCTGCAGGAAAGCGAGGGCCACGACCGCCCCAAGGCGTCGGCCTGGCTTACCGGCCTGCGGGAAACGATCGCCGACCTGCCCGCTTTCGTGCGCTTGGCCTCCGACATCGGCGTCAAGGAGGTATACCTCCAACGCCTCGTCTTCTTCGAGCGGGGCGCCATCGGCATGGCGCGGCCCGACCAGGCATTGTTCGAGCGGTTGGCGGGCGATGAAGCGGTCTATCTGCGCGAAGCCGAGGACTTGGCGCGATCGCTCGGACTGACCTTCAGCGCTTCGGGCGCCGCCTCGGAGCCTGGCCTGAGCCTCAAGCGCAGTAAGGACAGCAATCCGTGGTCGCTCTGCCGCCGCCCATGGACTGTGATGTATTTCACCGCCAATGGCCGCGCGCTCCCCTGCTGCATCGCCCCGTTCTCGCAGCGCGGTTACGAGAACTACACGCTGGGTGATGCCACGCAGGAGGACCTGCGGGAGATCTGGAATGGTCCTCGCTATCAGTCCTTTCGTGAAGCGCTCGCATCGGACACGCCGCCGCAGGCCTGCGCCAATTGTGGGCTGCGTTGGAGCCTCTGATGCGCCTTGGGAATGCCAACGCAGTTGTCTCGGTCGTCATCCCCTGCCTCGATGAGGAGACAACCATCGCGACGGTCGTGCGCGAGGTGCTGGAACAGACGGCCGACGAAGTGATTGTCGTTGATAACGGCTCGAAGGATGCCACTGCCCAGCGCGCCCGAACAGCGGGAGCGAGCGTCATCCATGAACCACGACGCGGCTATGGCCATGCCTGTGCGGCGGGGCTGTGCGCCATTCGTCCGGATGCCGATGTGGTTTGCTTCCTCGACGGCGATGGCAGCGACGTGCCGTCCTTCATACCCGCCGTTGCCTCCCCGGTCGTGAGCGGCCAAGCGGATTTCGTGATGGGCTCCAGGCTGCGGGGGCATCGCGAGAGAGGCAGCATGACGCCGCAGCAGATCGTCGCCGGCTGGTTCTCGGGCATCCTGCTGCGGCTCGCATATGGCGTCTGCTTCACCGACATGTCGCCGCTCCGCGCCATCCGGCCCGACGAGCTGCGCCGCCTCGGCATGCGCGAGGCGACCTACGGCTGGAATCTCGAGATGCAGATGCGCGTCGCGGCTGCTCGGCTTCGGATCCACGAAATCGCCGTCGATCATCGCCGGCGCCGAGGCGGCCGGTCGAAGGTCTCCGGCAATCTCGCGGCAGCGCTCAAAGCCCCCTGGATCATCGCCCTCACGTTCGTACGGCTGATCCTTTTGCTGCGCTGCCCCAAAACTCGACGACACAATGGCGCATTGGCTGATTGAACCAGGCGGTGCCGTGATCCACTGGCCTACGAAGTCAAATGCCTCGCCATAATGATCTACTAACTACGCGACAGCGGGATGCTTACGGTGGCGTCCTGCGGCAAGATTGTTTCGTTGGTGTGCACCCACCTCGCCGCCTTGGCGTATTCTTGCGGCGACATGTCCATCGACACGATCTGCCGCCCCTCAATCCCGACCGCCTCGATCGGAACCGCCACCGGCTGTCCGAACCAACCCCACCAACGGCTGTACGACACGACAAGTTCAATGTCGCCCTCGGGCGTACGCGCGACTTCGCGTACATATCCGATTGTGGACGAGCGAAGGTCGATCACCGGCAAACCGATCAGGTCGCCGACGCGAACGGGTTGAGGAAAGCGCTTCTGCATGCGCTCCTTCATCGGCATAGGGTGTTCCGCATCCATCATGCCGGTCCGCGGCACCATGGCCTGGGAGAGCTTGATTTGGGGCGCGGGCGTGCTCCCTGCCGCCGCTAGGTCAGTCGCGGCGGTCGGAGCAAGCACCGCCACGAGCAAGCAACCCATCAAGGCGAGCTGCAATTTCATCGCACGGAGGGCACCCTTGACCATGAGAACCTCCTGTTGACCCTGGAACACCGCGGTTGATTTAGAGAGCCATGGAGCGTCGTCAAGGGTTCGACCTTGCCGGGCATTGGGGCGAGAAAGCATTGACTGCAATAACGCATAGATCGGAGCAAAAACGAAAAAGCAGTCCCTTTCAGATTATCCTAATGGGGGGTTAGCGCTCCGCAGAAATAGACGGAGTTTACAGACGGCGCAATCATGCTCCAACCGGACCGGTTGGAAGTCTTCGTCTTTGGCAGTGAAACTGGCGAAAGAGGGTGAGAATGAACCGGCAGGAGCCGATCCGTATCGGACAGTTCTTCTGCCGCCCGAGAGTCACGAACATCCGCAATGTCAACCGAAGCTCTCAAATCAACTGCATTCGGGCGTGCTCGCCTGCACCCGCTGCCGTTGCGCGTCATGCATTGGATCAATGCAGTCGCCGTTTTCATCATGGTTGGTAGCGGCTGGAGGATTTACAACGATGATGTCCTGTTCGGCTGGCTGCATTTCCCTGACTCTTTGGTGATTGGGAAGTTTGCACAATACGGCTTGCAATGGCACTTCTTTGGAATGTGGATATTCGCTCTCAACGGTCTCGCTTATCTGACCTATGGGCTCTTCAGCGGCCGCTTCAGGCAGAAACTGTTCCCCATATCGCCAGCGGAAATTCAAGCAACCGTCACCGACGCTCTGCGCTTGCGTTTGTCGCATGAAGATTTGACGGTCTATAACGCCGTACAAAAAACTCTCTATCTCGGGGTTATCCTGGTCGGCATTCTCATCGTAATCACGGGCCTGTGCCTCTGGAAGCCGGTGCAGTTTTCGGAAGTCGCGGACCTGTTCGGCAATTTTCAAACCATTCGGCTCATTCACTTCCTCTGCATGTCGGCGATCGTGGCCTTCGTTGCGGTGCATGTGACGCTGGCGCTCCTGGTGCCGCAAAGCCTCGTCGCCATGATCACCGGAGGTCCGGTTTTGAACGAGAAGCACGTTGGGACCGCGGAGGGCGATGTGGGGGCGCCGGCCGTCGGTCGAAACCGAAGCGCCGCACAAACGGGCTGATCCCATGCGCAGTCTGATCCGCACGCCGTCTCTCGTGCGCCCGCGAAAATCCGTCGATCGGACCCTGCTCAAGGAGAGACGGGCGCTGGTCGAAGATTTCAATCGCCGCGGGGTGTTGCGCGGGGCCCTCACGCTCGGCGCGCTCACGCTGTTGACCGGCTGCGACGTGAGCGAGGAGGAGTCCGTGCAGCGCGGGCTGCGCGCGGTGTCGTCGTGGAACGATGCCGTGCAGGCAGCGATCTTCCGGCCCGATCACCTCGCGCCGACATTCAGTCCGTCGCAGGTGGTCAAGCCCCCTCGATTTAACGCCTATTTCGACATCGAGGACCTCAAACCCATCGACGGCACCACTTGGAAGCTGGAATTGACCGGCTTGATCGAGGACAAGCATCCCTGGACCGCAGAGCAGATTTATCAGTTGCCGGAGCAGGAATTGATCTTCCGTCACATTTGCGTAGAAGGCTGGGATTATATCGGGCAGTGGTCTGGCCCAAATCTGCGCGCTTTCCTCACTCGCATCGGCGCCGACCTGACGGCCAGATATGTCTATTTCATTTGCAACGACGATTTTACTGAAAGCATCGACATGCCGTCAGCGCTGCATCCGCAGAGCATTCTGGCGACCAAATATGCCGGCGCGCCCATCACCGATCCCTTCGGTTATCCGCTACGGCTGCGCACCACGGTGAAGCTCGGTTACAAGAACCCGAAATGGATCAGGGCCATCGAGGTCACCAACACGTTTCGCCCGACCTTCTGGAGCAAGCAGGGCGAAAACTGGTTTGCGGGGATTTGATGGGGATGCCGATCCGTTTCAGGCGGGCGCGAGGAGACCTTCCCAGAGACCAGGCCATGGTTCCGCGGTTGGGAGATCATCGATCCATGGAATATCGATGTGCCGATGCGGGGTTCGCAGGCGGGCCTGCCAGGCACATGAACGGGACCCACGATGGCCCTCTCAGCGACTCGCTCGCGCTTAGCGCCTCTAGCGGCATCGCACCACTGCTCGAGCGCAAGGACCATCGTGCACCTTCAGTATTTCGACCCGAGAACATGCTGCGGGAGGCGCGCCGCCAGAAAGCGCTCGATGGCGGTCAGGTGCCGCCGATATGCGTGCTCGATCCGGATGGCGACGTCGTCAGCCACGTCCGGCAGGCATTTGCGGCCCTGCCCTGCCCAGCCTGGGCCTGTTATCACACAAGGATGTGGGAATGGACCAGTGGCGGCATCCGTTGCGGGATCGTCGGCCAGGTCGTCGGCGGATCTTTTTCGGTGCTGGTTGCCGAGCAGCTGTTTGCGTCGGGATGCAGGTTGCTGGTCAACCTGGCGTCAGCCGGCCAGATCGCCGATGCAGGACCACCCCCATACTACATCCTGATCGAGCGGGCCCTGCGCGACGAAGGCACGAGCTATCACTACCTGTCCCCTTCCGCTTATGCGGAGGCAGATGTGGCGCTGCTTGCACTGGCGGTGCGCGCTTTCGCGAGCGCCGGACATGCGGTGCGCCGGGGCGCAACCTGGACGACCGATGCACCGTTTCGCGAGACTGCCAACGCGATCGAGCTTCGCCGGCGCCAAGGCATCCTTGCGGTCGAAATGGAGGCTGCGGCTCTCTACGCTTTTGCGGCGGCCTGCGCCCGGCCGGTCATCTGCCTCGCCCACGTGTCGAACCAGCTCGGGTGTCGGGCGGGCGATTTCGAAAAGGGCGAGAACAACGGCGCGGGCAGCTCCCTTGATCTCATCATGACCCTGGCACGGGCCTGGTCCATCGGAAGATGTGACAGTGAGCTGACGGCGGCTTGTCATCCATGGAAGGGAGTTCAGCTATTGCGAAACCCATGAACCATGACCGCAGTCGATGACGCGCTCGGCGGGCGTGGTCGGCTGCCGTTGCTTTGATCCCTGCTGAAACATGACTTCAGGACCATGGCTTCAACGGTCAACGCTGCCATCGGTGCCGCCGTAGCGCTGCTGATCTGGACCTGTGTCGGCCTGCCTATCGCCCGCCGCCTTATCCCAGCCTGCGCCCTGCCCATGGCGCCGGTTATCGGCTGGGCTGTGCACAATGCGATTGCCCTGCCGATTTTTTTCATTCTGCCGTTCTCGGCGCCGAACGTTCTTGGAATCGCTGGCCTTGCGCTTGTTGTCTCCGTCGGTGTGTCGCGCCCAACGGCCTCACCCCATGCGGTTGCGAGCGCAAATGCCGTTCCGCCGTGGGCGTTCGCGCTCGCTGCACTCATGGCCTGCGCGCCTGCAGCGGCCATCTTGCCGAAATTCTCCGGTGAGGCGGTTTATCTCTCTGACCAGATTTTCGATCACGTCAAAGTGGCGCTCATCGACAATATGATGAAGTTCGGACTGCCGCCCGGAAATCCCTTCTTTGGCGACCCGGATCATCCGCGCCTCGCCTACTACTATCTCTGGCACTTCAGCGCAGCCCAACTCGCGTTGGCGGCGCACATCAGCGCGTGGGAGGCCGATGTCGCGATGACGTGGTTTTCGGCCGCGGCGTCCCTTGCGGCGGCGATGGGAATTGCCGCCTGGCTCGGCGGTCGAGCTGCGGCGTTGATCGCGGTGATTCTGTCGGCAACTTCCTCGGCCCGCATCGTCCTCTCGTGGATTTTCAGCGCCGACAATGTCGACGCGGTGTTCAGCCGTGCAGCCGCCTTGGCTGGATGGCTTTTCCAGGCAGCATGGGTGCCGCAACATGTTTTGTCAGCCGCATGCGTGGTGACGGCGGTCGTTCTGATGGTGGAGCTTGCGCGGCGATGCAGTGTGGTCCTGGTGGCGACGCTGGCGCTCGTGGCAGCCGCCGGCTTCGAAAGTTCGACCTTCATCGGCGGGATTGTTTTCGCCGCGGCGGCGCCGGTCGCGGCCCTCGTGCTGCTCGCGCGGGCCGAGGCCAAGGGACGCCCGCGTATCGTTGCCGCCATTGCCATCGCCGCATTCGTTGCAGCTTGCCTCGTTACGCCGCTATTGCGGGATCAAATAGCGACTGTGGCAGCGCGGCAGGCCGGTGCGCCTATCAGCGTAAGGTTCTACCCGGTGCTCGGCAGATTTTTTCCCGATGGGTGGCAGGCGATGCTGGATCCGTTCGCTTTCTGGCTCTACCTCGCGATCGAGCTGTCAGCAGTCTACGTTATCGGGGTGGTCGCGATGGCGTGGATTTCCTTCACGGACGCGCTCGATGATGGCCGCAGATCCGTCGCCTTGGCGCTCGCTGCACTCGTCGTCGCGAGCCTCGTCGTGTCCTGGGTCCTTGCCAGCACGTTTGCCGAAAACAACGACCTCGGCTGGCGCGCAGTCCTCCCGGCGGTCCTTGTGTTGACGGCGTTCGCAGCCGCCGGCGTCGCACGATGGATTTCAGCGCGCGCCTGGATAGCGGTAACAGCGGCCGGTCTCGCCGTCTTAC
>Ga0126381_100007863_pt1 | contig 11897 bp, 13 predicted proteins | sample PanSoiMetPlot_28_FD_96465 | JGI IMG/M metagenome (GOLD analysis project Ga0126381, IMG submission 96465) | Tropical forest soil microbial communities from Panama - MetaG Plot_28 | ecosystem: Environmental > Terrestrial > Soil > Tropical forest > Bulk soil | place: Panama | collected 2016-02-17
CGCGGCTCGATCTCGTTCCACCCCATGTGCGGGATCTTGAGCGTGGCATCGCGCGGCTCGATCGCCACCACATCTCCGGCGATCCAGCCAAGGCCTTCGACCGTCTCGAACTCGCGCCCGCGGTCGGCGATCAGCTGCATGCCGACGCAGATGCCGAGAAACGGGCGGGCGCGAGCCATTACTGCTTCGCACAGCGCGGCTTCGAGCCCTGATACGGCGGCAAGACCGCGCCGGCAATCGGCAAAGGCGCCGACGCCGGGAAGAACAACCCGATCGGCGCAGGCAACCGCTTCCGGCTCGTCGGTGACCTCGACCCGGGCGCAGATCCCCTCCTCAGCCGCCGCGCGCTCGAAGGCCTTGGCCGCCGAGCGCAGATTACCCGAGCCGTAATCTATAATCGCGACCTTCATGACAGGCTGCTGCCGAGGACACCCTTGGTCGAAGGGACGGCACCGGCCCGTCGAGCATCGATCTCGACCGCCTGACGCAATGCCCTGGCGAGGCCTTTGAAGCAGGATTCGACGATGTGGTGGTTGTTCTCGCCGTACAAATTCTCGACGTGAAGGGTCACCCCTGCCGACTGGGCGAAGGCCTGAAACCATTCCTTGAACAGCTCGGTGTCCATTTCGCCGAGCTTTGGCCGGGTAAAGACGACCTTCCAGACGAGATAAGGGCGATTCGAGGCATCGAGGCTGACCCGGGTCAGGGTCTCGTCCATCGGGATCATCGCACTTCCGTAACGCGCGATGCCGGCCCGGTTGCCGAGCGCGCGGGAGACCGCCTCGCCGACCACGTACCCGGTGTCCTCGGTTGTGTGATGGAAGTCGATGTGCAGGTCGCCTACCGCGCGCAGCGAGATGTCGATCAGGCTGTGTTTGGCGAGCTGCTCCAGCATGTGATCGAGAAACCCGATCCCGGTCGATATCTCGGCTGTGCCGGTCCCGTCGAGATCGACCCGCCCGGCGATCTGGGTCTCTTTGGTATTCCGTTCGACGGTTGCCACCCGCACGGTGCATCTCCTCGAATGCCGCGCCTGCGGCGGCATCTTTTTATCAATTTCGCCGACTGGTTGCCACAGTCCGAGCCGGGCTCGCGGCGCGCTCCGCTTGCCGCCCTGTTCCCGCTCGCTTACATCTCGGTTTCCCAACTGCTCTCGAAGCGGCGCATGGAAGATATCGGCAAGACCTGGCACGGCACGACGATCCTCTGCGTGCGCAAGAGCAACCAGGTCGTGGTCGCCGGCGACGGCCAGGTCACGATGGGCCAGACGGTGGTCAAGTCGAATGCCCGCAAATTGCGCCGGCTCGCCGGGGGCTCGGTGATCGCCGGCTTTGCCGGCGCGACCGCCGATGCGATCACCTTGTTCGAGCGGCTCGAGGGAAAGCTCGAGCAATACGCCGGACAGCTTTCTCGCGCGTGTGTCGAGCTCGCCAAGGACTGGCGGACCGATCGCTATCTGCGCCGGCTCGAAGCGATGATGGCGGTGGCCGACAGGAATGTGTCGTTGATCCTGTCGGGCACCGGCGATGTGCTCGAGCCCGAGGACGGGCTGATCGGCATTGGCTCCGGCGGCGGCTATGCGCTCGCCGCGGCGCGTGCGCTGATCGGCATCGACGGCCTCGCCGCCGAAGAGGTGGTGCGCCGGGCGATGGCCATCGCCGCCGGAATCTGCATTTATACCAACGACAAGATCACCCTAGAGAAACTCGAATATTGACCCTCTGATGACCTCCTTCAGTCCGCGCGAGATCGTCTCCGAGCTCGACCGCTTTATCGTCGGCCAGCACGACGCCAAGCGTGCGGTCGCGATTGCGCTGCGCAACCGCTGGCGCCGCCAGCAGCTCACGCCGGAGCTGCGCGAGGAGGTGCTGCCCAAGAACATACTGATGATCGGCCCGACCGGGTGCGGCAAAACCGAAATTTCGCGCCGCCTCGCGCGGCTCGCCCAGGCACCCTTTGTCAAGGTCGAAGCGACCAAGTTTACCGAGGTCGGCTATGTCGGCCGCGATGTCGAGCAGATTGTGCGGGATCTCATCGAAATCGCGATCGGCATGACCCGCGAGCGGCTGCGCAAGGAGGTCGAGGCCAAGGCTGAGCTCGCCGCCGAGGAACGCGTGCTCGACGTACTCGTCGGCTCCGGCGCCAGCACCGATACCCGCCAGAAGTTCCGCCAGCGGCTGCGCGAGGGAGCGCTCGACGACCGCGAGATCGAAATCGCTGTGCAGGAGAGTGCTGCGGCCAACCTGCCGACTTTCGAGATCCCCGGCATGCCCGGCGCGCAGATGGGCATGCTCAATCTCGGCGACATCTTCGGCAAGGCGTTCGGCACCCGCGCCAAGCCGAAGCGGTTGACCATCGCGGAGAGCCACCAGGTGCTTGTCGCCGAGGAGAGCGACAAGCTGCTCGATCAGGAAAAGATCGTGCGCGAGGCGATCACCGCGGTCGAGCAGAATGGCATCGTCTTCATCGACGAGATCGACAAGATCTGCGGGCGCGGCGAGAGGCTCGGCGGCGGCGGTCCCGATGTCAGCCGCGAAGGAGTGCAGCGCGACCTGTTGCCCCTGATCGAGGGCACCACGGTTGCGACCAAGCACGGTGCGGTCAAAACCGACCACATCCTGTTTATCGCCTCGGGCGCCTTCCACCAGGCGAAACCCTCCGACCTCTTGCCGGAATTGCAAGGGAGGCTGCCGATCCGCGTCGAATTGAAGGCGCTCGACCGCAGCGATTTCCGGCGCATCCTGATCGAGCCCGAGGCGAGCCTGATCAAGCAGTACAAGGCGCTGCTCGCGACCGAGGGTGTGACCCTCGACTTCGACGAGGCGTCAATCGACGAGCTCGCTCTGTTGGCCGAGGAGATCAACACCGCGGTCGAGAACATCGGGGCGCGCCGCTTGCACACGATCCTCGAACGGCTCCTCGAGGAGATCAGCTTCACCGCCTCCGACCGCCCTGAGGGTACCCTTATCGAGATCGATCGGACTTATGTCCGTGATAAAGTGGGCGCGCTCGCGCAGAACGCCGACCTCTCCAGATTCATCTTATGACGAATATCGCACGGTCGAAATACAACGAAAATCGCGATCACACCCCCAAAGCATAGGGTTTCGTGCGCAGAATTGTTCTTTAGATCAATAGGTTATGTGTTAATTCGTGCTACCTGAAAACAACGAATTCGGCATCGCCGATCAACGAATTCTGCACAGCCCTGAGGGAGCGGAAACAACGGAATTTCATCGCGCGCTTTTGTGTACGAGATCGAGCCCCGCCGGACGCGCCGCGGCTTGACAAGCCGGTCGCCGCGGTTGGTAAGCTGGCCTCAGGGCGAGGGGCTTCCCGAGCCGGGCCGACAGGGGAGACCGTGATGAAGCTGCGCGATTTCCGGCGCCTGTTGTGTGCAGCGGTCGCGGTGGCGCTGCTCGCGCTGCCCTCAGCGCAGGCCGAGGAACCTGCCAAGAGGCTGAAGATCGGCGTGGTCTACGATTTGACCGGGCCGTTTGCCGGCGGCGGCTCGGAACTGCACTATCTCGGCGCCAAGATCATCATCGACTGGTTCAACCAGCAGGGCGGCATCGACGGGTACAAGGTCGACCCGATCTACGCCGACGCCCAGAGCAAGCCTGACGTCGCGATCAACGAGGCGGTCCGCCTGATCGAGCAGGAGAAGGTCGACATGCTGCTCGGCTTCTACTCCTCGGCCGAGTGCGTGCCGGCGGCCGCGCGGGTCGAGCAGTTCAAGAAGTTTATGTGGATCACCACCTGCATCGCTTCGCCGGTGCTGGAAGGGCGCAACCTGCAATACGTCTTCCGCCCGCAGCCCTATGGCCGCCAGTGGGGCCTGACCTCGACCGAGATGGTCGCGGCCTATTCGAAGGCGCAACTCGGCAAGGACCCGAAGGGGTTGAAGGTCGCGATCATCCACGAGGACGGGGCCTACGGCACCGACGTCGCCAAGGGTACGGCCGAAGGAGCGACGGAGGCCGGGTTTCAGGTGGTCGTCAACGAAGGCTATTCGGCCTCGGCGCCCGATCTGTCCTCGCTCGTCACCAAGCTCAAGCGCGGTCAGCCGGACGTGATCTTTCACACCGGCTACAATCCTGACATCACGCTGTTCCTGCGCCAGGCGCGCGAGCTCGGCCTCAAATTTTCGACGCTGATCGGCCATGGGGCGGGCTATGGGGTGTACTCGAAGCTGAAGGAGACCGTCGGCGCCGACGCCAACTATTTCTTCAACGTCGACCCGATCTCGATCTGGCAGACCAACCCCAAATCGCTGAAGCCCGAATTGCTGCCGATCATCAAGGGGGTCGGCGACGCCTATCTGAAGGGAAAGCCCGACACGGTCATCAAATCGGCGCATGTCGGGATGGCCGCCTCCAACACCTATGCCTTCCTAACCGATATCTTGCCCCGCGCGATCAAGAAATACGGCGGTGCTACCTCCGACGATCTGCGCCAGGCGGCGCTCGACACCGATCTGCCGGACGGCTCGACGATGCTCGGCTTCGGCATCAAGTTCGCGCCCCCGGGCGCCCCGATGGCCGGACAGAACGAGCGCGCCTACCCGGTGGTCGTGCAATACGTCGATGACCAGAGCTATGTCGTATGGCCAAAGGCACAACAGCAACAGGAGCCGGTGCTGAAATTGCCGCCCAGCTCGCCTTACGCGATGAAGTGACCGCCTCTCCGTGCTCGAGGTCACGGGGCTCTTCAAGCGGTTCGGCGGCTTCACCGCCGTCAATGATGTCTCGTTCGCGGTCGGCGAGGGCGAGATCCTCGGCCTGATCGGGCCGAACGGGTCGGGAAAGAGCACGATCTTCAACATGCTGTCGGGCACCTTGCCGCCAACCGCCGGCTCGATCCGCTTTGAGGGACGGGAAATCGCCGGCCGGCCGCCCCACCGCATCACCAATCAGGGGATCGGCCGCACCTTTCAGATCCCCCGGCCGTTCCGGCGCCTGTCGCTGTTCGACAACGTCATGCTGGCCGGGTATTTCGGCCAAGGCCGGCATTCGCGGGCGCACGCCGCCGAAGCGGCGGAGCGGGCTCTAGCCCTCGTCGATCTGCCGTCGGACCGGGCGGCACCGGTCACCGGGCTCGGCGCCGCCGGGCTCAAAAAGCTCGAGCTCGCCAAGGCGCTGGCGACCAGCCCGCGCTTATTGCTCGCTGATGAAAGCCTCGGCGGGCTCGACGAAGCAGAAATGGAGCAGGCGGCGGAGATGCTGCAGCACATCCGCCGCGAGCTCGGCATCACGATCATCTGGGTCGAGCACATCATGGGGGTGCTGATGCGGGTGGTCGACCGGGTAATGGTCCTCGACCACGGTGAGAAGATCGCCGAAGGCCTGCCGGCGGAGGTGGCGGCCGATCCGCGGGTCATCGAGGTCTATCTCGGAACCGACGCCGAGACGGTCCAGGCAGCCGCCGCGCGCGGGTGATCTCGATTGATGGGCTCTGGGCATGTAAGACATGTTTTCAGGTTCCTCCTATGTCGACAATGATTCAGATCCGCAACGTGCCCGATGAGCTGCATCGCCGGCTCGAATCGCGTGCGGCGCTGGCGGGGATGTCGCTGTCCGATTACTTGCTCAACGAGATCCGCCAGGTGGCCGAGCGGCCGGCACTCGAGGAGATGCGCGCCCGTTTGGAACGCCGGACGCCAATTACTCCTTCGGCCGGGCCGACTGAAGTGATCCGCGCCGAACGCGATCGCCAGTGATCGTCGTCGACGCTTCGGCCGTGCTCGAATCCCTCATTGCTCCGTTGTTCACGCGCGATCAGCGCCTCGCTGCCGCGCCCGGCCATCAAGCGCAAGTGGGGTTCGCGTAAGTGGGTAGCTCTCTTACAGTCTCCGTCTGAGCTTCGCCGGATGCTGGAGCTCGTCGCGATCGACGCCGGTTATGGCGGCTTTCAGGCGCTGGCCGGAGTCTCGCTCGAGGTTCGGCCAGGGGAGGCGGTGGCGGTGATCGGTCCCAATGGCGCCGGCAAGACCACCTTGATGCGCGTGATCTCCGGGCTGATTCGGCCGACGCAGGGGCGGATCGCCTTCGACGGCGCCGATCTGTTGACCACCCGGGCCTATCGGATCGTCGAACTCGGCATCGCCCATGTGCCGGAAAATCGGCGTTTGTTCCCGCGCATGAGTGTGGAGGACAATCTGCGCATCGGGGCGTTCACGCCGCGGGCTCGTGCGGAATTCCGTGGACGCCTCGCCTTTGTCTACGAGCTCTTCCCGCGTCTTCAAGAGCGGCGCCGGCAGTTCGCCGGGACAATGTCGGGCGGCGAGCAGCAGATGTGCGCGATCGGTCGCGCGCTGATGTCGCAGCCGCGGCTGTTGCTGCTCGACGAGCCTTCCGCCGGTCTGGCGCCGGTCATCGTGCAACAGGTTTTCGCCCTCGTCGAACGCATTCGCGCCAGCGGGCTGACCGTGCTGATCGTGGAGCAGAACGTCCGCCAGGTCCTGCGGGTCGTCGACCGAGCCTATTTGCTCGAGGCCGGCACCATCCGAGCCAGCGGCGCCGCCCAAGAGTTGCTGGCGAATGAGGCAATTCAGGAAGCCTATCTCGGCGTCTGACCAAGAACCGGAGTGCGACTTCCGCGATGCTCGGTATCTTTGACATCTACCTCTTCGAGGCGCTGTTGAACGGCGTATTGCTCGGCGGCGTCTTCGCCTTGCTGGCACTCGGGCTCAATCTGGTGTTCGGCGTCATCGACGTCGTGTGGATCTGTTATGCCGAGCTGATCATGCTCGGCATGTACGGCATGTATTTCCTTTATGTCGCATACCACGTGCCGTTTCTGCTGGCCGCAGTCGTCTGCGTCGCCGGTGTCGGCGTCCTCGGCGTGCTGCTCCACATCGTCGTGATCCAACCCTTGCTCGGGACCCCGCCGATCAACCAGCTCCTGGCGACGGGTGGCGTGCTGTTCTTTCTGCAGAGCGCCGCGACAGTGATGTTCGGCATCGATTTCCGCAACCTCGGCATCCGTCTGCCGGTGCTCGAGGCCGTAGGCATGTATATCAGCTACGCGCGCCTGCTGGCGTTCGCCGCGGCCCTGGCCGGGATGGTGGCGCTCTATCAATTTTTGGCCCGCAGCTACACCGGTGCGGCGATCCGCGCGATCGCGCAGGACCGACAGATCATGCCGCTGATGGGCGTCGATACCCGGCGCATCTACGTCATCACATCGCTGATCGGCGGCGCGCTCGCTGGGCTCGCCTCCTGCCTGCTGGTCTTGCAATATGACGTACAGCCGTTTGTCGGCCTGACCTTTGGGCCCATCACCTTCCTGATCTGCGTGCTCGGAGGCCTCGGCAATATGATCGGCGGCTTTGTCGCCGCGTTTCTGTTCGCCGAGATCATCTCGATATCCGGTCTCTACCTCGACCTGGAGTGGGGCTATGTCTTTGCTTTCGCCGTTTTCGTCGTGTTGATGTTCGCCCGCCCGCAGGGCCTCCTGGCGCGCCGGTCGTGACCCGCACCGTTCGCTGGATCGCTGCGGTGGCGCTGCTGGCCCTGCCTTTTGTCTATCATGAGGCCTACCCGCTCCACATTCTGGTGCTGATCCTGATCTGGTCGTTCGTCTACACTTCCTGGTCGATCATGGGGTGCTTCGGCCTCGTCTCGTTTGGGCATGGCGGTTTTCTCGGGATCGGCGCCTACATCACGGCGCTGTCGTGGAATTACCTGCATCTCACCCCATGGCTCGGCATTCCGCTGTCGATGCTGGCGGCCGCAGCGGTCGCGGTGCTGATCGGCTATCCCTGCTTTCGCCTGCGCATCACCGGCCATTATTTCGCGCTGCTGACCTTGGCGCTCAGCGCCATTGTATTGCAGGTCGTTACTGCAACCCGCGACATCACCGGCGGCTCGCTGGGGTACACGCCGGAGCGCTACCAGGGTGGCAGCTCGATCTATGCCCTGCAGTTCCTCGACAAGCAGACTTGGTACTTGATCGCCTTCGGGGTTTGGATTGCAGGACTTCTGATCCGCTATGCGATCGACCGCAGCATGTTGCGCTACGCGTTGGAGGCGATCGCCGAGGACGAAGACGCCGCCAGCGCCGCCGGAGTGCACGTGACGGCGGAGAAGCTGAAGATCACCGTGTTGAGCGCGGTAATGACCGCCTTTGCCGGGGCCCTCTATTGCCAGTACCAGCTGTTCATCTCGCCCGACACCGTCAGCGGCATCGGGGTGTCGCTGCAAATGGTTTTCGCTGCCGTCGTCGGCGGCCTCTATGTGCCGTTGGGTCCGACGGTAGGTGCCGCGATCACGATCCTGCTGACCGAGACGTTGCGCATCTCTTTTGGGACCGCCGCCATCGGCTGGGACAACATCGTGTACGGCGCCGTGCTCGTCTCGTTCATCATCTTCCTGCCGCAGGGCCTGCTCGGCTCGCTTCTCCCGCGATTCACCGCGGCGCCGGCCAGGGCGGCATGACGTTTCTCGGGCTCCGGTCTTGACAGCGTTTCTGACCGATCACTAATGCCTGCTAGAGGCCGACACGACCTTGCCCGTGTTCCGCCGCAGACCCAAAGGAACGAACCATGGGCCTTTCCAATGATGTGATCGAGCGCCTCCCGCACGTCGAGGGCATCCTCAATTATCTGGCGCCAATGGCCGACAAGCCGATGAACCTTGCCTACGACCCGCCGCCCGGTGTAGCGCGCTCGAACGGCATCCCCGAACCGCATCGCGTAACGATCTACGACGCTCGCCCGGTTGCTGGGCGCCTGTCGCTCGACGGCGAGGGCCTAGCTGTTGTCGAGCACCGCAGCACGGTCAAGGATTTTTACGACGAGGAGGAGTTGCGCCGCGTCTATTATCCCGAGGCCGAGCGCCTCGTCGCAGAGGTTACCGGCGCCAGTCGGGTGCTGGTATTTGACCATACGATCCGCCGCCGCGTTATGGGCGGTGTCGATCGGGCGCCGGGAACTCCTCGCCAGCCGGTCACCAGCGTCCACAACGACTACACGGTGAAATCCGGTCCGCAACGGGTCCGCGACCTGATGGGCGAGGAGGCCGACGAGCTGCTTCGCCATCGGTTCGAGATCGTCAATGTGTGGCGGCCGATCCGCGGGCCGCTGCGTGATGCGCCCCTGGCCGTCTGTGACGCGACCAGTGTCGCCTTTACGGACTTTGTCGCTTCTGACTTGGTCTATCGGGATCGGACGGGCGAAACCTACCGCGTCAAATACAACCCTGCGCATCGCTGGTTCTATGTGCCCGAGATGCGAGTGGACGAGGCGATCCTGATCAAATGTTACGACTCGGCCCAAGACAGGGCGCGGTTTACCGCTCACTCGGCTTTCGAGGATCCGACCACCCCAAAAGATGTGCTGCCGCGCGAGAGCATCGAGCTGCGAACCCTGGTCTTCCACGCGGCCTGAGGACCCTCGAGGCGATCAGCCTCTCCGAGAGGGCCAGCACGGCACCCCTCGGGTCAGTCGCGGCGGTAGGGGTAGCAGCGCCCCCTCTCGAGGGCGAGGCCGAAATGTTGGCCGAGCGCCTTGATCGCGTCGGCGTGGTCGACATACGGGTCGGCGTTCGCCATACCGACGATGATCGGCCGGAAGCTGCGGTCGTCCTGCCCGCCCGGCGGCAGCATCGCCGTAACCAGCGGATTACCTTCGTCGTCGCGCAAGGTCAGGAATAGCGGCATCTCGCGCTGAATATGCGCTTTGAGCCCGATCTCCTGCTCAAAGCGCACCTTGGATAACGGGTGAAAGGTCTGGGTCGCCTTTTCTTGCTCCTTGCGGAAAAACTTTTCGACGGCATGGCGCATGCCGTCGGATTCGCTGGCGGCCTCGGCTTCGGTCTCGATCCGGAACCAAGTGTTCCCACCTGGGGCATCGCAAACGTATTTCATGCATCCTCCAACATTCCATACGACGAGCGGAGTCGCGAACCGTGAGGGGCAGGTGCTGCATTATCAGCGGAGGACAACATGCCGGCAAGGCCAAGCCCGCGATCCTAGTGATCTTTATAACAGCATTTTTCTGCCGCGTTGCCCAGTTGTAACGTGTTTTGTGATCGCGCCGGGTCGTGAGCGTACCCGGTTAGACGATGCGCGGCGGAGCCGGCTCGGTCCATTCGCGCCACAAAGAAATCAGCGCGGCCATGACCGCCGGGCCGAGAAACAACCCCAATATACCGAAGGTCTCCAATCCGCCGAGGATGCCCAACAGCACCCATAGGAACGGCAAGCGGACCGCACCGCCGATTAGGACAGGCCGCACGAAGTGGTCGGCGACAAAGACCACCGCGACCCCGAAACCGAATACGGCGGCGGCGGCGGCCGTGCTGCCCACCGCCGCCAGATACAACGCGGCGGCGCCGAACACGACCGGCGCACCGAACGGGCTCACTGCCAGTATGCCGGTCAATACCGCGATCGACACAGGGTGCGGCAGACCGGCGATAATATAGGCTACGCCCAGCAGGACACCCTCGCCCAACCCCACGAGCACCAAGCCGTTCACGGTTCCGAGCACCGCATGAATCATGTGTCGCCCGATCCGCTCGCCCTGAGCCCCCAACAGACGATCGCTCAGTTCAATGAGCCGCCCGCTCAAAGCGGTGCCATCACGAAACAAAAAGAACAAGGTGAGCAAGGTGAACGCGAAGAGGATCAGCCGGTGGATGATTTCTCCGCCGACTTCTCGAGCCGACTCGGTCGGGACCCGCGCGTAGATGCGTCCCAACAGCTCTTCGGCCGCCTTCGGGTCGCTCAAATTGCTGCGCCACCACTCCTCGAGAGGCAAGCCGATCCCCGGAAGCTGCGTAACCCACTCAGGGACCGGGATCCCGTTGTGTCGCGCATCGACGAGATATTGAACAAAGACATGCGTTTCGCGCGCCACCTCGACCGCGGCATAGACGAACGGCACGATGAATACCAACCCGATCGACAGGGTGAGGATGAGCGGCGTAAGAATTCGTTGCCCGTGCTCCCCGAGCGCGCCGACCAGGCGCCGATAGAGCGGCCAGAGGGCGATCGCCAATACCGCCGCCCAGGCGAGTGCCGCGAGGTATCGGTGCAGGATCCACAACCCGAGCAGGACCAGTGCCGCAGCTAGCACCATGCGCGCGATGCGTTGCCCTGTGTCCTCCCCGAGTGGTGCAGATGCGTCGGTATTGTGCTCCATCGACCCACCCCTTCTCGCGCTCCCGCCAGGGATCCGGCATAGAGTCACTCGCTGCGCGTCGCGTGCGGCTCGTCCCGGATCTTGTGCGAACCCTGACGCAAGGATAGGCTTGCCGCCGGCAGCGTAAAGCCGCGACGTTGGCAAGGAGGAGGTGGTTGATGGGCTACACTCTCGAGCAGTTCTCGGACGCATGTCATCGCATCCTGGCCGACGACCCCGGTGTCGGGGGACGCAAGAAGGTCTGCGCGCTTGTCGAAGAGGTCCTGAAGGACGACGCGTTCGTCGCAGCTCATCTCGGTGACGACGTTCCGGAGCGGAAGATTCTCTACGAGGATCCGCAGCTCGGGTTCTGCATTCTGGGCCACGTCAACCACGGCGCCAGAGAGAGCAAGCCGCACGATCACGGTCCGAGCTGGGCGATCTATGGTCAGGCGCGCGGCGAGACGGTAATGAGCGACTGGACATTGGTCGAGCCGGCGACGGAGGACAGGGCCGGCAGGGTGCAGCTGGTCAGAAAATACACCCTCACGCCCGGCGTGGCTCACGTTTACAACGAAGGCGATCTTCATTCGCCCAGCCGCAGCGGCTCGACCCGGCTGATTCGCATCGAAGGCTGCAATTTGGAAAAAATCCGCCGCCTTGCATACGAGGAGGTTTAGCCGGCCGAACTGGCACACTCGGCATGAAAAAGGGCGCCGTCGGCGCCCTTTTCATTCGGTCTGCTATCGCATTGACATCGGTGCTGGGCCAC
>Ga0126381_100007864_pt1 | contig 11896 bp, 14 predicted proteins | sample PanSoiMetPlot_28_FD_96465 | JGI IMG/M metagenome (GOLD analysis project Ga0126381, IMG submission 96465) | Tropical forest soil microbial communities from Panama - MetaG Plot_28 | ecosystem: Environmental > Terrestrial > Soil > Tropical forest > Bulk soil | place: Panama | collected 2016-02-17
GGGCGTGGACACCATCGAGCACGCGAGCCTTGCCGACGCCGAGAGCTTCAAGCTCGCCAAGCAGCACGGCGCGTGGTTCGACATGGACATCTACAACGACGATTACATACTGGCCGAGGGGGCCAGGAATGGCGTTTATCCGGAAAGCCTCGCCAAGGAGAAGATTATCGGTCGCAAGCAGCGCGAAACGTTTCGCGCCGCGCACGCGGCCGGAGTGAAGATGCTGTTCGGCACCGACGCGGGCGTCTACCCTCACGGTCAGAACGCCCGTCAGTTCGCAAAAATGGTTGAATGGGGGATGACGCCCATGGAGGCGATCCAGGCCGCGACGCGCAACGCCGCGGAAGCGCTCGGGCGCACCGCCGACGTGGGCGCGATCGCGGCGGGTCGTTACGCGGATCTCATTGCGGTCGACGGGGATCCGCTCACCGACGTGCACGTGCTGGAGAATGTCGCCGTCGTGATCAAAGGTGGCCAGATCGTCAAGGGCACGCCCTGAGGGCGCGGCCGCTGCTGTCACCTGCCGTCAGCTGCCATCAGCGGCCGTCAGCGGCCGCTCATCGCGGCCTTGACCTGCGCTCGGCAACTCGATGCCTCTCTACAAGAGGCTGCGCGCTGAGTACCATCACGGGGCAGAGCCTGCTTTCCCGAGGGATTGCGCCGTGAGCAAGATGACCTATGAGATCGTCCCGCATGATGGTGGCTGGGCCTACCGCGCCAATGGCACGTACTCCGAGAGCTTCCGCACCCACGATGAGGCACGCCAGGCTGCGCTGCGCGCCGCGCAGGAGCAGATGGAGCCTGGCGAGACCACCTTTATCTCGTGGGAGGACAGTGACGGACACTGGCACAACGAGATAGCGAGCGGCACCGATCGGCCGCAAGCCGACGTCGAAGGCTGACGACGGCACCAGCCCGGCAGCGCTGACGGTATCCAACTACGCTCATGGAGATCGGATTCCTTGGCCTCGGTCGCATGGGCAGGGCCATTGCCGCCAACCTGGTGCGGGCCGGTCACCGGTTGCGAGTGTGGAATCGCTCGCCGGCGCCGGTGCGCGAGCTCGTCGATCTGGGCGCTACGGCCGCCGAGCGACCTGCGGATGCGGCCCGCGCCGAGGTCCTCATGACAATGCTTGGCGGTGATGAGGCAGACCGCGCCGTGATGCTCGAGCAGGGCGTGCTGCAGGGGGCCGCCCCGGGCCTGATCCACGTAAATCTCGCTACGATCTCGGTAGACCTGGCGCGCGAGCTGGCGCGGCTCGAGCACGACCGCGGTATCACCTACATCGCCGCGCCAGTGTTCGGCCGGCCGGAAGCCGCGCGCGCCGCCAAACTGAACGTCGTGGTTGCCGGCGCGCCAGAGGCCATTGCACGCATCGAAGCGCTGCTGTCCGTGATCGGCCAACGCGTGTGGCGAGTCGCCGGATCACCCGAGCGGGCCAACGTCGTAAAGCTGGCTGGGAATTTCATGATTGCCAGCGCGCTCCAGGCGATGGGCGAAGCGACCGCGTTGGTGCGGGCCTACGGCATGAGCAGTGCCGAGTTTCTCGACATACTGACCGGCTCACTGTTTGCAGCGCCCATCTACCAGACCTACGGACGGTTGATTGCCGAAGAGCGCTATGAGCCGGCCGCCTTCACCATGGCGCTCGGGTTGAAGGACGTGCGCCTCGCCTTGCGGGCTGCCGCTACTGCTGAAGTTCCGATGCCTTTCGCCAGCGTGGTGCACGACCAGATGCTCGAGGCGCTCGCCACCGGCAAGGCGCATCAGGATTGGGCGGCACTTGCCGACATCGCTGCGCGCCATGCCGGCCTGCCACGCGCAAAATAGCCCGCGGCGCCCATCGATCCAATACAGGGTAAGGAGTACTTACATGGCCGAGTCCGGATGGTTCCTGGGAGATCTGCAGACGATCCGCCGCAAGGCGCGAGAACAGCTGAGTGCCGGCGCGGTCACGAGCAACTACAAGGGCAACGTCGAGCAGGCAATTGCGCTCCTCAATCACGCGGTGGCCACCGAGATCGTGTGCGTGCTGCGCTACAAGTACCATGCGGTGGCCGCCACCGGTCTCGCCAGCGAGTCGGTCAAGGAAGAGTTCGCGCAGCATGCCAGGGAAGAGGAAGAGCATCTCGACATGCTGTGCGAGCGCATCAACCAGCTCGGTGGCAAGCCACAGATGAACCCGGAAGGATTGCTGTCGCGCGCCGCCTCACAATATGTGGAAGGCGAGAATCTGGTCGACATGATCAAGGAGAACCTGGTCGCGGAGCGCGTGGCAATCGAGACCTACCGGGACATGGTGCGCTACTTCTCCGAGAACGATCCCACCACGCGGGTGATGCTCGAGCGGATCCTCGCGCAGGAAGAGGAGCACGCGAACGATATGCACGACCTGCTGGTGGCGCACGAAGGCCGCCCGATGCTGAATCGCTGAGACCCGCACTCGCGGGGCGCGTGGGGCGTATCAGCCGCTCAATTCGACGACAGCACGAACTGATTGCCGTCCGGGTCCTTGAACGTTGCGAACGTACCCCACGGCTGTTTCTGCGGCTCAGCGGTGAACTCCACACCCCGCTGGCGCAGCTGGCGGTAAGTAGCCCCGACGTCATCGCAGGCAAACGAGCCGTTGAAGAAGGTGCCGATGCGGCTCTCGTGCCCTTCGGGCGTGAACAGCACGACCCGGGTCGGCGAATGCGCGATCCGCAACTCGATCCAGCGTTGCTTGTCGTCGAAGGGTTGATCGGTGGCGATTTCGAAGCCGAGCTGCTCGGTGTAGAACTTGAGGGCGCGGGCCTGATCCCGCGTCGGAATGCCGACGAACTTGAGCTGGGTGATCATTGGTCCCTCCTTGAGATGCGCTCATTATGGATCCGCGCGCGAGTGACCATGTATCAGTTAAAGGTATAGCATTTAGTGATATGCAGCGCTTTACGATCGACGCGTATGTGACCGATGTGTTGATGCCGGACCTGGTCGGCCACGATCGCCGTCCCGCGGCGTTCGTGGTCTATCTGTTCCTGTTGCGCCACTGCCAGCAGGTGACGCGCGATTCGGTATCGATGAGCCTGCAGACCATTGCCACCCGCACCGGCCTCTCCAAATCGAGTGTGCAGAGCTCGATCCGGCATCTCAGACGACGGCACTTGCTCGACCCTGACGTGACGGCGACGATCAGCGCACCAGTGCGCCGCGTGTTGCGGCCGTGGGCAAGAAGGCCGCAAGGCCCGGCGCGCACCTGAGGCGCGCCTGAGGTGCGCAGAAAAATGGCGCGCGGCGCCAGGAGGCCGCGCGCCATTGATTCGCCGGTCTGCTGCCGTTACTGGTGCGGCGTCGAGCTGTGCTCGCCGTGCTCGGAGCTCACCTGATCCTTGCAGTATTTCTTCATGGCTGACTTGGACATGCCCGAATTGTTGGCCTCCTGCTGTGCCATGCAGTCCTTGATCTGCTGCTTCTTCGCGGACTTGCTTTCAGTGCCAGAGGTCGACGAAGAAGGCGTCTGTGTCTCCGAGCTCGGGTAGTGACTCGAAGGCGCGCTGCTCGAGGGCGGGGTCGACTGCGCCTGGGGCGTCGTCTGCGCGGCGGCCAGTCCGCCTGCCGCGAGTGCCACCACGGCGAGTAATGCGGATGTGTGCTTCACGGGATCCTCCTATCGGTCCAGCTGAACAGTGCGCAGCATATTGCGCACGGCAGCGGCAAGGAGCCGCCAAGCGCCGTCAGCTGGCGTCGGCTATCGCCGGCGACACGCTCGCGCCCGAGGCACCTCAGGCGTACGCAAGGACGCCAAAGCTGCCGCCGGCGCTGTGCTAGCTGAACGCCAGATAGACGCTGTAGCTCGTCACCAGAAGCACGAGCCATGCGGATAGGATGAGCTCGGTGCGTATGCTCTGCGCGGAATGCGGCTGAGCGTCATCGATCAGTCGTGTGGTGCGCACGAACCGTATGATGGCGAGCACCACCAACGCGGCACCACCCACGACGAACGCCAGTCCGTCGTAGCGCCCCATCCGCCCTAGCAGCGGCGCGAGCTGCGAGCCGTGCGCATCATTCAGAGCTGCGCCCGCCATCGCCAGCAGGAAGAGATTGAACTTTTCGATCACGAAGCCGAGCGCGATCACCGCAATCCCGGTACGGATCCAGGCGAGAAACGTACGTTCATTGGCGGCATGATCACTGTAGGCACCGATCATTGTTTTCTTCTCCAAGCGCGCCGCATCCGCGTGTAACCCATGGTAGTGCCTGGGCGACGCCTGCGTACAGGCGTGCTGCGCTGACGCAGCCTGGCGCGGGGTGGTTCGACCCGGCGTACCCCTCAAGCGCGCTTAAGGTGGGTTTCAGCTCGCGAGCCGCGCGAGCACGGCTGCGACCATCTGGTCGCAGTGCGCGCCGCCGAACTCGAAGATATCGCCCTGTGCCAGGTCGATCTCTTTCGCCAGCGACTCGCGCAACATCCCCTTGGCGCGAAAATGCCGGCTGCGCACTGTTTCGGAAGGAATGTCGAGCGTCGCGGCGATCTCCTCGATGCTGAGCTCCTCGATCGAACGCAGCACGAACACCACACGAAAGATGTCCGGCAGCTCACTCACCTTGCGCTCGAGAACGGCGCGCATCTGTGCGCGCGCCAGCAGCTGGTCCGGCGTCTGCGACTCGCCCGTCTCGGCAACTTCCGCCACCGCATCCATATGCAACTCTGTGCTGACCATCGGGATGATGTTCTGCCGCCGGATCGAGCGCCGCAGCCGTCCGCGGCACTCGTTGAGAACCAACCGTGAGAGCCAGGTACCGAGCGCGGCCTCGCCGCGAAATTGCCCGAGCGAGCGGAACGCACACAGGTAGGCGTCCTGCAGGGCATCCTTGGCTTCCGCATCGTCGCGGAGCGAGGCGCGCGCCAGGCGGTAGAGGCGCCGGTTGTAGCGGCGCATCAGCAGCTCGAACGCTGCACAATCGCCGGCGCTGACCCGCGCCACGATCGACAGATCATCGCTGGCAGCAGCGGTCGCGCGTTGCGCCTCACTCATCATGTCCGCCCTTCATTGCACCTTGACCGTGGCCTTCATCGTCGGATGAAAGGTGCAGCCGTAGGCGAACTCACCGCTGCTGCGGGCCACCCAGGACCACGAGCTGCCCGCCGCGATACTTCCGGAATCGAATTTCTTGTTGACCGAAGTGACCGTGTGGGGGAACAGGTCCTTGTTCACCCACACGATCCGATCGCCACGATGCACCGTCAGTTGCGGCGGATTGAACTGCATGTTCTCGATCACCACCGAATGCTGTGTGGCCGGCGCAGCGGGCTCCGTCGCCGCACCCACGGAGCCGCCGAGAGACAGCAGCGCTCCGACCAGCATCAGCACGCCGCTCGTACGCATCGTGCGCTCAACCGCTCTTCGCGAGGTCCGCCTGAACCTTCTTGGCGTGATCCAGGTGCGCAACGAAGGCCGGTCGGGTCTTGACCAGCAATGCTTTGAGCTCGGCATTCTGCGCATTCGGTATCAGTGGTTTGTCCAGGGCATCGAGCACCGCCTGGTGATAGGCGATCTCGTGATCGATGTATGCCTTGTCGAACGCCGCTCCGGAGAGCTTCTTCAGGTTGGCGAGATTCTCTTCGCCACCTTTCTGCAGGGTCTCGCTCGTGGCGCTGGGCTCCGGTGTCACATTCAGCTTCTGCACCAGCTCGGTGGCGGCCTTGTTGACGCCGCCGTGGTCCGTGATCATGCGCTCGGCGAACTCCTTGACCTCGGGCGAGTGACCCTTGGACTTGGCGAGCTTGCCGGCGTCGATGTCGACCTGGTTCGCCGTGACGACGATGGCGGCGATCTGCGGATCGGTTGGCCCGCCCGCGGCCTGTGCCAACGGCACGACAATGGCCAAGGCAACGGATGCGGCAGCACTGGCAATGATCGATTTCATCTGATGTCTCCTCAGAAGGTTGCGGAATCGTACGGTGCTCAAACGGCCCCTGAAGCAACAGATGTCACGAGTTTGGTGTCTGTTCCCGTGAACGCGACGATTGTACTGCCAGGCATAACGACGATCACGCGGCAATGCACGGGAACACTGACTACTCGTTCGCCGGCGTTGCCACCGGTAATAACGCGCATGTCCGTGTCACCTAACTCCAGGCACCTGGCTGGTGTTGGGAGAGACTCGCATGAACCGGACGGTCCGATCGATCCTCGTGTTGCTGGTGTCAGCCTCGGCAGTTGCCTGGAGTCTGACCGCCTGGAGCGCAGACGCAGACGAGGCAGCAGCTGACGCAGACGACGCAGCAGCCGCGCTGCAGCCGAGCTGCTGCTCGACGGGAAGGGCTTCCGACCACCGACGGCAGGACGGCCGCGACGCTCATCCCCCCGGCTTTCGGACTGGCAGGCGTGAACCTGCACACCTGGACGGGCTGGGGATCGATTCCCTATTGGAATGCATTCGTGGCGACTCTGGAAATGCACGGTAAGGGATCATTCTTCGACGCTGCGGCCGCAGCACGCGGCAGCAAGACCTTCGCGAGTGCACACTGCAACGGCTGCCACGTGCCGCCCACCTTCAGCGAACCGGGCTGGAATCTTCACAGCCCGCAGGAGCTCGGCGTCGATGATTTCCAGGCTGGGCGCGCGCCGGCGCGCGCTTATCGGACTGCGCCGCTCCAGGGCCTGTGGACGCACATGAAAGGGGGCTTCTATCACGACGGCCGCTTTGCCACGCTGGCGGACGTGGTGAACCACTACGACCGGCAGTTTGGCCTGCACCTGAGCGCGCAGGAGAAGAGCGACCTGGTCGAGTACCTGAAGTCACTCTGACAGCGGTGCGCGAGGATCGTGTCTGCTCACTACGACACTGAGAGTCACTGCGACACGGAGACGGCGCCCTCCCCGTGCAGCACGTCGCGCAACATCGCCACTTCCGCCGCAATGCCGGCGTGCAGTGCCGGATCGACATCGGGCACAAACAGCGCCGAGTGGTTGGAAGGCAGGTGCGTGCCAGCGGCCTGGGCGGCGGCGAGCTTCTCCGGATCCGCACCCCCGAGGCTGAGGTACAGGCCGGGGATCCCCTGCTCGACGAACACCGAGAAGTCTTCTGAGGAGGTGATGGGCTCGGGGCTCAGCACGTTGTCTGCGCCCAGTGCGCTCACCAGAACACTGCGCAGGTGCGCTGCCAGTGCCGGATCGTTGTAGACCGCGTCCGCTCCCTCGTAATGCTCGATCGTCGGCGGCCGCGGGGCACCGGCCGCGTCGGCTTCTGCCGTCGTGATGCGGGCAATCGCTGCCAGTACCTGCTTTCTCACCTCGGCCTTGTAGGTGCGCACCGTGAGTCCCATCTGCGCCTGATCCGGGATGATGTTGTTCTTGGTGCCGGCGTGAATGTAGCCGACGGTGACGACCGCGAGCTCGCCGGGTTTCACCTCGCGCGAGGGAATCGTCTGCAGGGCGAGAATCGTCCGCGCGGCGATGACGATCGGATCGACGGTCGTGTGTGGCGCCGAGCCATGCCCGCCCTTACCTAGGATCGTGATGCGCAAGGAATCGGCATTGGTGTCATAGACACCGGGAACGACACCGACCTTTCCCGCCGGCAGGTCGTTGCTGACGTGCATCGCGAGGACGACATCCGGTCGCGGAAAGCGCGTGAACAGTCCGTCCCGGACCATGGCGACGGCGCCGGCGACCGTCTCCTCGGCGGGCTGGCCGATCAGCATCACCGTGCCATGCCAGCTGCCGCGGCTGTGCGCCATGACGGCGGCGGTGGCGGCCAGCGCGCTCATGTGCAGGTCGTGCCCGCACATGTGCCCCACCGCGACCTCGTTGCCTGCATCGTCCTTGGCGCGCACCTTGCTTGCATACTCAAGTCCGGTCTTCTCCTCCACCGGCAGCGCGTCCAGCTCGGTGCGCAGCATGACGGTGCGCCCCGGTCCGTTGCGCATGAGCGCCACGACGCCGGTTCCACCGACATGCTCGGTGACCTGGTAGCCGAGTGCGCGCAGCTGCTTCGCGAGTTTGGCCGCCGTCTGCACCTCGTGCCCGGAAAGCTCCGGATGCTGATGCAGGTCGAGATAGAGTGCGTGCGCTTCCGGGTATACCGCATCGACTTCGGGCGAGGCGAGCACCGGCACGGAAACGGACAGCACGCAGACGAGCACGCAGGGCAACAGCCGGGAATTCACGATTCGACCCCCGTCGATGAGTTGGCGAATGCGGCGCGCAGTTTACTGCGACGAATCGATGGGAGCACAGTTGGTGCGCCCTTGCATCGCGCAATCCTGCAACCGCCCGGCGTTACCCAGCAGGCGCACGAGGATCAGCCCGACGAGGACCAGGAGCAGCGCTACGATGAGCCCCAGCAGCGCGCCGTGTCGCGGATCGCGCTCCGGGGGTGGCGGGGTGTGCTGCGCGTCCATGCGGTGCCCGCTAGGCGCGTATGCGCTTCATGCCAGGATCGTACAGCGGCCTCGCCGACACCGTCACGGGATAGAGCTTGCCGGCAATATCGACCTGCCAGTCGCCGCTTGCGAGATAGGCGTCGTCGACCGGCACCTTGGGCTCGATCATCGCAAGTCCAACCGCACCGCCGAGGGTGTGGCCGTAGGACGCCGCGCGCACGTAGCCGACCGGCACGCCATTACGACGCACGATCTCGGCATGGAACATCTGCGGTTCCGGATCCCGCACCAGCAGCTGCACCAGGCGGCGGGTGAGCGGTCCGCGCGCGCGCTGCGCCAACACCGCCTCCTTGCCGATGAACCCGCCGGGCTTGGCCAGATCGAGCGCGAAACCCAGGCCCACTTCGTCGGGCACGTCGGTGTTGTCAATGTCGTGACCATAGTCGCGGTAGCCTTTTTCCATGCGCAGGCTGCCGAGCGCTTTCAGTCCGGCGTGGACCAGCTGCAGCTCCTGCCCGGCCTCGATGATGCGCTCATACACATGCACGGCCTGCTCGGCCGGAATGTACAGCTCGTAGCCGAGCTCACCGAGGTAGGTGATGCGCACGCACAGGACGCGGGCGAAGCCGAGATCGATCTCGCGCGCGGTGCGAAACGGAAATGCACCGTTGGAAAGATCCGTGGTCGTCAGCCTTTGCAGCAGCGCGCGGGAATTTGGGCCCTGTACGTTGAGCTGGCCGTAGCTCGAGGTGACATCGGTCACGGTGGCATGCGCCTCGTCGGGGATGTGGCGCAACATCCAGGTCTCGGCGTGACGCACCATGGTGTCGGTGACCACCACGAGGAAGCTGTCCTCGCGTAGCTTCGTCACCGTGAGATCGGCTTCGAGCCTGCCCTGCTCGTTCAACCACTGGGTATAGGTAATCATGCCCGGCGAGGCATCGACATTGTTGCCGGAGATGAGGTTGAGACAACGTCCGGCGTCGCGTCCCCACACCAGGAATTTCCCCATGAACGACATGTCCATGAGGATGACGTTCTGGCGCGCGGCGTGATGCTCGCGCTGCCAGTTGCCGAACCAGCGGGCACGCCCCCAGGTCAGTGGACCGGGGTCAGGCTGCGTGCCCGGCGCGCCGTACCAGTCGGGGCTCTCCCAGCCGCTCACCTCCTTGAACCAGGCGCCAGCCGCAGCAAGACGGTCATGGAAGGGTGATCTGCGTACGCCGCGGGCGGTCTGCAACGACAGGCCGGGGTAGTGGCATTGGTACACCATGCCGAGGGATTCGACGGTGCGTTGCCGGCGGTACTCGGGATTCGCCTGGTAGGCGTGCAGCCGATCGATGTTGAACGCGGTTACGTCGACGTCCGGGTGTCCCGTTACGATCCAGTGGGCCAGTACACGCCCCAGACCGCCACCTGTGAGTACGCCAATGGAGTTCAGGCCGGCCGCCACGAAGTAGCCTCTGAGCTCCGGCGCCTCGCCGACGATCGGACGCAGATCGGGAGTGAAGCTCTCCGGTCCGCAGAACAGCTTTTTCATGCCGACTTCCGCGGTGATCGGCACGCGTGTCATGGCACGTTCCAGAAAGGGAGTCAGGCGCTCCCAGTCCGGCGGCAGCTCGCCGAACGAGAAGTCCTCTGGCACCCCTTCGACCTTCCACGGCGCACACACCGGCTCGAACAGCCCCACCATGAGCCCGCCACCCTCCTCGCGGTAGTAGCCGTAGGCACCCGGATCCTCGAGCACCGGCATGTTGGGTGGCAGGTCGCGGATCGGCTCGGTGATGAGGTAGTAGTGCTCGGCCGCCTGGTTGGCAATGGTGACGCCCGAGCGCGCGCCGAGCTGTCGCGCCCACATACCCGCACAGTTGACGACAACGTCGGTGCGGATGTCACCGTGTGCCGTGCGCACTCCGCTGACGCGCCCGCGCGCTGTCAGGACATCGGTGACCGCAACCCCCTCGATGACCTTCACGCCCCGCTGCCGCGCGCCCTTGGCGAGCGCCATGGCGACATCGACCGGGTTCACGCGGCCGTCCTCTTTCACGTAGAACCCGGCCTCGATGTCATCCACGCGCGCGAGCGGAAACAGCTCGTGCACCTCACGCGGAGAGAGCTCGTGCACGTCCACGCCGCAGTAGCGGTTGAATGCCGCCACGCGCCGGTACTCCTCGAGCCGGCCCTTGTCGGCGGCAACCTCGATGAAGCCGATCTGCGCGAGTCCGGTCGACTGGCCGGTCTCGGACTCGAGCCGCTGGTACAGATCGCGCGAGTACTTGCGCATCTCGGTCGAGGTCTCGGACGTCGAGCCGAAGGTCACCATGAGTCCGGCGGCGTGCCAGGTAGTGCCCGAGGTGAGCCGGTCGCGCTCGAGCAGCACGATATCGCGCCACCCCATGAGGGCGAGGTGATAGGCAACGGAGGTGCCGATGATTCCGCCGCCGATGACGACCACGCGCGCGTGCTCAGGTACTTCCTTCCGGATCGTCTCGGCAGCGCTCACGAGTGTACCCTGACGGCGTTCATCTCCCCCGACCTGAGTTTGTTGGTATGCAAATGATCCCTCCGGCTCCGCGCCCTTGCCAAGCGGCAGTCACTCGAGCCGCGCGTACACCGCGCGCGCCGCGGCGAGTCGCGCGAGCACGGCAGACTTCTCGCTCTCCGAGTTCCAATCCGGGTAGGCGGCGGTGCTGGTGAGCAGATGGTCGATCCAGGCCTCGAAGAAGCGCGCGTCCTCAGGTGAGCGCGGCTGCGCGTCGCCGACCGCGACGTAAATCGGGCTCGTGGTCGCGTAGACGAAATTGTCGAGTACCGGATATTCCGCTTTGGCGCTGAAAGCCCGCAGCACGCACCAGCCGCTGCGGCTGACCAACAGGCGGCCGCTCACCTCCAGGCTGTCGCGATGCGCACCGAGTGGCAGCTCGTCCATCACCTGGCCATTGCAGACGATCTGGGCATGGTCGACCGGCACGATGGAGCGCATGCGCACCTTGAAGCCTACCGGCTGCGCATGTTCGAGACGCACGCTGGCGCCAACTTCGTTGCCGGCCAGTGAGAAGTCGAGCAGCGGCCCGTTGGTGGCAAACGTCCGCCCGTGCCGCAACCCATCGAGCCACAGCCCGTGGTCGAGCGGCCCGTCGGGCACCGAGACGAATACGCGATTGAGTCCCACCGGCCCGCGGAGCGTCGCGTAGTCGGCCATGGCATCGGTGCCGCCGGCGGCCGGCAGATGAAAACCGAGATTCAACAGCCGGTACCAGACGCCTGCGGTCGCCTGGTGGTCGGCGAACGAGACGATCTCCATGTAATCGACCTTGCCGAGCGCCACATCGACCGGCAGCTCGTCGGCATCGGTGTGCGCGGGATGGGTGAGCGGCTGCGGCTCCTCCTCGAATGGATGCACGTAGCCCACCAGCGCGCCGCGCGCGTGCGCCATATCCGCGACGTCGGCATTGGTGGGGAAGAGGCTCGCCGCCGCGGTGTTGGGATAGCCGGCATAGCCCGGCAGCAGGATGCCGCCCTGCAAC
>Ga0126381_100007866_pt1 | contig 11895 bp, 10 predicted proteins | sample PanSoiMetPlot_28_FD_96465 | JGI IMG/M metagenome (GOLD analysis project Ga0126381, IMG submission 96465) | Tropical forest soil microbial communities from Panama - MetaG Plot_28 | ecosystem: Environmental > Terrestrial > Soil > Tropical forest > Bulk soil | place: Panama | collected 2016-02-17
CCCATCGCCGCCAACATGGGTGTTGTTTTGCCTCAAGCGGGGTTTCTGCAAGGCCTGCGAGAGCTCACCCGCAAGCACGGCGCGCTGCTCATCGCCGATGAGGTCATCACAGCGTTCCGCCTTCGTAATGGCTCGATGCAAAGTTTTTTCGACATCCAGGCCGACCTCACCACCCTGGGCAAAATCATCGGCGGCGGCCTCCCGGTCGCGGCCTACGGCGGCAATGCAGAAATCATGGATCGCGTCGCGCCTGTTGGTCCCATCTATCAAGCTGGCACACTCGCGGGGAATCCCCTCGCCATGCGCGCGGGCATAGCCACGCTCGATCAGCTCTGCACTCCCGGCCTCTACGAACGCATCGAACGGCTGGCCGCCACCCTAGCCACGGGGATCCGCGAGGCTCTGCGCACCGAAAGCATTCCAGGCCATGTCAACGCTATTGGATCTTTGGCCACGGTTTTTTTTGCGCAGCAGCCCGTCAACAATTACTCCGATGCCAAGAAATCGGACAGCAAGCGCTATACCCAGTATTTCCGCAACATGCTGCAACGCGGCGTGTTCCTCGCTCCGTCACAGTTCGAAGCCTGTTTTGTCTCAGTCGCCCACAGCGAATCGGACATCGAATCTGCTATAGAAGCAGCACAGGAAAGCCTGCACCTTATCGCTACTGCCTAAGGAGAGAACCAGCCCATGCCGGAAATTGAAATCCACGCTCACCAAGAAGGACAGGAAAGCAACCCGCTGATTCTCCCTGTTTCCCTTACGATTTCCATTTTGGCGGTGCTCGTGGCCGCAGCCACGCTCATGGGCCATCGTGCGCACACCGAAGAACTACTGCTTCAGGGGCATGCCACCGATCAGTGGAACTTCTATCAAGCTAAGAATATTCGCATGCACGAAATGCAGGTGATGGTGGACGAACTCGCTGTGTTGACCAATCAAAATCAGGAAAAAGCGGAACTCCTTCGCGAGAAATATCAGAAAGAGGTCGAACGCTACGAAAGCGACAAAGAGCAAATCAGCGAAAAAGCCAAAGAACTTGAAAAAGAACGAGACGTTCTGCGCAAGCGCGCCGATCGCTTTGACGCGGGTGAAGGCATTCTCGAAATTGCGTTGGTCATTTGTTCCGTCACTCTGCTAACCAATAAGAAACTCTTCTGGTACGCTGGCGTTCTCATAGGCGCCATCGGCGTCGTAGCCTCCCTCGCCGGCTTCCTTGTTCATTAGTCCGCAGCGATTCCTTCTAGCGGCCAAGCTTTTACCCCGCAGAAGGTGGCCCTGAGCGGCTTTACCCCGCCGTCCAAGCTTAAGCTCTTGCTGGCGGCCGGTCATCCCGCAATTTCGTGATCTCCGCCATCAAAAGGTCCATCCTCTGCAGTAGCGCCTGATGCCGAGCCTCGTCCGATCCGGGTTTCTTCCCGATGAACGAAATCGTTCCGCCTGGCTCCAGCACGCACTGTTGCACTTCGCTCAAGGTATCGAATCCCTGTTTGCGTGCCGCCGCCTCCAACTGCGCCATGGTAATCAGTTCCTTTTTCAGGTGCTGTATCCTCACTTTACCGTCCTCAATCAGCACATCGGCCCGGCCCTCGATCAGTTGATCCAGATCACGGTGCTTGTATAAGAATCGCACCACCAGATAGTTCACCACCAACAACGACGTCGCACCAATGACTCCGCCGGTCACCGTGTTGTCATCCCCGATGATGGCATTCTGCACCGTGTTGGACAGCGTTAGCAGCACTATCAAATCGAAGGGATTCAACTGCACCAGCTCGCGCTTTCCGGAAAGGCGTAACCCCACAATCAGAAACGCGTAAACGCAGATTGGGCGCAGGATTTTCTCCGCGATCGGCACTGCCAGAAAAAACATGTCTTTCCAGATGTCGTGCATGGACGTCGTTCCTCCTCGTTTTAGTGAGGGCCAGAGTTGCAAACACCACCATTCGGCCCTGAGGTTAGCACGCCTTCCACCGCACAAACTAAAGTACTGTCCAACCGGGCAGTCATAATTTCGCAACAGTGCAGTTTTCCGCTGTACTGTCAGCCAGCTAAATCGTGTATTGTGAGTCCGTTGGTCCTCTGTGCGGCAGGGTTTGTACTTACAAGCCTTACACGAAACAATACGCGGTTCGGTACGGCTCGAGCAGGACTATTTCAGGTTTTTTGGATCGCAGCAGCTTGGGAGCAGATCGCAGCGGATGCTCTCAGCGGCCTTCACCTTTGTTCAGGATTATGCCGAAGAGCTCGATGCCCGATCGCTTGTTTGAAGTTTCTGAAGAGCACGCCAAGGCTCTTCTCTCGGTAACTCGCGAATTACTGGCCGTGGTATCGGATCGCGGCAACTTTCTCTTCGTCAATGACAGTTTCCATCGCGTTCTCGGTTATTCACCGGAAGAATTGATTGGCAAGCCGTTGGCCAGTCTGCATCCGCCAGATGAAGCCCGCTCGATGAATGAGCGATTTGCCTCGCTCGTCGCTCTGGACGGCGCCTCCGCCACTTGTCGCTGCAGCTTGCGCGCCAAATCCGGGCACTGGCTGCGGTTTGACATCGTCGCCGTCAATCGGCTGCGCGATGCAAACGTCCATGGCATCGTGGTCAGTTATCAGGATGTGACCGAATTTCATCGCTTGGAAGCGCAACGCATGGTGCTCTCCAACGTGGTCCACGCGCTGAACGAAACCTCCAATCTTGACGCCCTTCTTCAGCAAATCCATGCCGCGCTCAAGAAAGTAGTTTATGCAGAGAATTTCTTCGTGGCCCTTCACGACCCGAAGATGGAAATGTTTCATTTTCCGTTTTTCGTTGATCAGTTCGATCCTCCCCCCGCTCCGCAAAAAGTAGCCCGAACCTGCATGGCTTACGTTTTTCGCACCGGAAAATCCTGCTTGATCCCGCAGTTGGAATTTGATCGCCTGGCGGCGGAAGGCGAAGTCGAACTCGTCGGCTCCGCGTCACCGGCCTGGCTCGGTGTGCCCCTCAAGACGCCCAACGCCACCATTGGCGTTCTGGTGGTGCAGCACTACCAGAATGAAAACGCTTACGATCAGCGTGACCTCGAATTTCTCGATTCTGCCGGCGCACACATCGCCTTGGCCATCGAACGTGTCCGCGCCGAAGAAGCTGTCCGCAAAAACGAATCCATGTTCCGCCTGCTGTTTTCTCACACTCCGCTGCCCATGTGGGTGTTCGACACCGAATCGCTACAGTTCCTGCAGGTCAATGAAGCCGCCACTAAGCAATACGGTTATTCCGACGAGGAGTTTCGCCGCCTAACCATCCGCGATATCCGCGCGGACCGCGATGATCCGTCGTTTGCAGTCAGCGTCGGCGAGTGGCAACTGGAAGGTCGTTTCCAGGGGCAATTTCAGCATCAACGAAAGGACGGCAAGAGGTTTGCCGTGGATGTGATCTCTCACAAATTGGATTACGCTGGCCGTAGCGTGCGACTTGCGGTGGTGCAAGACGTCAGCGAGCGTCAGATGCTGGAAAGCCAGCTTCGCCAGGCGCAAAAAATGGAAGCCATCGGCCGTCTCGCCGGAGGTGTGGCGCACGACTTCAACAACTTGCTCATGGTGATCAAGGGCCACACCGAATTGCTGCTCAATGTCTTACCGCCCACCGATTCCGTCACCCGAAAGATCGAACAAATTGATCGTTCCGCGGACCGCGCTGCCGCCTTGACGCGCCAACTGCTCGCCTTCAGCAGAATGCAGGTATTGCAACCGCGCTCGATGAATCTGAATTCCGTAGTCGAGGAAATGGGCAGACTGATTCCGCGTTTGATCGGCGAAGACATCGAACTGGTTGTCCGCTGCTCTTCTAATTTGGGAACCGTTCGCGCCGATGCCAGCCAGATGGAACAGGTCATCATGAATCTGGCCGTGAACTCCCGCGATGCCATGCCCAAGGGCGGGCGTTTCACCATCGAAACCTCCAACGTCGAACTCGACAATCTTTATCAAGCCGCGCACCCCGTGGTGCAGCCGGGCAAATACGTTTTGCTGGCCGTTTCCGACAGCGGCACCGGCATGGACGCGGACACCCAGGCCCACATCTTCGAGCCGTTTTTTACCACCAAGGATCAAGGCAAGGGCACTGGTTTGGGTCTCGCCACCGTGTACGGTGTAGTCAAGCAGAGCGGCGGGTTCATCTGGGTGTATAGCGAACTCGGCAAGGGCACCACATTTAAAATCTATCTCCCGCGCGTGGACGAACCGGCGGCCTCCGCTCCGGTGGTGCACATTCCAAGCAGCCTGGCGCGCGGCACGGAAACGGTGTTGCTCGCCGAAGACGAGCAGGACGTGCGTGAAGTGGCGCGCGAATTCCTGGAGTCCGCGGGCTATACCGTCCTCGAAGCGGCGGGTGGCCAAGAGGCTCTGGAAATTTCCGCTGCACATGACGGTGCGATCGATTTGCTGATCACCGACATGGTCATGCCCGGCCTGAGCGGCCAGGAGCTGGCTCGCAAAATACGCGGTTTACGTGACGGCATTCGCGTCATCTACATGTCTGGTTACAGCGAACATGCTGCAGGTGAAGCCGCAAGGTGCGACAGCACCGCAGTGGTCCTGACCAAGCCTTTCAGTCGCAGCGTCCTGCTCCGTACGGTGCGCGATATTTTGCCCATTCCTCTTGTCTAGGCGCGATGCCCGCCTCCATCGCGAGAGAAAAGACATTGCGCTAACTGATCCGGGGATGTTTGCGGTGCCAGTCCGTATGCTGTTGAAATATGCGGGCGGCGCGAATGACCGCTGCGTCATTCCCGGCCTTGCCGACGAATTGCAAGCCCACAGGCAGTTTGTCATCGGTGAAACCGCAAGGAACGGAAAGAGCAGGCAACCCGCAGAGATTGCCGACGCCGCCCAGGGGATCGGGAAAAATCAACTCCGTTTCCAGATTGGTTTCTAGGGGTGTAGCCGGAATGGGCTGCGAGGCGGCTAGCAAAACATCAAAGCTCTCGAAAATATCAGTCATCTTCTGTTGCACAATTTCACGCACTTGTAGCGCGCGAACGTAATCCGAGCCAGTAATCTGTTCGTTGACGTAGCCGTTGATTTGTCCAAGCGGATCGCTGAGCAGCAAAACTTTTCCGGAGCGGATCAAATCCCGAAACGCTGCTGCGCCTTCCACGCCGATGACCACACCGCCGGCGTCTTCGAACGGCCCTTCCGGCAGCGTAGCGGACTTGGCACCGGGAAACAGTTTTTGCACGCTGCGCAACGCGGCATGAATGGGTTTTTCGGCGCGCGCGTCGAGTTTCTTCCAGGCGTTAGTAAGCAAACCGATCCGCAACGGCTTCGCGGAAAGCTCCAGCGACGGCGAATAGGTGAACGCGGCTTTGTCGATGCCCAGCGTGCTGCGGTCCTTGAAGTCGTGTCCGGCGATAGCAGCAAAAATGTGCGCGCAATCCTCCGCGGAGCGCGCCAGCGGGCCGATCTTGTCCATGGAATAAGCCAGCGCCATTGCTCCGTAGCGACTCACTCGTCCATAAGTTGGCCGCAGTCCGCTGACCCCGCAAAATGCAGCGGGACATACAATCGAGCCCCAGGTTTCCGTTCCAATGGCAAATCCGGCCAAGCCCGCGGCGACGATTGCGCCCGATCCTGACGATGATCCACAAGTCCAGCAGGACATATTCCAGGGATTTCTTGCGGCGCCCTGCAACGAGGCTGAGGCGAAACGATAGTTCATCCCGCCGGCCAGTTCGATCATCGCCGCTTTGCCGATCATGATGGCGCCGACGCGGCGCAAATGTTCAATGACCGTGGCATCGTAATCAAACACTTGATTTTCGTACGGCTTGGCTCCCCAAGTGGTTGGCACGCCTCGCACGGCAAGTAAATCTTTTGCGGCGTACGGGATTCCGTGCAATGGACCGCGATAGTGCCCGCGTTTGATCTCCTTGTCGGCGGCTTCGGCTTCAGCCAGCGCAGTTTCCGGAGTGAGATGAGCATAAGCATTGAGCTTAGGGCCAATTTTTTCGGAACGGTCCAGGTAGGCCTTGGTAAGGTCGACAGGCGAGAGCGCCTTGGACTGGATGCGCTTGGCGAGTTCGCTTGCAGGCAAAAAGAGAATTTCGTCGCTGAGCATGGTCGGGGGTCCTCAGGGCTTCGGCGTGCTTGCTGGCCTGGCTGACGGGGCGGCAGTCGATGCGCCAGGCTTCTTTTCACGATCGACGAGTGGTTTCAGGTACAGGCTGGGCAAATCGCCATTTGCTACGGTGTAAGCCCGAATGTGATCGAGCGAAGGCTGTAGAAAAATACACAGGCGCTTGAGATCGGTTTTCTGCGCATCGGAGAATCGATCCGGGTATTGAGCGAGGATGGCCTGGTAGCGGGAATCGGCTTCGGCCTGGCTCTCGGGAGAGAGCTTCGGCGCGCTGGGAGGAGTTTGCCCGGACGCCGCAGGTTGGCCTGGCACGGCAAGAAACCCGGCCAGCGGCAAAAGAGAAGTGGACGCTGCGGCAGTGCCCAGAGCCGCGGTGCGCCGCGCAAATTCGCGCCGAGAAACCGGCTTGTCAATGGAAGACATTGGTCACCGTAAGAGTTAGTTCAACGCCACACGGAGGCTACTGAATCTTCCAAGAGGGGTCAACTAGGCTGAAGGACACTAGGCTGAAGGACATCATCAGGGGCACATATGCGGGCAGCTAAGCTGGCTCGGTCGCAGCTACGCACGGGTCGTTTGTACGGCTGAGCCGGCTGTCTGGCAGGAGCTCGGCGAGAATCTTCGTGTTACTATGGCGCTCTTCGTGGTTGGCCGGTTATCTGGCGGCCGTTGTGCCATACTGCGCGAAATACCCTTCGAAGCCAATCCCTGGTGGAATACTTAGCAAAGGAGAACGGATATGTCCATCTTACCAGATCCAACCTTTTACCCTTCGCCGGGCATGGCGATGCAAGCCCCGCCAGAGCGCCTCGCCTACGTCGCGCTCCTCAACCCGGAAAAAAATGAGCAGCGCGACGCTATGGGTGTTATAGACCTCGATCCGAATTCTTCCGATTACGGCCGGCTTGTCGGGCAGCTGGATTTTCCCCGCGGCGACAATGAGCTGCACCATTTCGGCTGGAACGCTTGCAGCGCGTGCCTCTGTCCGCAGGCTCCGCATCCGCACATGGAGCGTCGCTATCTGATCGTGCCCGGCATCGGCTCGTCACGGATTCATATCCTCGATACCAAGCCGAACCCCAAGCAACCAAAAATTGTGAAGGTGATCGAGCCGGAGGAGTTCATCAAGAAGACCGGCTACAGTTCGCCTCATACGATTCATTGCGGCCCGGACAGCATTTACGGCAGCGCGCTCGGATCTGCCAGCGGAGACGGGCCTGGCGGCATTTTCCTGATGGATGCCAGCACCTTCGAGCTCCAAGGTCAGTGGGAACAGGAACGCGGCCCGCAGCAACTGGCCTACGACTTCTGGTGGCACCTGGGACTCGACACGATGGTGACCTCAGAATGGGGCACGCCCAACATGGTGAAAAACGGCATCATTCCGGAGTTGCTGCTGGGCGGCAAGTACGGCCACAAGATGCATATCTGGGACTTCGATAAGCGCCGCCATACCCAGGAACTGGATTTGGGCGCGGAACAACAGATGGTCCTGGAGTTGCGTCCCGCTCACGATCCAAACAAGGCGTATGGATTCGTCGGTGTGGTCATTTCGCTCAAAGACCTTTCTTCCTCAATTTGGATGTGGCACCGACAAGACAGAGAAAAGAACGGCCCGTGGGCCGTTCGCAAAGTGATCGAAATTCCCGCCGAACCGGCCGATCCGGAAAAGCTGCCCCCGCTGCTGCAGGGCTTTAAGGCAGTACCACCCTTGGTATCCGACATAAACCTTTCCCTAGACGATCGCTTCCTCTATGTTTCGTGCTGGGGAACGGGAGAGTTTATTCAATACGACGTCTCCGATCCTGCCAACCCGAAGAAGACCAGTTCGCTTCACCTCGGCGGCATCGTCCGTCGAGCGGCCCACCCGAGTAAGCCCAAGCAAGGTCTCACTGGCGGCCCGCAGATGGTAGAGATCAGCCGCGATGGCAAACGGATCTACTTTACCAACTCGCTCTATTCTCCGTGGGACGAGCAGGTCTATCCCGATGGTGTGAAGAGTTGGATGGTAAAGATTGACGCGTTTCCGAGGGGTGGCATGAAGCTGGACGACAAATTCTTCGTCGAATTCGACAGGCTGCGTGCCCACCAGGTTCGGTTGGAAGGGGGCGACGCTTCCTCCGACTCCTATTGCTACTCTGAAACGAAATGACGCATGTGCAGCTGACTTCGACTGGGTTGTGCTTGATGCTGCTTCTCGGCGCGTACCACGGAATAAACCCTGCGATGGGGTGGCTGTTTGCGGTGGCGTTGGGGATGCAGGAGCAGAAGGCAAGCGCCGTCGCGAAGGCGCTTGTCCCCATCGCGCTAGGCCACGCGTTGGCGATTGGCACCGTGGTTTTGGCTGCCGCGTTTCTCGGCTTGGCACTGCCTCTCATGGTTATCCGCTATTCTCTGGCCGGCCTTCTCGTCGGACTGGGAATCTTCTGCCTGCTTCGGCATTGGCACCCGCGGTGGGTTCGCATGAAGGTAGGATTTCGAGAACTGACCCTCTGGTCGTTTCTGATGGCCTCGGCGCACGGTGCTGGTTTGATGCTGCTGCCGGTCTTGCTGAGCGGCAGCACGGTCGAAGCGCAGGACCAAACGGCAGGCCACAGTCACCATTTGCTTCGAGCCGTCAGTCCTTTAGACGGGATACTCGCCACTGCGGTCCATGCGGTCGCCTATGTCGCAGTCGCAGGGCTTCTCGCGTGGGTGGTATATCGTAAGCTCGGCCTGGCGATTCTCCGGAAGGCCTGGTTCAACTTCAACTTGGTGTGGGGAGCCGTGCTGGTGGCCAGCGGCTTGTTTACGCTCCTCACCTGGTAGCCACGGCTGCACTTGATGATTCTGTACGCTTCCAGTTTTTGCTGGGTTTCCGATGAAGCCCAAAAAATCCTCCTAAACAGAAACTGCCCACAGCCTGGAAGTGTTGAAGCAGATCTTTCGAAGGATGGCATAGGCGCATAGCAATGGAGACCGGAACCCGCCGAACAGCCGCACGCCCAACGTTAATCTATTGTTTTTAAAGGTGTTATGTCCATTTTGTGATTCTCCAGAAAAAAAGTTGGTTGGCCGTCGATTTGACCGCCGCTCATCCGACGCATTAGTAGCAGCGGAATGAACGGATGGGGAGGCGGCCATGACCAAACTGCACACAAACTTTGCGGGATTAAAACCGGGCGCGAAGCTAGCCATCGTTGCGCTGGCGCTGGTAATCATTTTCGGGATGCTGGATGGATATGTAAATGAGATACCAGGAGTGGTCAGCGCGGCCGCACAGCATGCGTTCGTGCTGCTGCCTTCGTTTGTACTGACGGCCGCGCAAACATTGCATGGCGGAGGGCATGGGCATTTTTCGGTTTGCGCGGTGGAGATGCTGGTAGTGTGGCCAGTGCTGCAGACGGCAGTCAGAGCGGCATAAGCGCAGCTAACCTGCTGACGTCGTTTTTTGCAGGCTGCCTGGCGCGTGTTCGAGGGATTCCCCGCAGAAAGGTGGGTGGGCGAAAGTTGCGGAACGTTTTCAAACAAAAAGGAGATAGCCATGAAGTTTATGATGATCGTGAAAGCGAGCAAGGAATCGGAAGCCGGCCAGATGCCGAGCGAGGAGTTGCTGGCAAAAATGGCTAGGTACAACGAAGAGCTGATGAAGGCTGGCGTGCTCCTCGATCTCTCCGGACTGCAGCCAAGCTCGAAGGGCACGCGGATTAAATTCTCAGGCGGGGAGAAGACCATTATGGACGGGCCGTTCACGGAAACCAAGGAATTGATCGCCGGATACTGGATCATCCAGGTGAAGTCGCGCGAGGAAGCGCTGGAGTGGGCCAAGCGGGCCCCGGGACCGTTTGAAGGGAATTGCGGGGAAGGGGAGATCGAACTGCGGCAATTTTTTGAACTGGAGGATTTCGGTCAGAGTAAGGCTGTGGACCAGCACAGGGAACTGGGCAAAAAGCTGCAGGCGAAAAAATAAGTTGGTGAACTGTCGATTTTGAGGCTGGTGATTCGACGCAAGAGTGGAAGCAAAATTCAAACGGTCAAGGCCTTAGGGCGCGTGACCGAAAAAGAAAAGGAGAGAGAAGATGCGATTTATGATGCTGGTGAAACACGCCAAGGAATTGTCGGGTCCGCCGCCGAAGGAATTGATTGAGGCCATCGACAAGCTGGGAGAGGAAGCAAAGAAAGCCAATACCATGGTGGCGAACGGCGGGTTGGCGCCGGTGACAGCGAGTACGACCGTGCGTATCGCTCGCGGACAGCTGAGTACAACCGATGGACCCTACACGGAAGCCAAGGAAGTGGTTGGCGGGTTTGCGATTTTTGATCTGAAGTCCAAACAAGAAGCCATCGAAGGCGCGCAGCGTTTCATGGAACTTCATCGCAAGCACTGGCCGGGCTGGGAAGGCGCGACAGAAATCCGGCAGATTTTCGGGCCGGAAGATTTTAAAGACTGCGCTTCACGCGGCTAAGGAGCCGAATTCACGCAATAATTGGGCAGCACGGAAATTGCGGAGATGAAAAATCAAGGAGAGGAACAAATGAAATTTCTCAGCATTTACAAGTCAGCGGAGAAAAACGCTCCTCCTTCGCGGGAGGAAATGTCGAAGATGGGGCAGCTGATTGAGAAGTTCACAAAGTCCGGTCATCTGTTGGGCACAGAAGGCTGCCTGCCGAGCGCGCTGGGTGCGCGAGTGAGGCTTGGCAACGGCCACTTGACAGTGACCGACGGGCCGTTCACTGAAAGTAAGGAAATCGTCGGCGGGTTCGCCATTTTGCAAACAAGCTCGAAGACAGAGGCGATCGAGCTGGCGAAGGAATTTCTCGGTGTCGCCGGCGAGGGGGAGTGTGAACTGCGACAGCTTTACGAGGGTGGGCAAGAAATCTGCCTGGAGAAGGCAGCGGCAACGTAAGCGAACAACCAATTGCGCGGTGGCGCTTTCGCTGGTGAAATGATTCTCGTAAGCTAGGTTTATTCACCGGTTAGAAAGGCCGCCGTGTCCACTGATGCTCATGGCGCGATTGATGCCGTGTGGCGCATCGAATCCGCGAAAATTATTGCCGCCCTGACGCGGATCGTGCGCGATGTCGGAATTGCGGAAGAGCTGGCGCAGGATGCGCTGGTGGCGGCACTGCAGCGCTGGCCTGAAGCGGGAATTCCCGACAATCCGGGTGCGTGGCTGATGGCTACGGCCAAACATCGCGCCATGGATCACTTTCGCCGGGGCAAGCTGCTGGAGCGCAAACACCAAGAGTTGGGACGCGAACTGGAGTCGCTGCAGGAAACGGCCGTGGCCAATTTCGAGGCGGAATTCGACGCAGCAAATGAAGGCGATTTTGGCGACGACCTGCTACGACTGGTCTTTATCGCCTGTCACCCAGTGCTTTCGACAGAAGCCCGTGTTGCGCTGACCTTGCGGTTGCTTGGTGGACTTACCACGCAGGAAATCGCGCGGGCGTTTCTGGTGCCGGAACCGACGATCGCGCAGCGGATTGTGCGGGCGAAACGCACGTTGAGCGAGGCACGGGTGCCATTTGAGGTGCCGCGGGGAGCGGAACTCGGAGCGCGGCTTTCGTCGGTGCTGGAAGTGCTATATCTGATTTTCAACGAGGGATACTCGGCGACGGCGGGCGATGACTGGATGCGCCCGGGGCTGTGCGAAGATGCGCTGCGGCTGGGACGAATTCTGGAGGGATTGGCTCCCAACCAGGCGGAAGTACACGGCTTGGTGGCGTTGATGGAAATTCAGGCTTCCCGGGTGCGCGCTCGAACCGGGCCGGCAGGCGAGCCTATTCTGTTGGCTGATCAG
>Ga0126381_100007867_pt1 | contig 11893 bp, 9 predicted proteins | sample PanSoiMetPlot_28_FD_96465 | JGI IMG/M metagenome (GOLD analysis project Ga0126381, IMG submission 96465) | Tropical forest soil microbial communities from Panama - MetaG Plot_28 | ecosystem: Environmental > Terrestrial > Soil > Tropical forest > Bulk soil | place: Panama | collected 2016-02-17
ACGTGATTGCCGTCGGCGAAGCCGAAGCTCAGGAATACGTGAGCGATCTCCGGGCCCATCCAGTAGGCGCTGAAGAGGTCCACGGCGTCCAGCTGCCGCAGGTCGAAGGTCCGGTCGTAATACGCCGGCGTGAAGTCGCTCTCGCTGCGGTAGTCGAAGTTGCGGATGTTGTGTAGCGTCACGCGGTCGCCATCGATCGATGCATAGGCCAACACGGCGTTCTCAGGTTTCCAGTCGCGATCGTTGGAGGGCGGCAATGCGGTCCAACAGGCCAGCAGCAGCGCAAACATCACGGCGAACGATCCCAGTGACTGCCAGCGCCACCGGCGCTGGGTGAAACCTGTTGCGAAGACGAGCGAGCAGAGCGCGTAGCCGACCGCCACAGCAGTACGCAGCGGCGGGCTTGCGTGATCCCAGTACAGAAGCGCGAGCACCCCCCAACCTGTCGCGCTCAGTATCAGCACCAACAGCAGTCCCAGACCCGCCACCTTCACGATCGATCTGACACGCCCCATCATGGCTCCGCTCTCATGCCCTCAACGGAACAGCGGCTGGTTGAGGATCGAGCCGGTACCGACCGGCGTGCCGAGGGTGATCCATCCCGCCCACGAGCCCGTTGCCTTGCCGAGGCCGACGGCGAGCGCCCCGATCGGGGTACGCCCACCGATAAAGGCCGATATGCTGTACAGCTGTCCGTTCGAAACCGGGTCGACCCGGTCGTACACGTGACCCGTCTCGAGCCCGATGGCTCCGTAGAGGGCCTGATTTGCGATCGGCAGAACATCGGCGACCCGCCAGAGAAAATCGCCCCGGAGTGTCCAGTAGTCCCGCGCACGCACTTCGTCCAGGTCATAGCCCGGGAAGCTCTGCGGTCCTCCGAGCGAAAACGCGCGGTCGGCTGGCAGTGTGCTGCTGAGGTCGGAGCCGCCGGCGGCGGTGATCCAGGCCGTCATCTTCCCCAGCCGTATCACCTCGCGAATGGCGGCCTCGAGGAGCTGCCAGTTGCGCGTGGCGCCGAGCGAACGGTCGGAGTAGAGATACTGCAGGGCTGCCGCCGATCCCTGGGTGGCAAAACTCGCCGAATCGCGCGTGTCATAGAACGCCGTCGCCGCAAGGCCGGCATCCCAGGCCTCGCCGGTCGGTAACAGTGTCTCCGGCCCGGTGTAGACATCGGTACGGCGCTTCTCTCCCCAGTACGCTGCCCTGATCTGGGTGCTGCGTCCAATATTGGCTCCGAAATCGAGTCGCCCCCCGAGGTCGACGAAGCGATATTGAGCGACGCGGTTATAATCGTTGTAGACGTACTCGAGGGAGCGGTCCACACCCACTGTCGGTTCGATGAAGAAGGTCTGCGAGACGTTGAGCGGCTGGTAAAGGCTCGTCGCGACGAGCGACCTCGAGCCGACGGCCAGCTCGTTACGCCATTGACCGCCGTAGGCGTTCAGCCAGCGTCGTACGTGCTGCAGGCTCAGTTCGAACTGCAGATCGCCCCCTCCAGCGGCGTACAACCCACCGCCCAGCCGCAGGTAGTCCGGACCGATCCCGTTCTCTTTCGGTTGCCAGGCGAGGACCGGGTTGTCGGGATCGCCCGTCAGCTGGTATTCGACGCTCTGCAGATCATCGAGTGCGGACAGCCGCGCCGCATCGCGACTGATGGCCGCAATATCAACTACGTCTCCCGCTCGGACGCCCGTCAGCGACCGCAGATACTCCGGGTTGACCCGCGTGAGTCCCTCGAACCGGACGTCCGCGACCCGGATCTCGATGCCCTGATTCACGGTCACGCGCTGACGCCAAGCCAGATACTCCGGTGCCGACACGGAAAGCCTGGCAAGTTGCGCGGACATCGCGCGCGCCGCCTTCTCACCGAAAGCGATGGTGTCGGCGGTCCGCTCGAAGTCGGCCGCACCAATGTCTCCCAGGTCAACGTCGATGCGCACATCGGATGCAGTCAGCGTCTGCAACTGCGCTCGTTCATTCGCCTCCATCATGACGTCATTGGTGCGCCATATCAGGCTCAGTGGTCCGGTGAGCTGCTCGCGGCTGATGGTTGGTTTGACGAGATTGACGGCGATGACCACGTCTCCGCACATGTTGCGGGCCACGTCGATCGGCAGATTACGGGCGACGAAGCCGTCCGCCAGGACGTACTGATCCATTAGCACGGGTGCGAAGGCGCCTGGGATCGCCATGCTCGCCCGCATCGCGGTTGCAATGTCGCCGTGATCGAGCACGACCATGTTGCCGCTCAGCATGTCGGTGGCTACGGCACGGTACGGAATGGGCAGCCGGTCGAAGTCCGCCACACCCCGCGCCTGCGCCACGTAGGCACGCAGCACGTTTTCGATGCGGCTGGTGGCAATGACTCCGCTGTGGGGGACGAGCTTGCCGCCCTTCAGCCCCAGCTCGACTGAACCGCTGACAGCGTTGAGGCGCTTCTGCTCGATCGGCTCCAGCTCACGGCTGCCGACACCGCCGACGACCGATTTCCAATCGACGTGCCTGACGAAGTGCTCGATCTGCTCGGCCGTCATGCCGGCCGCATAACCGCCGCCGACCAGCGCGCCCATGCTGGTGCCGGCGATGCAATCGATCGGGACGTGCATCTCCTCGAGCACCTTGAGCACGCCAATGTGGGCCCCGCCGCGCGCGCCGCCGCCCGCCAGCGCGAGCCCGACCCGGGGACGCCTGCCAGGTTCGGCCTCGGTGTCCTGCGCAGCCGCGCAGAACGCTGACAGCGCGCCCAGGCAGATCAGCAACCATTGCTGCGCGAGTCTCGTGCGCCAGGGAACCCACGAGTTGCTGCGAAGGTGCATAAGACCCAAAGGCCGGCGCATTTTCTTTTACTCGCGGGACCTTCCGGTGCTGAGGCAATCCGCCTCCCCGACCGTGCTCGAGAGGCCAGCGCGTCGCTGGGCGGCGCCGGTCAGGCCGAGACTATTGCGCCGTGGACCGCGCAATTGCCACCTGCCCGAAAGGGCAGCTTGTAAGACCTGTCCGCAATGGGCCCAATTAAGTTCGGGTGCTGTCGCCAGCGGTCATTGATCCGGTTACCTGTCGCGCGAGGTTTCGGTCGATTGGAGGAGGCAATCGCCATGATTCCGAGGCCATGCGTTAGGAAGAGACCCAACCACCTGCTGGTGGCCGTGGCTGGCATCGTTATCGGCCTCGCCGCCACACTGGCCGGCGGCGCCCAGACCAGCCAGGCACCGCCGCCGGCGACGCAAAGCGGATCGGCGCCTGCTGCCGCGCCGGCGCAGCCGGTGAAGATCCCGCCGGATCAGCTCGATGCCCTCGTCGCACCCATTGCGCTCTATCCGGACCCCTTGCTGGCCCAGGTTCTTGCCGCCTCCACCTATCCGCTGGAGATCGTGCAACTGCAGCAGTGGCTCGCCAAGAACCCCAATCTCAAGGACAAGGCGCTGGCGGATGCCGTCCAAAAGCAGCCCTGGGACCCGAGCGTTCAGTCGATGGCCGCCATGCCGGATCTCGTCAAACGCCTGGCGAACGACATTCAGTGGACGACGGATCTCGGCAACGCATTCCTCGCACAGCAGAAGGACGTCTTGGACGCGGTGCAACGGATGCGTAAGAAGGCCGAAGCAAAGGGCACGCTGAAATCGAATGAGCAGCAGAAGGTCGAGACGAAATCCGTCGAGAGTGGGCAGCAGGTGATCGTGATCGAGCAGGCGAATCCTCAAGTGGTCTATGTGCCTTCGTACGACCCGGTCGTCGTCTACGGTCCTCCGGTCTACCCCTATCCGCCGATTTACTACCCGTATTACCCGCCGGGAGCGGCGTTCGTCTCATTCAGTTTCGGATTCATGATGGGCGCATGGATGAGCGGCGGCTGGGGCTACGGCTGTGGGTGGGGGGGCAGCAGCGTCTACATCAATAACAGCAACAACTTCGTGCGCGCCGGAGGCGGCGTCGGTGGTGTTGGAGGCGTCGGTGGTGTGGGTGGTGTTGGGGGCGTCGGTGGAGTTGGCGGCGTGGGCGGGGTCGGTGGAGTCGGTGGAGCTGGGGGAGTCGGCGGGGTAGGTGGAGTCGGTGGAGCTGGCGGAGTGGGTGGAGCAGGCGGAGTCGGTGGGGCCGGCGGAGTCGGCAAACCGGGCGGAGCGGGCGGCGCCGGAGGAGTCGGCGGTGTTGGAGGCCCGGGCAGTCCTGGAGGTGCCGCCAGTCCCAAGGGTCCCGGCGCCGGCGGTGGGAACAGCACCTGGCAGCACAACCCCCAGCATCGCGGCGGAGCGCCCTACGGAGATCGGGCGACGGCAGATCGATTCGGTGGCAGCACGCGCGGTGCATCCGCTTCAACTCGCGAGGCCGGAGCGCGGCAACAAATCAGCCGTCAGGGTGGGGATGTGGGCGGGGGCGCCGGCTCGGCCGGCCGAGGCTCAGGTCCCGGTGGCGGCTCAGGTGCGGGTGGCGGCCTCGGTGGCGGTGCCGGTAACTCGTCACTCGGGGGCGGGGCGGATCGCGCTGGGAGCCGAGACCTGTCGCGCAGCGGTGGCGGTGGAGGCTCGAGCCGCAACGCGTTTTCTTCGTCCAGCGGCTACAACGGGTCGAGTGCGAGGTCGTCTTCCAGCCGCGGCTCGTCGAGCTTCGGTGGCGGTCGCGGAGGCGGCTCTCGCGGCGGCGGCCGTGGTGGCGGCGGACGACGCCGATGAGCCCGACGTCCTGGAGGATGAACATGAGACCACACTCATCGAACTCAAAGTTGGCCAGTCCGCTGCGGGTCGTGAGTGTCCTGTTGGGCGCCGTGGTACTGGCGTCGGCCGCCGCGCAGACCAGCGCACCCAAGGCGACGACTGCGGCTGCCGTTGCGCCAGCTTCTGCCCCAGGTGCGACAGGGCCCGAGACCTTCGAATCTCCGGACAAGGCTGCGGCGGCGCTGGTCGACGCGGCTGAGAAATTCGACGTTCCGTCGCTGATCAGAATCGTGGGCGAGAAGGGCGAGGACGTCATCCTGACCGACGAGTACGCCCGGGACCGTCAAAGCGCGCAGGATTTCGCCGCGCAGGCGCGCAAGAAGCAACAGATGGCCCGGGACCCAAAGAGCGACAGCCGCGCGTACCTGCTGGTCGGCGAGGAGGACTGGCCATTCCCGTTACCGCTGGTGAAGCATCAGGGTCGATGGTCGTTCGATGCGGCGGCCGGCCGTGACGAGCTCATCCGGCGTCGCATCGGCCAGAATGAGCTGGATGCCATCGCGATCTGTGACGGCTATGTGGAAGCCCAATTCGATTACTCGTACCGCAAGCGCCAGGGGTATGAGGTGCCGCAATACGCACAACGCATCATCGCCAGTCCCGGTAAGCAGGATGGGCTGGCGTGGCATAACGCCGACGGCAGCTGGGGTGGCCCCATCGGCGAGAAGATCGCACAGGCCATTGCACAGGGATACAACCTGAAGGCCGACCCGTACCACGGGTACTTCTTCAAGGTGCTGAAGGGGCAGGGCCCGGACGCCCCCCTTGGTACGCTGGACTTTGTCGTCGAAGGCGTGATGATCGGCGGCTTCGCGCTGGTGGCGGCTCCTGCCGAGTACGGCGAGAGCGGCGTGCAGACCTTCATGGTCAGTCACACCGGGGTCGTGTACCAGAAGGACTTCGGCCCGGGCACGCTCGACGCATTCCAGAAGATGGAGCTTTTCAACCCGGACAAGTCCTGGACGCCCGTGTCGGATTAGCGGCACGCAATCCGCGCATCGGGCGCGACGCGGTCTTAGGAGACCTGCTTGCCGTTGGCCACGTCGAGCGCGTTGCGTAAGGCCTTCGCCCAGCGCTGGATCACCGTCCGCGCTGCGCCCAGGTTCGACACGCTGGTGGTCATCTGCCAGGTCCCTGTCGATGGCGCCCAGCGCTTGTCGACCACGCGGGCGAGGATCTGACCGGTGTCCGAGTCGCGCATCTCTGCCACGAGCGTCATGCGTCCGGTATCCGTGCTGTAGGTCGTCGACCGTCCCGCGGTCATCTTCTGCGGAGCGACGACGTACAGATCGATGACGAACGGCTGCACATCGAGCACGTCATCGCCGGGCTCCGTGACCACGTCGTAGCCACCTTTGGCGAGCTCCTCCTTGGAGACCTGGGCGAACTCGTCCGCAAGCGTTTGCTTCATCTTCTCGTAGTCGCCGGCGGTAAATTGGCTCACTCCCCGGCGGCCGGAGTTCGGATCCCAGTTCTTGTCAAACGACACCTGCAACGGCCGCAGGAGGACGTGCTTGTAGCCTTCGAGGGTAGCTCCCGGGCGCACGTACAGCAGCGCGACGTTCTTGCTGGGGCGCTGCTCGAGTCCGTCCCATTCCTTCGGAGCCTCCTTGGCATGGGAATGCCGGGACTGAGATCCGATGAGCGCGGCCAATCCGAGCACGACCGCTCGACGAGTCGCTGTCGCTGAGATCATTTTCGTTCCACCCTTGCCGGTAGGCCGGCAGAAAGCGTCGATGCAACGGGCTTCGCAGAAGCTAATCCCGCCACCCGTGCTCGCACACTGCCCCTAAGGGCAGGGGCGCTCAGTTTCCGAATGAGTAGCCGAGGTTGAACGTCGCTCCATAATCACTTTTCTCAGCAGTAGCTTCCGGCGGGCGGCTGTCGTAGCTCAGGTAACCTTCGAGCCCGAGGGAAAAGTCCCCGGCAAACTTGTGTGTCAGGCTGAGGTTGCCGGTGCTGCGATACCGGCCACTGTCCGTGAGGCTCGGGTAGAGCGCCAGCCCCAAATTGAGTCGAGTCTCCGGATCGGTGAACTTGAACACCTGCCAGGTGGCGCCCAGAAACCCTTCCACGCTGGATCGGGCCGCACCGCCCGTAGGCCACTCTTCGGTGCCAACGATGCCCACGGCACCCGTCAGCTCGGTCCATGCGTTTTGCACGAAACGCCGGCCGAGCGCCGCGCCGCCCAGCAGAGCCCACAGATTGCGGCTTTGGCGCAGGAAGTACACGATCGTCGCAATCCTGTCGCGCTGTGTCTCGCCTTCCGAGGGGCTGTGCGTAACGTTGGAACTGGCCGTCAACGTCCCTTCGACTGCAGTCGACCGGTAGTCGGCATTCAGGTTGAAGTTGGCGACAGAGATCTCGCTCGATTTTGTATAACTGAAGCCGAACCAGAAGGCGAATCGGCCGGACCTGATGCCGGGGATGGGACCAAGGACCGATTGTCTCGGGCCGCGACTGTCGTTCGCCGCCTGACTAGCGGGGGCCGGCCGACCGCGAGGAGCTGCTACTCCTGGGCGGCGCGCTGGAGCAGCGGTATCACTCCGGCGATATTGGCGCTGAAGGTTGCCGGCAGCCCGTGGCGGCGAAGTATGTACTGCGGATCGTTGTAGGCGATCGTCACATGACCGTTGGCGTCTTCCCAGATGAGCGCTTTCAGGGGCAGGTCGAGTCCCACCACGGGCTCGGCCTGCATCAGTGGCGTTCCGGCTTTGGGGTTTCCGAAGATGAGCATCTGCTCCGGCCGCATGGTGAGACCTGCGCGTGCGGCGTCGGCGGCGAAGTCGAGGTGTGCAAAGATCTGGATACCTCGCTCCTTCAACAGAGCTTCGAGGCGCTCTGCGGTCTGCGCCACCGAATGGTGGGAATCGATGCGGACGACGCCGGACTCCGCGGCAGTTGCTGTGTTCATGGCCAAGACCCCTGAGACGATGATCCCTGATACGAGAACGTGCGAAAGGCGATGGCGAGACGCAAACACGGATTCGCTCCGCTAGCGAAGCGCGCGGAATCTCGCCGGCGTCAACCCCACGAACCGGCGGAACACGTTGGACAGATGACTCTGGTCGGCAAAGCCGGCGCGCAGGCTGACTTCCGCGAGGGCGATTTGCGGGTTGCGGAGCAATTCCTTGGCCCGCTCGAGGCGACGCTGCAGAACGTACTGGTGGGGACTGCAGCCGGTACTGCGCTTGAACTGCTTCGCAAAGTGAAATGTGCTCAAGTCGGCGACCTCAGCGAGCTCGCTGAGGTGCAGATCGCAACCGAGGTTTGCGTGGATGTATTCCAACACGCGCTTCAGCGCCTGGTCGGCCAACCCTGCGTCGACCCCGCTCGGGCCGGCAGATTTTGCGGTGTAGTGCCGCGCGAGATGCAGAGCGATTGCCGCGCCCACTGTTTCACCGAAGAGACTGCCGGCGGGGCTGCCGCTGACCACGTCTGCGCGCAGCGTTTGAATCAGCCGCAGCAGCTGCAGGTCCGTGAGATCAAACTGGGGAGTCAGCTCGAGGTTTGCACTACCAGCGTAGTTCGCGACTCGCTCGCCCAGCGTTTTCGGGTCGAGTTCGAGTATCCACTGCGTCTCGGCACGTGAGCGCCAACACCTGACCGAGCCCTCGAACGCGTTGGGAAGGATGAGGATGCTGCCTTCCGGGGAGTGGAATCGAAGTCTGTGGCCGTCGATGCGCCACTCGTGACGCACCGGAACCCCCGTGAACACGTGCAGCACGATCGAGCAGCTCTTGACATCCGGTCGCACGTACTCCGCTTCGGCATGATGTTCTTCGAAGATCATGCCGTGCCAATCCGAGCGCAGTGCGCTCGAGCGGAGCGGCGGCCGCGGGATGAGCGGCTCCAGCCGCCCGTTGCGCACAGTTTGGATTCTGGCTATCGAGCTGTCGGAGCTCGCGGCCATGCGTCAGACCCTCCACGGGTGCGGACGGATCATAGTCACAAGGTTCTGCAACCGGAAACAGGGTTTTGCAAGCGCCGTGCGCCGCAGCCGAATTAGGCTCTCGCGCATGGCCCGCAACCGAACACCACAGAGCCGGAGTGACGCCCGAGCGCCGGTTCCCAAAGCCCTGACCGATCGGTGGAAGCCGCCAACCGAGGAGCGAATTCGGCGCCGCGCCTATGAGTTGTACCTGGAGCGCGAGCGGGTGTGTGGGGGAGCCCTGGATGATTGGCTCGAGGCGGAAGCGGAGCTGCTCGCAGCGCACCGCAAGACCAGCGAGTGAGTCCGGGCTGCGGCAATGCGTAACGAAATTGAAACGGTGGTGATTGGTGGCGGTCAGGCGGGGCTGGCGATGAGCTACCACCTCAGCCGGGCAGGCCGCTCGCATCTGGTGCTGGAGAAGTGCCCGCAGATCGCAAATGCCTGGCGCCACCAACGGTGGGATTCCTTCACGCTGGTCACTCCCAACTTTCAGGTGCGTATGCCAGGGGCGGAGTACGCTGGCCCGGAACCGTACGGGTTCATGTCGCTTGCGCAGGTTGTCGACTACCTCGACTCTTATACGCGGCGGTTCGGTCTCCCGGTGCAGTGCGGGATCGAAGCGCTCAGCGTGGAACGCCTGGACGCTGCCTGGCGCATTCGCACTCAGAGCGGCGACCTGCACTGTCGGAACGTCGTCGTGGCGACCGGGATGTATCAGTCCCCGAAGATTCCCCGCTACGCCGCGGCGCTGCCGACGAATGTTCGGCAACTTCATTCCATGCACTACAGGAATCCGTCTTCGCTTCTGCCTGGCGCCGTGCTGCTGGTTGGGACGGGTCAGTCGGGCGCACAGATCGCCGAGGAGCTCTATCAAAGCGGCCGTCAGGTCTATCTGTCGATCGGCAGTGCGGGCCGGGTACCTCGGCGCTACCGCGGACGGGATGTCAACGACTGGTTTACGCGCATGGGGATGTTCGATACCAGGGTGCAGGAGCTCGCCTCACCCGCGGACAAGTTCCACGCGCATCCGCAGATCTCCGGCAAGAACGGCGGCGAGAGTCTCAATCTCCACAAGTTTGCGCGTGACGGGGTGCAGCTGCTGGGGCACGTCCAGGATGCCGGCGACGGACGCGTGACATTGGCGCCCGACCTATACCCGACGCTCGCCAAAGTCGATCAATTCGAGAGCGACTCGCTGAGGCGGATCGATGAGTTCATTGCCCGCCGAGGGCTCGACGCTCCCACCGAGGTCATTGCGCAGCTCCGCGATGGTTACGAGCAGCCGCTCATTACAACGCTCGACCTGTCGGCGCATGGAATCACCAACGTGCTGTGGGCCACGGGCTACGCGTTCGACTTCAGCCTGGTCCGCCTGCCGGTCGTGGACCGCGACGGCTATCCGATGCAGACCCGGGGCGTCACCGTCTACGAGGGCCTCTACTTCCTCGGAATGCCGTGGCTCTACAGCCGGCGATCCGGCCTGCTCTTTGGCGTCGGAGACGATGCCGCTTTTCTGGCGGCGCAGATCGGCGCGCGCCTCGCCGCATGATCCCGCTGACGCGCTGAGGAGGCCGCAGGCGCCTGCGAGCCTGCCTCCGCTGTTATGCTGAAAGCAGCCGTAGTCCGCGGGGGGTTGGAGCGTGCGGAGCATAGCCTGTCGGGTCGTCATCCTGCTCGGGGCACTCGCTGCAGGAGCTGCACAGGGCCAATCAGCGACACTGATTCTCGTGAACGGCCACGTCTGGACCGAGAATCCGCGGCAGCCCGAGTCGGAGGCCGTCGCCATCGCAGGGAACCGGATCATTGCGGTGAGCTCATCGGCGGCCATCCGCAAGCTCGCCGCTCCGGACTGTCAGATCATCGACCTCGGTGGCCGTCGTGTCGTACCGGGTTTTAATGATGCGCACGTCCATCTGCTGGCGGGAGGCGACGCGCTCACGAGCGTTCAGCTGCGTGACGCCGCGAGTGCAGAAGAATTCCGCCGCCGCATTGGCGAGTATGCGAGGACGCTGCCGAAGGGTGCGTGGATACGCAACGGTCTCTGGGACCATAAGCAGTGGACGCCGGCAGTCCTGCCGACACATCAACTGATCGACCCGGTCACAGCGGACAATCCCGCGTTCGTGTGGCGTCTCGACGGTCACATGGCACTCGCCAACGGCGTGGCCATGAAGCTCGCCGGCCTGGATCGCACCACCAAGGACGTTCCGGGCGGCGAGATCGTCCGCGACAAGGACGGCAATCCGACCGGCATCCTCAAGGATCATGCGACCTCGCTCGTGGAAAGAATCATCCCTCCGCCGTCGGAGCGGGAGTTGGATGCGGCGCTCAAGGCAGCCATGCTCGAGGCAGCGAGCCACGGTGTGACCAGCGTGCAGAACTTGTGGGATTCCACCTCCGATCCGTACTCGGCGGTCAAATTGCACGAGTTTCAGAAGTTCGCGCGCAGCCGAACGCTGACCGTTCGGATCTACCACGCTCACCCGTTGCAGGACTGGAAATCGCTCGCCGACACCGGGGTGCAGGCGGCCTTTGGCAGCCCGATGCTGCGGATCGGGAATCTAAAGAGCTTTGCCGACGGGGCGCTCGGTTCGGAAACGGCGTGGATGGAAGCGCCGTTCTCGGACAGGCCCGGCTACAGCGGCTTGGCCAGTGCCGACCTCATGGACTCCGCGCGCTACTACGCGAGCATCCAGGGCGCCGACAAGGCTGGTCTGCAGATCTCCATACATGCGATCGGCGACCGCGCGATTCACACTGTGCTGGACCTCTTCGAGCGTGCCGAACGGGACAACGGACCTGCGGACAGGCGCTTTCGTATCGAACACGTGCAACATCTGCGGCCCGATGATGCTTCACGATTCGCGCAGCTCGGAGTGGTTGCCTCGATGCAGCCTTACCATGCGATCGACGACGGTCGCTGGGCCGAGAGAGAGCTCGGGCCGGTGCGCATTCAGTCGAGCTACGCGTGGCGACTGCTGCTCGATCACGGCGCCGTGCTTGCTTTTGGATCAGACTGGCCAGTCGCGCCACTCGATCCGTTGATGGGAATCTACGCCGCCGTCACCCGTCGCACGCTGGATGGCAAGAATCCACAAGGCTGGGTACCGCAACAGCGCATCTCGGTTGCCGAGGCGGTGCGTGCATACACGGTCGGGGCGGCCTTCGCGGAACACCAGGAGCAGGTCAAGGGTACGCTCGAGCCCGGGAAACTCGCGGACCTGGTAGTGCTCACGGACGATATTTTCCG